>Ga0181526_10001143_pt1 | contig 26076 bp, 20 predicted proteins | sample PEATcosm2014_Bin_35_FD_119750 | JGI IMG/M metagenome (GOLD analysis project Ga0181526, IMG submission 119750) | Peatland microbial communities from MTU Mesocosm Facility, Houghton, MI, USA - PEATcosm2014_Bin06_30_metaG | ecosystem: Environmental > Terrestrial > Soil > Wetlands > Peat | place...
GGAGAGCGGATCGCGACCTTCGTACCTGGCTGGAGCGATGTGCAGGTCGACGGCCAGGATGTGCTGGGGCTCGTAGCCGAGATCTTCATGCTGGTAATGGGTCACGACTCGAATGAGCATTCCGGCGACCACGAGAAGGACGAGCGTGAGGGCGACCTGGGTGACGATGAACCCAGCGCGCAGGCGATGCTGTGCGCGATCGGCACCGGCGCTGCCGCCGGAGCGAAGCGCGCGATTCGGATCCACCCCGGATAGCCGCAGCGCGGGAAAGAGCGAGGCAGCGATGCTTGCGCAGACGGCAATGGCGACCGCCGCGCCGAACACAGCCCAGTTCATGTGGATGTCTTCGCCGCGCTGCAGCGCTTTAATCAGGAAGGCGCTCAGCAGGTCGAGCAGGCTCCATGTGAGCAGCATTCCGCCAGCCGCGCCGGCGGCGCCGAGCACCAGGCTCTCCGTAAGCACCTGACCGATCAAGCGACGACGGCCGGCACCAATGGCGACGCGCATGGCCATCTCGCGTTCGCGTTTGATGCCGCGGGCAAGCAGCAGGCCCGCGATATTGACGCAACCGATCGCGAGCACAGCCAGAGCAGCGGCGAGAAGAACCCAAAGCGCGCCACGGCTCTTCGAATCGACCGACTCGGACAATGGCAGGAGATGTAAGGTGCGACCGCCGTCTGTATCGGGATAGGTGCGGGCGAGGTTGGCAAAGATATGGGTGAGATCGGCCTGCGCGGCCTGCACTCTCACACCGGGTTTCAGGCGTCCCACGGTACGAAGCCAGTGACCGCCACGAGACACCATCCACTGCGCTGCGTCAAGATGAACCGGCGTGTAGACGGCATCGCGAGCATTGAGCGGATAACGGAAGCCAGCGGGCATGACCCCGACAATCGTCGAGGCGCGGCCATCGAGACGCAGGGACGTGCCCACGACGTCGCGCGCGCCGTTGAAGTGCTTCATCCAGGTTTCATAGCTGAGGACGACGACATCGTTTTTGCCTGTAGTCTGCTCGCCGGGCAGGAAGGTGCGGCCCAGGATCGGCGGCACGCCGAAGACCTCGAAAAAGTTGTCGGTGGTTCGGACCGATTGAAGAGCCGTAGGACCGTTGGGGGTTTCGGCTGCAGCATCGCGCCAGCGGAAGTAGCCGGCCAGAGCTTTGAATGTTGTGGTTTGGGCGCGCTCGTCGAGATAGGACGGCCAGGAGGCAGGCTGGAAGTAGCCGCCGCTGCTGTTGTGGCTGTCGATGTCGACGATGCGGCCGGGCTCGGGGAATGGCAAAGGGCGCAGAACGACTGCATCGATGACGCAGAAAACCGCTGTCGCCAAGCCGACGCTGAGGGCGAGCGTCAGCACGATGGTTAATGCGAATCCGGGCGACTTGCGCGATTGACGCAGGGCGTAGTGAAGGTCGTGCACGAGCGTCGACATGGCGTTCCCTCCCTATTCGGCACGCAGCGCGTCGGTTGGATTGAGGCTGGCGGCCCTTTGCGCTGGAATGACAGAAGCAATCAGGGCCGCCAGTCCCAACGACAACGTGGCCAGAGTGAGCATCAGAGGATCGTAGGGCTTGACGGCATAGAGCTGATCGTTGATGCCGCGCCCGGCGGCGATGGCCGCGGGGATGCCGATCGCCAATCCGATGAGCACCTGCAGGAATGCGCCGCCGAGCACCATGGAGAGCACGACGCTTCGATCCGCGCCGAGCGCCATGCGAATGCCGATTTCTCCCGTCCGCTGTTCGACGGTGTAGGCGGTAACGCCGTAGATGCCGATCGCGGCAAGAACAAGCGCGAGGACGCCGAAGATCAGTGTCAGGGAGGCAATCATGTCCTGCTGGCTGAAGTCGCGGTCCAGTGTTTCGCGATAGCTGCCGAAATCGAGCAAGGCGAGATTGGGGTCGATATCGGAGAGCGCTTTGCGTACCTGCATTTGGAGTCCCTCGGGGTTGCCCGGAACCCAGAGAACCAGATTCTCCATGTAGTGAGCGCTTTTTTCGCCTTCGATGTCGATCGGCTTGGTGTATTTGGTGTGCTGGACCATGGGCAGGAAGTACATGGGGCGGTCCGGATCCTTATAACCCCAGTTGAGATAGCGCATGTCCTCCGCGACGCCGACGATCTCGTAGTCGCCGGCGTGGATCATTTCGTCGGCGCCAAAACGCTTGCCGATGGGGTTCTCGCCCTTGAGGAATTTCTGAGCGAAGGCCTCATTGACGACAGCAACCTGAGGCGCGTTTAAAGAATCGCGCTCGTCGATCGCGCGGCCCCTGGCGATGTGATTGCCGAGAGTGGAGAAGAAGCCTGGTGTAACACGCGTCCAAGTGGCGCCGTCGTCCTCGCCGGAGTGTGGCTCGGGCTTGCCCTGGATGCGGACACCGTCGTTCCAGCTGTCGCCGCTCATGGGGGCATACGTGGCGCCGGCAACGGCTTTCACGCCGGGTATCTGTTGGAGGCGTTCGAAGACGCGGCGGTAGAGGAAGTCAAGTTGCTCGGGCTGATAACCGGCCTGGAAGGCATCGATCGAAGCGATGTACCGGTCTTCAACGGCGAACCCGAAGTTCTGGTGCTCGAGGTTACGGAGGCTCCGCGACAGCATGACGGCGGCGCTGAGGAGCACGAGCGAAACGGCGGCCTGCACAATGACCAGGGTTTTCTGCGACCAGCTGGCGCCCTTGCGTGTGGAGCGGCTTGCTCCGCGCAGAGCCTCGATGGGATCGGCGCGCGAAGTGAGCCAGGCAGGCACGATGCCGAAGAGGATGCCGGTGAGCAGCGAGACTCCCAGGGCAAAGAGCAGCACCGGGCTCGAAGGAGAGGCCTCAATCGGTACATAGAGGTTGTTGGGGCCCGGACTAGTAAAGGCGAGGTGCAGAATGAGCGAGGTACCGAGGTACGCGATGCCGAGTCCAGCGGCGCCACCGATGACGCCGAGTGTGAGGCTCTGCACAAGGGCTTTGGCGATGAGGCGGCTGCGCGATGCGCCGAGTGCGATGCAGAGAGAGGTTTGCTGGCGGCTGCGGAGGCCGCGTGCCAGAAGCAGATTGGCGAGATTTGCGCACGCGATCAAAAGGACACATGCCGCGGCGATGAAGAGTATCTTGAGCGCGTCTTCATATTCCTGGCGCATATCGGTAACGCCCGCGCCGCCGGGCGTGAGGAACATCTGCTGCTTGGGCAGGTATTCCTTGTCCTGCATGGTGAGGTCGGCGTAGTGGCTCATCTGCCATTGGCGCAGTTCAGTGCGCAATTGCGCTTCGAGGGCCTTTGGATCAGACCCGGGTTTGACGCGACCGATGATGTCGAGCCAGTTGGCGTCCGGCTGCGGCAGGCGCGCGCGCTTGCCGCCGATGATGAGTTCGGCCGAAAGCGGCATCCAGAGATCGGGCATGCCCCAGCTCCGGACATCGGCGCCCACGAAGCCGGGAGCTGCAACGCCGACGATGGTGAAGGCGTTGTTGTCGAAGAGGAAAACGGAGCCGGCCACGGATGGGTCGGAGTTGAACTTCTCTTTCCAGGCGTGATAACTCAGGACGGCGACTGGGGGAGCACCGGCGCGATCGTCGGAGGGGTTGATGACGCGACCTAGCCAGGGACCAATGCCGAAGGTAGAGAAGAAATTACCGGAGACGAACTGACCGTTGCGCGATTCAGCAGGCTGCGTGGCGCCGGCGCGTCGCACGCCGAGACCTGTGTTGCCTCCCTGGAAGGCAGCAAGTTCCTCGAAAGCCGGTGTGTTGTCTTTGAAGCGATGGTAGAGCTCGTTATTGAAGAGCGAAAACTCTTCCCACTGGGTATACCCGCCCCAGTTGCAGCAGTGGACTTTCTTGCCGATGCGCCAGAGTTCATTGGGCCGGGTGACGGGGAGCGACTTGAGCAGGACAGCCTGCACCAGCGTAAAGATCGCGGTCGTTGCGCCGATGCCGAGCGCCAGGGTCAGCACCGCGGTCAGCGTAAATCCCGGCGACTTGCGCAACTGGCGCAGCGCGTAGCGCAGGTCCTGCAGAACTTGATTCATCCGAATCTCCCCGATGCCCGATGCGGCTTAGCGAACAGACCCCGACCGACGCAACACGGCGCCGCGAGCGGCGAGCCACAGTAGAGAAGCGTCGGGTTTGCGTTCGAGGCCTCTACTAGGAGGCCTCTACTTCTTCGGTCAGCTTCTTCAGCTCGTCTTCCGAAACGACCTTGCCGTCGAAGAGGTGCACTTCGCGCTCGGCATGTTTGGCGAATCGCGGATCGTGGGTCACCATGCAGATGGTGGAGCCTTCGCGATGGAGGTCGGCGAGCAAGTGCATCACGGCTTCGCCGTTCTTCGAGTCGAGGTTGCCGGTAGGCTCGTCGGCGAGAAGGATAGAGGGCGAGCCAGCCAACGCGCGGGCTACAGCGACGCGCTGCTGCTGACCACCGGAGAGCTGAGCGGGATAGTGCCGCATGCGATGCGCCATGTTGACGCGCTCGAGAGCTTCCTTGACGCGCTTCTTGCGCTCGGCCGAAGGCATGCCGGCCCGATAGGTCAGGGGCAGCTCGACATTTTCTTCAACAGTGAGGTCGCCGATGAGATTAAAGCTTTGGAAGATGAACCCGATTTCCTGGTTGCGAATGCGTGAGCGCTCGCTGAAGCTGAGGTTCTCGACCGGCTTGTTGTTGAGCAGATAGCGGCCGCCGGTCGGCGTGTCGAGCAGGCCAAGGATGGAAAGCAGCGTGGATTTGCCGCAGCCTGAAGGCCCGGACATGGCCACATACTCGCCGCGCGAGATGTTGAGGTGAATGCCGGAGAGCGCGTGCGTCTCCACTTCGTCGGTGTAGAAGACTTTGGTGAGGTCTTCGATTTCAATCAGCTTGTCGTTTGCCATCCAATCCCCCTCGTGTCAGTTCATAGTTCGTACTTCGTGGTTCCCAGCTCGTAGTTCGGTCGAATGTCTGCCTTTTCGCTGCAAAGCCTCTCGGCTATTCGAGCCGGACGCGATCGACGTTGTCGTAGCGCGACATGTCGGAAAGAATCACTGTGTCGCCTTCCTTGAGTCCCTCAATCACCTGAATCGTATTCACCGAAGCACGGCCAACCTTCACTGGAACGCGCTCGGCGTACTTTCCATCCGGATCGAGCTTGAACAGACTCAGGGTCGAGTTTTCGTTGCCCAGAGCGGGGCGGCCCACCTGGATCGTGTCCGCTATGCGTTCGAGGTCGATCGTTCCGTCCACACTCAGTCCGGGTACCGCGCCAGCCGGGAGCGGCCCATCCAGTTGTACGTCAACGGTGCGTGTTCCGTTCAAAACGGTGGGGTCGATGCGCGAGACATGGCCGGGCACGATGCCGTTGTGGGTATCGATGGAGGCGGGCTGGCCGAGCTGAATGTCGTGGGCCTGGGTCTCAGCGATCTGGAGAGCAGCTTTCAGTTTGTCGAGCTGGATGACTTCAGCGACAGGCGTTCCTGCGGCGACGTGAGTGCCGACTGATACCGGTCCCGCAGGCAGGGCTGCGTCCTGACCCGCGATGCCAGCCTTCACTTCAAGGGCTGCTGTCTGCTTTTCGTACAGATCGACGAGAGTCTTGGCCTGATCGATCTTGGACTGGGCCGAAGAGAGCTGAATCTGGATGGCTTTTTCGTTGACGTCGAGCTGCTGCATGGAGATCTTTTTCTGTTCGGCGAGCTGCTCGAATTTGTTTTGGGAAGCCCCGCAGACAAGGCCGGAAACGACACCGAGTTTGCAGAGCTGCGCATCGGTATCGGCCTGACGTTTGTCGGTTGAATAGTCGGCGTCGATCTGCGCGGCGGTTGTTCTCTTGTCCATCAGCGTACTTTGCAACTGGGATTGCAGAGATTTGTAATCCGCCTCGGCCTGCTGCTGCGCGAGCTTTGCGCTGAGGAGCTGCTGGTTGAGCTGCGGGTCGGCGAGATCGAGAAGGATGGTGTCGGGCGTTACTTTAGCACCGGGCAAGACACGAATGCGGACGACGGTGGCATCGGTCAGAGCCGGAATGAGCAGGATGCTGTCTTCGCGCGGAACCAGCGTGCCGGTTGAGCCCCGGACCTGGCGAATCATCGGGCCGCGCTTTACGGTGTCGGTCCAGATGGCGGAGCGGTCAACTGGCGGTGCGGCGGGCTTGAGGCGGGCAACGACGAAAACAGCGATTCCAATAATGACGACTGCGACGCCAGCGTAAACGAACATCTGGCGTTTCTTTTTCTGCTTAAGATCTGGCCGGGCGATATCCATGTCGGTATGGCAGGGAGCACTTGCCGTGCCAAAGGTAACGGTCGAATTCGATCAGAAAACAAAGAGGTTATTGAGGGTGGCGGTGAGAGGCAGACGAAGGATTGTTGACCGGATGCAGGGGCGAGTGTTCGGAATCGGACAGTCCGGGAGCGTGCCGGGAACTGGCTGGTTCGGGCGTCAGGCCCGTTCGACTGCGAGGGCAACCGCATTGCCACCGCCGAGGCAGAGACCGGCGATTCCCTTCGACTTGCCATAGCGGCGCATGGCATGGAGCAGAGTGACGAGGACCCGCGCACCGCTTGCGCCGATGGGGTGGCCAAGGGCGACGGCGCCTCCATGGACGTTGACTTTGGCGGTGTCGAGGTCGAGCTCGCGATTGACGGCGAGCGCTTGTACGGCGAAGGCCTCATTGAGTTCGAAGAGATCGACATCGGCGAGAGACCAGCCGGCCTTAGAGATCACTTTGCGGACCGCGTCGATCGGGGCGAGCGAGAACCATGCCGGCTCACGACCGCTAATGGCTTGCGCACGAATGGCTGCAAGCGGAACGAGGTTCAGTTCACTGGCGCGGTCGGCGGTCATCACGACAAGGGCTGCAGCGCCATCGCTCACGCCTGGGGCGTTGCCGGCGGTGACGGTGCCAGCTCCTTTGAAGGCAGGTTTGAGACGGGAGAGCGTTTCAAAGGTGGTGCCGGGGCGAATGGATTCGTCGCCGTCAAAAATCGTTGACTGTGCGCCCTTTCTTGCCGGCGGGATTTCGATGGGGAGTATCTCGTCGCGAAAGACGCCCTGGGCCGTGGCTGCGGCGGCGCGGCTGTGCGATTCCGCAGCGAAGGCGTCTTGTTCCTCACGGGTGATGCCGTATTTGGCGGCGACCATCTCAGCGGCTGCGCCCATGTGGAAGTCGTTGTAGGGATCCCAGAGGCCGTCATAGATCATGGAGTCGACGAGCTTGCCATCACCCATGCGATAGCCGGAGCGGGCCTGCGGGAGGAGATAGGGCGCGTTGGTCATGGACTCCATCCCGCCGGCGACGACAATCTCGGCGTCTCCAGTCTGGATGGATTGAGCGGCGAGTCCCACAGCGCGGAGGCCTGAGCCGCAGACCTGATTGATGGTGAGAGCACTGACTTCAGGCGGAAGACCGGCGTAGATTGCTGCCTGGCGGGCGGGTGCCTGACCAAGACCTGCTTGCAGGACGCAGCCCATGATGCACTCCGATATTCGGGGCTTGTCGGCTGTGACTTCCGTGAGGTCTGTTGCCGCTCCTGAAGATGGTTCGAGGTCGGCGCGGCGCAGGGCTTCGCGGACGACGAGTGCGCCGAGTTGCGGAGCGGAGAAGGACTGGAGCGAGCCTTGAAACTTGCCAACGGCGGTGCGGACGGCGGAGACGATGACGACTTCTTTCACGCGGAATGCTCCCCCCAAAGAATAGATGATGAATCCGAGTCTGGATCTGTTGAGGGATGGAGCTAGATGCGCCCGGCGGCGCGCAGTTCGTCAATCTCCGCGTTGTCGAAGATCCGCGAACGAATGAGGAAGCGAACGCCCTCGGCATTGTCGAGCGAGAACATGCCGCCGCGGCCGGAGACGACGTCGAGGGTGAGCTGGGTGTGCTTCCAATACTCGAACTGGCTGCGGCTCATGTAGAAGGGCTCGCCGTCGACTTCGCCGAGTTGCACGTCGGAGTCGCCGACGAGGAATTCGCCGCGGGGATAACACATCGGGGAGCTGCCATCGCAGCAGCCGCCCGACTGGTGGAACATGAGCGGCCCATGCTTCTCTCGCAAGACGCGAATGAGGTGAACGGCGAGATCGGTGGCGAGGACCTGCTTGGGAAGATCGGACATTGACTGGGCCTTTATCCGGAGCTAAAGCGAGCTATCCCGGGTCCCCAAAAGCGAGGGACCCGGGGCACCCATTTTCGTGCGGGATCTGGCGGTTTAGAAGAAGCCGAGCTTCTTGGGGCTGTAGCTGACCAGCAGATTCTTAGTCTGCTGATAGTGATCGAGCATCATGCTGTGAGTTTCGCGCCCGATGCCGGATTGCTTATAGCCCCCAAAGGCAGCGTGCGCGGGATAGGCGTGATAGCAGTTGACCCAGACGCGGCCAGCCTGAATGCCGCGGCCGAGGTGGTAGCAGCGATTGGCGTCGCGGCTCCACAGGCCTGCGCCGAGTCCGTAGAGCGTGTCGTTGGCGATTTCGAGCGCGTCGGATTCGTTCTTGAAGGTGGTGACGGAGACGACGGGGCCGAATATCTCTTCCTGGAAGATCCTCATGCGGTTGTGACCCTTGAAGACGGTGGGCTGGATGTAATAGCCGCCTTCGAGCTCGCCGCCGAGGTGGGCACGGCCACCACCGGCAAGGATTTCCGCGCCTTCCTTTTGTCCGATGTCGATATAGCTGAGGATCTTTTCAAGCTGCTCGGTGGAGACCTGGGCACCGATCATGGTGTCGGGCTCAAGCGGGTTGGCCTGCTTGATGGCGGCGACGCGCTTGAGGGCTCGCTCCATAAATCTGTCGTAGATGCTTTCCTGGATGAGCGCGCGGCTGGGGCAGGTGCAGACTTCGCCTTGGTTGAGGGCGAACATAACGAAGCCTTCGATGGCCTTATCGAAGAAGTCGTCGTCTTCATGGCAGACGTCGGCGAAGAAGATGTTGGGCGATTTGCCGCCAAGTTCGAGGGTGACGGGGATGAGGTTCTGGCTGGCGTATTGCATGATGAGGCGGCCGGTTGTGGTTTCGCCGGTGAAGGCGATTTTGGCGACACGGGAGCTGGAGGCGAGGGGTTTTCCGGCCTCTAGGCCGAAGCCATTGACGATGTTGAGGACGCCGGGAGGGAGCAGATCGCCGACGAGCTCGGCCCAAACGAGGATGCTGGCGGGTGTCTGCTCGGCGGGCTTGATGACAACGCAGTTGCCGGCGGCAAGCGCGGGCGCGAGCTTCCAGGTCGCCATCAGGATTGGAAAGTTCCAGGGGATGATTTGGCCGACGACGCCGAGCGGCTCGTGGAAGTGGTAGGCGACTGTGTCGCGGTCGATTTCGGAGATGGTGCCTTCCTGGGCGCGAATGCAGCCCGCGAAGTAGCGCCAGTGATCGATGGCGAGAGGCAGGTCGGCGGCGGTGGTTTCGCGAATAGGCTTGCCGTTGTCCCAGGTTTCGGCCAGGGCGAGGATGTCGAGGTTGTCCTCCATGCGCTGGGCAATTTGATTGAGAATTAACGCGCGATGGGTGGGACTGGTGTGGCCCCAGGATTCGCGAGCGGCGTGAGCGGCATCGAGAGCGCGCTCGATGTCCTGGGCGTTAGAGCGGGGTATCTCGCAGAAGGTTTTTCCGGTCACCGGGGTGACATTTTCGAAGTACTGGCCGGAAGCGGGCTCGACCCACTTGCCGCCAATGTAGTTGCCGTAACGCTTGCGAAAGCTCACGCGGTCGCTGAGCTTTTCCGGATGGAGCGCGGTGAGTGTTGCCATAGAAGTCCTCCTGGGTGGTGCACATTCTCTTTCGGAGCCGGAGCGTCAGATAGAACGGCCGGAGGCGGGAGCGCCGGTGATCCGCATGGAAATGCATTTGCGCGCGTATGGAGCGAAGGGAACGCGGGCGCACGCATCATACACGCGACCGAGTACTCCTGGCAGGAGGTTACTGCGAAAAGGCCCGGACAGCCTGAGCAATCGAGAGATGCGCGTGAAAAGGGCCGGGGGCTACAACCGTAGTGCACGGCGGCGGTGACTTTTGCTGTATGCATTGGATAAGACAGGAGTTATGCTTCTCATCCAGTAATCAAAATCCCGTTACCACAAACCCACTGAAACAAACCAAAAAGCTATTGAGGGAGCATCAACACAGGGCTAGTCTGAGAATCTCTCGTACCCCCAACGAGCGCAACATGCTGTCCTGAGATTCAACGAACCAGGACTTCAGTGTTTGTGTCTCCGAATGGGTCGAGAGGTTTCTTGAAGATTAGAGAATATCTCGAATTATCGCCAGACGCCGGTTATGGAGGTTTGAGAATGATGAAGTCCGTGATTTCGCGTGTACGCCGTTTCTTGCATTCCGATTCCGAGGGTGGAGCGTTGGTGGAGATGGCAGTGACGTTGCCACTGATCATGCTGATCATGACGGGCATCTTCTCGTTTTCGATGGCGCTGTACCAGAAGCTACAGTTGGCGGAAGCGGTGGCCGCTGCCGGACGTCAACTGGCCGTGGATCGGGGCGCCCACGACCCTTGCGCCGACGTCCAGAACGCAATCGATAACGGAGCGCCGGGACTCGATCAGGGCACGCTCAACAAGGGCATCGTGTTGACCATCAATGGGAAGACCGAGCCGTCAGGGACATGTCCAGGTAGCGGCACGACGGGAGCAGAAGCAGATTTAGAAGCGGCCCAGGGTCTCAATGTGCAGATTCAAGTCACGTATCCGACCACGTTGAGTGTGGTCAACATCTGGGGAGGCGGGTCGAACTTTGGAAGCGTCAATCTCATTTCCCAAGTAACGGAGGTCGTCCAATGACACGCGGATTGTCTCTATTGCGCTGGCTCCAAAAGGAAGATGGTCAGGTCCTGCCATGGATGGCACTCCTAACGGTGCTGTTCCTGGGAATGGCGGGTTTGACTGTCGATTTGGGACACGCGTATGTGGCTTACCGCGAACTGCAATCGTCCACAGATGCGGCGGCGCTGGCGGGTGCGTACGCGATGGGTCTAAATGGGGCCACCACCGCGAGTGTCACTGCAGCAGTTTGCGCCTATAGTTCAAACACAGATATTACGTCGAAGACGACCCCGTGCAGTGTTCTGGGAAACAACAGAACACCCAACTTGCCTAACGATTCCGTGACGCCCACATTGCAGTGCGTCTCGGGGGTCGCTTACATCACTGTTACCTGCCTCAATGCGCCTTTGGGTGGCAAGAATGTCGTTCAGGTGGTGCAGACGGCCACTGTTCCCACTATCTTCATCCAGGCGCTTGCAGCATTTGGTGTGAATGCGGCCAAATCAATTACGCTCAATGCGATGTCCTCGGCCACGATCTCGGGTTCTACGCCGCCCGTGGCCGTTGCGATGCTGATCGACACGACCGGGTCGATGGGGCAGGGATTTAGCTCTAAACAGTCGTGCGGCACGACACCCATCGAATGCGCCCTGGGGGGGGCTCAGACGCTGCTGGCTCAGGTTCCGACCTGCGCCCAAACGGATCCCACAACAGGGGCATGCACAAAGAACAACTACGTGGGTCTGTTCACGTTTCCGGCGGTGGATGCCACCACCACGGGGGCGGACACCTGCTCCACCGCCAAGGGGACACCGAAGGCGCCGACGGTGGTACCGTACACTTACAGCCCGGAACCCTTGTCGTCGGATTCAGCGACTAAATGGAACAGCTGGACCGCTCCAACCAGCGGCGCCACCTATGAGATTGCCGGATTCAGCGATGCATTCAATACAGGAAAAGCATCGACCGATCCCAACCTGCCAGGATACGGTCTGAACTCGTCTTCGCCGATCGTGGGTGCAACGGGGGGCGGCAGTTGCACAGGCATGCAGGCGAAGGGTGGAGAGCAAACCTACTACGCGGGCGCGATCGAAATGGCCGAGGCGGCGCTGGAGGCGCAGGTTAACGGCGATGCCAGCGTCCAGAAGGTCATGATCATCCTGAGCGATGGCGCGGCCAACAGCCCCAGTATTTCAAACCCGGCCGCGCCCGGTGACCCGAACATATTCGACTACGGATCGACGCTGAATGAGTGCCAACAGGCGATCGCGGCCGCCAAGAACGTAACAGCGATGGGAACCACGGTCTACACGATTGCCTATGGCTCTGAGGCTACGGGGTGCACCACCGATAAGTCGGGATCGCAGCCAAACATCGCACCGTGCCAAACCATGCAGCAGATGGCGAGTGCTCCTGTCGACTTTTATCCCGAGGCCGGCTCCGCGTCGCTATGCGGGAAAACAGGAGCGGCCCTTCCCACGATCTTCAGCGGGATCGTGTCGAGCTTTTCTAAAGGGAGGCTGGTTCCGAATTCGGCGGGCAGTTGAGGGGTCGAAGACGGAACGCGGTGGTTTTTCGCGCGGCCGGGAGATGCTCCCGGCCGTTTCCATTTTGGGGGCAGTGGGCTCAGGACGACCCCGAGCGTACGGGGCGGAGACCTTGGTCACCCTACCGGATCGGGTATTCCATCGTATTGTATTCATAAAAAATAGCTTAAGAGAGAATCTGCGCGCCTTGATGGGCATGGTCAGAGGTCGCGGTGTGGTTACTTAACACACAAACGTAATGTATCAACCTATTGATTAAGTACTCTTTGCGACGCTACCATGCAATCCTGCGGTAACCATAAAAGAGCGGTCGAGCGCGCTGTGCGCCGCGATAGGCTCCTTTGGCGAACGCTGCCCGCAGTCCCCATCGGGAAACCGCTCACTGTTGCGAGCCTGTTTTGGGCGATGTTGCTGCGGATGCACAGGGCGAAAGGGCCTCTCAGGTAGGGAGTACGAGCATGAGTCATCCATTCAAGAGGTACGCGCGGAAATTAGGGTCGGCGATCAGACGGCTTGCTCTGAAGAGGGACAGTGAGGGCAGTGCGCTGGTGGAGATGGCGGTGACGCTGCCGATCATGATGGCTGTGATGACGGGAATTTTTTCGTTTTCGATCGCTCTGTATCAGAAGTTGCAGTTGGCTGAAGCCGTGAGCAATGCGGGCCACGTGCTGGCAACCGATCGGGGAGATAACGATCCGTGCACCACGGCCACAAACGCAATCTACGCCGGGGCACCGGGACTGGCACACGCAAATCTCACGCTCACGTATACCCTGAACGGGCACAACTACGGCGCAGGCACCACTTCGTGCGCGGCTTCAGGCGGAATTGCGAATGCGAACATGGTGGCCAACGGAACTGCGGAAATTCAGGCCACCTATACGTGCAGCCTTGCAGTGTATGGGATGCATTACACGAGCTGCACCGTCCAATCTCAAATCACGGAGGATGTCCAATGAAGACCTTTGGGAACCCTCTTTTGAATCGCGTGCTCAAGGATCAGCGGGGCCAGGTTCTGCCGTGGGTGGCGCTCCTGATGGTGCTCTTTCTCGGCATGACCGGCCTGACCGTCGATCTGTCGCACGCCTACGTGTGCTATCGCGAACTGCAAGCCTCGACGGATGCAGCGACACTAGCGGGAGCCTACGCGATGACACTCTCCGGTGCGACGTCTACGACCGTGACGAACCAGGTGAAGGCCTACAGTTCGCTGCTTACGGGAGCGGGCACAACCTCCGGCGCCGGAGCAAATGCCGACTTGTCGCTGCCGAATGTGACCCTGGGGACTACGTCGTTGAAATGCGTGAGCAACTCCATCTATGTACAGGTGCCCTGCGCCGCTTCACCCACAGGGGACAACGTGATCCGGGTGACGCAGTCAGCGACGATACCGATGTATTTTATCGGGGCGCTGAAGGCATTGGGCAACGCCTCGACTGCAGCCTCGATTACTGTGAACACGACCTCGGAAGCGGCCATCCAGAGCGGACAGAATCAGCCACTCAACCTGGCTATTATTATCGACACCACGGCATCGATGAAGGATCAGGACAACGATGCGAGCTGCAACAATACCCAGCTGCATTGTGCGTTGGCAGGAATGCAGACGCTGTTGACGTCTCTCTCCCCCTGCTCGCAAGGAAGCACTTCGACGAACTGCGTGAGCGGATACGACAACGTAAGCCTGTTCACCTTCCCGAACCTTCAGGCGAACACTGCCAGCAATGACACCAGCTGCCCCACCAGCGATCCGACGATCGGGCCGTACTCCTACGTCCCGATCCCTTCGACAAGCAACACGACATGGACTGCTCCTACCGGCAGCACTCAGACATACCAGGTCACTGGGTACGAGGACGATTACAGCGCTAATAACCAGCAGAACGGGGGATTAGCAACCTCTACTCCCCTGGCGATTGCGGCCGGAGCGAACACCGGATCGAATTGCAAGGGACTGCAGGCCCCGGGCGGCGATGGTACGTTCATTGCCAGCTCTATGTACGCCGCGATCACTTCACTCCAGGCTCAGCAGGCTGCCAACCCAGGCTCGAAGAGCTCGTTGGTTCTGCTCACGGATGGCGGCTCGAACTCGAGCAACTTTGGTTCAGGCTTCTCAACTTCGTCCTCGACATATCCGTCACAAGTGCAACAATGCCACCAGACCGCTGCCGCCGGTCAATTCGCGACCGGCCTGGGCATCACGGTTTATGCGGTTTCGTATGGCGCGTCGACCAATACATCCGATTGTTCCACCGACACCAACCCGACCATGACGCCATGTGCGGAACTACAGGCAACGGCGAGCAACGCCTCCGACTTCTATTCCGACGCTAATTCCACGGAAAATCCTGGGGCGTGCGCGTCTTCTTCTAACCCCAGTTTGAATCTGCAGGGGATCTTCACTTCCATCGCAAACCGATTCACCTCGGCGCGGCTCGTGCCGAATTCGGTTTGATGGGAGTTGGAACTGTGGAATTGGCGCGGCCGGGAGACTTATCTCCCGGCCGCGCTGTTTGGTGCGTGTCTGAGAGGGTAGGTTCGCGTGTTTTGAAGATTGTGTTAACCTGAAAGCGTGTTAATGTCCAACCCTAACGTGGCCGGCTTGAGCATCGCTCCGATGTTCGCTGCCTCGTGTTGTTGTTGTCGCTGATCTGCCTGCCCCGGCATCGATCTTTTTCCCGCACTTCTGAAACAACGGAGCCTTCAGTTGACGTTTGCGCCATCCCATGACGCCCGAGCATCGCGCCACACCTACCGGCACACGCCCTGTTGTTGTCGCTAGCTCCAGCTCTGCCCCTATTCCTCATTCACCAAAGACTTTCATCCAAGGAGATTTGCAGTGCCCTATTTGAGGCTTGCTGTACGTGTACTGGCCTTTACTTCGGTCTTCGCCGTTCTTCTGAGACTTACGGGGCATGCGCAGCGGGTGCTGCGCCGGTTGCCGCTATCGACGTCTGCGATGCTCCTCCTGTTTGCTCTAGCGGCGGGACTGCCCCTGGCCGCGCAGGACGATATCACCACGCAAAACGGCACGTCCGGGTACAACGGCGCATTCATTACCGGGCCGGCCTCGAACCCGTTGAGCTTTCTGAACGGGGCGGCCGGGCGTACTACCGGCAACCCATCGCCCTACGACTTTCATGACTTTGCTCCGGCGACTTATATCGATGCGGAGCTGCCCCACTGGGTTGATTTGCAGGCCGAGGAGCGGTTCCGGTACGAGGCGTACGACAACAATAGCTTCAAAGTGGGTGTCAATGACTCCTACCTATTGAACCGCTTCCGGTTCCAGGTGGATCTGCATACGAACAGCTGGCTGCGGGTTACGGCGCAGGTGCAGGACGCGCGTGCAGGCTACCAGACCCCGCCGATCGGCCCGCCTAACACGGTTCGCTGGGATCTCAAGTTGGCGTATGCGGAAGTTGGCAACCCGGAGAAACACTGGTTCAGCCTCCGTGTGGGCCGGCAGCTGATCAACTACAACAACACGATCATCGCCAATTCGGAGTGGCGCAACCAGGCACGGTCGTACGATGCGGCGGTGCTGAACCTGAACGCAAAGCGCGAGCACCTGGGCATCTTTGCCGCCTCGCCTGTGGTGCCGCAGGCCTATGGCGTAAGCCCGCATCAGGAAGGCAACAACGTCTACGGAGCCTACGGCCGCCTCGATGACTTTGTAGGGGAGCACTCGAACCTCGAGCCGTTCGTGCTGTGGCGCGTGCAGCCGGCAGAGGTCGTGGAACCGGCTGCCGCCAAAACCACCGGCAAGGAGAACGAGAAAGCGATTGGTTTGCGCCTCAAGGAGCAACCCAGCCCAGCATTCGATTACGGGGGCGAGTTTATCTACGAAACCGGCACTGTCGGAAAGCAAATCATCAATGCCTTTGCGACGCAGGAGGGCGCGGCTTACCAGTTCCTCAATGTAGCCTCCAAGCCGCGCGTCTTTGCCCAGTACGACTACGCTTCGGGCAACGGGAATCCGGCCCAGAACGCAACGCACACCACCTTCGACACGATCGAACCGACAGCCCACGACCGCTTTGGCATCACCGACCTGTTCGGCTGGCAGAACATTGAAACGGTGCGCGCAGGAGCTACGATTGAGCCTCACCGGCGGCTCACCTTCACGGCGCAGGGGCTGGACGATTGGGCGGCGAACGCGCTGGACTCGATCTACAACACCTCGGGAGGAGCGATCGTGAACAACAAGACCGACCACGGCCGTCATGTGGGCGCGGAAATCGATGGCTACTCGTGGTATGAGCTGAATAGGCACTTCAACGTGGGCGGTGGCATTGGCTACTTCGGCGGCGGCCAGTTCCTGACGAATTTGACAACCAGCCACTCGTATACGTACTACTACCTTGCGCTGAACTTCAAGGACAACGGAAAGAAGTAGCCGACCCGTAAGGGAATTCCAAGACGAGGCTGGCAGTTTGCACTGAAGTTTCTCTTTTGCTTCGCTTTTGGACTCTTCATGTTGTGAATCCACGGACCGTTTGTTACGATCAAACGAGCAGATGGTACGTGCACCCCTTTGCCGCTTCTGTTGTCGCCTGTCGAACATGTTCGACGGGTGTCCCGCCTGTTTCTGATCCCAGGAACTCTGATCTCAGGACGCACCCGTAGCTGAAAAGCCGGGTTTGTCCTCATGTGTACCGGCTTCAGCACCTCCCGAACCAACGAGGATTTGATGCCGATCGCAGAACCCGCAGTCACGCCCTACTCACCGCACGAGGACGTCACAGAGTCCGGGGTCCAGTCACGTCTCAGCCACCTTCGCCTGCTCGAAGCGGAGAGCATCCACATCCTGCGCGAGGTCGCGTCGGAGTTTGAGCGTCCGGTGATGCTTTACTCGATCGGCAAGGACTCGTCGGTGATGCTGCGCCTGGCGCAGAAGGCATTTTATCCGGGCCCAATTCCCTTCCCTCTTCTCCACATCGACACAGGCTTCAAGTTTCGCGAGATGATCGGTTTTCGGGATGAGATGGCGCGCAGCATCGGTGCGGAACTGCTGGTGTGGCGCAATGAATCGGCGATCGCCGCGGGCACCAATCCCATCAAGCTCGATACCAAGCGCTGCTGCGGACTGCTGAAGACGCAGGCGCTGCTCGACGGACTGCGCCACTACAACTTCGATGCGGCCTTCGGCGGTGCACGGCGCGATGAAGAAAAGTCGCGCGCAAAGGAACGCATCTACTCTTTCCGCGACCAGGCTGGACAGTGGGATCCGAAGAACCAACGCCCTGAGCTCTGGAACATTTACAACGCGCGCATTCACTCCGGCGAGAGCATTCGTGTGTTTCCGCTCTCGAACTGGACGGAGATGGATGTGTGGCAGTACATCCACCAGGAAAGCATTCCCATCGTCGATCTCTACTTTGCCAAAGAGCGGCCCATGTATGTGCGCGGCGATGCGTTGATTCCGATCGAGCAGGATTTTGTCGCTTTTCCCGGCGAGAAGCCGCAGACGGTGACGTGCAGGCTGCGCTCGCTGGGATGCAGCCCGTGCACCGGGGCGATTCGATCGGATGCTGCGACGCTTCCGGCCATTATTGCTGAGTTGATCTCGTTCCGGTCGTCGGAGCGCGCCAACCGCGTGATCGATCACGACCAGGAAGGCTCGATGGAGTTGAAGAAGCGGGAGGGCTATTTTTGATGAGCGCCGCAACTGCTCCTGCTTTTTCGGTTCACGAGTTTCTTCGCCAAGAAGCCTCGAAGGATTTGCTGCGCTTCTCGACGGCAGGCAGCGTCGATGACGGCAAGTCGACGCTCATTGGCCGCCTGCTCTACGACACGCAGTCGGTCTACGACGATCAGATTCGCTCCATCGAAGGCAAGGGCACAACGGGGAAGGGACAGATTGACTTTGCGCTCTTGACTGATGGTTTGCGCGCCGAACGCGAGCAAGGCATCACCATCGACGTTGCGTATCGCTACTTCTCGACGCCGAAGCGCAAGTTCATCATCGCGGACACGCCCGGGCACGAGCAGTACACGCGCAACATGGCGACGGGAGCGTCGACCGCCGATGCGGCCATCGTGCTGATCGATGCGCGCAAAGGTGTGCTGGTGCAGTCCCGGCGTCACGCTTTTATCGCGTCGCTGTTGCGGGTACGCCATGTTCTGGTAGCTGTGAACAAGATGGATCTGGTTGGGTTCGACGAGGGGACGTTCAATGCCATCGAGCGCGATTTCAGGCGTGTGCTCGATGAGATCGCGACCATCACCGGAAATCCAGTCGCGGCGGAGTTTGTCCCGATCAGCGCTCTCGGGGGCGACAACGTCGTGCACCGTTCCGAGAAGATGACCTGGTATGAGGGCTTGTCAATTCTCGGACACCTCGAGTCGTTGCCCGCTACGGAAGCGGCGCGATCGTCATCCTTTCGCTTCCCTGTGCAGCGCGTGCTCCGGCCCGATCATTCATTCCGGGGATTTGCGGGACAGATCGCATCTGGAACCATCCACCAGGGCGAAAGCGTCACCGTGCTTCCTTCCGGCGTGCAGGCGCGTGTCGATCGCATTGTGACCTGGGACGGCGATCTCGCCGAAGCTTCGGCGCCGCTTTCAGTCACGCTGGTGCTGGACCGCGAGTTGGACATCAGCCGCGGCGACCTTATCGTGCGTTCGGAAGCTCCGGCCACGCTCGCCAACCGCATCACGTCTTCGCTTGTCTGGATGGATCATCGCCCGCTGGATCTGAATCGCCGTTTCCTGATGAAGCATGCGAGCCGCACTGTCCCTGCGGTTGTCTCCTCCGTCGATCACCGCATTAACGTGACAACGCTGGAGCGCGAGCCGACGGATCAGTTGGAGCTTAACCATATCGGTTCGGTCACTCTGAACCTGAGCCACCCGATTGCGTGCGATCCGTACGCAGCCAACCGGGCAACGGGGGCCTTCATTCTGATCGATCCGGTCACCAATGGCACGGTAGCTGCGGGCATGATCCTCAATGGCACGGTGTGGTCAGCAGAAGCGCTCGAGCTTGAGGAAGGCTATTGGGGCCCGGTGACCGCAGGTGAGCGCGAGGCACGCTGGGGCCATCGCGGTGCGATTGTCGAGCTGTCGGGCTCGCCCGAGTTGATCGATGCGGTCGAACGTTCGCTCTTCGTTGTCGGAGCGGCCTTGGGACGCATCGATGCGGAGAGCGAAGAGTTCCTGCTTCACCCACAGTTGCTCGGACTTGTCACTTCTCTGCAGTCCCGGGCGGGGCTGCTGTCGATCGTCGCCTCGCGACAGGATGGAGCACCACTCGTTGCGCGCGTCGATGGACGCGAACTGGCTGTTGAATCGAACGAACCCATACGCGCGGTCGCAGAAGTTCACCAATTCCTGCGATCGACAGGCGTTTTCATCTCCACAGAAATGGCGAATCTCTGATGAACACGATTGAATCCGCAGTTGAAACAAAGCTCGACGCGGTCCGAGCGATTCTAGGGCGCGCAGTGACCGGTCAGGGCGATGTATGCGTTACGTGCAGTTTTCAGGCGGAAGATGTCCTGCTGACGAAACTCGCGCTGGACATCGATCCCCGGATTCCGGTGCTCTTTCTGGATACCGGTTATCACTTCGCGGAAACCTATGCCTATCGCGATCGCATGGCACGCGAGTGGAATCTGAACCTCATTAATCTTCTCCCCAAGCAGACAGTCGCCGAGCAGGAGAGGCAGTTCGGCATTCTCAATCAGACGGCGCCGGACCAATGCTGCAAGTTGCGCAAGGTTGAACCGCTGTTCAACGCCCTTGCTGGCTATCGCGTGTGGATCACAGGCCTGCGCCGCGAACAGGCGAAGAGCCGCGCTGCGCTTGAGGAGTCGGCGCCGTTCGCGTTGCCGGGTGGCAAAGAGATTCTGAAGCTGGCCCCACTGGCGGATTGGGCGACGCGCGATGTCTGGTATGCGTGCAACCAGCTCTCGATTCCGCTGCTACCGCTGTACTACCGCGGCTACTCGTCGATCGGCTGCGAACCGTGTACTTCCCTTCCGCTGGATCCGAACGATCCACGCTCAGGCCGCTGGGCGGGTCACAAGGTGGAGTGCGGCATTCATATCGAGGCACCGCAACAGTAGTGCAGGAGCATTTGTGACCTATCTGCTTGGTCTACTCATCGCGTTCTTCATCGCCATTACGGGCGTGGGCGCCGGCACCATCACAGTACCTGTGCTGGTTCTCTTTCTCGGCGTTCCCGCGCCGATCGCAGTCGGAATCGGCCTGGTGTTCTCAGCGGCGGTGAAGTTTCTTCTGGTGCCTACGCACGTGGTCCGTGGGAATGTCGCGTGGCGTACGCTCGGACTGATGCTGTGCGGTGGAGTACCGGGGGTGCTGATCGGGTCCCTGCTGCTGCGGCACCTGGTGACTGCGGGGGCAAGCAACATTATCAATGTCGCCCTAGGCGCCATCCTTGTTGGAACTGCGGGCTACCAGATCCTCTGCTTCTTCCGGCCGGTGCAACACGATGCGCAACGCCCAGACCGTTCCTGGCTAATGCCGTGGCTCATGCTGCCGGTGGGCGCCGAAGTGGGCTTTTCGTCTGCTGGAGCCGGTGCCCTGGGCAGCGCGGCTCTTCTTAGTCTTACCCCGCTCGCGCCAGCGCAAGTGGTGGGAACAGATATTGCATTCGGCTTCGTCGTCTCATTAATCGGAAGTGGCGCTCATTGGGGTGGCGCAGATCCCAGCAGAACCTTATTGCTCCAGCTCATCGCTGGAGGTGTCGTGGGCGCGATTGGCGGAACGCTGCTGAGTACACGCATTCCTCGGCGGCCGCTCCGACTGGCCCTGTGGGTGTGGCTGCTCATTCTCGGCGGGCAGTTCCTGGTCAACAGTTACCAGGCACATGCTGTTCTGGCGCACTCGCATGAGGTAACCCGGACGCGCTAGCCAGACTGCTCGTCGTCCAGGCACTGCGAAGGAATTCGGACATGGTTGGTTTGTCGGGGGATGGTAGGCGAGGCGGGAATCGAACCCACAACCCCCGGCTTAGAAGGCCGGTGCTCTATCCAGTTGAGCTACTCGCCCACGCTCTTTCATTGTAACTTTGACCCTTCCACGTCGCGCGAGCCTACCGATTCAACCGCATCCACAAAGACAGCCAGCGCGGCCACGAGCTGCGTCTTCGCGGCTTCTTCTGTCGAACCGCAGGCGGCCACATAGGCAGTTACGCCGTAGACGCTCTGGCCGGTGTTTCCCGTTGCACTGCGAAGGATCAGATCGGCGCGGCTGCAGCGAAGACCTGACGCGCGCAGGTTGACGCAGAGTAGTTTGCACCAAGCGGTTGGACCGGCCGTCTCTGTCCAGCTGAGCGGATCGCAGGGCAAAAGGTCGAGATAACAGGCGAGGGCAGAGCCCGTAGACTCGAAATCCGCATCGAATTCGAGCGGATCGATCGATTCGAGGCGCCAGACATCGCACTTTGCAGTGAAGTAAGGCGACGAAACGGCGTTGAGACGCGTGAGAGCGGCGCCTAACTCAGGAAGCTGTAGAACTTCCGGCAACCGACACGCTTTTTCGGGAGCCACTCTGAGATCGACAAAGCCTGACCAACCGGCATCGATGACTGGTGACTCGCCCCCAATTTCGATCTCCCAATCAGCTTCCAACGGATTCGCCCTTGACATGGAGGAGATAGCGAATCACGGTGGACTCAGCCCAGTGGATATCATCGCCAGGGTCGCTGCCAAGATAGGCGCAGTGGCCTCCGTAACGAGTCTCGACCAGGGCGATATTAGGATTGGCAAGGATCGCGGCCTGGGTTTCAGGGAGAAGCCGAATGAAGGGGTCGTCAAGGGCCTGGAGAATCAGGGTTGGTACCGCGATACGATCGACGACACGAGCACTGGCGGCTCGGAAGTAATAGTCGTCCGCATCGCGGAAGCCACAGTAGCGAGCAACAATCTTGTCGTCGAACTCACGCACCGAGCGAACGGGACCAATGCCACGTGTGGAGTAAATGTGCGGGTAGAGGGAGGCCTTATGCCGATAGCGACGCATGAGTCCGCGGAGAAAGTGCCATTCATACCCTCGGTTTGCGGGCTCATGAAGGGCGTCAGACCCGGATGCGAGATCAATCGCCGGACAGACGGCTGCCACCCCACAGAGAGGCGCTCGCGTGCCCCATTCTCCGGCTAACTTCAGCACGAGGTTTCCGCCCATCGAGTAGCCGATGAGAGCTATTTGGTTGAGGCCGAACCCTTCCGCGAAGTGCCGGACAACCGCGCCAACATCGCCCGAGAGACCCGAATGATAGAGCGTCGGCGTGAGGTGATCGGTATCTCCGCAATTGCGCATGTTCATACGAATCACGTTGCATCCTGCATTCCATGCGCGGGCAGCCAGACCGCGAATGTACTGCGAGTCGGACGATCCTTCGAGACCGTGGACCAGGACAACCGTGAGCCTCTGCGTCCGAGTGTTTTCGGGCTGCCAGGAGGCATGGCAGAGCACGCGGCTGCCATCTGTCGGATCGACTTCAACGATCTCAGCCTGCGACACGAGTTGGAAGGCGGGCCGTGGAAGGTAATTGCCGACGAGCGTCTGAAGGTGGCCATTCCTGAGGCCACGTCGCGGGACAAAAGAATGTAACCAGTCAGGCGCGGCGATGGGCGCACCGACCGCAACTGGGTTTTCGGGAGCGTCTATGATCACGTAGACTCAGCGGCTTGATTTGACCGGGGGGATCCGGTGTACTCCTGGGGCGGCTAGTGGGGATCGAACCCACGACATCCTGAGCCACAGTCAGGCGTTCTGCCTCTGAACTATAGCCGCCGTATACCCTTTCGATTGTAGCATCGAAAGAGATTGGAGACACCGACGGTTCCTTGTGCTGATGCCACCTGCTAGCCCCAATCCGATGCGCGAAAACGGCCCGGAATCCGGTCCGAATCCGGTTGTCCTTGAGCCCGAGCGCTGGGCGAAAGGGGCGTGGATCTTCCGCGATCGGACCTTGCAGCGGCTTGAAGTTCTGCTCGATGAAGCGTTCCGCATTCCCGGCACCAACGTGCGCTTTGGAATCGACGGAATCATCGGACTCATACCGGGTCTGGGCGACGTGTTGGCTGGACTGCTGTCTCTGATCATTCCCGTGGCCGCGTGGATTCGCGGTGTACCGTACATCGCGCTGGTGCGTATGGCGGTCAACCTGGGCATCGGTGTTTTGATCGGGTCCATTCCTTTGTTCGGCGATGTGTTTGATATTGCATGGAAGGCGAACCGCCGCAACTATCAGCTGATGTACCGTCATCTCGGCGAACCGCGCCGGCACACGTGGAAGGATTGGGCATTTTTGTTCGTGCTGGCGACAGCGCTTGCATTCGTCTTCGCGATCCCCGTGATCCTCGTGGTTTGCCTGCTCAGGCTGCTTTATCGCTGATCCTGGTACCAGACCTCGCGGGACGGGGAGATCGGAACAGAAATCGATTCGCGATACAATTAAAAAGAGCGTCGGGGCGTAGCGCAGTCTGGTAGCGCATCTGCTTTGGGAGCAGAGGGTCGGGGGTTCGAATCCCTCCGCCCCGACCATCTAACCTCTTCCTTTTCAACAAGTTTGACCGAGGAACGAGGGGGTGATACCAAGAGTGATACCACTTTGCCGGGAGTTTTCCCATGCAGGTGAATATCACCAAGCGTATCGACACCCCCCAAGGCAGCCGCTACTGCCCCGTCGTCGTTGGCCCCAACGGCCGCATCAAGCCCGATTGGGTGATGGTGAAGGACCGGCAGGAAAAACACCCGGAAGGCGCCTACTACCTCGACTGGAACGAAGACGGAAAGCGCAGACGCACGTCCGTCGGCACCGACGCGGCTGCGGCATACAACAGCCGAACTCGGAAACAAAGAGAGCTGGATGCAATCGAGGCAGGTCTCATTGTTTCCAATCCAATCGAGGACGACTCCCGCCTCCGAATTCGGTCTGCGGTAGACGATTTTCTCGAGGAAATTCAACTCACAAGGCAGAGAAAAACATGGCGGGGGTATTGCGTGTCGCTCCGCTACCTTCTGGAATCCTGCGACAAATGCTTTCTTGAGGAGATTGAGCGCAAAGATCTCCTGCGTTTCGCCGCGTTCCTAAGCGATACGAAAAAGCTCTCTCCTCGTACGGTGCACAACAAGTTTGCCGATGTGCTGACCTTCCTCCAGGCTCAGGGAATGCCAAAGCTAATTGGCAAGAATGACCACCCGCGTTTTATTGAGCAGGAGGTCAACATCTACGAGGACGACGACCTGTCGAAGCTCCACGCAATCTGCTCACCCTATCACAGCACGCTTTACGACTTCTTTCTCATGAGCGGCTTTCGCGAACAGGAAGCAATGCATCTTGTCTGGAGCAATGTTCGCTTCAATGCCAACATTATCGAGATGCGCTGGAAGCCTCAATTCAGCTGGACCCCGAAGGCCTACAAGGAGCGTGAGGTTCCAGTCCCGAATGAGCTGTTGGAAATCCTCGAAACGCATCGACGATCGCTCCCCACTGTGCGCGCATCCGCCCAGGCGTTGGTCTTCAGCACGGCAAGTGGAAGACGCGACATCCATATGCTCCGGGCTCTTAAGCGAAATGCGAAGAAGGCCGGACTGAACCCAGATGACTTCTGGCTTCACAAGTTCCGCGCGACATTTGCCACGACTCACCTGCAAGCCGGTGTCGATCTCAGAACGGTAATGACTTGGATGGGACAGACAAATCTGGAGAGCATCATCCGCTATTTGAAACCGGCAAGAAGTCGGTCCGTACTCGAAAAGGTCAATTCTAGTTTCGCCGGCCACCACAGGGTCAGGCTTCGTCTAGTCACCGGTGCCGCATGAGGTCGGTCGATCGCAGAAAGGTCCGCATCCCTCTTCCAGCGATCCGACGCTCTGCGCGCCGCGACAGGTACCGTGGGGAGTCACCTCCGGCACTTGCCTTTCCTTAAGAGATCGACATTTCCAGGATTTGACCGAAGTCTCGATTGGAGAGATGGTCTCGAAAGCCCGCTACTCGCGGGAACTACGGAGGAACCGATGATCTTGGCCAAAATAGTCGAAGGCAAGAAAGAAGCTCTGCGCGTGGAGGAAGTGGCTCGAATCTTGAATGTCTCAATCAAGAAAATCTACAGGATGGCCGCGAACGGCCAAATTCCCTGTCTCAAGATTTCCCATTCGATCAGATTCGACCCTCACGATTTTGCAGTCTGGTTGAAATGCCAATCCAGTATCAATACCATTCCGGCAGTCTTGCTACCGAGCCGCGCCTATCTGAGGAGAAGCAACGGCCAACAACTCGACCATCCGCCGCGCATTTGACCCAGCCTAGAGGCTCAGCGAGCTTAGCACGTTGTTTTCAATTCCAAGAAGGGCAAGAAACTGATGCGAATTGCCGCTGACCGACTCATTGCGATATGCATCTCATTGAGGATCTCTGGTTCGACCGCCCAGCGAATACTTTGGCACCTGTAGGCCATCGCCTGAAGGTTCCTTGGAGAAACAGATGCGAATCACAACCAACCAAAGCATCGCGGGATATCCGGCTCTCCAGGTACGCGAATTCGTCAGAAAATATAGATTCACAAATTTTTCCACTGGGGCTGCTGAAGCGGCGCTGATGTTGAGCACCGAAGCCGCTGTTGACTTCCTGAATAAACTCTCGGACCTAGGCTTCATCGGAAAATCGCGTGAACGGGAGGGAAAGCAGCTTTTTCAATTGACAAATAGCGGACAAGCATTTGCAAATGCATCTGCGGCCAAACCCATTCATCGAAAAACGGCCGAACGTGTTCTTGCTCAGTTCCTGGAGCGAGTACACAAGGTGAATGCCACCCATGAATACCTTTTCCGAGTAAAAAA
>Ga0181526_10001147_pt1 | contig 26066 bp, 18 predicted proteins | sample PEATcosm2014_Bin_35_FD_119750 | JGI IMG/M metagenome (GOLD analysis project Ga0181526, IMG submission 119750) | Peatland microbial communities from MTU Mesocosm Facility, Houghton, MI, USA - PEATcosm2014_Bin06_30_metaG | ecosystem: Environmental > Terrestrial > Soil > Wetlands > Peat | place...
CACTCATTTGCTCTCGCAACCGCGGTTCGAGTTGTTGCGGCATGATGTGACATTTCCGCTCTATATCGAAGTCGACAGGATTTATAATCTCGCCTGCCCAGCTTCGCCTATTCATTATCAGTTCGATCCGGTGCAGACAACAAAGGTTAGCGTCCACGGCGCCATCAATATGCTGGGGCTCGCCAAGCGGCTGCGCGCCAAAATCCTGCAGGCCTCGACTTCGGAAGTCTACGGCGACCCCAGCGTTCACCCACAGACCGAGGACTATTGGGGTCACGTCAATCCGGTCGGGCCGCGATCCTGCTACGACGAAGGCAAGCGCTGCGCCGAAACGCTGTTCTTCGATTACTGGCGCCAGCACAAATTGAGAATCAAGGTGGCGCGCATCTTCAACACTTATGGGCCGCGGATGCATCCGAACGACGGCAGGGTGGTTTCTAACTTCATCGTGCAGGCGCTGATGGGGCGCGATATCACGGTGTTCGGCGACGGTCTGCAAACGCGATCTTTCTGTTACGTCGACGATCTGATCGAGGGCCTTGTGCGGCTGATGGCTACTCCCGACGAGGTGACCGGACCGATCAATATCGGCAACCCGACCGAGTTCACCATTCTGGAACTCGCTTCCCAGGTGATCGATCTCGTCGGATCGCGTTCGCGCGTCGTGCATCGGCCGCGACCGCAGGACGACCCGCGGCAGCGGCGTCCCGATATTTCGAAGGCCGACGACTTGCTGAAGTGGGCGCCGCGGACGCAGCTCCGCGAAGGCCTCATCCGCACCGTTGCCTATTTCGAGGAGCTTCTGAAAGACGACGCCATTCGTCCTTTCATCAATCACGACCAAGGCGCCGGAGCCTAGCGCCCAGCTAGACGATGATCCAATTCCGCCGAATCGTAAATTTGCCAGTGCCGATTTGTTGTCGACGTCGGCATCGAGCGCAATGCATCGCCACAAATTCCGGAATCGGAATGAACCAGTGACCGAGCTCAGATGCCGCGCCTGATCTTCGTCAATCGCTATTTCTTTCCCGACCATTCTGCGACGAGCCAGATACTTTCTGACCTCGCCTTTCACCTGGCTGAGGCCGGTCGCGATGTGCACGTCATCGCCGGCACGCAAATCTACGACGATCCCAAGGCCTCATTGCCGCATCGTGAAGTCATCAACGGCGTCAATGTGCATCGTGTCGCATCGACCCGATTCGGCCGCACCGCGCTTGCCGGACGCGCTGTCGATTACTTGTCGTTCTATCGATCGGTCCGCACCGGCCTTACTGCGCTCGCGAGCACCGGCGATTTTATCATCGCCAAAACCGACCCGCCGTTGACTTCGGTGGTCGCGCTGTCCAGCGCGCGTCGCACCGGCGCGCATCTGATCAATTGGCTGCAGGATATCTATCCGGAGACCGCCGTCGAGCTCCGCATCCCCATGATGCGTGGTCCGGTCGCCATGACACTCGGCGCGCTGCGCGATCGCACGCTGCGGGCGGCCATTGCGACCGTCGTTGCCGGCGATCTCATGGGCCGCAAGGTCCGCGCGCTTGGCGCAGCGTCGGAGCGCATTCAGATCATACCGAACTGGTGCAATGACGAGGAGATTGCGCCGATCGCGCCGGCCGATAATTCGCTGCGCCAGGAATGGGATCTGGCCGGCAAATTCGTGTTCGGCTATTCGGGGAATCTCGGCCGGGCGCATGAGTTCGAGACCGTGCTGGCCGCAGCCGAGCGCCTGCAGAACGATCCGCGTTTCATTTTTCTGATGATCGGCGGCGGCAAACGCTTTGATGAACTAAGAAAGATCGCCGAGCAGCGCCGACTCGGGGGTCTGTTCCGCTTCCTGCCCTATCAGGACCGCGCCCTCTTGCCCTATTCGCTCGGCGTTCCCGATGCGCATTGGCTGTCGCTCGATCCGAAGCTCGAAGGCCTAATCGTGCCGAGCAAGTTTTATGGAATAGCCGCAGCCGGCAAGCCTGTCGTCGTCATCGGTGACAAGAGCGGGGAACTCGGACGGCTCGTTCAGCAACACCAGTGCGGATTTACGATCGTGCCGGGCGACGCGGACGTGCTGGTCGCAGCCCTGCAGACGATGGCGCGCGAGCCCGAATTCGTTGCGGCCATGGGCCGGCAGGCCCGTGAAATGCTCAACGCGCAATTTACCCGGCGGCACGGGCTCGCGAAGTGGGATGAATTGCTCGCGCGTCTGATCCAAACGGATTGATCGTCAATTCATGACGGCGTTACGGCACCCGCGCCCGCCGGTGTTCGCGGAACTACGACGGAATGCATCGAGCGCCACGCACTTTGCCCGGTCCTTGCGATTCCGGTCGGCAAACCGTCGTGATTGACGCCCGGGCGCGGCTATTTGCTCTCCAAGGCGGTAACACCGTCCCAGTCTGGACCCGGCGGATGCGACACGAACTGTTGGGCGCGTTCGTGCAGCAGCCATGATGGCGGATCGGAAACGGCGCTGACCGACAGCGTCTTGAGACAAGCGGCAAAGTCCCGGGACCGCCAGCGCGCCAGCGCTCTGGCATAATCCGACGCATGCATGATCTGCTGGTCGGTTTCTTGGCCCTTGGGTGCCAAGGGCTCGTAGATCCGCACCGGCTCGACTCGGCCGACGACGCGAACGAGATCGATCTCGCGCCATGCGCAGGCGGTTCGCGCCAGATTGTAGGTCGTCTCCGACACCAGGATCGACGTGCCGAAATATTTGTTGGCCCCTTCGAGCCGCGAGGCGAGATTCACCGCATCGCCCATCACCGTATAGTTGAAACGCTGCCGCGAGCCGATATTGCCGACGAGCGCGTCGCCGGAATTGAGTCCGATGCGCTGCGCCATATCGCGTTGTTGCAACGCCGGCAGATTCCGGTTGAGTTCGCCAAGGCGTTCGCGACAACGCAGCGCCGCGCGCACCGCATTGGCCGCATGGTCCGGGTCGTCAAGCGGCGCGCCGAATATCGCCACGATGGCATCGCCGATATATTTATCGACGAAGCCGCCATGCTCCTGGATGACGTCGGTCATCGCCGAAAGATATTCGTTCATCAGGGCTACGAGATCCGTCGGCGCGAGTTTCTCCGAGATCGACGTAAAGCCCGCGACATCCGAGAAAAATATCGAGACGTTGCGCATCTCGCCGCCGAGCGTGGGCGGCTTGTTCGACGTCATCATCCGTTCGATCACGGCGGGCGCGAGATAGAGCGCAAAGCTTTTGCGCAGAAAGCGCCGGTCCTTGTCGGCGATCAGAAAGCGGTATCCGGTCGTCGCCGCGATTGTGATGCCCCCGGCGACCACCGTTTCGATCAGTGGCAGCACTATGGCGTGCTTGAAGGCGAAGGTCGCAAGTTCCGCCCAGCCTGCCGCCACCGTGAGGCATGCGAGGATGGCGGCGAACAGCGGCAGCAGCAACACCGTAAACGCCGCCAGGGCGGAAAACGCGACCGCAATAAGACCGTTGGTCAGCCGGCCGAGCTCAATCAGCACATCATGGTCGAGCAGGTTGTCGATTGCCGTCGCATGGATATAGACGCCGGCGATGGAGTCGCGGGCAAAGCTGTTTGCGGTCGCGGCCGGCGGGGTTTCGACGCAGCGCGGGCCGTTGACGCCCTCGGCTGCGGTTGCGAAACGCTTCGAGGTGATCTGACGATCTTCGACGTCGAGCCGGGTGCCGATCAGCACCACTTTGCCGTCGAAGTTGCGATGGAAAAAATCCGTGTCGCCTTTGGCGATGCAGGCGCGCAGATCGGCTAACGAGAATGTCGGGATGGCGTCGGCGCCACCGTCGAAATTGAGCGTCAGTGTATTGGGCACGCCCGGTGGAATCCGGTAGCCGTTGAGGATCATGCCGCCGTCCGGCGTCAGTTCCGGCGCGCTGCCGACCGCGCGCGCGGCGAGCTCGACCGCCATCCCCGGCACCGGCTTGCCGTCGGTCGTGATGGTGAGCGGCATGCGGCGGATGACGTCGTCCGCATCCGTATAGGCGTTCAACGATCGGATGTTGCGATACTCGCCGACGGCGATGCGCTGCCCCGGCGACGGCTGGATCGGATAAGCGCCGTGCTGCGCCTCGCCTAGTACCACCTTTCCAGCCCGCGCCCCGAGCGCAAGCGCGCGCAGGAAATCGCCGTCGAAACCACGCACTTTGGCGCCGAGGGTTTCGTCGCCGAACGGTATTTCGGATTGCTCGATCGAGGTCGGAAACACGATGTCGAAGCCGACCACTTTGGCGCCACCGGCGATGATGGCGTTGAGCACGACGCCAATCTCGCGCGTCCAGGTAACGCTCGGCGTACCGGCGAAAGGCGGCGTGCGATAGGTATCTTCGTCGAGCGCTACCACGACTGCCGGCGACGAGGCGGGATCGTGGATCGGCCCATAGACATGCCAGCGCAGCGCGGTCAGATCGTCGATCGACAGGCCGTGCAACGTGTCGAGCGCCGGTAACTGCGTGAAAGCGCCGGCACAAAGCGCGATGACAAGGGCGGCAAATGCGTCACGAACGCGAATCGATGTCATGACGCCTTAGCGTCTGCGCTCAGTTCGTCTGCAATCTGAGTAGCCGGCCGGCGATCGGCGTCCACCCGGGCTCAGCCTGCTTGTCGACTTTGAAGACGATCTCCTCGGTGCCGACTCGCGCCCGGTAGATGCCGCCCGGCGCCAAGGTCACCCCGGATGCTGCAAGATCGAGGAATTTGCCGTGCAGAATATGCGCGTCGGCGAGGACGAAGTCGTGCCGCTCGCCTGGAACGTCGACCCGTTCGATCACCAGCGCGCCGATCGGCTTCAGCTCGACCACCGGCGACCGGCCGTACAAAGTAAGCTGCGGTTGCGCCGGCTTCTTGGCGGCATCTTCGGGAACCTGGCGAAACGCCATCGCGGCGCTTTTGTCGGCGAGCTGCGTGGTCAGCGCCATCTTGCCGCCGCCGCATTGGCTTGTCGTTCGCTGCACCGTGCCGCCCGCGACATCGCTACGGTCGGTACCGATGGTGACTGTGCCCCCGACGATCGTCTCGTGCTGGCACGAGGTGAGATAGCTGAGCACGATCGAATCCTTGGGCCCAAGCTTTATGACCTGGCCGGGCGCGACGTAGTCCATCAGCTGGATGCCGTCCAGTTTGCCTTCCACATCTTCGACGATAGCGGCCGGCGATTGCGCCGGTGCGGCGAATACGGTCGATACCGAGGCCACTGCGAACAGAAGTGCCGCCGGAATCTTCAGCTGTGCGTGCGCGAATTTCATGCCCGTTTCCCCAACGCAACATTCCCATGAGACAAACGCTGCCGCCGGCATCGGTGCCGGATCCCACGGACAGCGAGTTTTGTATCATCGGACTTTTTCGCGCCGCAGTCACCCCACTTTTAACGGGAGGAAGCGGTTAAGGTTGATCGGCGCGCGTCAGGATTGCATCCGCATCTTTGTTCCGGCCTTGGGCGCGGTAGATCGCCGCCAGTTCCCGGGTGGTACGGATCGTTTCGGGATCTTTGGGCCCCAGCGACTGATCCTCGATGATCAGCGCACGTTCGCACAAGGCCTGAGCCTCGGCGTAACGGCCGTCGGCTTGGAACAGACCGGCCAAATCGACGAGCTTGCGGGCGACAGCAGGAGTCGAGCGGCCATGCGCCGCCTCCTCGGCCGCGATCGCAGCTGCGAGATTCCGCTCCGCCACGCTATCGACCGTCTGCGGACCGAGGCCTCGCATCGCCGGTGGCGCCGCTGCGGCTGGCTGTTTCGGTGCTGCCTGACTAGGGACTTCGGTCCCGTTGAACCAGTTTTCGTTCCATAGCGAGCCTGCGACCAACAAGGCTACGAGCGGCACCGCCGCCATGCCGAGACGGCGCACCGTAAAGGGCGCCGCGGCCGATGCAATCCAATCCTGCAGACCGCGGACGAATCCAGTCGATCCCTGGGCGTGGGCCGGGACCTTGGCCGCCGACGCCCGCGGCCTGACGAAGGCGACCGGTGCCGCAACGCTGCGCGGTTCCTCGGGCCGTGACACAACAGCCGTCGTTTCGTCGACAAGATCGGCCGCCATCGCGGTGAGCATCAGTTCGCGCGCGGCCGCGCGCATTTCAACGGTAACGATCCCGTCCGGTCCGCTGAAAGTGCTCGCCAGAGCGGCCACGCGTTCGTCGAGCTTCGGCAGGCTAGCGCTCGGCGCTGCCGTGCCGGGCTCGCCGGAATAATCATTCGCTGCAAGCGCCGAGGCTTCGAATGCCGAGGCTTCGAATGACAACAGCGTCATCAGCGCATTTTCGGAACGGGTATCAGGCATTGGGTCCGGCCATATCCTTATGCGACGAATCTCATTTCGCCGGCGCGTTGCGTCTGGCAATGGCTTGCCGTTGGCGCCCATAGCGCGCCAACAGTGCACGCAGGTCGACGGCATCCAGGCCGTGTTCCTGTTTGAATCTCAGAATGAACTTGGTCAGGCGCCGCTTGGCGTTCTCGACCCGGTCATCGGTCCAAGGTGCCGGCGATTGGCCGGCATTGAGGGCGCGCACGATCTTGCCGATCGGCCACTGACTGCCGAACGATTCCTGGGTCTCGCGATCCTGGGCCAGCACCTGCACCAGCGCGACGACATCGTCTTCGGGACCGAATTGATGCTCGGCCAGATAAACAAGCCCAGTCCAAGCCCGGCGTGAGTCCTCGGCATGCAGCGAATCGGCCTCGCTTTCCGCCGGGTCGTAATGGCCGCTCAATTGCTCGATGGTCTGCTCGTCGACGGCAACGAGGGGGTAACCCGAGCCGTCCCACTTGCCGCCGCGATCGCGCCGCCGCATGTCTTCGTAGCGGTGCAGTAGCGCCTGACGATTGCAGGTTTCATCCAACAGCCAGATCACGCGGGCGTCGCGAACCGGCTCTGAATTATCGATCCGCCCTGAAGCAAGCCAGGGCGGTGGGACGGACGGTTTGGCGCTCGTCGCTGCGGCCTCGGGTGGCGCTTTAGTTTGGACGGCCGACAAATCGCTCTCCATCACGTTTTCGTCCCTGTGCAGCGACGTCGCGCGCAGCAAATGCGCCACTACCTCGCTGACCAGCCGGTCGACTTCGGTCTTACGGTGGCCCCTCTCGACACGAACCGAGCCAATGAAAGCCTCACACCGCACGCGAACTTGCCGGCAGACCTCGTTGCGATGCCGGTCCGGCAATTGGCCCCAGGCGTAGAGGCGCAACTGTGCGCCGTTCATCCTGACCCATTCCGTCGACCCGGACTGCCGCGCCGGTAAGTGCGCACGAGATTGACGGCCCAAACCGACCGATTCCGGCGCGGAATCGGAAAAAAATCTTATTGGTAAACGGCCGGACTCGTCCATCCTGGCCCCTCCCGGGGGCAACCCTAGACCTAGACCCCGATCCAATTCGATGGAATCGGCTCAGCGTCTAGAATCTTCGTTTGAGCACGATCTGATCCAAAGACCGGTTTCGACCTTTCGGGATCATGCTCTAAGCGCACGCCACGACCCACCGTTCAGGCTGACGCACCACCCAGCCCGAGGCCGGCATTTTCCGGCGCAAATCTCCAAATTCCCTCATCAGCGTCATTAGCGTCATTCTAAGGCTCATTTGCCCTCGAGCACCGGCCTGATCCGATCACCCTCCCGCAAAAACGCGCCCGCCCATGCCACGATCATATCAGTCGCTGATGTCATGCGCGGCGGTCGTCGCGACCAGCCGGATCGTCGTCCGAACAGTTCCCGATACCTCGTCGGCAATTTCCGCCACCATCATCGCCGTCCATCAGCAAAGCGCCAACATTATCGACGATGTTGTCGAGCGTGTGGTTACCGCCGCTGTTATGACTCGACCGACCGATGTTGCCGAGCCCCGAAAATTCGTGGGGCGCTCCAGCGGCCCTCGATCATAACCGGAACACCCGCTCCGGCGCTTTGGCCTCGGACGGGCAAGTCACGCGCGCGATATTTTGTTGTCCATCGGCGATGCGCGGATTGACTTTCATCTGCAAGGTTTTCGTTGATTTATCGATAGTTCCGGCTCCCGACATTTGTACGACCGGCCCGGACAAAGCGAGACTATTCGTACGCGCAACCCCGTTGGCCAAATCGAAATGCACGGTCACAGCATTAAGCGGGGTTCGATCGCTCGCATTCGATTGCCACCCGTTGAGCGTCTTGTCGCTCAGGCTGTGCGTGATCTTGGCGACATCGGTGCCGCGCACCGCATCGATGTTGAGGTCTACGGCAGCCGGCCCGTTATTTGATACCATAGCCGGCAAACTCGTCGGCGATGCTCGATTGGATTGCCTTTGCCGCGTCGATGTCGCTTTTGCTGCCGGCGGCATCGCCGCTGCGTTTCTTGGCGATGCCGCGACCGTAGAGCGCGGAAGCGTGCTTGGGATCGAGCACCAGCGCGGCGTTATAATCGGAAATCGCCTTGTCGAAGCTGCCGAGCTTCAAATTGACCAAGCCGCGGCTGTCGAGCGCATCCGGGTAATTCGGCGCGATTTGCAGCGCCGCATTGCAATCCTTCAACGCGTCTTGCAGCTGATTGACCAGAGCGCGGACCCAGCAACGGTCATTGAGCGCGCCGGCATGCTTCGGGTCGCGGCGGATCACTTGGGTGAAATCCTGAATGGCGAGATCGTAGTCACCATTGAGCGCGCGGCGCTGGCCGCGCTGATAGAACCCGGGCAGATCGGTTGGAGTATCGGCGGCGCTGGCCGCGGCAGTGTTTTCCGCCGCAGGGGGCGGCGCCTGCGGTGATGGTGGTGCTGGCGGCGGAGCTGCGGCAACGGGGGCCGGGGGCGGCGGCGATGGTGCTGGCGGCACCAGCTTGGCGAGCTGCTGTTTCGCCATATCGAAATAATATCCCGAGGGGTGTTTTGCGACGAACGCCGCCCAAGCCTCCTTGGTCCCGGCATCTTCAGCCAAAACATAATCGTGCCGCGCTTCGGCCTCCGGATCTGCGGTTGGGCTGACGACCGCTGGAGCGGCCAGCGGCGCGGGGCTCGCCGGCGTCGCGGCCGCCGGAGGACTGGGAGCGGGCGGCGGCGCTGGAGCGGGTGGCGGCGCCGCATTTTCGGGGGCGGCGGTCGCGACGACAGCGGGCGGAGAAGGCGGTGGCGGCGCCGGAGCGACCACCGGCGGAGCGGGCGGCGGCGCTGGAGCGGGTGACGGCGCCGCTTTTTCGGGGGCGGCGGTCGCAACGACAGCAGGCGGAGAAGGCGGTGGCGGCGCCGGAGCGACCACCGGCGGAGCGGGCGGCGGGCCGGGCGGGGCGGCGGCCACGGTAGGAGTGGGCGCTGCCGGATGCCCGAGCGGGACATCGACGTCGAGCGAAGACGAAAACCAGGGGACCTGTTGTCCATCGGTCTGGCGCGAAACGTCGAGCCGAGTGTGGTTGAAGGTCTGCTCGATGGTGGCATCGGAGGCCTTCAAAACGGCAAGCAATTGGGGCACGAATACCGGCGGGTTGGTTTCGACCACAGTGTCGGGCGGTACCGCGCTCATCACGACGCTGCCGCGCGGCGCCGTGACGGCGGCGAGCCCCGCCGAGACGCTGCGAAAACGGCGCTCGAACGGATTGCGCCGCGAAGCGTCGACGATGGCGACCTTCACGCCTGCGGCGTGGCGCGCCAGTTCAGCGAGAATTTTGTCCAGACTGAAGCCGTCGCGCTGGACGTCGCCTTCATTCCAAATCTGCGCATCGACCGGGATCAGATAGCTTTGCCGGTCGGATTGAATCCCGAACCCGCTGAAGAAAATCACCGCCATCGAGTTGGAGGTAATTTTCGAATAAAACTCGTCGAGCGACTTTTGCATCGCCCCCTTCTTCAGGTTCTCGCCGACGGTAACGTCGAAACCGCGTCGCCGGAGCTCTTCCGCGACGTCCCGGGCATCGTTGACCGGGTCCTTTAACGGCGCATCCGCATCGGGATAATCGGCATTGCCGATCACCAAGGCGAAGCCAGAATTCTGGGCGGCCGAGCCAAAAGACGGGGCGGCCAACGCCAGGAAGAGCGAGCCGAAAAAGACGATGAGACGCTGTCTCATGGCACCCGATGGACCGTCAGGACGCAGCAGCCCGTTCGTCACAGGGACGAAACGGCGAGTTTTTGACAGAATACAGAGACCGACCCTCGAGGGCTAGGTTTTGCCCAGAGGCAAAGCGCCCTACCCTCCGCAGCGCCCCCAGCTATGGGGCACCACAGCCCGCACGGAGGATAGCCACCCAGATGCCGAGAGGCAACGCTTCAACTCCTCTATGCAACTCCCGCTCACTTCATAACGAGGGGTTAACAGAGGGTTATGGTAAATCAATTCAACCTCCTTGTTGCTGAATCGACACACCACCTGGAATAAAACGCTGTTCACAGACAACGGGACTTTCCGGGCCTTTCCGCCGACTGAAAGCGATTTATACTGGGGCCTAATTGGGGCGAAAAGCCTGTCGAGAATTGTACCATACAGGGGCGGTCGGATGTTCGTGGGAACTCGCACTGGAACGCGCGCCATTCGAGCGTGCTTCGCTGAAGCTCCGGCGAGCGTCGTACGCTCTGGGTGCCAGGGAACGAGTGTCGCCGCGGGTTTAGCCCTTGTCGTGTCGCTGTTTGCCGTATCGGCCGCGCAGGCGGAGAATTGTAACCTTCCGGCAGGCGTCGGCAACCTTCCGGCTCCGGGGATTTCCTCTGCCGCGGTATCGAGCATGCTCGGCAGCACGATTGCCGCCGCGAATACGGCCTTCCTCTTGCAGAGCACGGCCTTCATTGGCAGCCCACCCAGTCCCGCGCCCGGTCAGCAGGGCGGCGGCGTGTGGGTTCGCGGCGTCGACGGAAATGTGAACATCAAGAGCACCACGACCGGATCCGCAACCGGCACCGGCAGCGCGGGGCTGTTCGGCCCGGGGACCACGGGGTCCATGGCCATACAATGCTCCCAGCAGGTGGACGTGAATTTCGGCGGCTTCCAGATCGGGAGCGACATTTCCAAGCTGAACTACAACGGTTGGAACTTGCATAGCGGCGTAACCGCCGGCGACTTGGGCACCAAATCAAGTCTGGTTGGAAATTATCCTACGATTCCGGACGTTACCGGTGGGTTCTTGACCGTCGGCGGTGGCGAATTCGTCGGCTCGACCCATGTTCCCTTCATCGGTATGTATGCCGCGGCCAGCAACGGCGGCTTCGCCGTTGATGCGCTGTTGCGGACGGAGTTTTATCAGACCGCTCTGGATGCCCCGGTAGCCAATATTCTCAACCAGAACATCGACGCCCACGGCTGGACCTTCGCAACGTCGGCCTCTTACCAATGGGCGGTGCCCGATACCAATTGGTTCATTGAACCGTCCGCCGGCTTGCTGATTTCGCAGACTAAAGTCGATCCGATGAACTTCCTGACGGCCGGCGCCGGCTCTTCGGACAGCTTCCCTGGTACGCTCACTATCGGCACGGTGAAGAGCGACATCGGTCGCGTGGGTCTTCGGTTTGGCGAAACCATTGAAAGCGGGAACGTGATCTGGCAGCCGTTTGGCGCCGTCAGTGTCTGGCACGAGTTCGGCTCAAATCTCAGTGCAAACTTCGCCAGCGCCCCGGGTTTTGCGGTGACCGGCTCCACCATTGCCGGCCTCAATGGTCCGGCGTCCGTGAACGCGTCGACATCGACGTCGACATTCGGCACGTATGAGCAATACTCACTCGGCATCGCCGCAGTTGTCGGCAACACCGGTTGGTCCGAGTTCGTGCGCGCGGACTATCGCGACGGACCTAACCTCGCAGGCTGGAGCGGCAGCGGCGGACTGCGTTATCAATTCACCCCCGGTCAAGCTCCATCTGCCGTACCGCTGAAGGCGAAGGCGCCGCCCGCGGCCACAACAGCTGTCAGCTGGACTGGCTTCTATCTCGGCGGCTTCGGCGGCGCGACCCAGGGCACAGCAAACTGGGGTTTTGCCGGGACCGGGGCGACCGGTTCGGTCAGTCCGCATGTTGCCGGCTATTTGTTCGGCGGCGACGCGGGCTACAATTATCAGTCCGGTGATTACGTGGTCGGCGTCGAGGCGGATTTCGGCAGCACTAAGACTCAGGGCGGGAGTTCTTGCGGGCCATTTTCATCCACCGGCTTTCCCGCGGTCACTCTGAGCGGAATGTACGAGATGACCTGCAACGCGAAGATCAATTGGGTCGCGACCGCGACGGCTCGTCTCGGCTACGCCTGGGACCGGGCACTGTTTTACGTGAAAGGCGGCGGCGCCTGGACCAATGAGCAGTTCGCGGCGACCTGCAACTACGGAGCATTCAACCTCGCTGGGGCGTCTTTTCATTGCACGAATCCCAACGGCGCCTTCACGAATGGATTCCTCGGCAATAAAGACGCTGCCGGCTGGGTCATCGGCTGGGGTACCGAATACGCGCTGACCTCGCATTGGTCGGCCAAAGGCGAGGCAGACTATATCGGCTTCGGCAACCGGACCATCGCTGCCAATGATCCGATTAACGGTCCTACTTCGATCAGCGCCAGCATGCACATCTGGGAAGAAAAGATCGGCGTCAATTACCGGTTCTAGGAACCACCGCCGACCTCAAAGCCAAACGTGAAGACATAAAAAACCCGGGCCGAGCCCGGGTTTTCATTTTGCTCTGTTTGGATTGTCCGGCCGAAGCAGGCGATCAATACGCAATCCCGAAGATCACGGGGTAACCGCAAATGCGGCACTGCACATTGGCGGACGCGGTGCTCGCGACTTCGTACTCCTGAGGCCGCGGTTGAACCAATTCGCTTGGAGGTCTGATTCGCGCAATGATCTTATGCTTCGCGTGGGTCGTGGGGACGGCTCTGGCCACCTTGGCCGGGGCGGCGACCGACGCTGGAGCTCGGGTCGGAGTGGCGACGATCGGTGCCGGAGCGGCCGCGATTGGAGCCGGAGAGGCAGCAACTGGTGCCGGTGCCGCCGCCGCAGGGGCCGCGGTCCCTGGGGCGGGCGTGAACTCGGCGGCCGCCACCGGCAGCATAAAGCCCCCGACCAGAGCCGAGGTCAGCAGGAAAATTCCGAAGCGCTGTCTGTTTATCATGGCAGTCCACCTGTTCACGTTGCACATTTTACGTTTGAGTTAGCCAATTTACACGCGGCGGTTTTGTCGAAAAGCACCGCCCGGGTATCGGCAGCAGCCGTTGTTTTGTGATATAAGACGGTCTTCCAGGGGCCGTTCCGGTGTCTGGGCTCGAAAAAAATTAATTCGGTTCCACCGGAATCGGCGAATTACTGCCGCCTATTGGGAAAGGTGGTGGGCGAACCCTTGGAAAACAGACAAATGCGCGTTCAGGAAGAAAGCGCGCGAATAGGGCCCTCCCTGCCCCCTGACAGAGGAGACTAATTATGGCGTTCTCTCGCTTCAAAGCCTCAGGCTTGTTGGTGTCGTCGCTGCTGGTCGGTGGGCTTTGCCTGTCCGCAACGAGCATGCCTGCCGCGGCCCAGAGTGTTTCGTCTAGCCAAATTCTCAATGCGCTGGCCCCGCCCGCCCCGCCCGTCACCCGGAGCCTCAGCGTCAGCCCCACGACTCAGGCCGCGGTGAGCGCGCCCGATCAGGCCTTTATCGAAAGCCTGCGTCATCGCGCGCACTCGCTCTCAACCGAGGAAAGCGACCGTGTTGCCGATCTCGCCAAGGATAAGGCGAAGATCGATCTCGAAATCTACTTCGGGTACAACTCATCCGTTATCACCCCCAAGGCGGAACCGCAGCTCAAAGAGCTCGGGACGGCGCTCAACAGCGACGTGCTGAAGAATGCGGTGGTGGTGGTCAGCGGCCACACGGATGCCAAAGGCAGCGACCAGTATAACCAGCTGCTGTCGCAACGGCGCGCCGAGGCCGTTAAGGCTTATCTGGTTCAGAAACTTCATGTTTCGGCGGAGAATCTTACGACCGCGGGCTACGGCAAACGCGACCTGAAGAACAAGGCCGATCCCTATGCCGCCGAGAATCGGCGGGTTGAGATCGTCAATATGAGTGCGAAGGCTACGGCAAGTCGGTAAGTGTCGGCCGGAACGCGCCCCGCAGCCGCGGGGCGCTGCTTCCCGACCCCGTTTACCTAGTGTCTTTACGCAGTGTCTTTACCCCGTGTTGAAACGCCGACAATTTGGCAGCGAAAACAGTCACTGCGACATTGTCCGGGCGGGCTCAGGGTGCTAAGTTAAGGGCTTGAAATTGGAATTTCGTCCTCATCAGCCGCCGAATTTCGGCACGTGCCCTGCACATGTGGTGCAGTGAGGAACGACGGATGAAGATGCGAGTCGCCCATATCATCGCATTGGCCTTTGGGCTGCTTTGCGCCTCGCTGTCGAGTGAACTCGCGCACGCCGCCGATAAGCGCGTCGCGCTCATCATCGGCAATTCCGCCTATCAGAACGCTCCCGCGCTACCCAATCCCGCGCGCGACGCGCGTGCGGTTGCGGCCATGTTTACCAAGGCCGGCTACGACGTGGTCAGCACCGCCTACGACCTCGGCAATCTCGACTTCAAGCGCGCGATTCGCCAATTCGAGGATGCCGCCGCCGATGCCGATATCGCGGTCGTCTATTATGCAGGCCATGGCATCGAGATCCATGGCGTCAATTACGTGGTACCGGTCGACGCCAAATTGGCGAGCGACCGCGACGCCGACGACGAAGCCATTCCGCTCGACCGTCTGATCGAATCAGTCGACGGCGCCAAGAAACTGCGCGTCATCATTCTCGATGCCTGCCGCGACAATCCCTTTTCGCGGACGATGAAGCAGCAGCGCATGGCCTCGCGCGGCATCACCGCCGGACTGACGGCCACCGAGCCGACCAGCATCAACACGCTCGTTGCCTATGCGGCGAAAGCAGGCTCCCAGGCCGAGGACGGCAATGGCGATCACAGCCCGTTCGCCGCGGCCCTGATCGACAATCTGTTTGTACCCGGCCTCGATGTTCGCCTGGCCTTCGGCCGGGTGCGCGACGAGGTGCTCAAGAAGACCGCCAATCGCCAGGAGCCGTTCGTCTATGGCTCGCTCGGCGGCGGCAATGTCGCTATCGTTCCGGCGCCCGATCAGCCGGCGCAGACGGCGGCGAGTGGCGATGCGGATGGCGTGCGCAGCGATTACAGCCTGGTCGAGAAAATCGGCACCAAGGGCGCTTGGCAGGTGTTCCTGACGCAGCACCCGACCGGCTTCTACGCCGATTTGGCCCGCGCCCAGATCACCAAGCTCGGCGGCGATGCCACGATGACGGCCTCGGTCGCTGCGAAGCCGATGGTGGTTGCATCGACCGAGAGCGGCGAACGGAATCTGACGATGACGTTGCCCGCGACCGCCGCCCAGCCCGCGCCGCAAGCGCCGGCCGTGGCTTCGCTCGAGCTGCCGCAGAAGCCCTCGCAGCCGACCGGACCGACCTCGGAAGAGCAGCGGGCTTGGGACAAAATCAAAGATTCCAGCAACGCGGCCGACTATATGGCCTTTGTCAAAAAGTATCCGACTTCGGTGCTCGCCGACGTCGCCCAGTCCCATGTTGACGCGATCATAAGTGCGGCCAAGGAACAGGCGGCGAAGGAAGAGGCCGCGCGGCAAGCCGCCGCACAGGCGGTGAAGGAAGAGGCCGCACGGCAGGCCGCCGCACAGGCGGCGAAGGAAGAGGCCGCACGGCAAGCCGCCGCACAGGCGGCGGCACAAGCGGCCGCCGAAGCACAGCGGCAGGCGCAGATCGCGGAAGCCAAGCGCCAGGCCGAAGAAGCCGCACGCCAAAAGGCGGCCCAGGACGCAGCGGTTGCGGCCGCCCAGCAGGCGGCGAAGGCCGCCGCCCAGGCGCAAGCCGATGCCGAACGTGAAGCGGCCTTAAAGCGTGACGAGCAGGCGCATCAGGCTGCGCTCGCGGCGCTGGCCGAGGCCACCAAGGCGAAGCAGCAGGCCGACGCCGAGGCCGCAAAGAAGCAGGCTGAACAAGCTGCGGCGCTCGCCGCGGCCCAGCAGGCAGCGCAGGCTGCTGAAAAGGCGCGGCTCGAAACCGAGCGCGTCGCCCAGGCGCAGCTCGCGGCTGCCTGCAAGAACGAACAGGACCGGCTGAGCGCGTTGCAAGCGCAGGGCAGCAAGGCGCGCGACGATCTGAAACAATTGCAGCAAGGCCTCATCTGCGAACGGCTGCGTCCGATGGTGGTCGCGGCGCTGGATAAGGCCAACGCGCTTCCCGACGTGAACACGCCGGCTTTGATTCGTTCGGCCCAGCAGGAGTTGGCTCGGGTCGGCTGTTATTCCGGCTCGATCGACGGCTCGCTGACCCCGACCACGGCGGTCGCGATCCAGCATTATCAATCCGTGCGTGGCGGCAAGCCTGCGGCGGGCAACGTCGATATCAGCGACGCCTTCGTTTCCGATCTCAAGAAGCAATCGGCGCGGGTTTGCCCGCTGATTTGCTCGCCCGGCAGTATCGCCGAGGGTGACAAGTGCGTGGCGGCCATCGAGAAGACGGCGCCGGTCGCCAAACAGAACGAGGAAAAGCCGGCGCCGAAGAAGCAGATCGCAGCGAGGCCCGCGCCTGTCGCGCCACGGCATGAAGAGCTGGAAGAAGCTCCGCGGCCGGCTCCGCATGCGATCGAGCAGGCCGCGACCAGCCACAGCGGTCACGGCACCATGATCGGCGTCGGCTTCTAACCGCCACTCTCCGACCCGCGTGCCGGCCAATCTTCATCGGAAGTAACAGCGCCTGCGGCGAAGTAGAGCGGCGCGAAGGCTTTGCTCCTCATCGCGGATTGCGCACCGGCCAAAGCGATGGCGGCGCCCATACCGGCTATAGGCTGGCCTTGGCGTTCGGCGCTTGGCCCTTAGCGCTTGCCAGTTCGACACTCGACGAAAAAAAACAAAACGAGGCGCCGGAGCCCCTCCGGCACCTCGTTTAATGACTTCACTCAACCTGGCAGAGCAAGTGAGCGAGAGCAGATCGTGCCCGCAAAAATTCTAGAGCGCCAATCGTTCCAATCGAAGCGATTGCGCTCTAGCAAGCCTAGACCAGTCTTCCGACTGGTTAGGAGCGATCACCCGGGCAAGTGTCGAGACCGGAGCAGAACGCGAGCGTGAAGGCTCCAGCCTTCGTCTTAACCGAACCCGCCGCGGCTTCCAGCGCCTCGTCGGAAACGTCGAAGGACAGAATCTCTTCTTCCCTCTGGTCGATCTTGGTGTCAGTCATAGCCTTGTTCCTTTCGTTCGCCAGCGGCGCCGGCAGTCACCAGGCAGGACGAGAAATCGTTGGACCCCCCCGCCACGCGCACATTAAATCATCGGCGACGCACAGTGTAAAGTGTATCCGGGCAGTGCGGCAGGTTGCTGATTTGTGACGGGAAAATGGTTAATTTCGGCACCGCCGACGGACGAGCAATTGGTTCAGGATCAGCCGGCGGCGAGGCCGCTAGTGCATCGCGGTCACTAACCAATCCGCGGGTCAACGGGTTCCGGACGGATCGGGGACGCGACCGGAGGGAATGCGGTGGATGGCTTTTTTGAGCGCCGGCAATTTGCCCTGATTTCCCGCACGGCGACCATCGACGAACTTTTGTCCGCGAGTTTCGAAGCCGTGACCGGCAGCTCCGACCCCGCCGGTGCCGGCCTTGCGGTGCGGCGGCTTGCGGCATGGCGGCGATCCTGTGCGGCAGACGACGACGAACTCTTCGGCCGGCGGCTGCGCCGCGACGGTTGGTCACGCGCGAAGGTGGACGAGCGCTTCGCCGGCGTCCGGGCGAGCGCCGCCGCTGCGCCGCAGCCGTGGCTCGAGGACGCGCTGTGGATCGAGGCCGCGCTGCAACGCCCGGGCGAGAAAAGCGAACAGATGGCCCGGCCCAGGGAGACCGAGGCCTATCCGTTCGAACAGCTGTTCGTGCCGGCCGTCGAACAGGCCGACGCGCTGTTGTGGTCGAGCCTCGAACCCGCAGCGGCCGCCAACCTGACCGCAAACGCGCGCGCCTGCCTGCGCGGATCGCTGCTCGCCGCGCTGTCGGGCCTTTGCGTTCCCGCGCTTTATGAGCGCTTCAGCAAGGCGCGCGCGGCGGGTTACGGCCGTTTTGTCGACGGCATGAAAGCGGGCGGCTTCCGCGATCTGTTCGAAGCGAAGCCGGTATTATTGCGGCTGGTCGCCTGCCTGACCCGGCAGTGGATCGACACCACGCGCGAATTCGTCACGCGGCTTGGCGCCGACCTGCCGGCGCTGCGCCGGGAGTTGCTCGGATCGTCCGTCACGAGCCGGGTGGATGCTATCGAGGGCGAACTTTCCGACCGGCACAATGGTGGCCGTTCGGTTTTGATCGTGCGTTTCGAGGGTGGCGCGCGTATCGCCTACAAGCCGAAGGATTTGCGGCTCGACGTCGCTTGGCACAGCTTGATCGAGAGGCTCAACCGCGCCGGCGCACCGCTCGAATTGCGTGCGGTGCGGACCATCGCACGCGACGGCTATGGCTGGACCGAATTCATCGATCACATCGGTTGCGCCGACGAAAACGGTTGCGAACGATTCTTCCGCCGCGCTGGAGCCTGGCTGGCGCTGCTGCACGTGTTCGCGGCCACCGACATGCATCAGGAGAACATGATCGCCTCAGGCGAACACCCGGTGCCGATCGATCTGGAAACCATCCTGCAGCCGAGCGCCGAGGAGCACAAAGCCAACGACCCGGAAGGTGCGGCGTTCGACGCCGCCATGGCGATCGTCGGCAACTCGGTGATGACGGTAGGCCTGCTCCCCGCCTATGGCCGGTCCGTCGACAACAACGTCTTCGCCATGGGCGGCATGACGCCGGATTGGAATTTGCGCAGCGTCGTCAAATGGAATGACGTCAATTCCGACGCCATGCGGCCGGCAAGGGTGAAAGAGCAAAGCCCGGTCACACCGAACCTGCCGCATGTCGGCGGCGATTACGCGAAATTCCGCGATCACATCGACAGCTTCGTGGCCGGCTTCTCCGACTATGCCCACTTCCTATTGCGCTTCAGCCGCGCCGAAACGGCCGCGGCTTTGTTCGAGAATTTTGCCGGCCTACCGGTACGCAAAGTGGTCCGTCCGACGCGATTTTATTACATGCTGCTGCAGCGGCTGAAGGATCACCGCAGCATGGACGACGGCGCCGTGTGGTCGGCGCAAGCCGATTTCGTCGCCCGGCTTGCCGAATGGGACGAGGACGACCCGCTTTGGCCGCTGCAGCGCGCCGAGCGATCGGCGCTGCTCACCCTCAACGTGCCGCATTTCACCACGCCGAGCGATGGCAGCACGATCGGCGATGCGAGCGGCACAGCCGTCGCTACCGCGGCGGTTCCGGGATCAGAGCGCGCCATGGCGCGCGTGCAAAATCTCGACGAGCGGGAGATTGCTTGGCAGATCGAGGTCATTCGCGAAAACAGCCAATCCGCCCTGCCCTCTGGGCAGTCCGGCATGGCTGCCGAACCCGGCCAGCGGCCAGCGGACGCGGCGATCGCGCCGACGCAAGAGTTTTTTCTCGCGGAAGCCGATCGGATCGCCGACGAGATCGCACACCACGCCATCCGGCGCGGACCGGCGGCGGCCTGGATCGGTCTCGATTGGCTCGGCGACGCGGAGGTTTTCCAATTGGTTTGCCTCGGCCCCGACCTCTACAACGGGGCAACCGGGATCGCGCTGTTTCTGGCGGCGCATGCGGCTGCCACCGGACGCGCGGCGTCCGGGGAACTGGCGCGCGCGGCGCTTTCGCATCTGCGCAAGAACCTGAAAAGCAGCGGCGCTGCACGGTTGGCGCGGGCGCTTGGCATCGGCGGCGCGACCGGCCTCGGTTCGATCGTCTATGCGTTTGCGGTCATGGCGCGATGCCTGCGCGACGATGAAATGCTGGTCGATGCGCATGACGGCGCACGTCTCTTCACCGACGATCTTATTGGCGCCGACAAACAATTGGACGTCATGGGCGGCAGCGCCGGAGCGATCCTCGCGCTGCTGCGGCTTTACCGCGACGGTCAATCCGGCGACGTGCTCGCCCGCGCCGTAAAATGCGGCGAACATCTGTTGGCTCAAAAGACGCTCGGCATCGATGGCCGCCGCAGTTGGGTCGGCCAGGGCTTTGGCGCGCGCGCGCTGAACGGCATGTCGCATGGCGCTGCGGGCTTTGCCTATGCGCTAGCCTCCTTGGCGGCAGCGTCCGGACGCGACGACTTCGCCGCAGCCGCGGCGGAATGTCTGGCATTCGAGAATTCAAGCTACGACGCCGCGCGGCATAACTGGCCGGATCTGCGCGGCGGGGAGCCGCTGTGGCCCTGCCAATGGTGCCACGGCGCTACCGGTATCGGTCTTGCCCGTGTCGCCACGGCGAGACGCGGCGGCAATGCGGCGCTCGATGCAAAGTTTCTGACCGAGGATATCCACCATGCGGTCAATGGCGCGGAGCACGGCTCGCCGATGCCGGTCGACACGCTGTGTTGCGGCACGCTTGGCAATGTCGAATTTTTCTGCGAGGCGGCGACCGCGATCGACCGCGCCGATCTGCGCCAACTCGCCGCGCGGCGGCTCAAGGCGATGGTCGACCGCGCGGCCAAAGCCGGCGATTACCGCTGGAACAGCGGCCAGCGCCAATTCAACTTAGGTCTATTCCGTGGTCTTGCCGGCGTCGGCTACACGCTGTTGCGTCAAACGGATCAGCGTCTCCCCAATGTGCTGGTCTGGGAATAGCTGGCGGACGTGAGCGCCCTTCACTGCGGCTTTGCACCCGGACAGCTGGCATTGATCGTTGCCTTGAACATGTCGAAGGATTGCACCGACACCTGACAATGGGTCGAGGCGTCGGGCGCGACGTTTACGACCTGACCGGCCGTCACCATCTGCTGTTTGCCCTCGATGCTGAGCGTGACGCCCTCATTGGCCGGCGAGCCGACCATGCCGACGGTCAAATGGCCGTCGGCCACGATCAGCGTCTGATTGGGAACGATATTATAGGAATTGGCGGTGGGCATGATCGCCTCGAGCGCAGCGTGTGCGGCATCTTGCTTGCCCTGCAGCGTCGTCAGTTGCGCCTGTTTCTCGTCGACCGTCCGTTTCAGCTTCTGATTTTCAGTGCGCAATTGCTCGATGACAGCATCGCGCCCGCCCAGATCGCGTGCCGACAGAAATTGGCCGTACAGATAGCCGCCGACCAGAATCCCGACGACGGTCGTGATGCCGGCAAGCGCCGTGAGAAAGCGATTCTCCGCCGGGAACAAAGGCGGACGGGCCTTCGCCTGCTGCTTGGCTGGTTGCGTCCTGTCGGTCACGTCATCCTCCGCCTATTGTCCCGATTTGGTCGCGGCGGGCGACGTCAGATCGGCCCCCGCGCGCAAGACGCTGGAGATTTGGGACAACAGAGAACGGACGCCCGGAACGTCGAGCGGCGTCGCTACGGCGGCCGTATTGTCCGCCTCCGCGGGCGGCGCCGATGACGCCGCATTAGCCGTTTTGTCGGTTGAGGATGGCGTCAACCCTCCCGACTTTCCGCCGGGTGGCGGGGCTCCGGGCGATCCCGCGCCAGCAGGCGGCGCCACATTCGGCGATGCGGCGGCGGGCGGCGCCGCGGGCGTTGTCGATGTCGCCGACGAGGGCGGTGTCGCGCCCGACGGCGGCGCCTCGCCTGACGCGGCGGGTTTCGGGGGGGTGGCCGGCGCCGGCGGCGTGTCGACATTGCCGAGGATGATCGGCAATCCGTCCTTGCCCGAGCCGATGACCACGATCTTGCTGTTGGGCGACTGCGCGAGTTGCAGCGTCGCTTCGATCCCGCGCCAGCGCAGATAGGAATCCGAAATTCCTTGGCTGACGGTCTTCTGGAAGGCCGCTATGCCGTCGGCTTCGATCTGTTTGCGCTTCGATTCCTCGGCTTCGCGCAGCACCCGAAACTTGTATTCCTGGATCATGTAATATTGTTCGGTCTGGCGATTGATGGCCGCGACGATATCCGGCGGCAATTCGATCGACAGCACGAGCGTGTCGAGGATCTGCAGCGCGTCCTGCAGGAAGCTGTTGTAATGCTTCGGATCCGGCTGCTCCATCGCCTCCGGCTGCACTAATTTGTTCAAGTTGGCGGCGAGGCTCTTTTGCGCATTGTCGCGGATTTGTTTCTGGATCGCGTCGCGCGACGTGTAGACCTCTTCGGCCGTGTATTGCGAAATAACCTGCCGCGCCTGGCTGCCGATCTCGGGATTGAGCACCGAGTTCAGGAAATCCGGACCGATGAATTTGTGCAGCACGGCGACGGAATTATGCAGCAACTGATAGCGGACGCTGATCTGCGCATGCACGCTGACGCCGTCCTTGGAGATGGCGTTGTAGGTTTGCGTCGAGGATTGCAGCCGCAGATCGTAGAGGAACAGTCTGTCCCACGGCCACACCAGGTGGAGACCTTCTTCCCTGATTTCGCGCGGATCGAGCACCGTGCCGCGGCCGACCCAGCACCAGCAATAGATATCGACGCCGTTGAACCGCTTCCACAATACCCCGACCTGGCCGCTCGGAACGTTGATGACCACATAGGGCCACAGCACGACGGTGACCAAAAGCGACATCATCACCATCACCGACAGGCCCGGCAAATGGCGGCCGACATAACGCCACCAGCTCCGCCTTTTGGGCGGGGCCGTCACGTCGTCGACGGATTGCGGATACTTCGCCATCAACCGTTCTCCACGCCCTTATCATCCACCCATTGTGTGCTGTTCGACAATACGGCCTTCATCGAAGCGGATGCGGCGCGCCGGCAGATGCAATTCGTCGAGGTAGCGGTCGTCGTGCGTGATCACGACGAGGGTCGCGCCGGCTTGCATCAATTCCGGCAGCAATTCGTCATAAAACTTACGGCGAAATTCCGGATCCTGCTCGGCCGTCCATTCGTCGAGGATCATGATCGGCCGCTTCTCGAGCATGCTGACAATCAGCGCCAGGCGGCGGCGCTGACCGCCCGACAGGTCGAGCGTGCGAAACTCGCCGTTGACGAGCCCGGTCTTGTCGGTCAGGCGGAACTTCGCCAAGAGGCGGTCGATCTCGCTCGGATCGGGATCCGTTATGCCGTAGAGCTTCTTGAACAGGTGGTAGTCGAAGAAAATCGCCGACATCAAGCCGCGATATTCGTCCCGCGACGCGTTATTCACCGGCCTGCCGTCAAGCGTGAACTCGCCGGAATCCGGCGGATAGAGCCCCGCCAGCACGCGCAGGAAGGTCGATTTTCCCGAACCATTGCCGCCGGTGATGAAGACCAGATCCCCCGATTGCAGCGTGAAATCGATCGGCCCGATCTTGAACGCGGTGTCGGAAAATTTGTCGACATAGCGAAAGCCGATATTCTTCATTTCGATCCGCTCGAACCGCTTCGGCGGTTCGAGCGCGATGGTTTCGGGGCGGGCGACGCGCGACAGCGTCGTTTCCAACTGCGCGATCCGCGCGGCGGCCGCATTCGCATTCAGCAGGATCGGGATCGACTGCACCAGGCCGAAACACGCACCGACCACGAACAACAGCGCGGTCGTCGCCTTGGCGATCGAGGAGCCGCCAAGGCTGTCGCTGAGATTGGGCGCCACGAAGACCACGGCGCCGAGCAGGATATACATCGAGATCTGCGACGTAACGATCATCCGGAAGGTTTCGGCCTGGGTCCGGATTTTGATGTTGGCGGCGGTCTTCGACACTTCGCTCGCGTCGTCGAACAGGTCGGCGCTGCGCGCCCTGTTCAGCCTGACTTCCTTGAAGCCGTCCAGGAAATCGGTCAGCCGATCGTAGAACCGGCGCTCCCATGCCGCCGACTCCGCCTTCTGCGCGCTCAACCGGCGATTCTTGCGGTGGAAGACGACGCCGGACGTGCCGACGATCACGAAGGTCAGGGCGAAGGCGACCACGGACAAATAGGCGACGTAGATCGACACGAAACAGACCAGGACCGCGCCCTGCACCGTGAAACAGAGCATATTGCTGGCTTGCGTCAGGATCGCGGTATCGCTGGTGATCGACGCGACGATGCGCGCGCGTCCAATTCCTTCGAGCTCGAGAAGCTCCGAGCGCCTTATTTGATCGATCAGGCGCAGACGCAGTTTGTGAATAATGGCCTCGATCTCGGCGGTAGCCGTGATGGTGACGTATTGCTGCGACTTCATGAACAGGAAAAGCGCGATCAGAAAAAGCGACGCGGCCCACAGGCCGGGCTTTTGCCCGTTGCCGGCGTCTTGGACCCCGGAATTGATCGCGGCCAGGATCGACGCATTGCTGATGCCGCCGACGCCGGACATGAAGACCAGCTTCGGCATCGAGCCGTGCATTTCGCGGCGTACGAGCTGCAAAAACGACATGACTACGCTGTGGCCCGCCTACCTTACTACCCACCTGCAGTGAACTGGCCGCGCTCGCCGATTCCGACGAGACAGCGCGGTAACCGTTTCAACTCGAACCGATTGCCGCACTAGCCGCTATTTGGCGCATGACCTTTTCGGAAAGCCGGTGTCCACCTTCCCGGATCATGCGCTAGACCCTGATCCAATCCGATGGAACCGGATCAGGGCCTGGAATCTTCGTTTGCGCATGATCTTAGCCGAAAACCGGACTCCGCTTTTCGGGATCATGCTTTTGTCGCGTTACCGTTATTCGACGCGCCGCGACGGAGCGGTGATGAACATCACCGGCAATACGATCAGGGGCGTGACGATTAGCGCGAGGAAGAACGTCCCCCAAAAACCCATCCGGCGATGGGTGCCGCTAAATCCCGTGAGCAGGCACGCGGTTATGTAGGCGAGGATGGCTGCTGCGCCCATGGGACTCGATCGGGGGCTGGAATGAGGGGGACAGTTCGCGGTCGATGCTGATCCGGCTTGGAGTTTCACTTTGGGTCAGGCCGCCGCCGCAGCGGACAGCCTGGCCCAATGATCAAGAACTCGCCGCCGCCGAAGGTTCGGATTTTTTAGCCTTCGAACGCGAGTCCCACATTTCCTTCTGCGCCTTGACGAACTCGCGGTAGTCCGGCGGATTGAAGTCGAGCAGCGTGCCGCCCGATTCAAAGTGCTGAATGAAGGCCTTACCGATGGCAAAAGTGGCACCGGCCGAAAGCACCGGCATCACGAAACCGGACGCGATCGCACCCAGGATCGGTACCGTCTTGAGCGCGCTCGCGGCGCCCATGCCGCTGGTCGCCGGAATCATCGTGCCCACGAGCGCCGCGATCACGGCCTTGCCGCGATTTTCGGAGAACTCGACATCGTAGATCTGCGACAGCCGGCGCAGCATCTGCACCTGCAAACCGCCGACGGCCAGGAGGTCGACCACCGGCAGCGGGATCAGTCCGGCGACGCCGGACCACACGGCGAAACGATCGACCAGTTTCGATGCGGTTTCCTCATGCCCGACTGTCGCGGCAGGCGTTGTGGCTTCTTCCTTGTGAGGCTCTGCAGAACCGGTCGATATATCCGCCATAGCGTGTCCCTTCCTCTCCCAAGATGGCCCCAGAAATTGGCCCCGCCCAGCACCCAACCGCGCCGCTCGATTTTCACCGCCGGCACGATCCTCATGAGCTACAAAAAGCCTATCATGGCGGGTCAGCGGTGCCAAGCATCTGCCGGGCTACGACACGCTGCAGGAAAATACCGTCATGACCCTGGAAACGCGTGGTATTTCGGCGATAAAATCGTCGCCGAACCTTCCTGAAATTGTCACCGTGCCGGCGTTCGGGCGGAGCCATTCGCCGCGGCGGATCGATGTCCGCCATTGAGCGTCTCCCAAATGCGGCGCGGCGTCGCCGGCATATCGACGTGACGCAACCCGAAACGCGACAACGCGTCGACGATGGCGTTGATGACCGCCGGCGGTGCGCCGACGGCGCCCGCCTCGCCGGCACCTTTGACGCCGAGCGGATTGGATGTCGACGGCACGTTATGGGTCGAAAACGCAAAGTGCGGAATGTCGCCGGCGCGCGGCATGGCATAGTCCATGAACGAGCCCGACAAGAGTTGTCCACTGTCCGGATCGTAGACCGCGTGTTCGAGGAGAGCCTGGCCGATCCCCTGAACGATCCCGCCATGCACCTGGCCTTCGAGCAACAGCGGATTGATGGTCCGGCCGAAATCGTCGACGATCGTATAGCGCGCGACCACGACTTCAC
>Ga0181526_10001148_pt1 | contig 26057 bp, 26 predicted proteins | sample PEATcosm2014_Bin_35_FD_119750 | JGI IMG/M metagenome (GOLD analysis project Ga0181526, IMG submission 119750) | Peatland microbial communities from MTU Mesocosm Facility, Houghton, MI, USA - PEATcosm2014_Bin06_30_metaG | ecosystem: Environmental > Terrestrial > Soil > Wetlands > Peat | place...
CACCAGTCAGCCATGGAGACACTCGACACCTACGGGCATCTGTGGCCGGACAGCGACGACGAAACAAGGAACGCTGTCGATGACGTCCTCGCCGGGTTGACGGCTGTCGGCTGAGTCGGGCCTGCCGACCAACGCGGCCGGGGTGGAGGTGAGACGCCTACCCGGCGCCTTCAGTGTGGCTCGTGCGTCCATCGAGGGACGTTTGGGACGACGTCTTCGGGGCGCGTCGGCCGTATTCCATCTGGAGCGACCACGGCGAGTGCACAGTCCCGTCGAAAGGGCACGACGAGGGATTCCTCGCCGTCGACTCCTGGATCGTCCAGATGGAGCCGTCTGTGCTTGGCCTAACGTTCCAATCGTGAACCGACGCAGGGGTTCTCCGCACCGCGTAGAACAGGAGACACTATGTAGAACAGGAGACACTATGAGTCACTTACCTGCGATGGACCCCGGTGAGACCGTTGTGACGAAGGCCGCCAAAGGTTCGGTGAGTGATACCGTCGCCAAGCTCAGCGAACTTGTCGAAGCACACGGACTGAAACTCTTCGCGATCGTCGACCACAGTGGCGAGGCACGACGAGCCGGGCTTGAGCTGCGCGAGACCAAGGTCGTGATCTTTGGTAGCCCTGCGGCGGGCACGCCGGTGATGCAATCGGTGCCGCTCGTCGCGCTCGATCTCCCGCTAAAGCTGCTCATCTGGGACGACGGCGGGCAGACGAAGGTGAGCTATACGACTCCCGGTACTCTTGCGGCGCGCTACGGCCTGAGTGACGAGCTCGCGCAGCGACTCGCTGGCATCGGCCCGATCAGCGATGCTCTTGTCGCCACCTGACTGGACCACAACGGGAGTGAGCGACGAACACCGCTGAAGTCCTCAGGAACTCACCGAACGGCTCTCGCCGCGGGAGGGCGGCGCTCAACAAGCGTTGAGCTGCACGCTCCAACCCTCACTCGCCGTGTAGTGCGCTGCGAAGAGGAGACCGTGGCTGCCGCCCAGGCTGCCGTCCCAAGCGTTGCCCCCCGGATACAGGGGGGAAACGTAATGCCAGGTGATCGGCAGTAGGGCGGTGAGCCGGGCGCCGCCGCAGCTCATGCACCCAGCGTTGTCCTCGAGCACACTCCGCAGCCACACGGCAAGGTCGGCGGCGGCCCGGGAACGAGGGCCAACCCGGGCGAGCGCTGGTGCACGGGCTGCTGCCGCCTCGGCGGCGGCGAGGTCGGCGACGAACGAGTTGGCCGCGTGGCTGCCATCTCCCAGGCAGCTCAGCAAGTACTCTGCCGCTGAGCCGGACCTGGAGATGCTCCCAGCGTTCGTCGCTGCGGCCAGGTCAAAGCCTCGGAAGGCGTAGTAACGCGAGACCAGATCACTCTGGACCGTCAACACCAGCAGCAACACGTGGGCGGTGAGTCCAGCGGGGATCTCTCGCGTCGCCTCGGATGGGTTGGCACTGGCGATGGCGTCGAGCGTCGACTTGCTGAACGTGATCTGGGTCGTGCCGCTGGCTCCGTTGACGGCGAGCGCAGCCGCTTTGAGCCGTCGGTCGAGATTGACGGCGGCGGTGAAGTAGGCGGCGAGGTCGGCGGCACTTGACTTCCTGGTGGTGGTCTGGGTGGTGCTGGTCTGGGTGGTGCTGGTCTCTGCAGGGGATGACGAGGCGGGGTGGTGGGTTTCGCAGACGAGCTGCCGCCGCACCCGCTCATGGCGGCCCCGACCAACAGGCAGCCCGAGAGCAGGACACCGGTTCCTTCCAGCAATCCGAGTCGCGGACTCATGGAACGCTCCTCTCGTTGTTCACCCACGATGCACCTTGAGCTGCCCGATCCGAAAGCGATGATCGCGGCGGCGGCCATGGATCTTCCTGAGGCGGTGACGACGAGGACATGGGAGCGAACGGGGTCGCTGAACCAGCCGTCAAGGGGAGGACCGGCAGGGCGACGCCGATCAGCCCTCGAGGAGAAGCATCCCGGCTCGTTGTGGTGGGCCCGACCCGTTCGTACATGGCGGCCTCTTTGCCCCGCGAGGCGGAGTGTCAACCGATACGGCGCCCAGGTGTGCCCTCTTCTTGCATCAAAGGGACGATCTCATGTTGCGAACGGACACGACCTCTGGACGCCGCCGAGGAGACCGAGCGCCACCGCCCGCTCCCGGCCGCGCACGCTCGGCGAGCCCAAGCCGGCGCAACCGATCTGCCGGGGCTGCATCGTGCGCTCGCCCTCCCGCGAGTACGCGCTCGAGCGCCGGGGGTACCGGGCCTGTGGCGAGGACGGAAGTGCGTGCTTAGCCCCCAGGTGGCGGCGCCCACCCTCTCGTCGTCCACTCCGGCGTGTCCGCTTCCAGCCTCTCGATGCGCCGGTGAAGGTTTACAAGGTGCTTCCCAACGTCATGAATGGCCTTACCGAGATCGGTCAGAGCCTGCGCACTCAGCTCGGCGCCCCCCGCCGCGTACTTTTCCAGCGACCTGATGAGGTCGCGAAGTTCCTGCTCTACGCTTCGCCTCTCGGGGGTCTCTGCCATGCAGGCGAGCCTACAGAGCAGAGCGGAAAATGGTTGTGCAGCCTCCCCTCGCACTCGTGGATGAGGGCGGGCATGCTGTTGCGATGCCCGGACCGCCTCCTGCGCTCCCCGTGGCCGTCCACGCCTGCCTCTTCGACTTGGACGGGGTGCTGACATCGACGGCGCGCCTCCACGCCGAAGCGTGGAAGGCAACCTTCGACTCCTTCCTGGCGCACCGAGAACCGCAGCAGGGCGAGGAAGACGACCCGTTCGACCTCGCCACGGACTACCGGGAGTACGTCGACGGGAGGCTTCGGGAGGATGGGGTGCGCGCATTCCTCGCCTCGCGCCATATCGCGCTCCCGGAAGGATCGCCGGACGACCCGCCCGGGGAGGGGTCGGTGCACGCGCTCGCCGAATTGAAGAACAAACGGCTCCTCGGGCTCATAGGAGAGCGGGGCGTGAGCGTCTTCCCAGGATCGGTCGACCTCGTGCGCGCCGCACGCGCCGCCGATCTGCGGACCGCGGTCGTGTCAGCGAGCGCGAACACGAGAGCCGTTCTCGCCTCAGCCGGTATCACCGACCTGTTCGACGTGATCGTCGACGGGATCGTCGCCGCTGAGCGCCATCTTGCGGGCAAGCCCTCTCCCCAGACCTACCTTGCCGCCGCCTCGGACCTCAAGATGTCGGCGGACGACTGCGCAGTCTTCGAAGACGCCGTCGCCGGCGTCCAAGCCGGGAAGGCGGGAGGATTCGCCCTCGTCGTCGGCGTCGACCGCGACGGCAACCGCCAGGAGCTGCTCGAGAACGGAGCGACCGTCGTCGTCGACGACCTCTCGGAGCTGCTGCCGAGGTGATCAGCCACCCGAGCTTCCAAGTCGAGCCATGGTGTCTGCGCGAGAGCTCCCTCGACCTCGACATCCTGGCCCAGAGCGAGTCGCTCTTCGCCCTCTCGAACGGCCACATCGGCCTCCGCGGCAACCTCGACGAGGGCGAGCCGAACGGGACGCCCGGGACGTACCTCAATGCCGTCTACGAGCGACGTCCCCTCCCCTACGGCGAGTCCGGGTACGGCTACCCGGAATCGAGCGAGTCCGTCATCAATGTGACGAACGGGAAGATCTTCCGCCTCCTTGTCGACGACGAGCCGTTCGACGTCCGCTACGGGACGGTGCTCGACCACGAGCGGTGCCTCGACTTCCGTGCCGGAACGCTGGCGCGGACCGTGACGTGGCGGTCGCCGGCGGAGGCGACGGTGCGCGTCCGGACCGTCCGCCTCGTCTCGCTCTCCCAGCGGAGCGTCGCGGCGATTCGCTACGAGGTCGAGGCGGTCGACACGCCGGTACGTGTCGTGCTGCAGTCCGAGCTCGTCGCCAACGAGTTCGTCCCCGAGGTCGAGGGCGACCCGCGCGTCGCCGTGGCACTCGACAGCCCGCTCGTCGCCGAGGAGCACGAGGCCGACCACTGCCGCTCCCTCCTCATCCACCGGACAAAGCAGAGCGGGCTCCGAGTCGCGGCGGCGATGGACCACGATGTCGACGGACCGGGCGGAACGACGTCGCGGTCGGAGAGCATTGACGACGTCGCCCGCATCACGGTCACCTCCGAGCTCGCCGCCGGCGAACGTCTTCAGCTGACGAAGTACCTGGCGTACGGGTGGTCCGCCACTCGCTCCCGTCCGGCAATTCACGATCAGGTCCTCGGGGCACTCTTCGCTGCGCGCACGACCGGTTGGGACGAGCTGCTGAACGAGCAGCGGGCCTGCCTCGACGAGTTCTGGAGCGGCGCCGACGTGGAGCTCGAAGGAGATCCGGAGGTCCAACAGGCGGTCCGGTTCGCCCTCTTCCACGTGTTCCAGGCCAGCTTCCGATCGGAGCACCGCGCCATCCCGGCGAAGGGCCTCACCGGCCCCGGCTACGACGGCCACGCATTCTGGGACACCGAGACGTTCGTGCTCCCCGTCCTCACCTACACCCATCCGCCCTCCGTGAAGGACGCGCTGGATTGGCGACGCTCCACGCTCGACCAGGCCGAGGAGCGAGCCCGTCAGCTGGGTTTCGAGGGTGCAACGTTTCCGTGGCGGACCATCTCGGGACAGGAGTGCAGTTCTTACTGGCCGGCCGGCACGGCGGCCTTCCACGTGAACGCCGACATCGCCGCCGCCGTGGTTCGCTATCTCGACGCCACCTGCGACGAAGAGTTCGAGAAGGCGACGGCCTTTGATCTCCTCGTCGCCACGGCGCGCCTGTGGCGCAGCCTCGGCCACCACGATCGCGAAGGGCGCTTCCGGATTGACGGCGTGACGGGGCCGGATGAGTACTCGGCAGTCTCCGACAACAATGTGTTCACTAACTTGATGGCGGCAAGGAACCTGCTCGAGGCGGCTCGGCTCGCGGTCGCTCACGACGACGTCGCCGCTCGGTTCGACGTCTCGGTCGAGGAGGTGGCGTCGTGGCGCGACGCCGGCGAGAAGATCTTCATTCCCTTCGACTCACGCCTCGGCGTCCATCCCCAGGCCGAGGGCTTCACCGAGCACGACCAGTGGGACTTCGTTCACACGGGCACCGAGCAGTACCCGCTCTTCTTGCACTTCCCCTACTTCGACCTCTACCGCAAGCAAGTCGTGAAGCAGCCCGACCTCGTGCTCGCGATGTACCTCTGCGACGACGCCTTCACGCCCGAGGAGAAGCTGCGGAACTTCGCCTACTACGACGCCATCACCGTCCGGGACTCATCACTCTCGGCGAGCATCCAGGCCGTTCTTGCCGCTGAGGTCGGTGCACTCGGCCTCGCCTACGACTACTTGGGGGAGGCGGCGCTCATCGACCTCGACGACCGCGAGCACAACACTCGCGACGGGCTGCACCTCGCCTCGCTCGCAGGGACCTGGACGGCACTCGTGGCGGGCTTCGGGGGACTCCGCTTTCGAGACGGGCATCCCGCATTCAGTCCCCGCCTCCCCGAGGAGCTCACGAAGCTCCGGTTCACGCTCCGCTATCGCGGCCGCCGTCTCTCGGTCACGATCGAGCCGGACAAGGCGACCTACGAACTGCTCGAGGGCGACCCGATCGACGTCTTCACCCACGGCGCGCGACTCGAACTCCACGAGGATCCCGTCGAGGCGGCGCTCCCGCCCCTCGGCGCGCCGCCGGAGATCGCACAGCCTCAGGGGCGTGCACCGCTCCACCGGCACCGGAGCCATCCCGATTAGTCGCCCAAGGTCACCTCGAGACCTGAGTCAGTTCTCCGGTCCGCTCGAACCGTCGCGCAAGAGGTGGCCGTAGAGACGCTCGGCAACGTCCGGATCCGAGAAGAAGATGGTGGCCTCCTCGATGAGGTCCTCGGAATTGAACCGCATCAAGATCAGATGTCGCAGTCGTTGCGAGGCACCTCCGACCTCGGCCTGGACGTCGACGAGGATCGACACATGGAAAAGCCCAAGCATCCAGTCGTCGAACTTGACAGGATCGAAACGCCCGTCTGTCTGGAGGATGATCGCCTTGAGGTGCTTCGCCACCTGATCGCGTCCGGAGAACGTACCCGAGAGGGCGTGGTGGCCGAGAACCCGATAGGACACGGTGGGAGCGAGCGACCGAAGCGCCTCGTCGGTTCTCCCCAGGCCGAGGTTCGTCACGAAGGAGCGAGCGACGCTGATCCATTGGGGGTTACCGAGTTCGTCGTCCATCGCTGCTCCTTGGCACGCTCAGGCCATCAACGGAGGCCGAGGGTGTCGGCCTCATCCTAAGCGAGGAGCCTCGTCCGCATCAGTGCCCCGATCTCGTCGAGCCAACCGGAGCCCGACCAGCCCCGAGCTGCCGGTCGGAGGTTTCGCTGCGACAGAGCCCCGTCCATCGGCCGGCTCGCCCTCCGAGTGATGCCGGCGCCAATGCCGTCCGGGATGTCTTCGGGCGCGAAGTCTCGAGCAGACAGGACCTTTGGCTCTGGAAGGGCCCGAGCAGTTTCCCTACCGTGTCGACATGGACGGCATCTTCGACCCGACGGCGCTGTTGTGGGAGCTCGAGGGGCACGACACGGCGAGCGGTGTGGCACGTCGCGGTGATCGCACGGATCGATCCGCCTGGCGGTCGTTGGCGGCCTGTAAGGGCACCGATCCGGCCGTGTTCGTCGTGGAGAACTTTCGGAACAACGTGAGGCGAGCCAAGGTCATCTGTGCCGGTTGCTCGGTTCGGCAGGACTGCCTCGACTACGCCGTCCGTAATCCCGAGCTCATGGGCGTGTGGGGCTGCACGACGACGCACGAGCGACGGGTCTTGAGGAGGGCGAGCGCCTGAGGCCGTTGTCAGCGGCACCCACTCGGGCGCCCCCACCAGGTCCGGGAGGCGGAAGCTAGGGGCTCACGTCGTAGCCGCCTGGCGTTCGCCTGGCGTTCGCCTCTCAACCGGCTCGCACAGTTGCCCGTCGTGGCGGCTGACTCCGCTGTTTCGTTCTGAATTCGCCGAGGGTCGCCGCCACTGCGAAAGGGCAGTATGGCCCTATCAGATGCCAGCGCCGAGGGCGAAGATCTCTGCAGGAAGCAAACCCGATAGGAGGGCAAACCGATGGCCGTGTTCATTCTGTTGCCGGCGCTGGTCCTCCTGTGCGTTGTACTGCTGGCACCCCTCATGCTGCCCGGTGCCGTCATCGTCTTCGCCGCCCTGGCTGTGGCTGCCGTCGTCCGGCATCATCACGCCAATCAAATCCTTCGTTCGCACTGAAGGTCCTATCCGGCAGGTCCTATCCGGCCGCCCGCCCGAGCACGTCGCGGAGCTTGACGCGCCCGCCCGTGCGGAGAATTGCCCTCCGGTAGATGCCGGTGGCCAGCCGTGCAACAGCGACGGTGCACAGGACGCTGATGACGGCCGACGCCAGAAACTCCCACCACGTGACGGCGTCCAGGCCGACGAGGACCGGCATGGCGAACGGCGCCGTCGGAGGCAGGTAGGCGAGGACCTTGAACCAATCGGCCGGGTTGCCCGAGCTGGCTGCGGTGAGGGACACGACGTATCCGAAGATGAGCGGGAGGCTCAAGGGGAAGGCAAGAGTCTGCACCTGGTCCTGGCGCTCCGCCATGGAGCCGGCCGCCGCGTAGACCCAGCAGTAGAACGCGTAGCCCAGCACCAGCCACGCAAGGGTGCTGACGAGCACGACCGGTGCCGTCCCGTGAAGGAGGTCGGAGCCGACGCTCTTGGCCAACGCCAAGGCGACCACCACGATGAGGGTCGCCTGCCCGAAGGCCATGAGTCCAATCCCGAGCACCTTGCCCGTGAGGAGCTGAATCGGGCGTACGGCCGACAGCAGCACCTCGATGACGCGGCTGGACTTCTCTTCCATGACGCCGATCAGGATCCAGGTGTTGTACTGCGAGAGCATCACGAAAATGAGAATGAGACCGATGATCGAGACGCCTTGCACCGCCCCCTTCGCCTTGCCGGGTTGCAGGCTGCTCACGGGAAGGGCCTTGGCAGCCGCCAGCTGCGACGATTGCGCAGGGGTGAGATGGGCCGCCTCGACGGCGGCGAGCACGCCGAGATTGTTGGCGGCGGCGAACACGAACTGGGCCGACGTCGAGGTGTCCGTCGTTGCGATCGGTTTGTCCACGATGAGCTGTCGGTCCTCGACGATGGCGAGGCCGATGTCCCCGGAGCGCAGCTGCGTGTGGGCGGCGGCCTCGCTTGCCTCGGGTACGAACTGAACCGTTGTGCCGACACCGTGGGCGGCAGCCACCACGGCTGCCCGGGCCGGAGCCGAGAGGGACCCGACGAGGCCGACCCGGAGCGGTTCTGCCTTGCCGCGATCCAGCGTGGGAATGACGATGGCGGCCGCCACGACGGCCAGGATGAGCAGGGTCCCGACGCGAAAGATCCTGCCGCGGAATCGCTCCTTCACCTCGCGGAGGGCCACCAGCCCCACGTCGCTCGTGACGGAGTCCAAACCTACGTGCTGCGTCGGTTGACCGGTCGCTCTGCGTCTCAGACGACTCCGAAAGCGAAGGGCCAAGAAGACCGCCACGACGGCGGCAATGAGGCCCCCCGTCATCCCAATGCCTCCCGGAAGACTTCCGACAGGCGGCGCCGCTCGAAGACGAACTCGTTGACCCGACCGGCCGCCATCGCTGCACGCAGCACCGACTCGCTGTCCACCTCCGGTTCGAGCACGAGTCGGGCGGCGCCTCCGTCGACCTCCGAGATGCTGACGCCGGCGAGACCGCGCGCCCACGCAGCATCTCGGTCGCCCTCCACGCGCACGACCAGCCGGCGGGGGCCGCTGCTGGCGAGGTCGTCCACCGTTCCGGTCACGACGAGGCGACCGTGGTCGATGATCGTGACCGACTCGCAGAGATCTTCCACCTGGTCGAGCTGATGGCTCGAGAAGAGCACACAGCAACCCGACCGAGCCTGTTCGCCGAGCACCTCTCCGATGGCGTCGATCCCGGACGGGTCCAGTCCCGCCAACGGTTCGTCCAAGATGAGCACGTCCGGGCCGTGCAGCAGGGCAGCGGCAAGCTGCACGCGCTGCTGGTTTCCGTGCGAGAGAGCATCCACCTTGCTCTCGGCCCGGTCGGCGATCCCCAGTCGCTCCAGCCACGTCGCCGTGGCGGCACGGGCGGCGGCCCCTCCCATGCCATGCAGTCTCCCGAGATACTCGAGCTCTTCACTCACACGCATGGCTGGGTACAGCCCGCGCTCCTCCGGCATGTACCCGAACTGCCGCCGCTCGGCTTGGCCGACGGGGACGCCGTTCCACTTGACAACGCCGGCATTCAGATCGGTGAGACCGAAGACGGCCCGCATCGTCGTCGTCTTGCCCGCCCCATTCGGGCCGAGGAACCCTACGACCTGTCCGGAGGGAACGGAAAAGGAGAGGTTGTCGAGGGCGGTGAGGGGCCCGAAACGCCGCGTCAATCCGTCGAGCTCGAGGAAGCTGCTCACCATCGCAGCCTAAGTGCGCCCAGGGTCGTTTCCTTCGGCGGCAAGATGAGGGCATCCGAGCTCTCGGCTCGGGGGCGAGACCCCAGGAGGTTCCGTGACAACGCGAGTGGTCGGCCGTGGCGAGGGAGAGCGGCGATACAACGCCCGCGGAAGCGTCATGTTGTTCAAAGCGCTGGCGGAACTGGACGACGGCGACCTCTCGCTCATGGAGCGCACACTGCCCTCCGGTGGCCGCCGCCCGCCGCCCCATCGCCACACCAACTGCTCAGAGGCCTACTTCGTGCTCGAGGGGCTCGTCTCGATCGTCGTCGAAAGCGAGGAGCTGACAGTCGGGCCGGAAGGCTTCGTCCTCGTTCCCCGCGGCACGGCCCACACCTTCGGCAACTCCACCGACAACGAAGCGCGCCTTCTCGTGTTGCACGCTCCCGCCATGGATGCCTATTTCGCCGGGTTGCACGAGTTGTGGAACCGCCCCGAGCCGCCGGCGCCTGAGGAGGAACGGGCCCTCATGGCGCAATTCGGCATGGAAGTGCTGTAGAGCTACCTCTGCAGCCTCCGAGGTCGGTGCAGGTCTTGCCCGTCCGGATCTCCTTGCGGGCGGCCGACGAGGTGGTCATGCCGCCGCTCGGGGACCCTTCGGCGCCTGCCACCTCCCGCAGCCGAGCAAATACGTATCGAGCCGAACGGTCGGCCCCCTCGGGGCTCGGCAATCCGTAGCCTCGCTCTCCATGGCCCCCGTCTCGACGAAGCTGCTGGCGGCGATGTTTCTCGTGAGCGGCGCCACACATCTCGCTGCGCCGCAGGTCTTCTCTGCCATCATGCCGCGGCTGCTGCCGAATCGCTCCCACCGGCCGCTTGTCCTTGTGAGCGGTGTCGCCGAGCTGGCGTGTGCCGTCGGCCTCCTGCGGCGGCGACCGTGGGCCGGATCGGCGAGTGCTCTCCTGTTGGTGGCCGTCTTTCCCGCCAACGTTCAGATGGCGCTCGATTCCGGCAGCGGTCGCAACCCGGGCCCCGCCGACAGCCGCCTCGTCGCCTGGGGCCGCCTTCCCCTGCAGCTCCCGCTCCTGCAAGCAGCCGTGAGGGCGCGGGCCCCGCGTCGCTGAGGCCCCGTCCGGGCGCTGCCACGAGGCGGATCGCAGCTCCTGATACACCCCAGGAGTACCCTCGAGCCATGGCGTCGTCGAGGGCTTCGGAAGCCCTGCAGTTCGACTTCTCGGCTGCTGAAGATGCCGAGGAGGCAGCCGAGAGCGCCGGCGTGTCGCCAGCAAAGGGCCGGCGCGAGGACTCTAGCGGCGTCGGCGAGGAGGCGCCCAGCTGGGATCCGTACTGGGAGGCGGACGCCGTATCTGATCCGGCCGTCGTCCCAGCCAGCAGCGCGGCCTCTCGTGCCTGGCGCGACGAGGGTCGCTGGGACTCGGGCGATGAGGCCTTGTCGCCCACCGTGGGTGCGGCCGAGCCGGGGACGAACGCCGATGTCGCCTTGTCGGTCGCCGAGTTCTACGACCGCGTCAAGACAGCGCTGCGCGCCGGGTTCCCGGCTGAGGTCTGGGTCACCGGCGAGATCCGCAAGGTCACCGTCAACAAGGGGAACCGTTACCTCGAGCTGGCCGATCATGACGCCGTGCAGGGGCGGGGCAGCACGGCCGTGCTGGATGTCGCCTGCTGGTCACGGGGTTGGCCCCTCATCGGCGCCGAGCTGCAATCGGTCGGTCTCGAGTTGACGCCCGGGCTCGTCGTTCGCATCCGTGGCCGGGTGGGCGTCTGGGACGGGGCGGCGAAGCTGCGCTTCTCGATGACCGATCTCGACGTGTCGGCCCTGCTCGGAGGGATCGCAGCCGCCCGTCGCAAGTTGCTGCTGGTCCTCGAGAACGAGGGGCTGCTCGAAGCCAACCGCCGCCTGCGGGTGCCGCTCGTGCCGGTGCGGATCGGGCTCGTCACGAGCGCCGGCTCCGAGGCATACCGGGACTTCACCGGGCAGCTGGAGCGTTCCCCGTACTCCTTCGACGTCCGCCTCGAGACGTCCTCCGTGCAGGGGCCCGAGGCGCCGCAGCAGATCGCCTCCGCCATCTCCCGGTTGCGAGACTTCCGACCTGATCTCATTGTCCTCGTACGAGGTGGCGGCGGGCGGAGCGATCTCGCCGCCTTCGACAGCGAGCTCGTCGCACGGGCGATCGCCACCTGCCCGCATCCGGTGTGGACGGGCATCGGGCACACCGGGGACCGCTCGGTCGCCGACGAGGTCTGCCAGCGGGCGCTCATCACGCCGACCGGTTGTGCGGAGGCCGTCGTGGCCGCCGTCACGTCCTACGTGGAGTCTGTCGAGGACGCGGCGCAGGCGATCGCCTCGCGAGCTCGGGCCGCTCTCGACCGTGCGACCGACCGCGTGGCCGACCGCAGGAGTCACCTGGCGCGATCCGCCCGGCACGAGCTCGAGAAGGCGAGCTCGTCGCTCGTGCTGGCGAGAAGCAATGCTGCCCACGGCGCCAAAGTGTGCCTCGAGCGCAACCGGGCAGCGGTCGGGCGTCAGTCACACGAGCTGGCGCGCATCGGGCACCACGCCCTGCAGAGCGAAGAGCAACGGGTCGGGAACCTGCGAAGCATGCTGGCCGCCTTCGACCCGAGGCGTCAGCTGGCTCGCGGCTGGTCGCTCACGAAGACGGCCGACGGGCGCGTCGTCCGCTCCGTCGGCGAGGTGGCTACGGATGACAAGATCGTCACGATGCTCGCCGATGGCAACGTGACCTCCAACGTGGAACAGATCTCGAGAATCGAGGAGATGACGTGAGCACTCCTGGCGAGCCGACGTCGACCGCATCCGGGCCGAACGGAGCCGCCCTCGCTGCGGAGGTGCCCGCTCCTCCGCAGTCCGTGGGGGTGCTCGGCTATGCCGAAGCGGCCGCCGAGCTCGATCGCATCATCGCCGAGCTCGACCGCGGCGTGATCGACGTCGACGTCCTGGAGGCTCGCTTGTGCCGGGCCGTCGAGATTGTCGAGGAGCTCGACCGCCGCATCCGCGGCGCCCGTGATCGCGTCAGCGCCATCCTGCCCCGTTTGGAATCTGCCGGTCGTGGCGAGGGCGACGGGCACGGCGCCGCTACGGTGTGACGCCATGGCAGACAGGATCGAGCACATCGGAGTGGTCGGATCCGGCCTGATGGGCTCGGGCATCACGGAAGTGTGTGCCCGTGCCGGGCTGGACGTGATCGTCGTGGAAGCGGACGCCGCCGCCGCCGAGCGGGGTCAGGAGCGACTGGAGAAGTCTCTCCAGACAGGCGCCCGCCGCGGCAAGCTCACCGAGCAAGACGTCGAGGCGGCCCTCGCCAGGGTGCGCTTCGCAACCAGCCTCGACGAACTGGCCGACCGCGAGCTCGTCGTCGAGGCAATCACCGAGGATGCTGCCGCAAAGGTCGCCGTCTTCAAGACGCTGGACAAGGTCGTCGCCTCCGAGCACGCCATCTTGGCTTCCAACACGTCCTCCATCCCGATCATGAAGCTCGCCACGGTGACAGAGCGGCCCGAGCAGGTGCTCGGTCTCCACTTCTTCAACCCCGTTCCGGTGCTGCGCCTCGTCGAGCTCGTGACGTCGCTCATGACGAGCGACGCGGTCGTCGACCGAGCGACGGCATTCGTCACCGATCCGCTCGGCAAGCGGGTGATCCGGTCGCAGGACCGGGCGGGTTTCGTCGTGAACGCCTTGCTCATCCCGTATCTGTTGTCGGCCGTGCGCATGCTCGAGTCGGGCTTCGCCACCCGGGACGACATCGACGCCGGCATGATCGAAGGCTGTGCCCACCCGATGGGACCGCTGGCGCTCAGCGATCTCATCGGCCTGGACACGATGCAGGCGGTGGCCGAATCGCTCTACGACGAGTTCAAAGAGCCGCTCTATGCTCCGCCACCCTTGCTGCTGCGGATGGTGGAGGCGGGGCTCATGGGTCGAAAGAGCGGTCGCGGTTTCTACGAGTACGGGCGGTCGACCGCGCAGGCGTCGGCTTGAGTGCCCTCTTCGGGGCCGATCGTGAGACTGACGAGCGGCCATGGGGGAGCTACGTCGTGCTCGACGAGGCCGTCGATCACAAGCTCAAGCGCATCGTGGTGTTGCCGGGCAAGCGGCTGAGCCTGCAAGTTCACCGCTTTCGCTCGGAGCACTGGTTCATCGTCGCAGGGGTGGGGGCGGTGACTGTCGGTGAGACAATCGTCGCCGTCGCGGCGGGCGACTCGGTCGACATCCCCGTCGGCACGGCTCATCGCGTCGAGAACACGGGCTCGGGCAACCTCGTGTTCATCGAGGTGCAGCACGGCGAGTCCTTCGGCGAGGACGACATCGTTCGGCTCGAGGACGACTACGGCCGCGGCTAACCGCCGATTCAGGCCGAGAGCACAACGGGGAGCTCGGCGAGGCCGCGAAGGGTGATGCGGTTCTTGAACGGCGGCGAGTCGGCTGCCAGTTCGATGGACGAATAGCGGGCCAGCAGGCGCTCGAAGACGATCTGGCCCTCCGCCCGCGCCAGGGCCGCCCCGAGACAGAAGTGGATTCCGCTCGCGAAGCTCATCGGCGGGCCTTCGTCACGATGTAGGTCGAGTCGCTCCGGGTCGGTGAAATGGGCCGGGTCACGGTTGGCGGCACCGAGAACGGTGATGATCTCGCTGCCGGCGGGGATGGGCAGGCCGGCGAGCTCGATGTCCTCGAAGGTGTGGCGGCCGTCGAACTGCACCGGGCTGTCGTAGCGGAGGAGCTCCTCGACGGCGGCGCGCATGGTGGCGCCTCCGCCGCCACCGGAGGCCTCGGCACGGAGCTCGACCCGCAGCTGAGCGAGGTCGTCAGGGTGGCGTAGCAGGGCGAGCAGACCATTGCCGATGAGGTTGGTTGTCGTCTCGAAACCCGCACCGAACAACAGGATCGCCGTCGAGATGAGCTCCATCTCGGTGAGCTTGTCGGTGCCTTCTTCGACGGCGATGAGCCCGCTCAGGAGGTCGTCGAGAGGATTCTGGCGGCGCAGCGTCACGAGGTCGGCGAAGTACTCCTCGAGCTCCGCCTGCGCCTCGAACGCCGGTCCGATCTCGTCGTCGGCGATCACCGGCTCGAGGAGAACCGTCACGCGGCCCATGACTTCCCGGAAGCGAGGCCAGTCCTTCGACGGCACCCCGAGCATCTTCGAGATGACGGCGACCGGCAACCGGTAGGCGAGCGCCTCCATGACGTCGACGACCTCGCCCGTCGGGATGCTGTCGAGCAGCTCGTCCACGAGCTGGACGATGTCGGGACGGAGGCGCTCGACCGTCCTCGGCGTGAACGCCTTCGAGACGAGACCGCGCAGGCGAGTGTGGTCCGGCGGGTTGAGGAACAGCAGGGAGCGCCGCTCCGTCGTGAGCTCGAGGATCCTCGGGAAGATCTCGAGATGCCCGAACCGCTCGCGCACCCGCTCCTCGCGGTCGGCGTCCTCCTTGCCGAGTCGCGGGTCGCGCAGGGCGAACTGACACTCGTCGTAGCGGGTGCAGACGATGAAGCCGACCCCAGATCGGTACACCGGCGCCGCCTCGCGCAGGCGGCGATAGCGATCGTAGGGGTCCTGGCGGCCCTCGGGCGTGCCGATGGTCTCGAGGAAGAGGGCGTCCAGCTCAGGTACCTCCGACGGCCACTCCGGCATCTCGCCGGCTAGCCGGCCCGCACCGGCTCGTCGCTCGGCGCTCTCGATCGTCGAGCTTTCGACGCTGCCGTTGGCCATGGTGCTTGGAACTGTAGTGGTCACGGTTGCCTCTGTAACCGGCCATCGAGATTGTCGAGAGGATCCTCTTGACAGATATCTATCGAGAGCTATAATGCGAGAGATGACTCTCCACAGGACTGAGAAGCGAAGCGACAACGGTGCCGACTGCCGCCCCGCCCGGCGGCGCTGGTGGGTGCTCGAAGGCAAGTTCCGGCGTGCCTGGCCGTCGGAGACTCGGGCCCCCTTGATCTCCACGGGGATGCCGCGAAGGTGACGGGCACGACGGCGGTGCCGTCAGGCGAGGCCGTCGACGCCTCGGCCGAGCCCGACGGGTCCGCCGGGCCCGAGGCCGAGCCGGAATCCGGGACTGCTGAGTCGGATCCGGCGGCCGGCGCCGGCGAAGGCGAACACGGCGCCGTCGAGGGCGGCACGCGAGAGCTCACCGACCCGCGGGAGCTGCGGGCCATGACGCACCCCGTGCGTCTCGCCCTGCTCGAAGTCCTCAACCTGCATCAGGCGTTGACGGCGACCGAAGCGGGCGAACTGATCGGCGAGTCGCCGACGACGTGCTCGTTCCACCTGCGCCAGCTCGCCAAGTACGGCTTCGTGGAAGAGGCGGGCGACGCCCCCGGTCGGCGGCGGCCATGGAGGTTGGCGACGCGGGGCGTTCGGTTCTCTGCCGCCAGCGGCGACCCGGAGATGGGTGCCGCCTCGACCGCTCTCGAGGGCCTTCTCGTGCAGCGCTGGATCGAGCGCTTCACGCAGTGGCAGCGTGTGCGCAGCCACTACCCGGTGGAATGGCAAGAGGCCGCAAGTGCCGGTGAGTTCTTGCTGCACCTGACCTCAGCCGAGCTCCTCGAGATCCAGAAGGAGGTCCTCGTCATCCTCGAGCGCTATCACGACCGCAACGCCGATGCCTCCCTGCGGCCGGAAGCCTCCCGACCCGTCGAGATCGTCACCTTCGGCTATCCGTACATCGGGCCCGAGCGGTGAAGCGGCTGCTTCAGATCCCGAATGCCCGCTGGTATCTCGGCGGCCAGACGTTCTCGCTCTTCGGAGACGTCGCCCTCTGGCTCGCCATGGGCATCTGGGTGAAGGAGCTGACCGGCAGCTCGGGCCTGGCTGGCCTGACGTTCTTTTTCTTCGGGCTGGCGACGCTCTTGGCTCCCCTCGCCGGCCTCGTCGTCGACCGCCTGCGCCGTCGGCCCGTGCTCATCTGGGCGAACCTCGCCGGCGCCATCGTCGTGCTCGGCCTGCTGTTCGTGCACGGGCGCAGTCAGGTGTGGCTCATCTGGCTCATCGCCTTCCTCTACGGCACCGTCTACTCGTTCCTCAGCTCCGCTCAATCCGGCCTCTTGGTCACGATGCTCGACGCCGACCTGCTCGGCGACGCCAACGGCTTCCTGCAAACGGTACGCGAGGGCCTCCGGTTGTTCGGACCGCTCACCGGCGCCGCCCTCTTCGCGGCGTTCGGAGGCGGCACCGTCGCCATCATGGACTCGGCGACGTTCCTCATCGCCGCGTTTGCCCTCGCCTTCGTGCGAGTGGCCGAAGAGCGTCCCGTGCCGGTCGAGCAGCACCGCTGGGAGGAGATCACTGCCGGGGTGCGCCACCTCTGGCGCACCCTCGTGCTGCGCCAGATCGTCGTCGCCACGGCGCTGGCGTGCCTCGTGATCGGCTTCTTCGAGTCGATCGCCTTTGCCATCGTCAGTCTCGGGCTGCACCGGGCGCCGCCCTTCCTCGGCGTCGTCATCGCCGTGCAGGGTGTCGGAGCCGTCGGCGGTGGCGTCATGTCGGCGAGGGCGGTGCGGCGCTTCGGCGAGGGTCCCGTCGTGGGGGCCGGCCTCGTCATGCTGGCGGGCGGCGCCCTGTTCGAGATCTTCGCCAACATGGCGTCGGTTTTCGCCGGCATCGTCATCCTTGGCGCCAGCCTGCCCCTCATCATCGTCGGCTTCATGACCCTTCTGCAGCGGCGGACACCGAACGAGCTGCAGGGCCGCGTGTCGGCAGCCGCTGACACCTTGACCTCGGTGCCGCAGACGCTCTCCATCGCCGTCGGTGCCGCCCTCGTCAGTCACGTGGACTACCGCTACCTCCTCGTTGCCATTGCTGCCGTCGTCGGGGCCGCAGCCGTCTATCTGTTGACGAGGAGGGAGCAGTGGGTGCGCCTCCCCGTGGCACAGCAGGGTGATGAGCGCACCGTTGAACCCGGCAGCGAGCTCAGCAAGGGGGTGCTCGCCCTCGCCGCCGAGGCGGAGCGTTTTCTCCCGGACAACGCGGCGGATAGGTTCGAGGCGCCGGACGGCACGGCGCCGGCACCGGGGACGATCGAGACGAGGTAACCGCTCATGCCCGCAGGGTCCATCGCCGTCGTCGGAGCCGGCCTGGCAGGGCTGCGTGCCTGCGAAGGCCTGCGGGAGCGGGGATACGAAGGGGGCATCACGCTCGTCGGCGACGAGCCTCATCTGCCGTACGACCGGCCGCCGCTGTCGAAGCAGTTTCTCGCCGGCGAGTGGGAGCTCGATCGTGTCCTGCTCCGTTCGCCCGAGCAGATAGCCCCCCTCGGGCTCGATCTGCGTCTTGGGCCAACGCACCGAGCCGTCGCCCTCGACCTCGAGGCACGGCGTCTCCGCCTCGCCTCGGGTGAGGTCGTCGAGTTCGACGGGCTCGTCCTGGCGACCGGCTCAGCGGCGCGGCGGTTGCCCGGCATCAGCGACCTCCCGGGTGCCTACGTGCTCCGCACCCTCGACGACGCCCTCGCCTTGCGGGAGGTGCTGGCGAGGCCCGGAGCTCGTCTCGGGCTTGCCGGCGCGGGTTTCATCGGGCTCGAGGTGGCCGCCACCGCTCGCCGCCTCGGGGTGGACGTCACGATCGTCGAACCGCTCGAGGTGCCACTCGGCCGAGTCCTCGGCCCCGTCTCCGGCGGCGCCTGCGAGCTCATGCATCGGGAGGAGGGCGTCCGGTTCCACCTGCGCACGGTCATCGAGTCCGTCGAGGTCGGGGGGGTCGGCCCGTCGGGTGGGCTGGGGCCGTTGCGGTGCCGGCTGTCGAGCGGAGAGGCGCTGGAGGTCGATGCGCTCCTCGTGGGCATCGGTGCAGCCCCCTCGCTGTCCTGGCTGGAGGGAGCGGGCCTTCTTGCCGGGGCCGACGGCATCGTGTGCGACGAGTCGCTCGTTGCCGCGCCGGGTGTCGTCGTGGCAGGCGATGTCGCGCGCTGGCCGTTGCGCCGCCCCGCTTCTGCTCCCGGCGACCCCGGCAACGGCGACACGGTACGCGTCGAGCACCGGACGAACGCCGCTGAGCAGGGCGACCAGGCGGCGTCGAGCCTGCTGAGGAGCCTCGGGCTCCTCAGCGCCGCCGAGGACGGCCCCACCTCCTACCTCGTGCCCTACGTGTGGTCGGACCAGTACAACGTGAAGATTCAGGTGCTCGGCATGCCGCGGCCAGACGACGACGTCGTCGTGGTCGAGGGTGACCCTTCCGAGCGCCGCTTCCTCGCCCTGCACGGGAGAGGCGGCCGCCTGGAGGCGGTCGTGGGCTTCGCGAGGCCGCGGCACGTGATGACCCTGCGGCCCCTCCTCGAGCGCTCTGCCACGATGGAGGAGGCGAAGGCGTTGTTCAGCTGAAGGCGACGGCTCGGCGGCGCCTTCGTACACGCCACGTGCGTCCCAGCGCCGACCGCACGGCCTTCACGGCTTGTTCGGCCCCCGCCTGCTCTGCCGAGGACGGCTGCCGGCCGGCGTAGGCAGCAAGTGACAGCAGCTCGACGAGCTCGGGCAAGCTGCTGAGGCCAGCCGAGGGGTCGGCCGCCCGCAGCCGCTCGGCATACTCCGCCAAGGTCTCGGCCGGCGCCCGTGGAAGGCCGCCGCGGGCGCCTGCCCGCTCGAGGCGAAGGGCCAGGCGCCCGGCCCAGGTCTTCGGGAGGGCGCGGCGCCTGCGCACCTCGAGACGGCGACCGAGAACGGCCGCCACGGCGCCGGCGACGATCCCGATCGGAAGCCAGGGCAACCCGGCGATCAGGTGCCAGATGTCGGAGAGGAGCACGGTGCCGGGGTCGGCCGGTGCCAAGGGCACGTAGGTCGTGGGGTCGAAGCTCTGCCAGCCGTGACCGGGGAAGTACACCTGCACCCAGGCATGGGCATCCTTTGCCTGGATCTCGTACAGGTCACTGAGCGGGTCGAACGAGCCGGGTACGTAACCGGTCGCCTCGCGGGTGGGCACGCCGACAGATCGCAGCATGACGGCGAGCGCTGTCGATATCTGCTCGCAGTAGCCGGTGCGGTTCCCGAAGAGGAATTCGTCGACGGCGTCCTGGCCGGGCAACAGAGGGGGGATGTCGGTCGAGTACTGCGTGTGAGATCCCATCCAGCGCTCGAGCGCCTGCACCTCACCGAGGAGGGTGCGGGCATGAGCCTCGGCGATGATCGAGCGCGTGAGCGCCTCCACCCTGGCGTAGCGGTCCGGCGACGGCAGCTGCAGGTCGAGGCGGAAGTACGCCCGCGCCATCGCCGAGAGCGGCGACGCCGGGACGTCCCGCAGTTCGGCCGGCGTCACCTCGTTGTCCTGCGAGATGACGGTGTACACGGTCCCGGGCGTCATGGCGATCGTGGATCGGATGGAGTTGTCGCATCCGAAGACGAGGCTGTGGGAAGGGAAGTAGATCTGCCACGGCTCGGATGTCCCGAAAAGGATGTTTGGGAGCGGCTGTTCGACATAGAACGTCTGGACGTTCTGCGATCCGGCGACGTCCGACTGCTGGAACGAGCTCGGTGCACCGCCGCCTGCGGGCTCTTCGGGCATCGAGAAGGGCGAGCCCGTGCTCTCCTCGACCGTGGCGCACTTTCCCGGGTTCGTCCAGCTCTGACCGTTCCACGACGTGTAGGTGAGACCGAGGAAATAACCAGGCGAGTTGGCGCGCACCCGCATGACGATCTGGTTCCCGAGCGAACCCCGCAGCGCCGTGTCGAGGGGACCGGCCATGCCGACGTAGCCGCCGACACCGCCGGGGCGGCCCGCCTGCGCCGGTTCCGTCGGGTTGGCGCCGCCCTCGGTCAAGCCCCCGGCGTCGGGCAGGGCGAGGTAGGACGTGAGGGAGTTGGGCAACGTGATCTCCTGCGACGCCTTCGGCGGCGGCAGGACGGCATCGAGCAGAACCGCCAACACGAGCACGAGGAGCGTGGCGCCGAGGAGGCCGCCGATCGGAAGCCGGCCACGCCCGCCCGACATCGACCTCCAGGAGCAGGCGAGGGCGATGACGGTGGCGGCGAGCCAAACGGCCACCCAGGCGAGGAAACCGGCGGAAACCGCCTGGGCGGCCGCCACCGTGATGAGCGCCCCGGCCGCTGCCACGGAGAAGAGCAGGTCACGCCTGGCGGGGACGTCGAAGGCATGTACGACCTGTACCCAGGTGAACAGGCCGGCGAGCGGGAGCTCGATCGAGCTCAGCTCCCCGGTGTGGGCGGCTCCGAAGACCTCGTAGACGAACTGCACGAAGACGGCGATGACGGCGCCGGCGAGGAGGATCTTCACCCACTGCCAGGGCCGGTTGCGGGTGAGGGCGGAGAACGTCATGCCCACGGCGATGGCGATGGCGGCCGCAAGTGCCGAGGCCGAGGAGAGCTCGCCGACGGAGGCACAGGCAAAGATCCCGACCAGGACGGCGACGAGGGTCGACATCCGGAAGAACATGGAGCTCTCCGGCGAGTGCGGGGCGTTCGCCTTGCGCACCATCTCGAAGAAACCCGCCCGCTCCTGCGGCGATCTCATCCGGTCCGCCCTCCCGCCGGCAGGTCGGCGTACGGGTTGCGCCCCGCCCGCGCCAGGCGGCGGCCGGCGCTGCGGCGGTCCGGGACGAGGGCAGAGATGCGCTCACCGCCCTCGACGGTCTCGAGCAGGACGCGCTTGCCGGCTGCGAGGAGGCCGTCGATGGCACCCATCAGGTCGGAGGCCTCCTCATCGGAGCGCGCCGGATCCTCGGAGAGCTCGGCCACGATCCTGATCGGCGTGTCCGGGACCTCTTCGGTCTCTCGAACCATGAGGGATGCGGTGTGGGCGGTGGCTCGCCAGTGAACCCGCCGCCGGCTGTCGCCGTGGCGGTAGGCGCGCACGCCGCGGATGTCCCCGGTGAGGGCGAGGATCGGGCGTCCGTGGCCCTCCTCGTCCCCCGTCGCCTCGCTGCCGTAGACCGTACCGTGGCTGAGGCCGGGGGCAACGGCAATCGTCGTCGGCAGCACGACGTACCGATCGACGGACCACCAGAGCAGCCCGAGGGGGGCTGCGGTCGCCAAGCGGACTCGCACCGACGTCATCGTTCCCCGGTGCGGAGGAGTGATCGTGAGGCGAGCGGGCTCCGACGGCGAGAGCACGACGGGCGGCCCGCCGGGCCGCGACGGCGTGCAGCGGAGGGCGTGGCTGGCGACGACGTCGATGACGAGCGGCTCGCCCCGGGTGGCATCGCGAGGTGCCTGCACGCACGTGACGGTGAGGCGAGGCGTCAGGACTGCCGGTCCGATCATGCCGACGACGGCAAGGCCCGCCGTCACGGCTCCGATTGCCTGTACCCAACCCGAGCCGCTGGCGTGGGCGACGGCGGCAAAGGCGAACAGCAGGAAGAGCGCCGAGAAGACCGGCCCGAAGAAACGATCGGGGCGCGGCAGCCGGCGGAGACGCCGGCGGCCTCTGTGGACGGGCGGCGGTGTCGGCCCTCGTCGCTTGCTCACACCCGCCGCTCAGTCACGGGCTCAGGGTCGGGGACTGGGAACGGTTTCCAGCAGATGGCGAACGGCGGCAGCGCCTGACTCGAGGGCGCCCGCACCGCTCGCCTCCGTCACGAGGCGGTGGGCGAGGACCGAGATGGCGACCGCCTTCACGTCATCGGGCAGGACGTAGGTACGGCCACGAACGACGGCGTTGGCGCGGGCAGCTGCCAGCAAAGCGATCGTGGCTCGCGGGCTGCCACCGAGCCGGATCCCGGGTACCTCTCGGCTCGCCCGCACGATGGCGACGGCGTAGTGGGCAACCTCGTTGGATACCGGCAGGTCGGACACGACGTCCTGGATGGCGGAGAGCAGCTCGGGCGAGCAGACGGGATGCAGGTCGGTGAGGCGCGGCTGGGCGCCGTGGCTGAGGGCGAGCGAGGCCTCCGTGGCAGCGTCGGGGTAGCCGAGGCGCGTGGCGAGGAGGAAACGGTCCATCTGGCTCTCGACGAGGGGATACGTGCCCGCCTGGTCGATCGGGTTCTGCGTGGCGAGGACAAGATGGGGGTGGGGGAGGGGCCACGACTCGCCGTCGACGCTGACCTGGCGTTCCTCCATGGCTTCGAGGAGGGCGGCCTGGCTGCGGGGTGGCGTGCGGTTCAGCTCGTCGAAGAGCACGACGTGAGCGAACACCGGACCCGGGCGGAACTCCCAGTCCTCGGTCGCCTGGTTGTAGACACTCACCCCGGTGATGTCGGACGGCAGCAGGTCGGGATGCCCCTGGATGCGGGCGAGGCGGGCACCGATCGAGACGGCCACGGCCTTGGCGAGCATCGTCTTGCCGACGCCGGGGACGTCGTCGATGAGCAGGTGACCGCCGGCGAACACGGCCGTCGTCGCGATGGTGCAGGCGTACGGCGTCCCTCTCACAACGGTGGAGATGTTCTCGAACAGCTCGGCGGCAACGCGGACGGCGTCATCCGGGGTGATTCCGGCCCCGGTCGCCCCCGAGCGGCGCGGCTGCCGGTCAGTGTCCCGCGAGGCGGCACCCGAGGGTGCCGGCATCGGTTGCGTCTCGAAGACTGACACTGCGTCCTCCGCCGTCACGATGTCGCTGGCTTTGAGTCGCTCACCCGCCACCATCTCCCTCTGAGGTGCCCCCATCAGCGTACTGGTCACTCGACGCCCCCTTGTACCGGCTCCGCTGTGCTGCATCGAGTCCTGCCTGCTGCTCGGCGGCACAAAGGGTGCGTATCGTCGCATGGGATGAGCGCGCTCACACCGGATTACGACTCCGACCCGGCCCGTTGGGCGAGCGACGACTCCTCGACGAGGCCCTTCGGCAACGTTCACGAGCGCGTGGCGGCCCTCGTCACGGCGGAAGGAGCCGCTCCCACGATCGACGTCGGTGGCGGACAAGGCCGTCTGGCGACGCGGCTGCCGCGCGCCTGGCCGGCGGTCCTCGTCGACAACTCCCCGACCCAGCTGGCGCGCGCCGACGCCCGAGCACGAAAGCTCAGGGCCGAGGCGACCCGACTGCCCGTGGCCGACGGCAGCGCCGGTTCCGTCGCCATGCTCTGGATGCTCTACCACCTCTCTCACCCCGGCACGGCTCTCGAGGAGGCGCGCCGAGCGCTCCGACCGGGCGGCCTCCTGCTCGCCAGCACTGCGAGCCGGCGCAACGACCCGGAATTGACCGACGGCTACCCGCCGACGAGCTTCGACGCCGAGGAAGCAGGAGAGATCGTGTCCTCGGTGTTCGGAGAGGTCACGGTCGAGTCGTGGGACGCTCCCCTCGCCTACCTCGTCGACGGCGACGCTGTCGTGCGCTACTGCCGCTCGCACCTGCTACCGGCGAGCGCCGCCGAGAGGGTCTCGCCACCGCTCTGGCTCACGAAACGAGGCTGCCTCGTCATTGCCCGCCGGTGATGCGAGTCCCGTTTAGGAGACCGAATCCCGCCAGACACCGCCCCGGTGTTCCGTCACGATGGTGACATGACCCTTTCGACCGCCCGGGCGCTCCTCGCGTTCCAACTCCACCCCATGCCTGCGCCCCTCCTGGCGGCGGCCGGTGTCGCGGTGGAGGTCGACGCCGCCGACTCCTACCCGTGCCGCCGCTGCCTTCGTGACGGGCGGGTCGGCGAGACGATGACGCTCGTGTCGTACGACCCATTTCTCGGCCGCAGTCCGTACACGGGTCCTGGCCCGATCTTCGTGCACAGCAGGGACTGTGAGCTTGCCGGCGCCACCGCCGTCCCCGAGCAGCTGAGGCGCCGCCTGCTTGCCGTGCGTGCCTACGACGCCGCCCATTTCATGGTCGACTGCGACGTCGTGGACGGCTGCGCCCTCGAGACGGTCGCCGCCCGTTTCTTCGCCGATCCGCAGGTCAGCTACGCCCACGTGCACTTCGCCCGGGCGGGGTGCTTCGCCGTGCGCCTCGACCGCCTCGCTTGAGGCGGGCCGGACGGCGCCCGGCCCGGGCGCCTCAGAAGTCGAGGGCCGACAGCTCCGGCACGGTCCGCTCGGCGCGGCTGCGGGCCTCCAGCCAGCGAGCTCGGTCGAGGCGCCGAGCCGGCTCGACGACGACGCGGGGGTGCACGAGGGCACTGGCCTCGGCGAGCGAGGACCAGACGCCGGTGGCGGTCCCGGCAAGAAACGCCGCCCCGAGCGTGGTCGCCTCCGTCACGGGGGCCACCTCGATGCGCCGCCGCGTGGCGTCGGCGAGCGCCTGTATGAACGTCGAGTTGGCGCTCATGCCGCCGTCGACTTTCAGGACCTCGACGTCGAGGCCCGAGTCGGCCACGACGGCTTCGAGGAGATCGGCGCCCCGCTGGGCGATCCCCTCGAGCACGGCGCGGACGATCTCGTTGCGCGTCGTGCCGCGGGTGATTCCCACGAGTGTGCCGCGTGCGCCGAAGTCCCATACGGGCGTGCCGAGGCCGAGCAGCGCCGGCACGAAGTAGACGCCGCCGGCGTCAGGGACACTCGCCGCCATCGCATCGGTGTCGGCAGCGGTATCGACGATTCCGAGATCGTCGCGCAGCCATTCCACGCAGGAGCCCGCCGACAGCATGACGGCTTCGAGCCCCCAGGTGAGCTCGCCGCCGCCACTCCAGGCGACGATGGGGAACGTGCCGGCAGCGCCCCGCTGCGCAAAGTCCGGGCGCCGGGGGCCGACGCAGCAGTCGAGCATGCCGCCCGTGCCGAAGGTGGCCTTGGCGCTGCCGGGGCCGAGGCAGCCCTGGCCGACAAGAGACGCCTGTTGATCCCCGGCGATGCCGGCGATCAGGGGGGCGCCCTCGAGGGCGGCGGCTTCGCCGATGACCCCGGTCGAGGAGACGAGCTTGGGCAGGACGCCTTCCGGAATCCGCAACGCCTCACACAGCTCGAGGTCCCAGCCGGCGCCGTCGTTCATCGACGCTTGAGTGCCGCTGATGAAGTTGAATACGTCCGAAGTGGAGCCGGTGGGATAGCGGAGGGCGTTGATGCCGGAGGCCTTGACTTCAGCGGCCACACCGCTGCTGAGCATATTGCTGTCCCAGACGTAGGTGCAGAGCCCATAACCTTCAGGAGGCACCGGGTAGCTGACCGAACTGGCGTTTACGGTGACGGTTGCGCTGGTCTCGGACCAGACGGGGAGGCAGGACAGGCAAAAGGCCGCTGTCGCAACAAAAGCCTTGAATTGCCTTTTCTTAAGCGGGTGAAACCGGGAATTCATAATCGGGGTCCTTTCCTGGAGAGGGCCTTCTCCCAGCAACCGGCGGCTCGGAGGTAAGCGGTTTGACGTTACGGCGGTTACCGGTTTCTAGATAGACATTGGCTACGCACTCGCCGCCGTGCAACGAACCGCACGATTGCGAGCATTATGTAACCGCTTCGATTTAGCGGAGACAATGCTACCGCTTTTCGAGATAGCTGTAAACACAATTCTGAGCGATTTCCAAGATCGAGTCGCGCACCTGCCTGCCAGCGACGAAAAGGCGAATATTTTTCGGGTGGAACAACAAAACATTGTCACCGAAACACGGATAACGGCAGTAAAGACAATTCAATTTCTCTGCGTCGCGCAACAATGATTTTTTGCGCAAGATTCGTAGCCGAACTTGGCCGGAGTTGGATGCAAAATCCGCATCCGGCCGGAATCGCTCGGTTCCCGTTGCCGGTGCGATCCGCTTCAAGGCGCAAAAGACTCCGGGGCAAGCCCGGAGTCTTTTGCGCCGATCCGAGAACG
>Ga0181526_10001149_pt1 | contig 26045 bp, 26 predicted proteins | sample PEATcosm2014_Bin_35_FD_119750 | JGI IMG/M metagenome (GOLD analysis project Ga0181526, IMG submission 119750) | Peatland microbial communities from MTU Mesocosm Facility, Houghton, MI, USA - PEATcosm2014_Bin06_30_metaG | ecosystem: Environmental > Terrestrial > Soil > Wetlands > Peat | place...
CCGCTAGGCGCCAGCCGGCCGCGCCTGGTGCGGCAGATGCTGACCGAAAGCCTTCTGGTGGCCTTTCTCGGCGGCGCCCTCGGCACTGCCATTGCGGTGGTGGGCGTGCGCGGGCTGGTGGCCCTGCTGCCCGCCGGCTTCCCGCGCGCCGATACGATTCACGTCAACGCCGCCGTCTTCGCCTTTACGCTGCTCGTCGCTTTGGCCACCGGCGTCCTCTTCGGCCTGGCCCCTGCTTTGCAGGCCGCGCGCACCGATGTGCAGGACACGCTGCGCGGCAGCGGGCGCGGGGCCGGCGTTAACCGCGGGCATCTCCGGCTGCGTAGCGCGTTGGTGGTTGGCGAAGTGGGTCTGGCCTGCCTGCTCCTGATCGGCGCCGGCCTGATGCTGCGCAGTTTCGTGAACCTGCTGCGCGCCGACCCCGGCTTCCGCCCCGAACATCTTCTCACCGCCCGCGTATCTCTCCCGTACGCCACTTACAAGGCCATGGATGCGCCGCGCTTTTGGACCCGCCTCTGCGCCAGCCTGAATTCCGGAGCCGGAATTCGCGCCGCCGGAGTCGGCACCGACCTGCCCTGGACCGGCTATGACGACAACATCGGCGGCCTCAATATCGAGGGCACGAAGCCACCCTCCGGCCAGGATTTCCACGCGCGCTATCATGTCGCCAGCCCCGGGTACTTTTACGCCGCCGGCATTCCGCTAATCCGCGGCCGGTTCTTCACCCCCGCCGACGATATGAAAGCGCCGCTGGCCCTAATCGTCAACCAGAGCATGGCCCGCCGTTATTGGCCCAATGAAGACGCGCTCGGCAGGCGCGTCGCCATCGACGACCACCCCAAGGAGCAGGAGTGGATGACCATCGTCGGCATCGTGGGCGACGTGAAAGACAAGCCCGATAGCCCAACGCCGGAGATGGCGCTCTGGTGGCCCATTGAACAGTCGCCCGTCGGCGTCAACAACAACATGGCGGTGGTGATGCGCGGCAGTTCCGACCCTGCCCTGCTGGGGAACGCATTGCGGCAGGCGGTGCGCCAACTCGATCCCACGCTGGCCGTCGCGAACGTTCGTCCCATGGACGACATCGCGGACGCCAATGTCTCCACGCCGCGTTTCGCGCTGTTCCTGGTGGCGCTGTTCGCGGGACTGGCGCTGACGTTGGCGGCGATCGGAATCTACGGCGTGATCTCCTATGCGGTGAGCCAGCGTACGCATGAATTTGGCCTGCGCATGGCGCTGGGCGCGCAAGCCGGCGATGTGCGGCGGTTGGTGCTGCGGCAAGGCGTGAAGCTGGCGCTGCCGGGCGTGGCTCTGGGAATTGTGGGCGCGCTGGCGCTGGGACGCGTGCTGTCGAGCCTGCTTTACGAGGTGAGCGCGGCCGATCCGCTGACGTTTACAGCCGTTCCGGTGGCCGCGATCGCCGTCGCGGCGCTGGCGTGTTACTTGCCCGCACGGCGCGCCACAGTGGTCGATCCGGCCAATGCGCTGCGTTCCGAATGACGTCGTGGGGCAGGCTCGCAGCCTGCGCGGGCGAAGAGGCCCCGCAAGAATCCAGCGCTGCAAGAGATCTCCGGCTGACGATCGGCTACCCGAGGAACTACGGCGGCCGGTGGGAAGCAAGCCGCTCCAGCCCATGCAAAGCACTAAGCCGGCTGCCAACGATAACAACGTGTTTTGGGCGTTGGTGAACACGCTGATTCAGCAATTCAGTTCCTTGTTCGGTGTGCCATTCCCGGAGGGGAAATCGTTGTTTGTCTCCTGTCACTATCGCGGCGATCAATTGGATGTCATCAAGAAACTGGCGAGGGCCAGGGGGTTTCACGTCTTTACCGGCAGAGACTTGTTGAGCGACCCTAGCATCAAGGCCGGATTGCCGAACCGGATGCGCTGCTGCTCGCATTTCTTGGGTGTTTGGTCCCGCGACGGTGCGTAGCGGCGAGGAGTATTTCCCCTCCTCCTGGTTGTTGTTGGAGTTGTGAGTGGCTGAAGCGTTCGGCGTGGAATGGCGCCTGCTAATCTCAAAATGGATTGCCAAGTCGGCATGGCAGGGCATCGCGGCTCACCGGTAACATGCAGTCTTTGGCGATTTTGACTTTGAGAGGCAAGTTAGCGAGGTCCTACCGCGCCTACGATTCCAGCTTCTCCGCCATCTCCAGCAACTTCCGCACGGTGTTCCAATTGCGGCTGGTGCCGGACGTCCGCAGGGTCCTCTCCACCAGCGGCAGGGATAGTTTCGGACGCCCCATGCCATTCGGGTAGTAGATGTACAGCTCGCGCCCGGCGACGTGCAATTCCTCGGGGGCGGCGTCAATTGCGAGAACCTGTTCCCGCGCTGCGGCGCTCGGATCGGCGGCCAGAAAGTGGATGGCGAGCCTGCTCGCATCGATGCCGGGCCGCGCCGCGAACGGGTTACTGGCAATCACGCCGCGCAGATCGGAAGGCGTGCGCAGCATCACGTCCGAGCGAAAGCCGCAAGCGCTCTCGATGGCGTCTTCGATCCGGCTGCGCAGGCGCGCTAGATCGCGCGCCGCCGTCTTGAAGATGACATTGCCGGAGTTAATGAAGGTTTGTACCCCGTCGCAGCCGAGCGACTCGTAAATCGCTCGCAGATCGTCCATCTTCACCTTGTGGTGGCCGCCCACATTCACTCCGCGGAGCAGAGAGATCAGCACCGGCATATGTTCACTCCACCCTTTCAATGACCTTCTTCTTACGGAACCAGTCCAGCAGAATATCCCGCATCCGCCCGGCGTCGTCGGGAAACCGCAGGCCGGTCGTCCGTAGATTCTCCTGCGTGCCTTGATTGGCGGCAGTGTAATCGCTCACGGCGAGTGTGTAGTCGCGGTCCGGGTCGATCGTCTTGCCGCCAACCACTACCGCCGGCAGGTCTCGGCCTTTGAAGGTACCAATGAGTACGTCGTTGTCGAAAGGCATGATATTCCAGATCTGGCGATCGAGCAACTGCCCTTGTGGCAGCGTGTCGCGGATGCCGCCCATGTTCATCCATGCGAAATCGGAGTGGGTTTCCTCGCGCAAAGCCCGCTCGATGAGGCCCTTCACTTCGGCTTTGTTGAAAGCGCGGGTTGAGATCGCCAGCGGGCGGTCGACCTGCGCGGCAACCTTGTCCTCCCAAAGCTTCACCTGCTCAGCCATCGCTGTATCCGGCACGATCTTGGCGGACTCCACCGGGATGCGCCGCCACGCCCACCAGACCGGCGCTTTCTTCCCGGTATCGACCTTCAATTCCAACCGGCCCAGTTCTTCGCCATAACTCCTCACGCGAACCAGCACGCGGCCGTCATGCGACAGGGCTTCGGTCAATCCCGAGTGGATATGGCCGGTAACCGACACCGGAATCTCGGGAACCGAATTCAGGATTTCGTTCTCTTCCGAGCCCGTGATGTGCGCCAGCAGGACCACCAGGTCGGACTGGCTGCGCAGTTGCCGGGCATATTTGCGCACCGTCTCCACCACCGGAAGGGTATGCCATTCGCCCAACGATTTTGCCGTACTCAGCGTATTCAAGGTATCGGTCATTCCTCCGATCACGGCTACGCGCAAGCCGTTCACATGCAGGATCACGTACGGTTCCGGCGTCATCGGCTTTCCCGCGCCATTCACCACGTTGGCTGTCACAATTGGGTACTTCGCGATTTGCGCGAACCCGGCGGCCTGCGCCCAGCCATAGTCGAATTCGTGGTTTCCCAGGCAGGCGGCGTCGAAACCCAACAGATTGGCTAACTGGTAGATGGGATCGCCGTGAAAGATGGTGGAGACCGGGCTGCCCTGCACCAGGTCGCCCGCGTTCAGCAGGATGCAATCGGCGCAGTTGGCCCGCTCGCGCTTGACGACAGTGGCAAGGTAGGCGAAACCGCCGCGGCCGTTTTCCTGCGAAATGTGGGCGTGCAGATCGTTCAAATGCAGAATGGTCAGGCTGCGGACTTCTCCGGCCAGCGTCGCGCATGCCAGCAAAAGCAGGGTCGCCGAGCGGCGGATTCTACGGGGCATCGGCCCATTGTAACCGCGGGTCAGGACTGGAGTCCTTGTGGGGCAGGCGTCTACGCCTGCGGCGGGTCTCTAGACCCGCCCCTCGCAGGCCGACGTGGACGTCGGCCCCAAGACTCGAGTCCCGCCCCACTTGGCACCCTGCGTTACAATAAACAAGAATGCCGCAGCGGGAAACCATGCTCGTCCCGCCCGTTCCTTTTGCGCCGCAGTTGCTCTCCAGGTTGGGCGAACTGGACAGGGCCGTGCAATCGGCAATCCGGGGGAAGCCCGAAGTCGTGCGGCTCTCGCTGGTCTGCCTGCTGGCGCGCGGCCATCTGCTGATCGAGGACGTGCCCGGCGTGGGCAAAACCACTTTGGCCCAGTCTCTGGCGCGCGCGGTGGCCTGCGGTTTTCACCGCTTGCAGTTCACCAGCGACATGTTGCCCAGCGACGTGCTGGGCGTAACCATCTACAACGCGCACTCCGAGGCGTTCGAATTCAAGCCGGGTCCGGTCTTCACCAATTTCCTGCTGGCCGACGAGATCAATCGCACCACGCCCAAAACGCAATCGGCGCTGCTGGAAGCCATGAACGAAAGCCAGGTCACCATCGACGGCCGCCCGCATATGCTGCCGCGCCCCTTCATGGTGATCGCCACGCAAAATCCCGTGGAGCACCACGGCACCTACCCACTGCCGGAGTCGCAAATGGATCGCTTCCTGATGCGGCTGCGCATCGGCTACCCGGACTCGGCCAGCGAGCGCGAGATCCTGCGCAACTCCGAGATGGCCGCCGGCGACGGCGTGCGTCCGGTGCTTTCGGGCGATGACATCATCCGGCTGCAGGCTTCGGTGCAGCGCGTGGCCGTGGAGGAGTCGCTGGTCGATTACATGCTAGCCATCGTGGAGAAGACGCGCGCGCACGAGTCGCTTACGTTGGGCGTAAGCCCGCGCGGTTCGCAAGCGCTGTTCCGCGCGGTGCAGGCGCTGGCGTTGCTGGAAGGGCGCGAGTACGCCATTCCGGACGACGTGAAGCGTCTGGCGGCGCCGGTGTTCGGGCATCGCGTGATGGTCTCGACGCGCACGGCGCTGGCCCAGCGGCGCTCCGACTTGGGCGACCGCATCATCGAAGAAATACTCAGCGTCACCGACGTGCCTCTGTAGTGGGGCAGGACTCCAGTCCTGCAGCGGGTCTCCAGACCCGCCCTGCTGCCCGTGATCGATAAGTTACAGTGGGCTATCCAAATGAAAACTGCCATCATCGGCCTACCCATGGTAGGCAAGACATCTTTATTCACCATCCTCACCGGCGCCCATCAGGAGACGCGCATCGGCTCCACCGCTGTGCACGTGGGCGTGGCCAAGGTGCCCGACGCGCGCCTGGAGGAACTGGCCAAACTATTCGAACCCAAGAAAGTCACGCACGCCGCGGTGGAATACGTGGACATGCCCGCCATCTCGAAGGAGAGCCTGCGCGACGCCAGCTATGTCGCCAGCCTGCGCGTGGTGGACGCCTTCGCGCAAGTGCTGCGTCTGTTCGCGGACGACACGATTCCCCACGAGAAAGGCAGCCTGGATCCGCTGCGCGATCTGGAAGATGTGGAGACGGAACTGATCCTGAGCGACCTGGTGGTGATCGAAAAGCGGCTGGAGCGGTTGGATAAAGACCGCAAGAAGATCAAGAATCCGGAACTGGACCGCGAGTTTGAGCTGTTGCAGAAGTGCAAAGCGGCGGTGGACGCGAACAAGCCATTGCGCGAACTGGACCTGGACGCCGACGACGAGAAGCGCATACGCGGATTCCAGTTTCTATCGCAAAAGCCGATGCTGTATGTGTTGAACCTGGGCGAGGCCGACGCGCCGAAGTTGCACGACAAGGAGCGGGAATACCGCGAGGGTCCGCTGGCCGGCCGTAAGCAGACCGCCGTCGCGGGGATTTGCGGCAAGGTGGAAGCCGAGTTAGCCGAACTACCCGCCGACGAAATGAAGGACTATATGGCGAGTTACGGCCTGACTGAGTCGGGGCTGGAGCGTCTGATTACGGCGACTTACGCGCTGCTCGGGCTGATGTCGTTCTTGACCGCCGGCGAAGACGAGGTGCGCGCTTGGACCATACCGTTCCACAGCACCGCCGTAAAGGCGGCCGGCGCGATTCATTCGGACTTCGAGAAGAAGTTCATCCGGGCGGAAGTGGTGAACTGGAAATCGTTGGTGGACTTAGGCGGGTATGGAGGGCTGCGCGAGAAAGGCATGCTGCGCCTCGAAGGCAAGGAGTATATCGTCAAGGACGGCGACGTGCTGGTGATCCGGCACGGGTAAGTTGTGGGGCGGACCTCCAGGTCTGCGCGGGTCCTCCAGGACCCGCCCTCCGCGCCCTGAACCGGAATGCGTACGGTCGCATCACATCGACGCGGATATCGTCGAAGCCCGCGGCCTTTAGTCGTGCGGGGAATGTGACCGGGTCAACCACCACCATCGTGTCCAGCAGGTGCAGCAGCCGGAACGAACGGCTGTACAAGCTGTCGGTTCCCGCGAAGAATGCGCCGGGCCGCAGGACCCTCGCCACCTCTCTCAGCAAGCTGTCTTGCATCGCAATGGACGGTACGTGGTGCAGCATGGTAAAGCAAACTGCTCCGTCAAAAGTCTCGTCCGGGAACGACATGGCCGTGGCGTCCTCGCAAACGACACGCACGTTCCGGTGGGGTTGCTTGAGGCGAAGCGCATCCGCCAGCGAGCGGTCCACTTCCACACATGTCAACCGCGCTACGCGGCTGCGCAGCAGATCCGTCGTGACGCCAGGGCCTGGCCCTACTTCCAAAACATCCGAGCCCAGATGCACACCCTCGAGTGTCCAGGGTAGGATATACGTTTCCACAGCTCGCTTCCAACGCGCCGAGCCACATAGCCAGCGATGAATCAGGTTCATGCCAGCCATGATCCACCCATTCCGATGGTTGGCGCAAGGGAGGTGTTACGCCATAATATATCTGTATTGCGACATGGCTACTGCGCATCGCCGCGGTGGCTCCACTCCGGCCCCTTGAATTTCCGCCGCACCACCGACATGCGCATCCCTACCCGGACTGCACGCCCAGCGCGCGTTGCAGGATGGCGATCATCGCCGGAATCCGGTCGCCCGAACCGTCCGCGAGCGCACGCAAAGTTGACGTGCTTCCGTTTTTCATTTGTACTATTTTGTCGCCGGCTAACTCGCCGAACTCTACAACCGCCTGTCCCGCGTTCAAGAACGGCTAAGCATTCACTGACCTACCGCTGGCTCAACCCGCCATCCACCGCCACAATCTGTCCCGTAATAAAGTTACTCGCCTCCAAGAAATATACCACCGCCCCCGCAATTTCATCCGGCGTGCCGCCGCGCAGAGCCGGCGTCGCCTGGATCATCCTGGTGGCCTCCGCGTCGAGAGCGCCGAACGGAATCACTCCCGGCGCCACAGAATTCACCGTGATCTCGGGGGCGAACGCCTTGGCCAGCGCGCGCGTCAGCATGATCACGCCGGCCTTCGACGCGCAGTAATGCGCGTGGTCCGCCCAGGGGCGCAGACCGCCCAGCGAGCTGATATTTACGATGCGGCCGCCGCCCGACTTGCGCATCAGGCGCGCGCCGTTCTGGCAACAGAAAAACACAGCCTTAAGATTTACCGAATGGATGAAGTCCCAGTCGGCTTCGGTGATCTCCAGCGGATCGCGGCGCGTGAAGCGGGCGGCGTTGTTCACCAGGCCGTCCAGCCGGCCGAGCGTGCGCTCGATTTCGCCGAACATGCGCTCGATCTCCGCCACGCTTTCGAGATTCGCGCGAAATAGCGGGGCGCCGCCGCAATCCGCCGCGGTGGCGCGCGCCTCGGCTTCCGAGTTCCCATAGTGGATGGCCACGCGCGCACCCTCCCGCGCCAGGCGCAACGCGATGCCCCGCCCGATGCGCTTGGCCGCGCCCGTCACCAACACAACCTTGCCCTGCAAACTAGACGGTGGGTTCGCCATGCACCTCCACATCCTCAGGATCGACGCCCTCTCGCGCGGGCTCCGGCAGCCGTCCGGTCCAATGCGCCCAGCCCCAGAAAATCGCGGTCGTCGAGCTGAGCACGCCCGCCACGGCGCCGATCGCGCGCGCGTCGTAATACTGCGACGCGAGCCCCGCGAGCGTCATCGAAACCATCATGGTAAACCACACCATCGACTCCATGGTTGCGAACACTCGTCCGCGGAACTCGTTGGCCACGTGCCGCAGAAGCTGCGAATAATTCAGCACCGAGCTGACCGCTACGGCGGCGCGCGATAGAGCGATGCAGACCAGCGCCCAGTGGAAATTGCGCATCTGGCTGAACAGGACATAAGCGCCGCCATGAACCACGTAGCACACCACCACCGCGCGCTTATAGCCATCGAAGCTCAGGCGCTCGCCCAAACGATGCCCGACCAACCCGCCGATCAGCAACCCGATGCCGGCGCAGCCCCAGACGATGCCGATGCCGGCCGGTCCGCGATTGAAAACGATCTCGCCGAACAGGCTGAACAGGATCTGCGCCGCGCCGCCGCCCGTGGCCCAGCCGACGCCGATCAGGGCGATGCCAAAGATCAGCGGATGCGCGCGCATATAGCGCAGCCCTTGCGTGTACTCATGCCAGGGCCGCACCACGTCGGATTCGGTGAGCGCGTGACGTTTCGGGCGGAAGGCATCGCCGGGCAGAAACAGGCGCGAGATGCAGATCGCGGACACGACGAACGAAAGCGCGTTGCCCACGAAAGCCCACCGATAGCCGAAGCTCGCCACGCTGGCGCCCGCCAGAAACGTGCCGATGCTCAGAGTGGCCCAGCCGGTGGTTTGGGTCAGCGAATTGGCCGTGTGCAGCTCGTCGCGCGTGGCGATGCTGGGCAGGATCGCCGACCGCCCGCTGGTGAAGAAGGGCGACGCGAACATCAACAGAGCGCTGAAGAGATACAGCAGCCAGGTGTCGTGGCGGTGAATGGTCAGGATAAAGCCGAGCGCCAGCGCCGCGCGAATGACGTCGCTGGCGATCATGACGTGCTTGCGATTGAGGCGGTCGAGCACCACGCCGGCGATAGGTCCCGCCAGCACCACCGCGATAGCCCGCGACAACATCACGCCGCTGACCACCAGGCCGGAGCGCGTGTTCGCCAGGGCCAGGGCGAAGACGGCGATGTTGTTGAAGTGATCGCCGACTTCGCTGACCACCTGGCCGATCCAGGTGTAGCGGTAGTTGCGGTTGCCGCGCAGCAATTCGACAAACGATGCCATTAGCCGCGCTCCGCCAGATAGACGCCAGTGAGAATCACCGCGCCGCCGGCGATTACGGGCGTCCCCAAGCTTTCGCCCAAGATGGCGACGCCCATGACGGACGCGAACACCGGCTGCAGGTAGGAGAACGCCGAGACACGCGACGCCGTCATGTGCGCGAGGGCGTGGTAGTAGATCAGATATGCGATCACCGAAGGAAACAGCGCCATGTAAATCGCCGCCCACCAAGCCCCCGCGCCCACGTGCGCGAGCGGCTGGTGCGCGGCCTCCCAAAGCGTTAATGGCAGCAACGCCAAGGCCCCTCCCACGTAGGCATATGTATTCATGGTAACGGTGCTGTAAAGCTGGGTCACCTCCTTGCCGAACACGGTGAAGAGGGCGAAGCTGAGTCCGGCCAGGAGGACGATGAAGTCGCCGGTCCACGTGGCGCCGGCGCCGCCGGGGGGATCGAATGCCTTCAGCACGGCCACACCCGCCAGCGCGATCGCCATCCCCGCGGCTTTGCGCGCCGTGATGCGTTCCTGCCCCCGCAGAGCGGCGATAATCAGCACTTGTATGGGTGTCAGCCCGATGAGGATGGCCGCGTGCGCGACGCTGGTGCGGCTGAGGCCGACAACGAAGAACACTTGATTGAGCGTAACTCCAAACAACCCCAGCACGAGGAGGTGCGCCATGTGGGGCAGGCTCGTAGCCTGCGGCGGCCTCGCAGGCCGCCCCGCAACCCGTTCCCACCCATACAGCGGCAACATCATCACCCCGGCCAACCCAATCCGCAACCCCGCCAGGAACAACGGCGAGAATTCGCGAAGCGCGATCTTACCCGCAATGTAATTGCCCGACCAGAACGCCACCATCAGAAAGAGGAGGGCGTAAAGTAGCGCCGTTCCGCTCAACCGGCGGACTCCTGGCGAACGGTGATTGAGCGAATGTAATCGTGATCGAGGGCGTAGCCGAAGCCGGGTTCGTCCGAAACGCGGATGGTGCCCTGCGGCGTGGTCTCCACCGGCGGCACGATAATATCGCGCGCCCAGTAGCGCTTGCTGGCCGACACATCGCCCGGCAAGACGAAGTTGGGCAGCGTGGAAAGCGCGATGTTGTGCGCGCGGCCCACGCCGGATTCGAGCATTCCGCCGCACCACACCGGCACCCCCGCCGCCTGCGCCAGATCGTGCACACGTTTAGCCTCGCGAAATCCGCCCACGCGTCCCAGTTTGATATTGATAATGCCGCAGGCGCGCAAGCGGATGGCCTGCTCTGCATGATGCGCGGAGCGGATGCATTCGTCCAGGCAGATCGGTGTATCGAGCTTGGCTTGCAGCACGGCGTGATCGACGATGTCGTCGTGCGCCAGCGGCTGTTCGATCATCATCAGATAAAACTCGTCGAGCCGCTTCAAGTGGGCGGCGTCATCCAGCGTGTATGCGGAATTGGCGTCGGCCATCAGCTTGATCGCGGGAAAACGCGCGCGCACCTGCCGGATCACGTCCACGTCCCAGCGCGGCTTGATCTTCATCTTGATGCGCTGATAGCCAGCGGCCAGTTCGCGCTCAATTTTTTCCAAGAGCTGGTCGACGGAATCCTGGATGCCGATCGAAACCCCGCACGGAATCTCGTGGCGCGCGCCTCCGCCGATGGTTTGCCAAAGCGGTTGGTCCGCCTGGCGCGCGGCAAGGTCCCACACCGCCGCTTCCAGGCCGCCCCGCGCCATCTTGTGGCCACGGATGTGCGCGGTGAGCGGCGCGACATCTTCCGCGCTGGCCAGATCGCGGCCCAACACGCGCGGAATGGCGTAATCGCGTAGGATCAGCCAGGCGGAATCGGTCCACTCTTCGTTATAGAAAGGACTCTCGCCCGCCGTCACTTCGCCCCATCCGGAAGCGCCTTCGCCGGCGACTTCGACGAGGATGATGGCGCGCTCCGTGGTGCGCCCGAAGCTGGTTTCGAAGAAGTGCACCAGCGGCATGCGGATGTGCCGGAGCGTTACGCGTTCGACCCGCATTCCCACCTCCCCAGCAGATACGTGCCCACGCCGGCGGACCGTTCGAACCCGATGACAGCCAGACCACGGTCGAAGCCGCCCATCAGGCGCGCCCCCAGCGATTTCTGGATTTCGCGCGCGCGCCGCGGCTCTTCGCGCCGGATGACGTCGATATCGGCGGGCACGTCGATGCGCTCCTCTACATTTCGTGCCGGCGGGCGTCCCGCGAGCGCCGTCTCCGCGTGCGGGCTGGCCAGCCACCATTCGGCCACGCAGCGATCCGTCGGCAAGCCGCCATGCAACGGGCTGGTGGTGGTGCCGTACTGATTCTCCACGTAACGCCGCACGATGGCTCCCAGCCGCTCCATGTTGAAGAACGCGTTCTTGAGCTCGAGGGGATCGAAGGTCCACTCGATCAGCTTGATGCCGCGGGCCAAGGCGTCCTCGCGCTGCCGCAATTTCAACATGCGCCCGACGCCTTTGTTGCGGTATTCCGGCAGCACACCCAGCATGTGGCTATGCAGATAGGATCCGCCGCCGGGCTTCAATCCCGGAATCGACAGCAGAAATCCCACCAACCCGTTTCCGAAATAGGCGCCGAATGCCTGGCCGCCGACCTTGGTGGCCACCACGAACAACCGCACCGGCAGCAATTCGATATCGTCAAATCCCCACACCGTTTTCTGCAGTTCGACCGCCTCCTGAAACTGGCGGGTTTCGGTCAACGCGCGGAGCTCGATCATCGCTTGGATTCCTCCCAGAGCGCGTCCATCTGAGCCAGCGTGGCGTCTTCCGGCGATTTGCCTTGCTCGCCCAGCTTGCGTTCGATGTAACCGAAACGGTGGCGGAACTTGGCGTTGGTCTTGCGCAGGGCCTGCTCGGGATCCACCTTGACAAAGCGCGCCAGATTCACCAGCACGAACAGCATGTCTCCCAACTCGCCTTCCATCTCTTCTTGGGAAGCGCGGCGCGCGGCGTCGAATTCGGCCAGTTCCTCGTGCAGCTTTTCGAGCACTTGTTCGGCATTGTCCCAATCGAAGCCCACATGGGCGGCGCGCGTACTAAGCTGCTGCGCCTCCACCAGCGCCGGCAGCGCGCGCGGGACGGAATCCAGCAGCCCCGCCGCCTGCTCGCCCTTCTGCTTCTTTTCTTCAGCTTTAACTTCGCCCCAGATGCGGCGCACGTCGCCCGCGGTTTCGGCGGTCTGTTCGCCGAAGACATGCGGATGGCGACGGATCAACTTCTCGTTGATGGCGTCGAGCGCGTCTGCGATCGAAAACAGGTTCTGTTCGGACGCCATTTGAGAGAAGAAGACGGATTGCAGCAGCAGGTCGCCCAGTTCGCCGGTCAGTTCCGGCCAATCGCGCGCGTCGATGGCGTCCATCACTTCGTAGGTTTCTTCGAGCAGAAAGGGTTTGATGGTGTCGAAGGTCTGTTCGCGGTCCCATGGGCAGCCGCCGGGCGCGCGCAAGCGGGCCAGGATCTCAACGAGCTTTTGGAACTTTTCGCCGACGGTGGGGGACAAGTTTCAATTTAGCATGGCCTGACATGAGATTTTCTTGAGCAGAAATGCCCGATTCCTGCGCATACCAGAGTGTAGGCGCCGCGACTGAATTGAGGCCGCGACATCTCTGGGAAAGAGGAGGAAATATGCCGTACCGCGATAGATTGAACGTGACAATGGTCGGACATCACCCAAGCTGTTTATGCATGGCGTTTTCGCTGCTATCCGTCTTCGCTCTTGCAACGCGGGCAGACGCCGGCCTCATCGCAAACGGGAACTTCGCCGGCGTCAGCCCCGCGCTAGAAAAGAACGGAATCTGCACGACAGATCGCGCCATTTACCCTTCCGTGGACCCGGGCTATTACCCAGCCTGCTCAGCGAGCGGATGGACCGGCACATATCAGATAGGCAACGGCGCGACGGTCGGGTATTCCGGCGTTAGCTTCGGCATTCCGCAGCCCGATCCAGGCGGAGGCGGCAATGCGCTAATCCTGCAGGCAGAACACAATGTCGCTCCCACGGCAACGCAGTCCATCGTTATTCCAGCGACTGGTTCGTATACACTGACTTTCTATATTGCCAACCGCAGTACTCCGGCGGTTGACGACGGGCCGCAGACAGTTTCCGTACTGTTAGATAACACGGTCATCGCGGGAGGAACTTATGCCAAGTTGCCGGCCGCTTGGACGCTAGAGACTCTCACCTTCACCGCCAGCGCCGGCAGTCATTCACTGACCTTCGAAGGCCTGGATGAAACCTCCGGAAAGACATCGGCGAACGTGGCGGCGTTCGTCGACGATATATCTCTATTGCCTGCAAGCTCAGGGCAACCGCCGGTAATCGGCGCCGGCGGAGTGGTCAGCGCCAGTGCGTTCGGCGAATTCACTTCCATTTCGCCCGGCTCCTGGATCGAGATCTACGGCTCCAACCTGGCGGTGGACACGCGGTCTTGGACCGGCACCGACTTCAACGGTGTGAATGCTCCTACCTCGCTCGACGGGACTTCCGTCACCATCGGCGGGCAGGCCGCCTTCGTCGATTTCATCAGCCCGGGACAAGTGAACGCGTTGGTGCCGTCGAATGTCGCCTCGGGTTCGCAGCCGCTGACCGTGACGGTTGACAACGTGACCAGCGCGGCGTACAGCATCAACGTCAACCCGGTCGAGCCAGGGCTGGACGCGCCGCCATCGTTTAACATCGGCGGAATCCAGTATGTGGTGGCGCTCTACGCCGATGGTACTTATGTCCTGCCCGAGGGGGCGATTGCGGGCGTCAATTCGCGTCCGGCCCAGCCCGGCGACGAGATCGTGCTATACGGGATCGGCTTTGGGCCGGTCACACCGAACCTGCTGGCGGGCCAACTTGTGCAGCAGACCAACGCGCTGGCGTCGACCTTCGACATATCCGTGGGTGGGGTGCGTGCAGGCAACGTGCTCTATTCGGGACTCTCGCCGAATTACACGGGCTTGTATCAGTTCAATATCGTGGTGCCGGCCAACACTGGCAGCGGCGCCGTGCCGTTGACGTTCACGGCCGATGGCGCAGCCGGGACGCAGACCTTGTATCTCGCGGTAGGGAATTAGCTCTTCGGCAGCGTGCCCATCTGCGCTGGTGCGAAACCACTCCCTCACGGTCGTGGCTCAGTTACGAGGCGCGCGCACCTACTGCAGGCTGGCAACTTTCTTGCGAATCTCGGCGGCGTCCTTGGCCTCGGGCTGCAGCTCCAGATACTTCGTGTACGCTTCCTTGGCGTCCGCGCGATTCTTGCGCTTTTCCTCCGCCTCGCCCAGCCGCAGCCAGGCTTCCGCCAGGTTGGGGTTCCATTTGGTAGCCTCGCGAAAACGCCCCGCGGCCGCCTTGTAGCTGTGCTTCTTGAAGTATTCGAGCCCGACCTGCACCTCCTTGTTCGCCTGCAGCGGATTAAAGGCGTACACCTTGGGCTTGAGGTTCGCGTCTTCTTCAGGAGGCTCTTGCTCCTGCGGCTGCGGCTGCTGCGCGGGCGGTTTGGGTGCCTGTTTGGGCTGGTCCTGCGCGCCCCCCGGCAGCGCCAGCACGGCCGAAAAGAGCAGAGCGAAGACCCAGCGTGACATAATTAAATTATAGCCTTCCACCGCGATGGATTTGCGTGACAAAGCGGCCCAGTTGCCTCTCTCGCCCGGCGTGTACCTTTACAAGGACGCCGGCGGACGGGTGATCTACGTCGGCAAGGCCAAGAGCCTGCGCCTTCGCGTGCGCAGCTACTTCAACGACGACCGCCTGGCCGATACGAAAACCGGCACACTCATTTCCGAAGCCGTCGACGTCGATTACATTCTGGTCGACAACGAAAAAGAGGCGCTCGCGCTGGAGAACAATCTCATCAAGCAATGGCAGCCGCGCTTCAACATCCTGCTGCGCGACGACAAGACCTATCCGTACATCAAGCTGACCGCCGAGAAGTATCCGCGCGTTTACGTCACGCGCCGCCTGCGCAAGGACGGCACTTACTACGGCCCGTATTTTCCCGGCAACCTGGCGCATCGGCTGGTGCACTTCATCCACCGCCATTTTCTGGTGCCATCCTGCAAGGTGGATCTGACGCGCTACCATCCCAAGCCGTGTCTGCAATACCATATCCATCGCTGCCTGGGACCGTGCGTCGAGGGTCTGACCACGGACGACGCCTACGCCCGCGCCGTGCGCGATGTGCGCCTGTTTCTGGAGGGCCGCCACGGCGACCTCTCCACCGAGCTGCGCGCGCGCATGCAGGCAGCGTCGGAAGCCATGCGCTTCGAGGAGGCCGGCTCGCTGCGCGACTTGCTGGCCACTGTGGAGGAACTCGACGAACGCCAGAAAATGGCTGCTGCCAAGGGCGACGATATCGATATCTTCGCCAGTTACGCGGAGCCGCCGCTGGTGGCGCTGAACGTCTTCCACCTGCGCAATGGCCAGATCGTGGACCGCCGCGAGTACTTCTGGGAGGATCAGGAGGAGTACGATGAGCCGCAATTCTTCTCCGCGCTACTGAAGCAGATCTATCTCGATCAGCGCTACGTGCCCGCTATCGTCCACGTGCCCGTGGATTTCGAAGATCGCGAAGCGCTGGAAGAACTGCTCTCGGAAAAACGCAATCGCAAAGTGGAGATTCATACTCCGCAGCGCGGGCAGAAGAAGGCCATGCTCGACCTGGTGGAGACCAACGCCAAACATAGTTTCGATGCCCGTTTTCGCGTGCTGAAGCCGTCGTCGCGAACGATTCAGGAAGCCGTGCAGGACGCGCTGAACCTGCCCGAGCCGCCCAAGCGTATCGAGTGTTTCGATATCTCGCACATCCAGGGCACCGATAAGGTGGCCAGCATGGTGGTGTGGGAAGAGGGGCGCATGAAGAAGTCCGATTACCGCAAATTCATCATCCGCACGGTGGTCGGCAACGACGATTTCGCCAGCATGCGCGAGGTGGTGACGCGCCGCTACTCGCGGCTGCAGCAGGAGGGCCAGCCAATGCCGGGGCTTGTGCTGATCGACGGCGGCATCGGCCAACTGCACGCCGCGGCGGACGCGCTGGAGGCTATCGGCATCATCAATCAGCCGCTGGCATCCATCGCCAAGCGCGAGGAAATTATCTACGTGCTCGGCCAGGAAGACGAGCCGATCGTGCTCGACCGGTTCTCACCGATTCTGCACCTGGTGCAATCTATTCGCGACGAAGCGCATCGTTTCGCGGTGACGTTCCACCGCACGCGCCGCAATGCGCGGGATTTGACTTCGGACTTGGATCGGATCGAAGGCGTCGGCGAGCGGACGGTGCAGAAGCTGCTGAAGCATTTCGGCAGTTCGGAGTTGGTGCGGGCGGCCAATGAGGAGCAACTCGCTGGAGTAATCGGGCGCGGCGCGGCCCGTCGCGTACGGCGCTACTATGAGAAACCATCGGAGGCCACAGAGCCGGCGGGGTCCGTGCCTCGCTGACGCCGCTTGGTGCGCTTACTTGCCCAAAACCGTGTCGATCCCGGCCAGGATCAGCAGGATCTTACCGCGTGGAAGCTTACCCACGCGCTCGGTGAGATCCCGGTCGAGAGCCACAATCTGCGAGACATTCGCCACCGAATCCTTTGGCAGCCCGCTGAGGCCGGATCTAATCGGACATTTCCAGGAGCGCTCGCCGACGATGACAGGCCGTCTGAAGCCGGGACCCGATCCGGCGGGCGCAGGCAGGTCCGCCCACCAGATTTCGCCTTGCGAGATCACCATCCGCTGCGCTCGAGGATCCGCGAGGATGCCGATGAAACGAACGGATCGGACCCCACGCCGGCCTCGGCGCAAGCCCGATCCATGGCATCGGTCACTGCGTCGGGCGCATGCCGCGCCAGATACTCCCTGACCGCATCGCTATACAACTGGCTGCGGGACTTTCCGGTCCGCTTCGCCAGCCGCTCGGCTCCTTCAAACAGAGCGTTTGGAATCGACACCGCCGTCTTCATGCCCCTAGTAGTATAACCGGAGCACGTTTAGCTGGATCTCCGAGGGGCGCCTCTTCGTAGTAAACTGAAGATGGTCGCTGAGGCCCGTAAGTTGAGCGGTGCGTGCACCGCGCGGTTCGAGTCCGCAATCGGCTTGATGAGGTTTTGGTGACGATATCAATTAGGAGTTTACTCCCATGCCGGAAGAAAAAGTCCTTCCGAAGGAGAGGATCGCCTCGTCCTTCAAGCAGCTTGCCGCCGTTTCCACAGATCTCAACGATGCCGCCAAGGAATTAGGGCGGTCTATCGGTAGCCTCGAAGCCGCTCTCCGGAGCCTCAATCTAGGTGTATCTGCCTGGTACGCCATTGCCGATGGTGGAGATGATGATGGTTCGTATTGGAGCCGAGACATTGGCTACACCAGAATCGGCGAACAGTGGCGAATAGCGCTGCGAACGGTAAGCGGCAACCATCAGGTACACCAACACCATGAACAGGTCTGGGCTTTCAATGACGCGCCGCGCTGGATGTGCGTGGAGAGCGTAGGCAAGCTCCCCGACCTCTTTGACCGGTTGATCAGCCAGTCCGTGGACACCACCGAGAAGATCAAAGCAAGGACGATCGAAGCGGAAGAGTTGGCGGCCGCTGTGCGCGCGATTCGTAAAGAAGCCGAACAGGCCGACATGGCGAAGAAGGGAAGGAAGTGACCGTGACCCCACGCATGATCGCGGCGCTTATAGCCCTCACGCTATGTTGCGCTACTGTTCTCATCGCCGTCCTTTGTAAAGGCGACGTGCGGGCTGCTATCAAAATCCCGTTCGCGTCATTCTCGCTGGAGACAAAAGACCGGCTCAGGGCTTCGCAAACTGTCTCTGACGGACCCCCAGGCGGCACGAAGCCAGCGAGGGACAAGGCTCAGGCCCAGCCTACCGGCGCCACTGATGCGTTGCGTTAATGGTGAAACCATATGCGGAGTAGCGCTTCTCGTTGGTATTTCCGGGCAACCGTTCGGTAAGCGGCCGCACCGGCAGGACGCGTTACGTGGGCTGATTCGCCGAGCCCCGCACCTTACCCTCGCCCTTTTGCTGAATACCAAGGGACGGATGAAACGGATTATCCTGAAACAGAGCATACTTCTTGTCTGCCAGAGATCGGACGGCCTCCGGCAGCCCGTCATAGCAAGCCCAAAACGCGGGGACGGCGTGTGAGCGGAACCTCACCGGCGAGGGAGGCCTTCAGAAAGGGGGCGCGACAGACCGTCGCGCACCTGCTTCTTTACTCGGTCCAGCAGTTCCATTCCCGCTCCGCCCGGCGAAAAGTCTCGCTCGATCTCTTCATCCCAGCGGGCGCGATCCCGATCGACGATCCAGGCCGCCAACGCGGTCTGCTCGTCCGCCGGTAGTTCCACAATCGCGTGTTGTATCTGGGCTAGGTCCACGGAACGATTTTACCGCAGTCGGTCTATGCGTGAGCGGCATGGCAGGTCGTGAATGACCGATCAGGCCACGAGAGTGGCGGTACGAACGTGGTTCCCGTATGATGAACGTAATGGGTATCGACGACGCACTGACCAGTGAAATCGTGCGCCGCATTCTGGCTGTGGCAAATCCGGACCGTATCATTCTCTTCGGTTCCGCGGCAACCGGGCAAATGACGCGCGACAGCGATATCGATCTACTCATCGTTGAGCCGAAAACCGCGAACCGGCACGAAGAAAGCGTCAAGATCCGTAGCGCGATCGGCGACATCTCCTTTCCCGTGGATGTCATCGTCATCAACGCGGAGCGCTTTGAAGCGACGAAGGATATTTTTGGCGGGATTGCGTACCCCGCTCACAAGTACGGCCGGGTCCTTTATGAAGTCGCGTGAGGGGGAACTCCGGGATTTGGTGCGCGATTGGCTGCGCAAAGCGAATTTGGATTGCGACGTTGCCGCCCGTCTAGCTTCCGAAGGCGATCGGTTTCGGGACATTGTCGCGTTCCACTGCCAACAGGCTGTCGAGAAGTACCTCAAGTCGATCTTGGTCCGGCATCAGGTCGAGTTTCGAAAAACGCATGACATTGAGCGGCTCCTCCACATCCTCCGCGGCGTAGAACCCACCAGCGCGGAAGAGCTGGCAGATGCGAAATGGCTTACGCCATTCGGCGTCGACATCCGCTATCCCGGCGACTTCCCCGAAACGCTTCCTGGTGATGAGCACCGCGCACTCGGGCTGGCACAACGCGCGAGGGAAGCCGCGGCAGCGGTGCTCTCGCCCTTCCTCGCGAAAGAGGATTCGGCGAGCATCGATCGGGAAGAACGATAATATAGCCAGATATGACTGTCGAGATAGAAGGCGTCACCCTGCACCTGGCGCACCCGGACGAATTGCCCGTGCGCTGGGTGGGCCAGGAAGAACTGATGCGCCAGTTGCTGGCGGCGTGGCTGGTCGTGAGCGAGCACGATCTGCCCATGCACCCGCGGCTGCTGGGGAAGCCCGGCGTGGGGAAGACCACGCTGGCTTACGCGGCGGCCAAGCGCATGGGCCGCGACGTCTACATCCTGCAAGCCACCATGGATACGCGCCCGGAAGACTTGCTGGTCACTCCAGTGATCGAAGGCGAAGGCCGGCTGCGTTACGTAGCCTCGCCGCTGGTCACCGCCATGATCCGCGGCGGCATCGCCATCCTCGACGAAGGCAACCGCATGAGCGAGAAGAGCTGGGCCAGCCTGGCGCCGCTGCTCGACAACCGCCGTTATGTGGAGTCGATCGTGGCGGGCATCAAGATCAAGGCGCACCCGCAGTTCCGCATCGTCACCACCATGAACGACGACGCATCCACGTTTGAATTGCCCGAATACATTCACTCGCGACTGCAGCCGCAGATCCTGATCGACTTTCCGGAGCGCGACGAAGAGTATCAGATCTTGAAGGAGAACCTGCCGTTCGCCGAGGAGCGCATCCTGACCTATGTGACCGAGTTTCTGCAGCAGGCGCACGCGGCCGACGAACGTTACACGGTGCGCGACGGCATCAACATCGGGCGCTTCGCGATCAAGCTGAAGAGCCTCGCCGTCGAGAGGGCCCACGAAACCCAGGCGCTGGAAACGGCCATCCTGCAAACCTTGGGAGAGGAAGCGTTGCGCTATGCCCGGGGAAATCGGCCTTCCTGATCTGCCCGATCCGGGCAGCTTGCGGCGCGGACGCTTCACCTACCTGCCGGTGGCGCCGGGACGGCTGGAGTTCGCCATAGAAGTGCGCCGCGCTATCTTGCGCGACCGGCCGCAAGTGGTGGCGCTGGAATTGCCGGTCACGTTGCAACAGCAGTTTCTGCGCGCAGTGGCGCGGCTGCCGGAGATGTCCGTCATTGTGTATCCCGATGCGGACGATCCGGAGCGCGCCATTTACGTCCCCGTCGAGCCGGCCGATCCATTCGTGGAAGCCATCCGCACGGCGAACGAGACGGGCGCGGATATTGTGTTCGCCGACCCGGATTCCGGCGAGCGCCCGCACCTGAAGGACGCCTATCCGGACCCATATTCGGTTCGCCACATCGGCTACGAAAGATATGTGGAAGCGTACCGCGTTTATCCGCAGGCGCGTTCGGACGAAATCGCGCGGCACGCCGGCGGCATCGCCTGGAAACTGCAAGGCTGCGATCCGCTGGCGCGCGTGCTGGTAGTAGTGTCGCTAAATCTGCTGGACCCGGTGCTGGACGCCATGGACGAGCCGCAGGCGCAGCCCATGTCGCGTTTGCGGCGCGAGGGCGTACGTCTGCTCAATCCGCATCCCGATTCGCTGGCTGAAATTGCGATCGAGTATCCTTACCTGCAGCATCGCTACGAGGAGTTCCGCGGCCTGCTGGCGGACACGAACCTGATCGACCGGCGGCACGCACAGTTTGCGCTGTTTCGCGATGCGGAAAAGAGCTACGAAGTGAACACGGGCGAGCGTGTGCAGCACTGGCAGCGGCGTCTGCTGGCTCGCTACGCGCGCAATCTGGCGCTGGCCGATCGGGCGCTGATGCCCGGCATCTTCGACCTGGCCGTGGCCGCGCGCAGCATCGTCGACGACAATTACGGCTGGGAGGTGTGGGAGACGGCCGGCCGTTATCCCGCGCAGAAAACCGCCAGCGATCTGGAAACCGTGCAGATTTCGGGCGAGGAGGTGTGGCTCGACACCAAGCGCATCCGGCTGCGGCGCAGGCTGCCGAGCGTCAAGCGGCGGCTGCGTCCCGTCGGCCTGAAGCCGCGCAAGAAGGAGAAGTTTCCCGGCGAATGGGCCAGCCAGTTGGATGGCAACAGCATCTGCTCGTACCCGCCGGAAGACCTGGTGATCGAGGATTACGGGCGGTTTTTGAAGAAGAAGGGCAAGGGCATACTGTCTGAAGAACGCACGCGCACAGAGCCGTTTACCACCTCGCTGCTGGATGGCATCGATCTGCGCGAGACCATTCGCAACTGGCACGAAGGCAAGATCTACGTGCGCCAGTTTCAGAAGATCTCGGGCGAAGTGGGATCGGTGATCGTGATCTTCGACGAGGATCGCGACGATCGCTATTATTACCGCACCACCTGGCTGGGCGAGCATCAGAACGAATCGGACATGGCGTTCTACTCCACGTTTCCGTTCGACAACGTGGTGGGGCCGGGCATCGGACGCGGCGAGTACGGCGGCTTTCTGATGAGCCTGCCCGCGCGCCGCATGTTCGACGTGTGGCAGGACCCGGACTACGATTTCGCCGAGTCGAAACCCGAGCGCCTGCTGCTGGCGGGCCTGGATTACTCGCTGGAAAAGTTCGTGGTGTATGTCGCCGCTAAGCCGCCGCGGTCGGTGTTCCGCAGCGTCGCCGCGCGTTTTGGGCGGACCATCATTTATATACCGATCGGCCAGCTTTCGCCGGTGGCGCTGAAGAAGATCCGGGTGGTGCATGTGTTGGATGGGTATGATAAACGCAAGGCGGCGAAAGAGTATATTTGGTAGGAATCACATGCCGGGCTTTGCCGGCGCGAGGATCTCAACTTTTGGAAAATAGGTGCGGTAGCGAGCTTCGTCGCGCGTGAGCAGCGCCAAGCGCGCCACCGCCGCATGCGCGCCAACGTAAAAGTCGGGCAGAGGCGAAGTCCGCAAGCCTCCGCGCCGGCGGTACAAAAGGAAGCTCTTTCCAGCCAGGAAACCGGCCTCCCACGGCAACGGTTCACGCTGATACAAAGCGGCGGGCAGGGCCGCGTCTAGAGCTTCGATCGTCGCATAGCCGATTGAAACCTCGGCATAAACGATCGGATCGATGATCAGCATGGTGTGCTCTGCGGCATCGGCGAGTGCGCGTGCGGACCAATCCCCCCAGTTCGGATCGTTGGTGGCAACATCCAGCAAGACATTGCTGTCTACTAGCACGCCGCGGCAGCCGCTCAAACGCTCCGGCAAGCCGATGATAGCCTGCGTCACTTGCGTCGTCGCCTTGTAGCGTGGGTGTCGCCACGGGTAAGCGCCAGGATCTCGTCCGTGCTCATGCGGGTATCCGCGGTGCCGCGAAGGGCGTCCAGTGCCAAGCGTCCGCGGAGGCTTTGGCCGACCGCACGCCGGGCCTTGCGGATGCGGGCGTGATCTCCGGCCAGCTCGAACTCGACCCTCGTATGCGGTAGAAGGCCCAACCGGTTACGAATCTCCTGCGGAATGGTGACTTGCCCCTTGCTGGTGATCTGCATGGTAATACTCCTACCAGTAAGAGTAATCCAAGATTGATCCAGCTTGCAACGGCGCCCATCCAGAACAGAAGAAGTCGCGCACGATAAACTCGCGCATCGGGTCGGAGACCGGCGGCCAGAAAGGAATGCTCAACCCCCCAGCTTCTCGGGTCCGTGGGTTGCGATAGTAGTGACTACGGCGGGTGCGCCCAGGCTTCTGATTTCGCTACACACTTCCAGTCTTCTGGTATTGCATGAATCGCTTTCGGAGCCGGCGCTTCAGCCGATCTAGAGAGTGTCGGCGGGAAGAGCGTCGGCATCACGCTATCAAGGAAAACGGAGGCGTTGCGCAAGCCGCCCTCGCAGAAGGTGGTGCTGCGGATTCCGGTGGACGACCTGGATCGCGCGCGGCCCCAGGCGGCGCGCAAAGGTATCGGCTACCAGAGCGCGCCATCGCAGATGGCAACCGATCCGTCCGACGCGAATGTGAAAGCGCCAAAAGGCGACGAGTGGCGAGGTGTCTTCCGTCGCCGGATCGGCGATTACCGCATTCTGGTTACCGCCGATCGCGCCACATAGACAGTTTTCGTCCTCCGCATTCTCCTTCGCTCCGAAAAGTCTTACCGGTGAGCTCCAGGGAAAGCGCTCCCTGACGGTCGCGGCTCAGCAAGGACATACGCAGTCAACGCGAGTAATACCGAGCCGCGGCCGTCAGGGAGTGGTTTCCCCCAAAGCTGTTAAGCACCCGAGCTCTATCTGCGCTCGTCGTGACACTCCCCACCCGTGCTACAGTACCAATTTGATGCCCGCCACCGCCGCCCTGAAAGCCACCTGCCTGAACGCCGTGCATCGCTCCCTGAACGCCAGAATGGTGGATTTCGGCGGCTGGGACATGCCCGTCCAGTACACTTCGCTGGTCGAAGAACACCTCGCCGTACGCCGCAGCGTGGGCGCTTTCGACGTCAGCCATATGGGTGAAATCGACATCACCGGCCCCGAAGCCCTGCAGCTCACCGACTACGTCACCACCAACGCCGCCGGCCGCCTCAAAACGGGCCAAATCCACTATTCCGGCCTGCTCTACGAGCACGGCGGATTTGTCGACGACGTGCTGGTCCATAAGGTCGCCGACGACCACTATTTCCTATGCGTGAACGCCTCCAACCAGGAGAAGGACTTCGAACACATCCGCGCGTACAACACCTTCGACGCGCAGGTCCGCCTGTCGAGCGACGACTACGCGCAGATCGCCATCCAGGGCCCCAACGCGCGCGCCACGCTGCAGAAGCTCACCGCCGCCGACCTGCCCGCCATCCGTTATTACTGGTTCACCGACAGCTCGGTTGCGGGCGCGCCGGCCCGCATCGCGCACACCGGCTACACCGGCGAGCAAGGCTACGAAATCTATATCGCCCCCGCGGAAGCCCCGCGCCTGTGGCAGGAAATCCTGGATGCAGGCCAGGAGTTCGGCATCAAACCCTGCGGCCTGGGCGCGCGCAACACGCTGCGGCTAGAAGCTAAAATGGCGCTCTACGGCCACGAAATCCACGCGTCCATCACGCCGTGGGAAGCCGATCTGGCCTGGATCGTGAAGCTCGATAAGGGCGACTTCGTGGGCCGCGACGCGCTCGGGAAGCAGAAGGAGCAGGGCATCCGGCGCAAGCTCATCGGATTCGAGATGTGCGGCCGCGGCATTGGCCGCGACGGCTACGAAGTGCTGGTGGACGGCGCGCCGGCCGGCTGGGTCACCAGCGGATCGCCCGCGCCCGCCCTCAACAAGAACATCGGTCTTTGTTATTTGCCCGTGGCGGAGTCCCACGTGGGCCGCGCCATTGAGGTCGTCATTCGCAGCCAGCCGGTGGCCGCGGTCACCGTGGAAACGCCATTCTACAAGCGAGCCAAATAAATGTATCCCGAAGAATACCGCTACACCAAGGAACACGAGTGGGTGCACGTGGAAGGCGATACGGGCACCGTCGGCATCACGGATCACGCCCAGCACGAATTGGGCGATATCGTCTATGTGGACTTCAAATACGGCCGCGAAACCCTGAAGCCCGGCCAACACGTGGATCAGGGAAAAACCATCGGCTCCGTCGAGTCGGTGAAGGCCGTGTCGGATATTTATTGCCCGGTCTCGGGCCACGTGGTCGACCTGAACCATACGTTGGCCGACGCACCCGAAAAGCTGAACGAGGACCCGCATGGCGAGGCCTGGCTGGTGAAGATCCGCTTGAGCAACCCCGGCGAGTTGACGAATCTCCTATCCGCGGCCGAGTATCAAACTTATATAGGAGCGGAAAAATAAGGTTTTGCGCTATCTTCCGAAGTCCGATTCCGAACGCCGCGAGATGCTGGAAGCCTGCGGCGTGGAAAGCCCCGAAGATCTGTTCGCCCATCTTCCGGAGGCCGTGCGGCTGAAACAGCCGCTGCAGTTGCCGCCGGGCATTTCCGAATACGAGATCGTCGATTATTTCCGCCGGCGCGGCGATGAAAATGCCAACGGATATGCCAGTTTCCTGGGAGCGGGCGTCTACCGCCATTACCGCCCGGTGCTGGTGGATACGGTGGTCGCGCGCGGCGAGTTTCTGACGTCGTACACGCCTTACCAGGCGGAAATTTCGCAAGGCACGCTCACCACCATCTTTGAATTCCAGACCATGATCTGCCAGCTCACCGGCATGGATGTGGCCAACGCCTCGATGTACGATGGCTCGACGGCGCTGGCGGAAGCTGCGCTGATGGCCGCGCGCCTTACCAGCAAGGGCGGACTGCTGGTGGCGCGCAGCGTGCATCCGGAGTATCAGGAGGTCCTGCAGACTTACGCGAAAAATCAGGGCATGCCGATCACGGAGTTCGATTACGACCCCGAAACGGGCGCGGCCGATCTCGACGATCTGGAGCGGAAGCTCAACGATCTGACCGCTGCCGTGATCCTGCAATCGCCCAATTTCTTCGGCGTGGTTGAGGATGTGAAGCGCGCGGCAGCCATTGCCCACCGGCGCGGGGCGCTGCTGGCAATGGGGTTCAGCGAGGCGGTGTCGCTCGGCATCCTGGAGCCGCCCGAAGCCGATATCGTGGCCGGCGAATTGCAATCTTTCGCCATCTCGCCCAGCTATGGCGGGCCCTACGCGGGCATCATCGCCACGCGCGAGAAATTCGCCCGCCAAATGCCCGGCCGGCTGGTGGGCGAGACCAC
>Ga0181526_10001152_pt1 | contig 26019 bp, 25 predicted proteins | sample PEATcosm2014_Bin_35_FD_119750 | JGI IMG/M metagenome (GOLD analysis project Ga0181526, IMG submission 119750) | Peatland microbial communities from MTU Mesocosm Facility, Houghton, MI, USA - PEATcosm2014_Bin06_30_metaG | ecosystem: Environmental > Terrestrial > Soil > Wetlands > Peat | place...
GGCAAGAGCCGTGGTGGGACGCCGACAGGCGAGCTGCCCCACAAGGGCAGAGCCGCACCCGATGGTGCGGAGGATACGGATCAGCGTTTGTCGGCGTTCCGCTTCCTTGATTTATTTGGCGAACGGGGTGAGGCGAACGGAAAGACGGAGACCCACCGCTCTGTTTTGGTTCGTAAGCCCCAAATTCGCGCTTCACTTGGCTGGAGGATGCAAAACTCGGGCGCGGAGGCGTCGCGAGAACGATGGCGCTTATCCCCAGCCGTCATTCCGGGGCCGAGCGCAGCGAGGAGCCCGGAATCCATAACCACAGGGGGTGCAGTATTATGACTGCCGAGACAGTCCTGCATGGTCCGTGGCTATGGATTCCGGGCTCGCGCTTCGCGCGCCCCGGAATGACGGGTCGCGCCGCTTGCGGGGGCGGGATGCCGCGCCCCTCACTTCTTACTTATCCGAAACGTCAGGAGCTTCTTGTCCTTGGCCGTGTCCTCGAGCGTATCGCCGGTTTGATTGAGGAGGTTCGGGATGTCGATCGCGGTGAGCGGATCGGTGCATTCGACGATCAGAATGTCGCCTGGCGCGAGGCCGCCGAGCGCCTTGCGGACCCGGAGCGCCGGCAGCGGGCATTTGAGGCCGCGCAGATTGAGGATTTTCTCGGCCATGAGCTCTGAGTCGTCGAAACTGACGAACATCCTTATCATATCGGCGATGACCCAAGATTCTAGCAGCCAGCCTTCCAACGATCAGCGCATCACCCGGCTGACGCCGCTGCGCAGCATTCTCAAGCTGATCGAAGCGAAGGTCGGAGCGATCGCGCCGCGACGTTGCGCGCCGGCCGCTGCGCTCGGCGCGACTCTGGCCGAGGACGTCGCGGCGCCGATGCTGCCGCGTCAGCCGCTGGCGTTGCGTGATGGCTATGCGGTCGAGGCCGCCGCAACCACCGATGCAAGTTCCTACGCGCCGATCCCGCTGGCGACCGTGCCGCCGCGCGTCGACACTGGGGAGGCTTTGCCGGCGGGCACGGATGCCGTCGCGCCCTTTGATGCGGTCGGCCTACGCGGCGGCCGTGCCGAAGCGATTGCCGCCGTCGCAGCCGGGGAGGGTGTTTTGACCACTGGCGCGGATGCTATGCCAGACGCGCCGCTGCGCCGCGCCGGCGAGCGGCTGCGCGGGCTCGACACCGTAATAATGTCAGCCGTCGGGACGGCCGACCTGGCGGTACGGCAGCCGCGCCTGCACATCGTTTCCGGCACCCAGGCGAAATCGCCGCTGACCGACACGGCGCGGGCCATACTCCTACGTCTGGTGACGGCGGACGGAGGCATCGTGTTGGATGAGGCGGTGTCGCTCGAGGCGGCCTTGGCGGACGAGAAAGCCGAAGCCGTTATCGGCATCGGCGGCACCGGCAGCGGGCGCCACGACTCAAGCGTAGCGACTTTGGCAGAACGCGGCCGCGTCGAGGCGCACGGCATCGCCATTTCGCCGGGTGACACTGCGGCGTTCGGCTGGGCCGGCGCGCGGCCGGTGTTGTTGATACCCGGAAGGCTCGATGCCACCCTGGCGGTGTGGCTTCTGATCGGTCGGCCATTGCTGGCCAAGCTTGCCGGGAGCAAAGCCAAAGCCAGGCCGGCGGCGCTGCCGCTCAAGCGCAAGGCGGCCTCCGCTATCGGCATGACCGAGCTGATCCCGGTGCGCTGCGCGGGCGGCATGGCCGAACCGCTCGCCTCGGGTTATCTGTCAATGACGGCGCTCACGCAAAGTGACGGTTTTATCGTCGTGCCGGCCGACAGCGAAGGTTTTGCCGCAGGCACCGAAGTCGCCGTGACGCCATGGGATTGAAACCAAAATGGCCGTGACACCGGAACAAAAACCCGAAACCTCGGCGATCCTCGACGCGGTGCGCCGCGCCGCACGGCAGGAGCAATTCCTCGAAGTGGTGACACCTGAGGAAGCGCAGCGGCGCTTTGCGGCGCGCATCGACTTTGCGCCGCTCGGCGCCGAGACGCTGCCGCTCGGCATGAGCCTCGGCCGCGTTCTTGCCGCTGACGTGATCGCGCCGGTCGACGCGCCGCCGTTCGACCGCTCCAATGTCGACGGTTTTGCCGTGCGCGCGGCCGATACCGCGGGCGCTCGCGACGGCGCGCCGAAGCGGCTCTCGCTCAACGCCGAAGTGATCGCCTGCGCCGTCGATCCGGCGATCGCCGTCGAGCCCGACACAGCGACCGCGATCGCGACCGGCGGCGTCATCCCGCGCGGCGCCGATGCGGTGGTGATGATCGAACAGACCGAGCTCCTCGAAGACGAAGCCACCCCGGCGATCGATCTGCGCCGGGCGGCGGCGAGCGGGCAATTCATTTCCTATGCGGGCTCCGACATCGCGCGCGGCGAAACGCTGCTGCGCCAAGGCACCGCGATCAGCTCGCGCGAGATCGGCATGCTCGCCGCCTGCGGGTTTGCGGCGATCGCGGTCGTGCGCCGCCCCCGCGTCGCCGTGCTCTCGACCGGCGACGAATTGGTCGAGCCTGGCCAGCCGCTGCGTCCCGGCGGTGTCTATGACAGCAATGGCGCCATCCTCGCCGCCGCCATCACCGAAGCCGGTGGCGAGCCGGTGCCGTTCGGCGCTTTCCCGGACGACGAGATGGCGCTCGAAGCGGTGATGCGGAGCGCACTGCGGGCTTGCGACATCGTCGTCCTCTCCGGCGGCACCTCGAAAGGCGCCGGCGATCTGTCGCATCGCATCGTGTCGCGGCTCGGCAAGCCGGGCATTCTGGTGCATGGCGTCGCGCTCAAGCCGGGCAAGCCGCTCTGCCTCGCGGCCATCGGCGACAAACCGCTGATCGTGCTGCCGGGCTTTCCGACCTCGGCGATTTTTACCTTTCATGAATTCGTTGCGCCGCTGATCCGGGCGCGTGCGGGGCGTTCTTCCGAAGCTGCGAAAACCGTGACCGCCCGCGTGCCGGTGCGAATCGCTTCCGAACTCGGCCGCGAGGAATTCGTGCTGGTGTCGCTCATCGCCGGCGACAACGGCCTGATTGCCTGCCCCAATAACAAAGGCTCGGGTGCGGTCACGGCCTTCTCCCAGGCGGATGGCTTCCTGGCGATCGATGCGCTTGCCGGCGCGCTCGATGCCGGCTCCGCCGCCGAAGTGACCCTGATCGGCGACGCCGTGAGGGCGCCTGATCTCGTCATCATGGGCAGCCACGACATCGCGCTCGACGTCGTGGTCGGTGCGCTCGGCGAGTTTCACGCCCGCACCATTGCGGTCGGCAGCCAGGGCGGCGTGCAGGCGGCCAGCCGCGGTGAATGCGATATTGCGCCGGTTCATTTGGTCGATCCGGCGACCGGCATCTACAACAAGCATCTGGTGGCGCCGGGGCTTGCACTCGTTCCCGGCTGGCGGCGCATGCAGGGTTTCGTCTTCCGCGCGGGCGACGCGCGCTTTGCCGGCATGAGCGCCAATGCCGCGCTGAAGGCGGCGCTCGCCGATCTGTCCGTGCTGATGGTCAACCGCAATGCCGGGTCCGGCACGCGCGTCTTGGTCGACGGGCTTTTGCAGGGCGCGCGGCCTTCAGGCTACGCCAATCAGCCGCGCTCGCACAACGCGGTCGCCGCCGCGATCGCGCAAAACCGCGCCGATTGGGGCGTTGCCATCGAGCCGGTGGCGCGTATGTACGGGCTTTCGTTCCTGCCGATCGCGCCCGAGCATTATGATTTTCTGCTGGTCGAGGCGCACCGCGAGCGGCCCGCAGTGCGGGCGTTCCTGACCGCCCTGCGCGACGAGACCGTCCGCACCCGGATTCGCGCGCTCGGCATGGAACCTTATTAGTCGTTCCGGGGCGCCGCGTAGCGGCGAGCCCGGAATCCATAACCACGATTGGTGCGGTCGTGTACGTCTACCTTCTAGCAAGCGCCAAACACGGGACATTATATGTAGGAGTGACGAATGATCTTATTCGGCGCGTTTATCAGCATAGGACGCACGCAGCGCGTGGTTTTACATCCCGTTATCGTGTCCACCGGCTGGTCTGGTTCGAGAGTCACGACGATCCATTGACGGCAATTGCGCGAGAGAAGGAAATCAAAAAGTGGCGTCGCGACTGGAAAATAAATTTGATAGAACAATCAAATCCCGAATGGACGGATCTTTATGAGAAAATCTCCTCGTAACACCGTGATTATGGATTCCGGGCTCCCGAGCTTCGCTCGGGCCCCGGAATGACAAAAGTGCGCGTCATCGGGCTCGCCGGCTGGAGCGGTTCGGGGAAGACGACACTGGTCACCAAGGTGATCCCGGTGCTGGTCGGACGCGGTCTGAAAGTCGCGACCGTCAAACACGCGCATCACGAGTTCGACATCGATCAGCCAGGCAAGGATTCCTGGCAGCACCGCGAGGCCGGCGCTTGCGAAGTCGCGGTGGTATCCAGCCGGCGCTGGGCCATTGTGCATGAATTGGGCGACGAGCCGGAACCGCCGCTTGCCGAAATTCTGCGGAAGCTGAGCCCCGTCGATCTGGTCATCGTCGAAGGTTTTAAGCGGCATCCGCATCCAAAACTCGAAGTCTATCGCGCCGTCATCGGCAAGCCGCTGCTCCATCCCGATGACGACTGCATTGTCGCGATCGCAACCGACGCGCCGCTCAAGGAGGCGCAGGTGCCGGTCGTGATGCTCGACGACATCGAACAGATCGCCAATGTGTTGCAGGCGGAAGCGGCGCCACGCGAGCAAATCGCGGCGCTGTCCATTGCTGCGCCGCGGAGCCAAGCGTAATGGCGCAGCTCACCGACGATTGTTTCGCCTTCAACGGTCCGTTGCTTCCGGTCGCCGAAGCCGAGCGCCTGATTGCCGAGCGGGTGACGCCGATTGACGGCCGTGACAGCGTGATGCTGTTGCAGGCCCACGGCCGCATCCTGGCCGAAGATATCATTGCTCCGGTCAACGTGCCGCCGTTCGACAATTCCGCCGTCGACGGTTTCGCGGTCCGCGCCGCCGATCTCGATGCCGAAGGCGAGACCCGGCTCTCGATCGTCGACCGGGTCATGGCCGGACACGCCGCGCGCCATGCCATCGCGCCGCACCAGGCAATCCGCATTTTCACCGGCGCGCCGATGCCCGAGGGCGCCGATACCGTGTTCATGCAGGAAGATTGCCGGATCGACGGCACCCATGTGGTCGTGCCGCCGGGCCTCAGGTTTGGCGCCAATCGCCGACTTGCCGGCGAAGACATGCACAAGGGCGCCATCGCTTTGCCCGCCGGGCGACGCCTTGCGGTGCAGCATGTCGCGCTCGCGGCGGCGCTCGGTCTGACCAAGCTTAACGTCTATCGGCGTTTGCGCGTCGCGTTGTTCTCGACCGGCGACGAGATCGTCGAGCCCGGCACGGCGCTGCCGCGCGCCGCGCTTTACGATTCCAACCGCTATCTCCTTGCCGGCCTGTTCGCGCGCTTCGGCGTCGACGTCACAGATCTCGGCATTTTGAGCGATGAGGCGGACGCGCTTGCGCAAGCGCTTGCGGCCGCCGCCGCCGATCACGATCTGGTCGTGACCACAGGCGGCGTCTCGACCGGCGAGGCCGATTACGTCCGCAATGCGCTGGAAAAAGTCGGACGCATCGTGTTCTGGCGCGTGGCGATCAAGCCGGGCCGGCCGGTGGCGATGGGCGTCATTCCGACCGGCAAGCCGGGCGCCAAAAGCGGCGAGGGCGCGGCCTTCATCGGGCTGCCGGGCAATCCGGTCGCCGTCTTCGTCACCTTCGTGCGCGTGGTGCGGCCGCTATTATTGCAGCTCGCCGGCGCACTGCCCGAGCCGCTCGTCGCCATGCCGGCGCGCGCGACCTTCTCCTACAAGAAACGCAAAGGCCGCCGCGAATATGTCCGCGTCGCGCTCCGCACCGCCGCCGACGGCGCGATCGAGGCGGTCAAATACGAGCAGGACGGCGCCGGCGTTCTCACCTCGCTCACCAATACCGACGGCTTGGCCGAATTGGGCGAGGAGGTGACCCAAGTCGAGCCGGGCTCGACCATCGGGTTTCTCTCTTATGCGTCGCTGGTCGGCTAGGTGGCTGGATGCGTTGCCGCGATCTGTTCCGCCCGCGCCGCATCCTCGGGCGTATTGACATTAAAGAACGGATCGACCGGCTCGGCGGACCAGTCTGCAAGCGCAACACCGTGCCGCGCCGTCCAAATTTCGATCTTGTGCAGATTCTCGTCGACCAGCGCGCGGCGCAAATCCTCGCGCAGCGCGACCGGCCACAGCGCGACCACCGGATGCCGCCATTCGCCCGACCGCGCGCAAGCGAGCGGCGTGCCGGCGGCGATGCGGGCTTCATGCAGCCGCGCCACCAGATCTTTCGGCAGAAACGGACAATCGCCCGGCACGCTCAACAGCCAGTCGATCTGCGGGGCATTGGCTGCCGCCCAATCGAGGCCGGCGAGAATACCCGCGAGGGGACCCGCAAAATCCGGCACGCTGTCGGCGACCACCGGCAAGCCGACATCGGCAAAGCGCACCGGATCGCCGTTGGCGTTGATGATGAGGCCGCTGCATTGCGGCGCGATGCCGTCGAGCACGCGCTGCAGAATGGTCAGGCCTCCGATCTTGATGCGCGCCTTGTCGCCGCCGCCCATGCGGCGCGCCAAGCCGCCGGCGAGGACGAGACCGAGAGTGGACGGAATAGCCACGCGCGCTACGGCTTAGTCTTCATGCACCGCGGCCTTGCGGCGGTGCTTGGCGCTTTCGTCCTCGACATAAGCGAGGTCCTGGTCGAACACGATGCGGTCCTCGCCGGCGAGCGCGATGAAGCGCTTGCCGCGGGCGCGGCCGATCAGCGTCAGATTGGCCTTGCGCGCCAGTTCGACGCCCCAGGCGGTGAAGCCAGAGCGCGAGATCAGGATCGGAATGCCCATGCGTACCGTCTTGATCACCATCTCGGAGGTGAGGCGGCCCGTGGTGTAAAAAATCTTGTCGGCCGCGCCGACGTGGTGCTTGAACATGAAGCCCGCGATCTTGTCGACCGCGTTATGGCGCCCGACGTCTTCCATATAAACCAGCGGCCGGTCCTCGACCGCCAGCACGCAGCCGTGGATGGCGCCGGCTTCGAGATAGAGCGAGGGCGTGGTGTTGATCTTATGGGTCAGCGCATAGAGCCACGAGGTGCGCAATTCGGCCGGCGGCAGCGTGACGGTTTCCAGCGCCTCCATCAGATCGCCGAACACGGTGCCTTGGGCGCAGCCGGAAGTCTGGACTCTTTTCTTGAGTTTTTTCTCGTAATTGGTCTTGCGCTTGGTGCGCACGACGACGACCGACAATTCCTCGTCGTAATCGACGCCGGTCACGGTGTCGTCTGGCTTGAGCATGTTCTGGTTGAGCAGATAGCCCAGCGCCAGATATTCGGGGTGGTCGGCGATCGTCATCGCGGTGACGATCTCCTGGGAGTTGAGAAAGATCGTCAATGCGCGCTCGACCGTTACCGCGGTCTCGATCCTGGCGCCGGTCTGGTCGATGCCGGTAACGCGCTCGGTCAGCCGTGGATCGTGCGGGTCGGGCCGAATGAGATAATCGTCGTCGGATGGGTTCATCTCGCTAATGTAGGGGATGGAGGGCGCCGGCGAAAGCAGCGCCGAAATGCAGAGGCCCGGCACGCGCCGGGCCTCCACGCACATACGCACCGCCTGGCAATATCAGCCGTGTAGGCCGCCAAGCACCCAGATCAAGAGAATGATCGGCAGCGGAATTCCGAGGAGCCAAAGCAATAGCCCGCGTCCCATGACGTCCTCCTGTGTCACCTCGTCAGAACCGCCAAGATAACCGTGGTCCGGAGCAAAAGTTCCGCTGCCAGTGGCGCGACCCCGGCGCGCGGGTTGTACGCAGAAGCCGCGTCGTGATATGCGCTCCGTCTCCGATCCAAGGAGGGGTGGCCGAGTGGCTGAAGGCGCACGCTTGGAAAGCGTGTTTACGGGAAACCGTAACGTGGGTTCGAATCCCACTCCCTCCGCCAGACACCCCTCCGCCACCATTCGTAGCCGTTCGCTTTTATCCACATAAATCACTGGTATTGCTTAATATTATTGCTATAATTGTATTCGCTGTCGTTCACCGCCAACCGTCGAAATCCGGAACTTACTTGTGGGTTTTATCATGGGATTGGGCGGACACTTCTGCTGGTTCGTGATGGGCGGACATGTGCGCTTCGAACTCACAACCGATTCGCCGATCGAGGGTCATGAGTGTCACCGACAAGTAGGAGTGTGGCAGCACACGCGAGTCGCGAGTTGTGGGACGGGTCGTGAGTGTGACGGACTCACAATGAGACGTGGATCATGGCGCGAAACATCCAAAGACTGAGTGCGCTTGAAGTCACTCGCGCTAGCACACCAGGCCTCTACGCCGATGGTGCTGGACTCTATCTCCGCGTCGGCCGCGGCGGTGCAAAGAGCTGGGCTTTTCGCTTCATGCTCAACGGTAAAGCGCGCGAAATGGGATTCGGCGGTCTGACGAAAGTCAGTCTCGCGGACGCGCGGAAGAGAGCGATCGAGGCCCGCAGCTTGCTGGGCGAGGGCCGTGACCCCCTTGCACATCGCGAAGACGAGTCGCGGCAGCGCGTTGCCGCCGAAAAGCTTACTGCGGCGCGTTCAATGACATTCGATATGTGCGCCGAGGCTTACATCAGCGCGCACGAAGTGAGCTGGCGCAACGCAAAGCATCGTCAGCAGTGGCGGAATACGCTCACCACCTACGTGTCGCCTGTCTTCGGCTCTGTTCCCGTCCAGGACGTCGACATTGATCTCATCATGAAGGCGGTTGAGCCCTTGTGGAGCAAAAAGACGGAAACTGCTCGCCGCGTGCGCGGCCGAATTGAAATCATACTCGATTGGGCCAAAGTCCGCGGTTATCGCTCAGGCGAGAATCCGGCCCGATGGCGTGGGAACCTTATTCATCTGTTGCCGGCGCGATCAAAGGTACGAAAGGTGAAGCACCACGCAGCCCTCCCGTACATTGAGATGGGTGGGTTCATGAAAGATCTCCGGCAAATGGAAGGTACCGGCGCTGCTGCCTTGGAATTTCTGATCCTGACTGTCGGAAGGACCGGTGAAGTAATTGGCGCCCGCTGGCCCGAATTTAATCTCAAGTCCGGCGTGTGGGTCGTACCTGCGGAGCGTATGAAGAGCGGTTGCGAGCATCGGGTGCCATTGTCGGAGGCGGCGATCGCGGTGCTTAAGCGGATGCCACATTCAAAGGATGGCTACGTGTTTTCTGGCCGCTCATCCGCCACCCCACTTTCGAATATGGCGCTCCTCATGACGCTGGGCCGCATGAACCACGGTAACATCACGGCGCACGGCTTCCGATCGACGTTTCGCGACTGGGCTGCTGAATGCACCAGCTTTCCAGGCGAAGTTGTCGAAATGGCATTGGCTCACGTAATTGAAGACAAAACCGAGGCCGCCTATAGACGTGGTGATCTGTTCGACAAACGACGTCGGCTTATGGATGCATGGGCAGCATATTGCGGAAATGATACCTCGCCAGCGACAAGTACGTAACTGCGCAGAAGGCCATACTTCCTGGTCCGAGCGAGTTCTTGTTTACAGCCAGCGGACGAGCGTTCCCTTCACACGGGAGGGCACTGCGCCACCAAAGCCGTTGCAAAAAGCGGTCGGCGTCCAGCGAAATGATTTAGGGGGTAGAGCCGCTGCCCGCCAAAGGCGATGGTCAGGGTTCGAATCCCTTCGGGCGCGCCAGCTGATAAGATCAAATGACTTAGTTGGTACGTAAGGGACAGTCTTTAGGGACAGGTTTGGCCATCCGGCTATAGTTTCTCACGACGGATAGATCACGTCCCGCCGCGCAGCGAACGCCAGACGCGTTCAATGCGTGATAAAGAAGCCGGTCGCCTTACGAACATGCTAAGCCAGTCGGCGTAATCATCATCGCTCGGCATGAGGTTTCCCTCGGCTGCCTTCGTAAAATCCGGTTTGTGTATGCGTGGCGCGCCATTCCCAAACTTGCTTTTGAATGTCGCCGAAAGCTGGTCGCCGTGAGCGGCTAGATCGCTGCACAATTTCGCGCTGAACCAAATCGCTTCATCGGCTTGTTTGTAGATAGCTTCAATCGTGTCTGAATATTGTTGATCTGTCCGCCCCTGAAACGGGAAGCCAAAATACAATGCCAGAAACTCGCTGGACGCTGGCGATGGTAATGGCGACGGCGGCCTTGCCTTGAACGTCTCGACTAACTGATTGCGTCTTCTAATTGCCTCATTCAATCCGCTCACCGATTGATCCAGCGTCGTAAGGAGTAAAAGGGGTCGCCCTTGTACAGATAGCTTTTCAAAGACCTGAGTCTGAAGAATGGGCAGCGGTAGACTCAAAATATCGAATGTGCGAAAATCCCCGTTAAACTCAAAAACGTCGCCGCGCCCTTCTTGTTGCGCAACTATGGCCGCTCTTGCTGCCACTCTATGTTGATTAAAGCTCTCCCTGAGCGCGACAATGTGCTGTTTTTTAGGCGAGAGAATGGAGTTGCATATGCCGAAGGCGACCATCGTCGCCGCGTTCGTGGCGCGAATTTCCTTCAGCAACTCATCCTTGTTCCGCGTCTTATTGGCGATGCGTTGGGCGGCGACAGCGCCGGCAAATGCGCCCGCGAAAGAGCCGGCAATCGCCGTGAAAAATATAGAATTGAAAAAGTCCTTGGCGTCGGGCCAATGAGCTTGGAGGTGTGCAAGAATTCCCTTCCACAGTTCGGTCATGACGCCGTTACCTCACAGCCGCACGTGCGTGCGGCGGCGCTTCAAACATTACGATCATTGCCGATTGCCGCATCGTGGGCATCGCAATCGGCTTTCGAGACTCGACAACGGAAGCACCCGGCCGTGCGTGCACACAAGCGATTCCATATCGACCTCCCGCCGGTAGGTGCATTCCCGGCGTGAGCGCGAACTTGGGCCATCCTCGCGGCCACGCGCGCACCGCGCCGTGACCCACCAGCCGAGCGCAAATGCGTCGCCAATCGCCTCAACTGCCATGGCAACTCTAACCGTTGCCTTGATTAGAACAAAATAGGAACATAGGGTCAAATGTCAACAGGAATCCCAACACGATGAGTATTGAGCATTTCCCGTGCCCTCGCTGTCGTCACGCCGTGGCCGCGGCCGCCGTCTGCATATGCACAGTGACGTTCGTTGCGCCCGCAAGACATTGGCCGTTCATCGTGGCGGAGATGCCGCACACTCACCAAGAACAAGCGCCGGTGGAATTCCTGCCCGCGCTATCGATCACCATCGGATCGACTGTGAACAATCAGGGCGCAACCCACAAATAGCGAGGTAAGAATGCGCGACGACATTGATCCGAAAAAACCTCTTGTGAAGTTGTTGCTAGTCAGCCGCAACAATTGGAGGTACCCGAACGGCACAGCTATCTCAGAGGGCGACCGCGACGGCTACCGCGCTGTGATGAGAACGGGTGAGACGCGCGTTTTCATGTCGTTGATGCCCGGCGACATGAGTTACGATTGGCTCGACGTAACTGACCAAGCTAAGGCCGGATATTTTATCGTGCACGAGCGCGCCGAATCGCAAAGAATTGACACTCCCCTTATTGTGTCCAACCTGTGAGCGCGCGCTCTCAGATTTCTAAGCCTAACTTCCGGCGATAGGTGCACTCGCGGCTTGCTCGGGAGGTTGGGCCATCCTCGCGGCCACGGGGCGCGCTGCGCTACGATGCTCCGTTCTAAGGAGGGGTCATGACTCAACACACACAGATCGAATGGACCGACGCCACGTGGAACCCTACGACCGGGTGCACCAAGATTAGCCCTGGCTGCGATAATTGTTACGCAGAGCGCATTGCAGAACGCTTCCGTGGCGTGGTCGGCCATCCATACGAAGAAGGGTTTGACCTGACGCTGAGGCCAGAACGGCTGTCTCAACCGTTGAAATGGAAATCGTCAAGGATGATTTTCGTCAACTCAATGAGTGACCTCTTTCATAAGGCGGTGCCTCAGAACTTTATCGATAAGATTTTTGAAATCATGGAGCAGGCCGACTGGCACGTCTTCCAAATCCTGACCAAGAGAAGCTCTAAGTTGCAGAGCTACGTGAACCGGCGCTATAGTGGGGTCGGGGCACCGACACATATTTGGATGGGCGTTTCAATCGAGGACGGAAACCGACTTTCAAGGCTCCAGCATCTCAGGCGCACGAATGCGCCCATTAAATTCCTTTCGTTAGAGCCATTGATCGGTCGGATCGGACGACTTGATTTGCGCGGTATCTCATGGGTGATCGCGGGCGGCGAGAGTGGGCCTGGACATCGATCCGTTGACCCGGAGTGGGTTAGGGAAATTCGTGACCAATGCAACGCCACCGGCACCGCGTTCTTCTTCAAGCAATGGGGCGGCAAGACCCCAAAGTCCGGCGGACGCGTATTAGATGGAATTGAATGGAATGAATATCCCACCATGCTGGCACAGAAACGCTCCTTCGAGCGATTTGCTAGGCAGTTAGTATATGGCGAGAAAACAAGAGATATTGTGGGACCTTGAGCCGCATACTCTCGGCAAGCACCTAGTTCTGCGCGCCTATCTCGATGCGTGGCTGCCGATTATGAGCTACGCAAATGGTCGAGTGCTTTTCATAGACGGATTTGCGGGCCCCGGCGAATACGCCGGCGGCGAAGACGGTTCGCCCCAAATTGCTATCAGGGCTCTTGTTGATCACTCGGCCAAGATCAATGCTGAGGTAGTCTATTATTTTATCGAGAAGGACGTTGACCGAGCAAAGCACCTGAAAACGGTAGTTGATAGTTGGGAGAAAAAAGCACCAAAGACGAAAATGAATGTCGTCACCGGCACGTTCGACGGAACCATGACGGGAATTTTCGATTATTTGGATGAGCAGAAGTCGAAGCTCGCGCCTGCTTTTGTTATGATCGATCCGTTTGGTGTCTCCGGAACGCCAATGTCAGTCGTAAGAAGACTGCTACAATATCCGCGATGCGAAATCTACTTCTCGCTGATGTACGAATGGCTAAATAGGTTCAAGGCAAGTTCCGAGTTTGAGCCGCACCTTGATGAGTTATTTGGCTGTCCAGATTGGAGAGATTTGATAGAGATACAGGAGTCAGAGAAGCGTCGAACTGCGCTCTATGCCTTATATGAGAAACAGCTTCGAGATGCGGGCGCAAAGCAAGTTATTCATTTCGATATTTTCGACGGAAACAGACTGAAATATAGTATTTTCTTCGCCTCGCAGCATGAGGTTGGCGCTGATCGAATGAAGGCCGCAATTTGGAAGGCCGCTCCTGACGGTGGTTTTGCGTTTCGTGGATCGCGTACTCCAGAACTGGCTCTTGTCGCATCGCCCGACTTCAGCCCTCTGAAAGAGCAATTGCGTGCGAGATTTGGCGATGGACAATGGCACGACATATCGGAGATAGTTAGCTTCGTGAAGTCCGACGCGACCGACTATCACTCAGGTCAACTGAAACAAAAAACCCTAAAGCCGATGGAAGAGGCTGGCCAACTCGAAGCTGACGCGACCACACGTAAGAACAAGCGGACGTATCCGGACGGCTGCCGCGTGAAATTCTCGCCCCCATCTAAATAAAGCCGCTGACGGTCGCCCAAAAGGCTCGGGTGCACAGCGTGGCGTCGCGGACTTTGGATTGAGCCGGCAGCGCGACGTGGTGGCGCTTTATCTGACAGCCGGGCTAGGCGACTGCCGGCTGATAAAGGCTGGTGACCGGTGCACGCCGTTCGAATGATCGAACGTCGCCGACGTGATGGCACGCGAAAATGTGGTTGGTTATGACACGTGTCAACGACAGTCGGCTCGCCGCGCCGATGGATCAATGACCGACATCTCACCAACATGTTGCCGACTGCGTCGTTCGGCGACTTTTTGACCCTTGGCCAAAATGTCGACGCCGCTGCTAAGAATAAATGCCAAGCGATTGTCGTCAGAATCTTGAATGATTAGGGTGACGACGGAACATTTCTACGAGCCGGCGCCGGCTTTACAGCCAGTTGGGGATAAACGTGGGGAGGTGGAGGCGACCGTGAATTACGCCACTCCCTTCACGGATGCCGATATTTCCGATTGACGGCTGCGAGCAACCTGGCGGCCGTTATGCATGAGGCCCTGTTATAGTGCTCTTGCGTCACGGGGCCCGGGCGATGGTGCAGAAGAGCACCGCCCGCGTGAGGCTTGTCTCCGGCGTAAGTTGCTAATGTCGCTACGGCTGCTGTCCGGAACAGGTGAGGATTGATACTGACACCGGTGGTCATCCGCGTTGTGTCGGCTATCAGCTCGCCCATTGTCGCGTAGCTCATTGGCTTGCCATTGACGGCTAACCAGAGGGCTGTAGTGCCCGCCTTACCTCGCGCCAGGATGGGTCGGTAGAACCGCAGGTATTCATGGATTGATTTTGTGAGCTCATCTGGTACCGGCCGTTCATCTTCTCGCTTTTCCTTGGTCTCGGCAGCGGTCAAGACGATCCACCAGGTGCCATCAACATTGATGAAGCTCCGGCCGATTTCGAGCGCGGCATAGTTCTTCAGCCGGATCGGACAATGGGCCAGGATCGCAATCATCAACCCATTGCGGAACATCCTGGCGCGCGTGAGCTTTGGCCGTTTGGACAGCCCGGCTTCCGCCATCAGGGTTAGACCCGCTTCCTCGAGTACCTCCGTGTAAACAACCCGATCCCATTTAGATCGCGGCCGCATATCGGAGTGAAGTTCGCGTTCGATCGCGATCAGCCAGTCAAGATCGCGCTGTGGCACTATCAGTTGAACAAAGCGGCGCAGTTTCTGGATTGAGCCATAGACCGTGACTGAGCTGACCCGATCTTGGAGCTCTGCGACATAGGCTGCCACGGCCTCCGGCGTGACTTGTTCGCCCGCCTTGGCATTGATATCGAGCCGATCCGACCTTGACAGTGAGTCAAGGAAAAGACCGTAGCGCTTGACGAGGTCTTGCTGCACCACTGGCCTGAGATGACTCGCCAATCCGCCCTTCTTGAGACGGATACTGGGGCGACAGGCGTCCACCCATGCCGCTTGGTCAGCGGGTGGCCAAAGGCCGGTAGGCAGAGATCGGACAATCGGTTCCGCCGTAGGAGACTGGTTGCTCCCCTTCATCGCCGATCACCGGTTTCATCTTCTTCAGGTTTGACCTTGCGGTGCCGGCGGACCACGTCACCCAGCATCCGTGATGCTTGGATAGTTTCCAGACCACAGTAGAACTTCACCGTTGTCCTGATGTTACGATGACCAAGGAATCGCCGAACTGTTTCATAGTCACCGGGATGGTCTTTCAGGTAGACTGCGGCCGCCGCGTGCCGATATTGATGCAAAGTGATCCGCAACCCAGTCACCTTTTGGATGCGCTCCGTGACCTGGATGCCGAACAGATGCGGATCCTTTGAGCCTTCACCTTCCCCGCCCGGGAACAACCAGTCCTCATTCGAGCCTCGCATCAGGGCCGGCCGATAATCGTGGACATATTCGTCGATGATAGCGGTCACGTAGTCATCCAGTTCCGCCGTCAGATCGACTTGGTTCTTCACGTCATAGTGCGGGAACGTCAGGAGGTAATCGGTGTCGGGCCCTCCCGGCTTGATCAGGTTCTCGCCCAGCCGAATGGAAGCAAGGTTTGAAGCCCGAACCGGAGCTGCCGTGAGGATGGCTACAGCAACGGCGATCTGCGCGGTGACCGCCGCTTTGACCGGGGCGCGGTCCTTTAATGAACGGGCCTTGCGCATCAGTTCATCGGGACAATTGATCACTCTGCCCCAGACTTCGCTGTTCAACACTTGCCGGATGATTTTGAGGTTCTTCTCTGTCATTCCCTCCTTTCGGTATTGTTCAAGCGCTGCTCGTTTGTCGTCGAGTTGAATAAGCTCCTCCTTGGTCAAGCAGTTCGTCGAACGCGCCACTAAAACAAGCTTTTTGGCGAGATCGATGGTGGTGGTCTTCGGCTCATCGCCGTGATCTTTCCACTCCCTGTCGAGGATCCGGTCGACGAGATCCGGAGCAAGCAGGACCGACAGCGAGGACAACTCCTCGATTGGGGCGCCGATCCGGATCGCCTTCTTGGCAAAGGAGATCAGATCCATCCGCCGCGTCTTTAGAGTTGAAGCTTTGCAGGGCCGCAAATGCTTGCCGCTCGGGCTTCGCCGATGGGTAGACAAGAATTTCAGGTGAGCAGCGACGTCATCCTGCAATTGCTGCGGAAAGTCCTCCCAGTAGGGGCCCTCTTTGGTCTTGAGCGGCGGCTCGACCAACTTCTGCTGCGGCCAACCTTCGATGCTATGGCTTGCGTTCCACGCCCGCGCTATGGCCCGCCACGCCTTGGTATCTACCGCAAGTGCCGTCGTCTCCTTTCTATAGGCCATGTAGGCGTCGATCACCGCCTCATCGACCTGGTCCGGCGTAATTCCTCTCAAACTGCAGTAGCGGATCAGTCCCGATAACTTTGCTAAACGGGAACGGTCCTTGAGCCGGCGGCGGAGCTTCTGCCATTGCCGATCAAGTGGCGCACCGCGGCGAGGCAAACCAGTTTCGCCTCCGAACCAGAACAAGGCGGCCTTGGCGTTCGATTTGTGGTTCGCCAGCGTCTTCCATTCCACACCGCTATCAGCGTGATGAAGCTGGTTGACCTTCAGCGCCACCGCGCCCCAGCGCGCCGCGATGCTTTCCGGTGGGCGGTCGAGCGCCCTGGCAATTGCCCGGAGCGAGCACGTCCAGTGGGTCCGCTTCGATGCCGGCAACTCCTTCGCCTCCTCGATCTTGGCGATGGCATCAGCAAAAGAGGTTTCGAGAAGCCCTACATTACTCATTGGGATCATTGCCCTCGTTGACTGTCATTCCTTGGGATGGACCTGCATGTATTATGTAGTAATTTAGGATAGTGTTACTAGTGTATAAAGGTCGGCATTGTTATATTTTATTCCTAATCTACATTCACCAGCGTTCCTATTGATGTATTACGAAGTAACATCATAGATGTTAATTCCACAAATACTGTTGACGTGCTTGGGACGAGGCCCGCCTACCTATTGCTCGCTGGTTGAGAGCCGCTGGCGGGAATTCATCCACTGTTGAATGGCCACCTCGCCGTAGCGAATCGAACGCCCGAGTTTGAGGTAGGTCGGCCCGCGACCAGTCATTCGCGATTTGCTCAACCAGGAGACGCTTACCCGCAGGAATTCGGCGGCCTCCCCTGGAGTCATCAGCCGCTCAGCTTTGAGATGCTTGGGGTTCTGCGTTGTCATTTTTCAGCTCCTTGGATTTCGGCACGCGACGCGTCGTCCTGCTGGCGCAACCTGTTGAGCAGCGCGGCGAGATCAATTGCGTAAACCAGCGTCTTTTTGCCGAGTTTCGTGATCTTCAATTCGCCGCGGCCGACCAGTTCGTAAAAGGTCGTGCGGCCAATCGAGAGCAGATTGAGCGTCTCGTTGACGGAATAGGCGACCTTGATTAGTCCGAACGCGCGCGGGTCGTTAAGGAATTGTTTATTGCCGGTTGTCGCGGCTTGTTGATGCATGGCCATCACCTTTCCGATGGCGATGGATGACAGACCGAGAATCAAAAATAAAAGGGGCTTTTGCTCCCAACAGAGGGAGGGTCAAAAAACCTTTTTCCGATTAGGGCGCATACTCTGAATGCGGCTCGCTGAGTGTCCGCTTCGCTCCGAAAGCGACTGAATTGCTGCGTCGCCGCGAAATGTCACGATGGGCCACTAGCCACGTCTCTGCCGCAGCGTCACGGTGCTGCTGCCGGCGCGCACCGTGGGCGTCATGGGCGACTACCGCACCTACAATTATGTGGGTGCGCTGCGCGCGGTCACCTCGATCGACGGTATGACGGCGTATTTCTACCCGTTCGACGGCACCTTGATGGGCACCGTCGCGACCCGCATCATCAACGAGGTCAAGGGCGTCAACCGCTTGGTGTACGACGTGACCTCAAAGCCGCCGAGTTCAAAGGGATTCGTCAAGCGCGGGACAAGAAATCATCATGGGTCAACATGGTAACCCAGGTAATTCTGGTACCCAACCGACGTTTTCAGCATGTAGATGTGTCCATCGACTACAAATCCGTCAAGCTGGTGCTGCAACGTGTAGTCTGAAAGATCGGATATCGTGTTAATGAAGCCTTTGTTCTTGAAATTCAGAGACGTGTTACACAACACTCCATAGCCCGTTAGAGCTTTGAACGCAGTCAGTAACTCGAACAATGGAGGATTGTTCAGCACGGACACCGTTTGAATGCGCGCAGTTCGGTTCACGTGGGTCACCGCTGCAAGCTCATTCGTGGAGGCCCGATAGGTGTAAAGCATAAATGGGCTTGGGTGATTGCATCCAAACCATTTTTCAGCATCATCTTCCAAGCAGACGGGAGCGATCGGACGAAACTGCTCTCGCTGTTTAATGACATTCAGCCGCTCTCTGGTGCTGGCTCTAAAAGGCGCCGCCAAGATGGAGCGATTACCAAGCGCGCGCGGTCCGATTTCATACCTTCCGCTCACCCACCCCAAGATCAGGTCGCTAGCCAACATTGCGGCAACGGTCGCGAGGCTCGGTTCCCATTTATCAAACTGGGCACTATCGATAGCCTCGTCGAACAGAAAGTGCAGTCCAGAGTATACGTCCCACGCAATCTTTGGGTCACCGGTGAAATGGAACTGCGCGTCAATGGCTGTACCAATTGCCGAGCCCGAATCGTTGGCGACCGGAGGGACGAACGCATCGCAGAATAACCCTGATTCTTTCCACTTAGTGTTCCAATCGCAGTTAAGCCCACATCCCCCCGCTATCAACAACGGTATTCCTCGTTTCAGATTCGCCTCAGCGAACCGATAAAAGCGGTCGAACAGACGGTCACTGAAGATACCAGCAAAGTTACGAAATTCTTGATCTTCCAGTCCTACATTGTAGTGACACAAATCTTTTAGGGCTTCACAATCTCGGGGCTTAAGGTGCTTGCAATCCTGCAACAGAAATGACGCAATTATCTCCTCTTCGCTCGATGCTAGACTTCTTTCCGAGAACGAAGCGAGCGCCATCAGTTTTCCAGCATCGGATAGCCGAGAAAATTCCGCGGTGAGTTTGTCGAAGGTTGGATCTGCTAATGCGTAGAGCATGGCGTAGCGATGGCCAGGCTCCGGCATCACATCAGCTATCTTCGTTATATTCAGTTCCGCATCGATCTCGTAGAATGCTCCGATAATGCCTTCCCAAAGCAACGCGTAGCACGGAGTACCCTTCGGTAGATTAGACATCCCAAACGCGCACAGAAGGTGCGATCGTTCGTGGGACGAAGAAAAGAAGTCGATGGTCTTTCCCAACAAGTGCTTCTTACCGAAAATTACCTGATCGTGATCGGTGCCGCGGTAGTCAGCCTCTGCCTCCCCTTCGCGTGGAAAGTCGCCAGGCCACCAGCCCCCCTTGCACAGCACGTCGGGAACGACATGAAGTTCGGCAAGTGCGTCGAATGCATCGGGGATAGACAGCGAAGAATGCCGATACTTCGAACTCTTTTCGGCCTCGATCGAGAATACCAAGCGACCATCTTCGACATACGCAAATGCGCCGTCATGGCCCGGGTTGTAAGAGAGTATCTTCATATTGACACTTCACCGATAGCTGGCTCGTCTGAACCTACGAGACCTCTAGCCTCTTGTTCGAATACCGATTGGCCATGCGGGCGCGCTCGTATCGACTGAACCTGGGCCATGGCCGGAAGCCGGCGGGCGTTGAGGCGCCCCGCAAGCTGAGAGGCGCGAGATGGCCAAGCGTTGAAATGCAGTTTCATGGGCAGATGGGGAATCGGTGTTGGATCCCAAAGCACACGTCGATGGACCAGTAGGTCATCCACCAACCATCGGATCTCGCACGGAGTCCATTCGATGCCATACCGATGCAGACCCCTCGAAGCATCGAAGCCCAGCTCGATGTAACTTGGAGAACCTCGGTAGCCGTAGTCAAACTTGGCGCCTTGATTACCTGGGTTGTAGAAGACATTGACGAGCAAGCGACTCGGCATGTTGCCGGCAATTTCGATGTCAATTTCCTGATGCGGTGAATTGCGGTGAAGAAAGAACCCGGTGATCACCCCTGGCACGTTAGATGCTTGAAAGGTTGATTCGAACCTCCCAAAAAGATAGTCGGCATGGCTGCTCAGGGCGCCCGCACTGTACTGTCGAACGCCCAAATCTTCCCGTCGAACGTGTATCGTCGCACCCTCAACACCGTCGTACTCGACGTTCTGAGGACGGAATAGCGCCAAGTTGCCAGCAAATGTGTCTGACCGTGCAGACCAACGCAGCGGGTCGAGTCCCCCAGAGGCATCGTTGACATCGCCCCAATCTTCCTCGCCCTCCGGAGCCCGCGGTGCGACCTGAATGCCTGACCAAGCACGATGATCTTGCTCAACGACCCATGGAGATCGATCCCACTGAGGTATCGCGCGCCTATGGGCGAGAACGGGCTGCTCGCGTGCTTCGACGATTTGCCGTTGCCCCAAGTCGTCCAGCCTTGGGAATGTGCACAATGGTGGCACACATCTCAGGTGCTCGCAGAGGATCCGCCAAGCATCGACATTGCCAGGATCAAGCACGACAACGTCCGCGCCTTCGAGGCGCGCTAGAATGCCTTGAACAACGTGGCTTGCAGAATCGCTGGAAGACGTCGTTACGATGAACTTGGCTTCGGGATAACTGCATCGAAGGTCCTCGACCATGGATTCGAGGCACCCAACGTTGACGTACGCACCAAATACTCGATCAACATTTCCCTCACGAAGCCGCTTCAACTCATGGAACGGCAGCCCCTCCAGATCGCTGCAGCATCGGTACCCGAGCATGGACAACGCCATCGCAAGGGATGACTGGCCCGAGTTGGCTGGGCCAAATGCAAAAACAGGCAGTTGATTCGGGCGAGCGTTGAATAGGGCGGCACCCTCGCTGTCTATCGCGCCAATCGTAGAGAGGGTCGGCAGGATAGAGTACGAGTTGGTTGAGGAGGTGTCTCTTCTTTGGCGGACAACGACGCGCCTCGTTGCAAATACGTTCAACGCGCTGAACTGGTGGTTGATCCAGAGATCGACCGGACCACGACAGGGCAGTAAACGAAGAAGCTTCTCTGCGCCCTGTTGGGAGAGGATGTACCCCGACAAGTGCCACAGCCCTCGTACAGGCATGAACACATGGGTCGACATGAACGATTTTGGAGCACCATTCGTGGCTTCCATGTATGAAACGTAAAGGACGTCGATGCCTTTATTCTTTCCGCCTGTGGTCGCGACATCTTTCCATGCTTGGTCAAGATGACGGGCGAAACTTGGATGAAACCATATGTCGTCTTCGAGGATGAGGGCATGTGCTTGCGTGCCCTGCGCAATTCGCCTCCAGACAGCTATGTGTGATTTGGCGACAGCCACTTCAGCCCTACTCATTCGAATCGGTGCTTCAAGCTCAAACCGTGTCGGGAGCGTCTGAGGTTGGGGCTCGACAAAAAGTTGATCAGCCAACGTGTAAAAGGGATCCACATCTGCGTCTTTGGGTAGATCCAGCAGAAAACTCCTACCATCCACGGCGGTATGCCGTTCCGTGAGGTTGAGAAGATCTTTGCCATCCCCATCCCGTATGCGCCTAAGCTCCTTCTTAATGCGGGACCATCGATCTGGCTCGCGATCGAGGTTGATTACGTAGATTTTTTCAATTGTCTGACCGTCTGAATTCCGTCGCGGTCCGAATGCTTTTGACGTCTGCTTCGGAAGGATTCTGCGAATGCCGTATCCTAGGCGAAGCGCCAAGCGAAGGACGGTCAGCGGTGTACGGGCCAGATTCATCGCGCCTCCGAAAACGGGGAGGCGCGGTACACTTGTTGATTGGACAGCCTCCAGTTCCGCGAGTCGTTGCGGTAACTGAGCGGCCATTGGCTGGTGGATGTTAGCTCCCAATCATGCGCGACCATCACCGCTTCAGACGAACATCCCTCGCTAATAACTTCGAATACCGATCGGGTGAGATTTCCCGGCCCAGTCGTAGCCTGGACCTCGGGCAACCCATTCACGCTATCCGCTTCCAGAGATGCAGTGGCGTTCAACAAGGCTCTTTCAACAATGGGGTGATGGCGCGATGCGATTAGAGGAGTCGTATTGAAGTAGAAAATCCACCCAAGCTGATCGGCTCCAGGCTCTGTAAATATGGACGGTGCCACCATTTGGGCCGTTGCAACGTCGTAGCAGAACGGTTGAAGCTTCAGCCGTCCATCCACGAAAAGGTGGCCAATTGGCGTGCCGTGGTAGACATCGTCGGCATCGATGTAGAAACCACCTTCCACGAGCACGTACGAATAACGGAAGTAGTCCGACATCATTGAAGGGTGGTAGCACCGGTTGAAAGCATCCCCATAGCGAGTCCCTAAGCGGGTGCGGATGAATTTACTCGCTGAGCTCCTGTCGAACACCTCTAACTCAAATCCCTGTCGTCGTAATCGTCTCCAAGAATTCATGCAGACTTTGACGTCTTCGGGTAATCGCTGCAGATCGTCCCAAAACTGCACGATACGCTTTGGCGTCGGGCCAGGCCATGTCGCCGAATCGCGCGGAGAGCGTTCACGCCGCTGCACAATGTCACGCACGAAGTCAGAGCGCGCTCGTTCCGCGGGCTCCAGTGCATCTACCTCGATCGCTTGGTTCACGCTTCCTTCGTTCATTTGCTCTCTTTTCCACTTTTGATGTGTCTCTAATCATCATTAGGAGCCGGTAGCTATGCCGGAATTTAGGTGACGTCAGCCCCATCAGGGAGTTGATGACGCGCTTGTCACCGGACGCTCCGATCTGTTAGGCAGCGCCAACCAGGCATGGCCCGAAATCCTTGAAAGCGAATGGCCGTCGACTATCTTTCGCCAGGAGGCAATATCGCCGTGATCCTCCGATTCTTCTTCACTCTTCATATCTACCTCGACAGGCTAGATGGCGCGGCTCTGAAGTGAAAAGAAGCCAACTCAAGAAAACCGGAGGTGGCTTTCGAATATTTTTTACGGCAGCAACCTACACTAGAACAAGGGCGAACGAAGCCGATCGGGACCCGAAAGGTCGTGCTGGCTGTGGTTGCAACGCGGGCGGTAGCCTGCAGCTTACAAGCTGACGCTCAGGCGATGACCGCAATGGGTCATATTCGACCGGGACGAGGCTAGCCGTAGGCCCCCCATGTCGGCTATGCCCCTGAAAGCGGAGTAAAATCAGGGCATCTGCCGCAATGGGCTTTTGTGGGTTGATGGCGTCGCCCGGCGCGTGATTCAAGCTCCCAAATCGGAGCCTCGATCGCGCTACGAACTCACCGATTATGAATGGGCCGCCATCAAGCCGTTCCCGCTGAGTAAGCCGCCTGGCGTGCCCCGTGCTCGCGGCAAACTACCTTGCCGTCATCCAGCTCGCCTCAATCGGGCTATGGCTGCGCGTAAATGAGTCCACGCCTTAGGCAGGGCGCGCGCGTTGTGCCCGACGCTTTGCCAAAGCGCTGCGTAGAGCGTTGTCGAGACCGCCGGGCTCTCGTTTATCCTCGGCGGGGAGCAGCGAATAGAAGCACTGTGCAAATCGACGAAAGGGCGTGTCGGCCGTGGCGTCAGGCTGATAATAGCCGCCGGCATAAACAACTGCTTTCCCACTGGCCTCTTCGAACACATCCGCTAGGAAAATGATGCGTCGTTCGTCATCGAAGGGACGTCCGCGTCCAGGGTCCGGCGGCAGACAATTTCGTAGGGCATCCAGTGTTTCGCGCAAAGCCTTCGATTGCTGTTCTAGTGAAGAAAGTGCCATCGGGAAGGATTGCGCATCTTTCACTGGCGTTTCCATTGTCCAATGTACAAGGTGACGCTTGATCCCCTCATCCCATTGGCACGCTTTTTCAGCCTGCAGTAACGCGTTCTCGATGTCGTCGAGACACTTGCGAAACTGCTTAGGCCGAGCCGAGCGTCGAAGTTGTAGATCATCGATCCACATTATGGCGAGTGTCAGAAGCTTCGCCCGTTGATCGGCGGCAAGCTGAATTTCACCTTCGCTCTGCAATTGCTCGAATTGAGAGGTCGTGATTATGAAATTCGGATGAGCGACTGGTAGAACCGCAGGAAACAATACGGGAGGCGCACTGTTTGCCGCCACCTTCTTTAAAGAGCGCTTGGCCATCGGAATGTCTGTCGCGTGGCTTGCTAAGTCGCAGCAGCTAGCTTATCGGGCGATTCGCGAGATCGAGCAATGCTTTATATAACTAGGCGTAACTATCAGCGTAATATCTGCAGCGCTGTGGTTGTTCGTGGGTTTCATTGTGGGTCTAGATTGCAAGATAGCGAAATGCTTAAGCGGATCATGAGGCGAGGGCGGACGACCGTTCCGCTGTTGAAAAGACCCCAGCATGGCGTCGGTCCGGCTGCTTCAGCTCGCCAATTGGCGTCCGCTTATGGGGGAAGACCGGTCGCGCCGGCCGGTGACCGCCAAGGTGGTGATTGACCCAAAGCGGCGCTTCGCCACCACTAATTGCCGCAGTGCGAAATACTTATTCGATCACCTTCACCGCGTGAATGTGGAAATTGTAACGCCGGGGGTCGCAACTCAGGCCGGCGTTTCTTCCTCGAGCGTCAATCAGAATTTGTAATTGGCACCGCCACGCACGACTTGAAGCGGAATATCGCTGGACTGCGCAGTGATGGTACTCGTACCGCCGGGAAACTGGAGAACGTTTTCGTTGAAACTATTAGCACCGAGCCGAGCGTAGAGATATTCGCCCTTGATGGTCCAATGGTTGGAGACCATGTATTCCAATCCACCGCCGGCCGCCCAGCCGGTCGCAATGCGTTCTGATGTGCCAGAGTAGCAGGTCGTTCCGCCAACACAAATAGAGCCAAACAAGGTAGGCGTGGTCTGGCCAGAAAGATTACTGTACGCCGCGCTCTGCCCGACTTTACCGTAGGCGAAGCCACCAGTTCCGTAGACTAAGAGTTCATTGGTCGGCAGGTAGCCTAATCGACCTCGTACGGTGCCAAACCAATTTACTTGCTGGTCCGCGGTGGACATTAACAAAGCGTTGCCTGCCAAGTTAAGCGCTGTGCGCGTCGATGACCCCGCGCCATTCAAATTGGCAACATCAAAGTCAGCCTCGAAGCCAACCAGCCAGGTCTGGTTGATTTGCCAATTGTAGCCGAGTTGAAATCCGCCGACCGGACTGGAGGAAAGACCGACGGATGTTGGTGTGGGGAGGCCGATGAAGGGCGCAAGACCGGCGGGTGAGTCATTCGTCGTGAAGGTGAGTGTCTGGTTTCCGCCCCAGGCGTAACCCAAATTGCCGCCTATGTATAAACCGGTCCAGTTTGCGGGTGCCGCCGGCTGAGCATCGGAAGCCGATGCGGCCGACATGTAGAGTGGCCTGCGCGGCACGCCGCCGACAGAGGCCGAGGCGGAGCTGGAGGGTTGGACTTCGGATACTTCCACGCCCAGCAGCTGTTTGTGCAGTTTCACGTTCTCCGCCTGCAGTCGCGCGCGCTCGCGTAACGCGGCGTTCTCCTGTCGCAAAAGCGCATTTTCCTTTTCGACGGCCTCAAGCCGCGCTGCTGTGTTGTCGTCGGACGAAGCGGCCCGGGATGCTAACACTCCACCGCCAAGCACCATTGCAGTTGCTAAAAGCAAACAAGTGAGCCGAAGTATCATAATGTCCCCCTCTTCGCGTAACGGTGGGATGCGTAAAGCCGGCGTTGAGCCTAGCACCAGCACTCAACTTGGACTGTGACTTTAGTGCAACGGGATCCACTGAAATCAATCGCAAACTGATTTTTCTCATCTTATGCGCGCAAAATGTCTGCAACGAACCTGAATCGCAATCGCGTGTCCGTTCCTGAGAGATACCGTTGAAAAAGGGCTCGTGATTTTCGGCGAATAGTGATTCCGTCGTCTGGAGGGATTCGGCGGCGGAGGCTTGCCATGATGGGTCGACAGACCGGCGATCAGAGCCAGTTGTTTTACC
>Ga0181526_10001153_pt1 | contig 26015 bp, 26 predicted proteins | sample PEATcosm2014_Bin_35_FD_119750 | JGI IMG/M metagenome (GOLD analysis project Ga0181526, IMG submission 119750) | Peatland microbial communities from MTU Mesocosm Facility, Houghton, MI, USA - PEATcosm2014_Bin06_30_metaG | ecosystem: Environmental > Terrestrial > Soil > Wetlands > Peat | place...
AACCTCTTGTGTTCCAGTTGTCCTGCCAAGGGCACGGCTGGGTAGCGAAGTTCGGTTGTGATAACCGCTGAATGCATATAAGCGGGAAGCACGCTCCAAGATGAGATCTCCCTGAAGGGCCCAGGAAGACGACCTGGTTGATAGGCTGGATGTAGAAGCGCAGTAATGCGTGTAGCTAACCAGTACTAATCGCCCGTTCGGCTTGTCCATAGAATTAACTCCGCGCAGTAAGTAAGCTCGGAGATACTCTTCGACAAAGCCTTGTACCACCCCAATCAATTTTGTTGGCAACTGCTTCTATAGGTTCTTGTGGCGCTAGGTTGCCGCCGCGTTCCTCGACAGGCCCGGGAGAAACAATCCGGGAGATTCGAGATGTGCGGCAGGCTGTGGGCAAACCAACTCACCAGGCGCTATCCAAGATTCAAGGCGAACCGCGGATCCTTTGCGTCTTACTCATTTTTTGGGGGCGCTCGGGACTTCGGCTCGGGACTCGGACGCCCCGAAAACGCCTCAGCTTGCCGGTGACCATACTGCGAGGGATCACCCGTTCCCATCCCGAACACGGAAGTTAAGCCTCGCTGGGCCGATGGTACTGCACGGGAAACTGTGTGGGAGATTAGGTGATCGCCGGCATTAGTTCAAAGAAAGGCCATGCCATAACGGCATGGCCTTTTTTTGCGTCTGGGTCAGTTGTGCCGAACCCTTCAATCCCAGCACATGTCGCGTCACCACACGAACGGGACCAGGCGATATTTGACCTTGTTGCGATATTCCGCATAGCCCGGCAAGTCCATTGCAAGTACTCTCTCCTCGCCGAGAATGCGCCAAGCCAGGATGGGCGCAAACAGAGCGACCATGGCCAGTCCCCACCATGAGCCAAGTGCGGGAGGGATACCCAACATGAATACGAGGCCACCCACATACATCGGGTGGCGTACAAACGCATAGGGCCCGCTCGATATGACTTTCTGTCCTACTTCCACTTCAACCGTCTGAGCTGTAAAAGTGTTTTCTCGGAACACGAAGAAGATGATGAGCAGCCCGAGCAGGACAAGAGCATTGCCTGCAAAGACGGCTTGCATCGATGTCGCAGACCATGCGAAACGGTGATCGAGCCCCGACAGAACGATCGCGCCCGTGAAGGCAAGATTGACGAGGAACCGGATGACCTTCTGGCTCTTCTCTTTTTCGTTCGTCTTGACGCGCCTTGCGAGGAGATTCGGATCATTTCTTGCGAGGTCGATGAAAATCGCCGTTATCGAAACCGTGAATACGGCGAGAAACATCCATGCCTGCCAATAGTGGAAGGACCAGGCTGCAAGGAAGATCAACGCAGAAATGGAGAAGAAGACGTAGAGAAGCCCACCTACCGCTTTGAGGAAGAGATTCTTCACGGCCCACTCTGGGTAGATGGTACCGCACGAGAAACTGTGTGGGCGGTGATCGCCGGTATTACAATTAACGGGCCATCCCGCATGGGATGGCCTTTTTGCGTTTGGATCCCCAGCATCTTCTGTCCCGTTCGTCACACTTCCCTTTGACGGTCTAAGAGAATTGCGTAGGCTAGTCTTCCTAGACGGTCAAGGAGAGCACGGATGGGTCCGGGCAAACACGATCAAGCGCAGGACAAGTCGAAGGAACTGCTGCAGGGCACGCTGGACATGCTGATTCTCAAGGCGGTCTCGCTGGGGCCTCTGCACGGCTACGGCGTGCTGCTACGCATTCAGCAAATCTCGGGCGAAGAGCTTGTGGTTCAGCAGGGGTCGCTGTATCCGGCGTTGTACCGGCTGGAGCATCAGGGCGCGATTGCGAGTGAGTGGGGTGAGAGCGAGAACAATCGCCGCGCGAAGTACTATCGGCTGACCAAGCTGGGCCGGGAGCGACTCGGGGAAGAGACCGAGAAGTGGAAGCGGATGTCCGGCATCATCAATGGGATTCTGAAGACGACGCCGGAGGCTCTATGAGCAGCCCCTTTGGTTGGGTTTGGAGTGGGGTTGCGCGGCTGCGTTCGAGAGTGCGGTCGATGATTCAGCGCGGGCGGCTTGAAGCAGAGATGGAGGCTGAACTCGCACATCATCTCGAGGCGCGCACGGCCGATCTGATTCGTACTGGCTGTGAGCCAGGGGATGCTGCTCGAAGGGCTCGCATCGAACTGGGATCGCCGCTGATGCGGAAGGAGAACATGCGGGCGTCGGTGGGGCTGCGGTGGATCGACGAGCTTGCAGCCGATCTGCGCTACGCGGTGCGGATGCTACGCAAGAGTCCGGGGTTCACGGCGATTGCGGTCGGCTCTCTGGCGCTCGGGATCGGTGCGAATACTGCGATCTTCACAGTGGCGCAGCACATGCTGCTGGATCGCTTGGATGTCTCACATCCCGAGCAGTTGCGGATGTTCTATTTGAACGAGCCGCGCGACGGCGTTGTCGAGGACATGTGGGGGTGGTGGGACGACCTCCCGGGTGGCGAACATGTCAGCACGTCACTCACCTACCCGGTGTATGAACAGTTAAGAAGCCAGAACAAGTCGCTCGCGGATGTGATGGCGTTCAAACCGTATGGACGCATGACAGTGACCATTCGCGGTCAGGCCGAAGCGATGGAAGCGGAGATGGTCTCGGGAAACTACTATTCGGTGCTCGGAGTTCGGCCACAACTGGGGCGCGGCATTCAGGAATCGGACGATGAGGAGGAGGGCAGCGGGCCCGTGGTGACGATCAGCGACCGGCTGTGGACGCAGCATTTTGGTCGCTCGCCTGACGTAATCGGGAAGGTCATCTCCGTAAACGCGACACCGATGACGGTAGTGGGCGTGAATCCACCGGGATTCACAGGCGCGTACTCGGCGCAGGGCACGCCGGACATTTTTCTACCGTTCAGTATGCAGCCGATTGCGGCGCCTCAGGAACTTGACGCTTCCTGGTCGTCGTCCTCTCTGCTTACGAACAAGAACCTCTGGTGGGTTCTGGTGATGGGACGCATAAAGCCGGGTGTTTCTTCGGCAACAGCCGAGGCATCGCAGAACGTGGCGCTCAATGCGGCGGTGCGCAGCACCATGACCGTGAAGAACGATAGTCAGATTCCAAGACTACTGCTGCGCGACGGAAGCCGGGGTCAGAACCCGGACGCCGACGATTTCGGGAAGCCGATCTATGTGCTGATGGTGCTGGCCGGGCTGGTTTTGCTGCTGGCGTGCGCTAACCTTGCCAACCTCTTGCTGGCGAGAGCAGGCGCACGCCAGCGTGAAACGAGTACGCGACTCGCTTTGGGCGCAGGACGCGGACGCATTCTGCGGCAGATGATGACGGAGAGCCTGCTGCTTTCACTGCTGGGAGGAGCGGGAGGATTGCTGCTGGCTTTCGTGGTGCGGGACGCGCTTCCGCGTTTGGTGTCGAACCTCTGGGCTCCGCCGGCTTTTTCGACGAATTTCAGTTGGCCGATTTTTGCGTTCGCAGTGGCCGTATCGATTGCGACGGGGATCATCTTTGGCCTTGGGCCGGCATTGCAGGCCACGCGCGTGCAGGTGAATTCAAGCCTGAAGGACAGCGGCCAGACGGTCACGCATCGGCGGCGGGGGCTGGCAGGCAAAACCATCGTGACCCTACAGGTGGCGCTCTCGATGGTGCTGGTGGTGGGCGCCGGACTGTTTGTGCGGACGCTGATGCAGCTGGGCCATGTACCACTCGGCTTTCGCTCGCACAATTTGCTGCTGTTCAGCGTTGAACTCCCCGAGAAGCTTTATCCAAAGCTGGCAAGCACCACGCTGTTGCAGCGGCTGGAAGAAAGACTCAAGGCTGTTCCAGGCGTGCAGATGGTGACGCTCACACGTGACCCCTTGATTTCGGGATCGGCGAGCAACAGCACGTTTATTCCTGAGGGCCAGTCGCGCAAGGCGGAGGGAAACCCGAGCGCGCTGGTGAACCGCGTGGGAGCGCACTTCTTTGAGACTTTCGGCATTCCCATCGTGGCCGGGCGCGGGTTTGGCGCGAGCGATAGCCAGACTTCGCGCAAGGTGGCGGTGGTGAATGAGAGTCTTGCCAAGACGTTCTACCCCAAAGTGAATCCAATTGGCCGAACATTCGAAACGGGAGGGCACCACCCCTACACCATTCAAATTGTGGGGGTGTGCGGGGACGCGAAGTACTACCGCGTTCGCAAAAGCGCGGAACCCACGTACTACACTCCCTACGCGCAACAGGATGATGGCATGCACGGAGCGACGTTTGCGATCGCGACGAAGATGGAAGGACAGGCCTTCTTGCCGTCGCTGCGGGATGCTATCCGAGAGGTCGATCCGAACCTGCCGATGTTGGACGTGCGCACGCAAGACGAACAGATCGCGGCTAATCTGCGTCAAGAACGGATCTTCGCCATTCTGACGAGCGGCTTCGGCGTGTTGGCACTGGTGCTGGCGTGTGTGGGGATCTACGGCGTCATGGCGTATTCAGTAAGCCAGCGCACGAATGAGATTGGGATTCGCATGGCTCTGGGCGCGCGACCTGAACGCGTTCTGCGGATGGTGCTGGGCGAGGCAACGTGGATGGTGCTGATGGGCGAATGTGCGGGAATCGGCGCTGCCCTGGGGTTGGCGCGCACGATTGCGAGCATGCTGTATGGGTTGAAGCCGTGGGATCCGGCAACGTTTGGGTTGTCGAGTGTGCTCCTGCTTCTGGCGGCGCTGGGAGCGAGTGGGTATCCTGCCTGGCGGGCAGCAGCGGTGCAGCCGATTGAGGCGCTGCGGCACGAGTGATCACCTCGGAAAAGCAGGGACTAAGGAAACGAGCGGAATCGGGACCAGGCAACAGATGCGGAGAGCGCTCCCGACTCCGATTTACTTGACGAGTTTCACTTTGCCGGATTCATTGGCGGTGGCCGTGTAGAGGTGGCAGTTGTCGGTCACTTCTTTGAAGCGGAAGTAGGGGTGCACGAAGAGCAGAGCGCGCACGTCGCCCGTGCCCTCGGATAAGTCGTTGAGCCAGACGCCGTCGAGCTGCGGCGTGGAGTGGATGTGGAGCCAGAAACCCTTGCGGAGTGAAGCGACCATACCGCCAGCGACTTTCAGATCTTTTATGGACCGGATATTGAGGTCGATGACTTCGCCGGTTTGATCGTCCAGAGAGATTTTGCCCTGCATGACGGAGCCGAAGCGCTGCGTCATGTTTTTGGCTTCGAAGTGTGGGTTGGCGACGATGTCGTAGAAGAGGACACTACGGCCGCTGTTGATTTCGCGGTGGCCGTTGACGAGCATCATTGCAGACATCATGTCGACGCCCTGCTGGTTGTCTTCGGCCGTTTTCTGGTCGGCTTTGGCTTTGTCGCTGTACTTCAGCGTCTCCTTCATCACGCGTTCGTCTTCTTTGCGCGTTTCGGCGGGTGTGAGGTCTTTGCCGTTGCGGGAGAGGGTGCGCTCGATCTGCTGCCCGTTCACATAGAACTGGTCTTCGATTTCGATGGTCTCGTGTTTGACCTTGCCGGTTTTGTCGAGCTCGGCGCCGTCGGAGGTGACACGACATTCGTAGCGCTCCTGCTCATCGGCGAGTTTCTTTTCGTTGGCGATGGCGCGCTGCAGGAGTTGTTGCTGGTCGGGCAGAGGGGCGTTGGCGGATTGAGCCGCGAGACTCGAGGCGAGGCACAGGGGGAGAATCCGGGTCAGCACGGAGACAGGTGAGGGGAAGCGCAAGAGAACTCTCCGAAAAGACTCTACGGAGGTGTAGTGGGGCGAGTTCCAGGAAAAGTGATGCTGGCGATTGTTGCCTAGGCGGTGGCTTCGATGCCTGCGGGGAGTGCGGGTATGCCGCCCTTGGCTTTGGCTTCCGCGGCGACGGCGTCGAGATGCTCAAGGACCTCGGGGACACTCATGGTGTACATCTCGCGGCGGGCGTCGTAGCCCTCTTCGATGATCTGTTTGAGGTAGCGGCCGGCGATCTGGGCGGTGAGCTGGTCGGTGATGACCATACCGTTGCGCTTCTTTTGTTCGACCCAGGCGGTGCAGGGCAGGGCGATCCACATTGCGCGGTCGTTGACGTCGAAGCGAACGTCGACCGCGTCGGCGTGGCGCGTGGCGATGGCGACGATATTCGCCTTCCACTTGCAGTGGAGGTCTTCTTTGCTCCAATGATCGGTGACGTGAAAATCCTCATACATGGGACTAGCGTATCGTCCTGGCGGAGGGCTGGGCAAGCGGGACCGGCGAGCTGGGCGAGGAAAATGGGTTGGATACTTTCGAGATTCCGCCGATGCGTTCTGAGAGGCAACAGACTCATGCAGGTTTCGGTGGATGTGACGGACGAGATGCGCCGTGAAGCGGAGTCGCGCGGTCTTCCAGTGGTTGACTATATCGAGTTGTTGATGGAGAAGGGACGTGCTTCCCTGAGCGGAGGGGCGGCTGTGACAAGCGCAATCGAGAGGATTCGCGCTCTTCGCAGCGCGGAAAAGGCTCCGGGCCGCTAATCTCAGGCCTACCCGCTTACCACCGGCCGACCCGTCGGTGGACGCTCCAGTTTTCGCGCTGATAGACTAGATGGGTTGCAGTCGTTGTGCGCCCTCCTGTACGGACCCGCCTGCAAGTCGATCGACGAAGGACATTCAAACCAAGTGGATACACAAACGCGTCATGCCCTGAAGGGCGACAAATTTGTCCAGGCGACCCAAAGCGGCGTGACCTGGATCAGCGGTCATCGCAGCAGTGTGGTGCGTTGGGCGGTCACGATTGCTATGGCCGTGATTGTGGTGGTGGGAGTTGCCGTGTTTGTAGGGTTGAAGTCGGCGACTGCGAACGTGGTCCTGGGTGCGGCATTGGATGTGTACTCGGCGCCGCTTCTGCCCCCGGGCGCGCCGCCCGAGTCCGGCGTGTATGCGACGGCAGCGGAGCGGTCGAAGGCGGCCAACCAGAAGTTCGTGGCTGTCGCCGACGAGTACGGCTGGCTGCCGCAGGGGCCCAAGGCGCACTACTTTGCCGGTGTCACCTACGCGGAGCTGGGGCAAAATGGTCCCGCGGAGACGGAGCTAAAGAAGGCGGCCGATGCGTGGGATCGCAATATCGCGAACCTTGCCAAACAGGCCCTCGCGGGCCTCTACCATCAGACGAATCGCGACGCGCAGGCGATCGATCTCTACAACGGGATCGTGGCCAGGCCGTCGGTTACGGTGTCGGCGGCGGTGGCGCAGCTGGATCTGGCGGATCTGTATGTGGCGACCGGCAAGCGTGACATGGCGCGGGTCCTGTGGGCCAAGGTCCGGGACAGCGACAAGGACGGCGCGGCGGGCTCGATTGCCGCTCAGAAGCTCTCCGGTCAGTAACGGGCAGGTATTTCAGGCGAGATCGTGAGCGGCTGGGTGAAATCCGAGCGTTTTTCGGAGTGGCTGCGTCCGGTTTCGTATGAGCGCAAGCCAATCCGTATTCGCAGGTTGGATGGAGATCGCGCCAAGCGTTTTTGAGGACGAGGCTCGCCGGCACGTGGAAGAGGAAGCACTTGCGGCTTTGGTCGACCAGTATGCGTCGACGCTCTACCGGGTTGCTTTCTCCATTCTGCGCAATGCCTCCGACGCCGAAGATGCTGTGCAGGAGACCTTCCTGCGCGTTCTGCGCCATCGGGAGACCTTGGGAGAAATTCGCGATCACCGTGTCTGGCTGATCCGCATCGTGTGGAACATTGTGCTTGACAGGAAACGTCGCGCGAAGACGCGTCCGGAGACCGACGATGTTACGGAACTGGCGCGCGTTTTGCCGGCCCACGGTTTGAGCGCCGAACAGAGGGCCGCAGCCGCGCAACACCATGCGCATGTGCTGGCCTGCGCGGAGCAGCTGCCGGCAAAAGAGCGCGAGGTGATGCTGCTCTCTGCATTCGAAGAGCTGTCGAGTGTGGAGATCGCATCGGTTTTGGGGATTACCGAGTCGAGCGTGCGATCGCGGCTGTTTCGCGCACGCAATCTGATGGCGGACCTGCTCGAGCACGAGAGGAGTCTGCGATGAACATGCATTCGGAAAAGACGGCGAGGGGCTTGGCCGAAGCAGGCGAGGCGGAGGCAACGCTGCGCGTGATTGCGGGTTTGCCAGCACCGGCAGGGCTGGAAGATCGCGTGAAGGCGAGGCTTGAGCGGCAGCCGGCGGGTAGCTTGGCTCGGGTGCTGGAGTGGCCAGCCAGGAGTTGGGTGCGCAGCGCGTTGGCGCGTGGCGCAGCGGCTGCGGCGATTGTGGCTGTGGTGGCCGGCGGCAGCTGGGGTGTGTATTCACGGGTGCAGCCCAGGCAGGCGCCGATTGCGATTCCGCACGTGGGTGGAGCGGGCGGGTTTTCGAGCGCCAATGCGGTGCGTACGCCAAAGACGTTGGATGTTCCGACGGTGATGCTTGCGGCGAATCACAAGAGCGCGGCCGGGGAGAAGCAGGCCGACGGGAAAAAGAAAGGGCCGCGCAGCGGGAAGACCGTCGGATTGCAGGCGACAGCGCAATCGAGCGGCAAGTAGGACGATTCAGAAGGCGCAGGATCGGGGGTCTATTCCTTTGAGAAGGCGCGGATGAAGAGGCCGATGATCGCCAGAGCGGCAGCTCCAATGAATGCCGGTTTCCATCCATAGACATAGAATCCGCTGACCACGTGCGATGCGATGAGGATCATTCCTGCGTTGATGACCAGCAGGAAGATGCCGAAGGTGAGGATCACGAGAGGAAACGTGAGGGCCTTGAGCAGGAAGCCGAGGGTGGCGTTGAGGAAGCCGATGACGAGGGCCGCGACGAGCGCCGCTTGAATCCCTGTGACGAAGAAACCGGGCACGATGCGCGAGATGAGCATCAAGGCGACTGCGCAGAGCAACCAGTGAATCAGCATCCGAAACATGGGTACGCGCTTCTCCTTCCTGTTCCTACGTTGATGAGGGCCCGTTGGTTAGGTATAGCACAGCGTAGCGGTGAGCTTGCAGCGATCTTCCGGCCTGCATCGTAACCTTTTCGGCACGGGCCGGGTCCAAGAGTAACGATGCGAGCCGGACTAGCCTGGAAGGCCAACAAACCTGAGAATGGCGCTATGGTGTTTCGAGGGATTGCCGCCGCGGCCGGAGTGTTGTCGATTGCGTTGTCTGGGGCGGCGCAGGCCAAGCCAGCAGCGATGAATGCTCCCCTGCCCGACATCCGGCAATTGATGCAGCAGGTGCAGGAACACCAGCGGCAGCTCGACAAGGTACGCGAGTCGTACACCTACACTTCGATGCAGACCGTGCAGGATATCGATGGCTCCGGCCAGATAAAGAAAACGCAGATCGAAGAGAACGAAGACTTCTTCGTCCATGGGCACGTGATCGAGCGGACGGTGAGGCGCGATGGGAAGCCATTGAGCGATCACGACCAGCAGAAGGAGACGGAGCGGGTGACGAAGCTGGTGGAGAAGGCGGAGAAGACGCCGCCGGGACAGCCGCTGGAAGGGCCGACGATCAGTGTGAGCCGGCTGCTCGACATTATGGATGTGCGCAACGAGCGCAGGATTGTTTTCCGGGGGCGGCCGGCGATTGTGTTCGATTTTGTCGGGCGGAACAACGCGAAGACACATGGGCTGGTTGAGGACGCTTCGAAGAAGCTGCAGGGGACGATCTGGATCGACGAGGCGGACCGGCAGGTGGCGCATCTCGAGGTGAGTTTCATCGACAACTTTCACGTGGTGGGGGGGCTGTTTGCGAACGTCCAGAAAGGATCGAATTTCCGGTTTGACCAGCAACTGATCCCGCGCCCTGGGGATCAGGACTTGTCTGCGGGATCTGCGGCCAACGGAGAGTTGTGGCTGCCGATCGGCGGCGAGGGAACGGTGCAGGCGCGGGTACTGCTGGTGAAGAATCTGCGCCAGCATTTTGTCGAGAAGGACTACGACTTCAAGCGGTTCACCGTCGAGACGCAAGGGAAAGATGTGCCGGCCGCGAAGCCGCACTGAGCGAGACGCAATGTTTGAGCGGAGATTGTCGATTGTGAAGGTCAGCGCAACTGGAGAACGCGAGCCGTGCCCGGTGCGGTGGATCGATAACTTCGCGATGCGCAACTTCACCAACGATGCGGTTTTCGACGATACGTTGCCGGTGGGCGATGGGCTGATGGAGGCCGGTCATAGGGTGCCGCTGGATCGGCTGGGTCCGGCGATGGAGGACTGGTTCCGGCGCAAGGGATACCTGAAGGCACGGGAAAGGCTGGAAGTCAGCGAGCTTTCTCCAAGATGAAAAATGTTGCCGAGGATTTTTGCAATCCCACCCTTGCCGCAAAACCCGCGGCTAGCGCGTCCTCAGTCAGGGATGAGGACTATCCTCCGCGTTGAGGGTGTGCAGTGATGTACGAGTGATTTCATGAAAGCGTCGGCTCCTTCGCGGGCCGAGCGCAGTTGGCAGTTGCTGACTGACCATGGGCTCGAGGAGGAAGGAGCCAGACGCGTGGGGTCATTATAAGTCTGCTTCGTTCCGGCTTACACTTTCGTCAGTTGCTGACGACCAAGGCTCGGGAGAAAGGAGCCGAACATGTTGATAGTAGGTTGTGACTATCACCCGAGTTTTCAGCAGATCGCGTGGGTAGACACGGAGAGTGCGGTGAACTAGCTTTGTCGCACAGCAATGGAGAAGCGGAGAAGTTTTACCGGAACCTGAAGGAGCAGGGAGTGAAGGTGCGCGTGGGGATCGAAGCGACGGGTCACGCGCGCTGGTTCGAACGTCTGCTTGCGGAGTTGGGACACGGGCTCTGGGTTGGCGATGCGGCAGAGATCAAGGCCAAGCGCGTGCGCAAGCAGAAGAACGACCGGGAGGATGCCCGGCTTCTGCGCACGCTGCTGGTGGAGAATCGCTTTCCGGGGGTATGGTTGCCGGATGTGGGCAATCGCGACTTGCGGCAGCTGCTGTGGCATCGCCATAGGCTGGTGCAGATGCGAACGCGAGTGATGAACCAACTTCAGGCCGTGGCTCTGAACGAAGGGGTACGGCGCAAGAGGGGACTGTGGAGCAAAACGGGAAGAGCGCAGCTGGAGTCATTTCAACTGATGCCGTGGGCGACCAGGCGCCGTAAGGACCTGCTCGAGTTGCTCGACGGGTTGACTCCGCGCATCGCAGCGTTAACGGCTGCGATTGAGAAGCAGGTGGAACAGTATCCAGAGGCGCAACGACTCATGACGCATCCAGGTGTCGGTCCACTGACGGCGCTGGCCTATGTTCTGATCATCGGGTCTCCGGAGCGTTTTCGTTGCGGCAAGCAGATCGGCAGCTACCTGGGGCTAATCCCCTGCGAGGACTCCAGCGCGGGCCGGCAGCGGTTGGGACACATCAGCAAACAAGGCAATTCACTTTTGCGTTTTCTGTTGCTGGAGGCGGCCCAGGCTGCCGTCCGTAGCAATCCCCAGTGGCGTCGCGAGTTCCTGCACCTGACCATGCGCCGGGGACGTCAGATCGCCGTGGTGGCGCTGGCACGCAAACTCGCAGTTGGTTTGTATTGGATGTGGCGCAAAGGATGGGACTACGAAAAGTCGTTGCAATTCGGTTCGCACGTGGGGCAGCCCGGGACCCGCTATGGTGTGAAGTAGATCACCGTCCGAGTGATTGGGCACCCCACTCCCTCTTTCAGAGGGAGTTCGAAGAGGTAATCATGGTCGCAATTGCGATCGGATAGATGGCTGGGTCGAACTGAGTTCACCCGAACGATTACAGGCGAGCTTTGGTCGAGGCAACTATGCAAGTGCTCTGGGACAAGAACGAAGAATGTCATCTGAGGAACGAAGCTTCACTGAACTTCGTTTCGCTTCGTTCCCATGTCGATTCTGCAGGACGTAGAGGGCCGTCAAGGATCAAGATGAACGCCCTCCGGGCGCCCTTGACGGCCCTCTACGTCGCTAGCGGAGGGAGATCGTTCTTTCTCTTGACTCCGCCGACGCCTTCATAGATGGCGGGTAATCCGACCGGAACCGGAAATCACAAGGGGTAGTCGTGAGCCGACAGTGAGGATTTGAGCTGGAAAGACGAATCGTAGAAGATGACCCAATGGGGTCCTCTGCGGAAAGCAATCAGCAAATCTCATTCCGCCCGATGGAGCGTTCGGACTTCCCTCAGCTGCAGAAGTGGGTCGCGGCTTCTCATGTGGCGGCCTGGTGGAATGAGCCCTTCGATCTGGTCAGCCTTGATGCTAAGTTCCGTCCTCGCATTCTGCCGACATTTCAGGGGCCCAAAGGCCCCTGCTCCCTCACAAAGAAGAGGCCCGGCATTTGATCCTGGTGGCACTTCAGACGCCTAAAGCTCACCCAATGGACGAAGACCTGTCCATGAGGACCCCTAGGCTGCTGCTCCCTCCATGTGTTTAGGGAGCATTCAATTTAAGGCTAACAAGTTCGGAGAAATAATCTGCACAAGGCGACGTAACTTCAGTGCGCCGGTACTGGCGCCTTGCCGGCGATCGCGAGGAATTGGTCGAGGACGGCGGTGAGAGCCAGATCGAAGTTGTGGTCGTGGGTCTTTTGGAGGAAGGCCAGATCGACGGACTGGGTGACGGTCCAGAGAATGTAGTGGGTCCTGCGGTCGTAGACTGTGAGCCGGAACATGGGACGCGGATCGGCAGCGCCGTACTGCTTGTTGGCGTTGGTCGGGCCATAAGGGGCGATGAGCTGAAGTTCGGCCACGAGGTCGGCTTCGGACGGAGCGTCTACCAACTGGAAGGCGTTGGACGCCTGAAGAGCCGAGTAGAGCTGTGTATAGGCACGATTGGGATCGCCGGAAAACGGCTGGGGAAAGAGCCCGCTGTCGGCCCCAGCGTTGGAGAGAAATACGGTTTTGGCGGCGGATAGCGCCGGTGGGACCGGTGGCAACGAACCGGCGGGCTGCTGAGAAATTGCCAGAGTTGGAACCAGAGCGAAGGCAAAGAGGCAGACTTTTGCGAGATTTTTCACAATGTCGGACCCTCCCGATTTCTGTGGAAAAGACGGGTTGAAGAGGCGAAATGTTGCTGTACCGTGAATGGGACTTCGTGGTAGCCTTGCGCGGTCGGATGGAAGGACCCCAAGACGACTGGCCTTGGAAGCCTAGTTTTTCGGCAGAAAGGGCGAGAAAAATGAGGGGAAAATCCCACAATCTGACACGGAAAATTGCACTATTCTTGGTGCACCTTGTAAGCGTTTCTGGGGTATGGGTTTAGCGCTTTAGATGCCGATTCCCCAGTCCATTTCCGCCCTGGATCTCCTGCTGCATCTCTTTTCAATAGTTGAGGTTACTAGTGTCGAACTAGTAAGATGGACAGATGCTTATGAGACAAAACTCGAACAACGTGAACGGGAAAGATCCGGTGCAGCTTTGGCTGCTGATCGGTGCGTCCTGTATTGCGCTCGCCGGCCTGGTGCTTACCGTTCCAGCGAGAACGGTCCAGGCGGATGCGGTTCTGTCCCGTCCGGCGGCGTCAGCTCCCCCTGCGGCACCGGTTTTGAGCGAGACGCCTGTGGTCGCGGTGCCGAAGAAACCTGCCAAGCTCCTGCATGGCTTTGCCTCCTGGTATGGCGGAGTCTTTAACGGACGGCTGACGGCGAGTGGCGAAGTCTATAACCAGAACGATTTCACGGCCTGCCATCCGACGCTGCCCTTCGGGACCCGAGTCAAGGTGGAGAACACGAGAAACCACAAGTGGGTGGTGGTGCGGATCACAGACCGCGGGCTGCTGTATGGACGGCGGGTGATCGACTTGTCGCATGCGGCGGCGGAGCAGATCGGGATGATGGATGCCGGGGTGGTGCCGGTGACCATTCAGGTGCTGCCGAAGAAGGTGACGAACTAGGAGGAAGCTGAGTGCGGAAGTAGCCGGCCAGCCTGAGGGCTGGCCGTTCTGTTTTTGGGGCGGGTGGCGAAAAAAGGGTCCCTCGGCTTGGGACCGTTTTCGCCGCCCGCCTTCGGATCGAGACCGAAAGGGCCTCGATCCGAGGGGGTGTGCTTCTGCGAGCGGGCGCGCTGGGAGAACACCCAAGCCGGGAAGTTGGCGGGGCCGCCATTTTCGTGCGGATGGATGCAGCGGCCTGACACTTCGTTGTTTCCCACATCTCCAAAATCGAGACCCTTCGGCTGCGCTCAGGGCAGGCTCCGGGGCACCCAGGTCGGTGCGCATCGGAGCAGCGCCGCCCTGACACTTCGTGCTTTCCCGTCTCCAAAATCGAGACCCTTCGGCTTCGCTCAGGGCAGGCTATGGGGCACCCATGTTCGTGCGAAATGAAGAGCCCGCTCTCTTATTGGTCTTCGGGCCGCTTGTAGGGCTTTTGCAGCAACATGCGGGCTTCGTTCACGCAGCCCTGGGTATTGTCGTTGGTCTGGACACCGAGGCGGTATTCAGTGACGGCGCGGTCGCGCTGTCCGGTGATGTCGAAGATGCGGCCGATGGCAATGTGGCTCCAACACTCAGTCCAGGCGGGCTCGCCGTCGCCGCGAAGCGCATCGCGGAAGGAGTTGACCGAGGCCTGATAGTTGCGCTGCGTGAAGAGAACCTCGCCGATGCGATAGCTCGCGAGCGAACTTTGCGGATTGGCTGTGAGGGCCTTCTGGTATTCGGCCAGTGCGCCGGTCATGTCGTTCTGGGCGACGAGTTGCTGGCCTTTCAGGATAGAGATGCGGACCTGCAGGTCAGGGGACGATTTGAGGACCCACTCGCCGGGGTCGATCGCGATGCGGCGGGGACGGCCGAATGTGTCGACGACAAATTGAGATTCGGTGCCGACGACATCGATCTTCTGGTTCACAGTCTTGCCATCGGTTTCCACGCGGAGGTCGACGGGCATGCGAAAGAGATCGAGGTCCTGATTGATGAAACCGATGGTACGGAAGCCCTTGTTGTTACCGAGGCGGTAGACAGTGTACCTGTCGGTGAAGGTTGGAGCGCCGGTGCCGTCGGTCCACTGGGCAAAGAAGGGGGTGAGCTGTTGCTGACTCTGGGCTTCTGCGACCTTTTCGAAATCGCTGGTACGGATGGATTTATCGGTGAATTCGCTGAGCGCTCCCTTCAAGGTGGCCAAGAAGTCCTTGTCTCCGATTTCGCCGCGGAGCATATGGAAGATCATGGCACCCTTCTCCAGGGTCATGGACTGGAGCTCGGGCGAGAAGGGGCTCATGCGACCGACGCTGGAGAGCGGGACGGTGTCGTAGGCGAGCGCGCCCGCGGAGACGTCGAGGAGAGCATTGCGCAGAGCACTCTGCCCGCTCTCTTCCTCGAGATACATCAGCTCGGCGTAACGGGCCATGCCGTTGGTGATCCAGGCATCATTGAGGGAGCGAGGGCTGACCTCGGATCCCCACCACTGGTGCGCGATGGTGTTGGCCATCAGGCGAATGCCGGATTTGTCGGCGATGCGCGAGCCCATGATACCGGCGAGTTCCGGGGCCCAGGCGGCAGGTAGTGAATCGTCGGGCATTTCGACAACGGTGAGATGAGGCGTCTCAGGCGAGCCAAAGCTGTCGGTGAAAAAGTCATATTCTTTCGCGGCGGTTTCGGCGATCTGATTGCCTTGAGCTTGGTGGCTGACCGACAGGTAGACCTTGATGTTGCCGGGGCCCGCAGTGAAGGGGCCAACATAGCGGCCCGCGAGGACGGTGCCGGGGAAACCGGGCTTGTCCCATTTGAAGTCGTACTCATCCCCCGGTTTGCCGCTTGCGAGGGTGACCGACTGCGACGTGCCTTGTGCGCCGCTGGCGAAGACGCGCATGCCCTGCGGGACCTTAATGTGGAACTGGGCGGTAAAGCGATCGGTGAGGTAGCCCGAGGTGGGGAACCAGCGTGCGGGATACAGCAGGTAGGTGAAGGGCTCCTGAATTGCGGCGAGCTTGAGGCCTTCGACAGGGCCGTCTTCGTTGCCGGTGATGACGCCCTCGTATTCAAAGGTCCAACGGGAGGGTTGTCCGGAGACGAACGGCTTGGATGGCTGGACACGGATCGTGCCGTCGGCGAGGCGTTCCCCGGTGAGGAGTTTGCCGGCTTCGTCGGTGATCTTGGTGACCTTGAGCGCCGGATGGAAACCGAAGCTGACCTCGTCGGCGCTTTCGGGGGCGGTGAAGGTGACCTCAGCCTTAGCGGCGATGTGGTGGGTCGCGGTGTCGAGCTCGGCGTCGATGACATACCCGGCGATGTCGAGCGTGGGGCGCTGGGCCGAAGCCGAACCGGCCGCACACAGGGTGACGGCGAGAAGGGAAAGTGCGGCAACAGGAAGGCACTTCGAGAACGGAAAGGCAATCATAGGCTTTCTACGAGGCATATCGTTTTTTGTCTGCTTCAGCATTCTGCTGCGCGAAAGGTCTCCGGTTCAGGATGGCATGGATTGCGGCGAAACTACAGATACAGTATCTCGCGGAAGAGGTGCAAGGTCGCCGCTGCTTGGGGTCGCGTCGACTTAAATGCATCAATTTCGGGACACACCGTCCGTAGTTTCGCTACAGGTGACAGGGGAAGCAAAGCCCAGCATTCCGAGCACAACCTCTGCCACTCTGTCGATCGCGCCGATGGGCTCTCCTGACCGGATCAGCAGCGCGCGAACCCGCTGAAGCTCCTGCATCATGGACTGGCGGGGAGGCCCGTCGGGTAGCAAAAGTTGCAACTCTCTGACAATGTTGGACGCGGTGAAGTCGTTCTGGATGAGCTCGGGGACCACGCGCTTGCCGGCGATGAGGTTGGCCATGGCCACATGGGGTACGGTAACGACGCGTTTGGCGATGGCGTACGTGATGGGCGAGACGCGATAGACGACGACGAAGGGGTTGCCGATGAGAGCAGCTTCGACGGTGGCGGTGCCGCTGGCGACGATGGAGGCGCGAGCATGAAAGAGGGCACCTGGGGTGCGGCTAATTGCGCCTTTGGCGCGGGAATCATCTGCATCGGCGCTGGAGTCGCGCACGAGGCGAACCGAAAGATCAGCTCCGTGCTTTGCCACCAGGTCGAGGACCATGCGGCGGTCGTCAGGCGTGAGGGTGGAGGCGAGCGGCAAAGGGAAGTCGTAGTTCTCGTGGGGTGACTGCTGGACGAGGAGGCGGGCGGCGGCCAGCATCTCGGGGAGGTTGTCGCAGATCTCCTTGACGCGACTGCCGGGGAGCAGTCCGATCCACGTTCTAGCTGGGTCAAGCCGACTTTCGGTGGCGAATTGTGCGCGCGAGATTTTCGGCAGGGGCAGGTCGGCGAGGGGATGGCCGACGAATTCGGCGTGCACGCCACGCTCGCGGTAGAAGAGTTCTTCGAAAGGGAAGATGACTAACATGCGGTCGACGTATCGCTGGACGAGCTTGATGCGGTGCTTCTTCCAGGCCCAAAGTTGGGGGCTGACGAAGAAAAGTACTGGGATGCCGAGGCAATGGAACTCTTCGGCGAGCTTGAAGTGGATGTCGGGGAAGTCGATGAGGATAGCGAGCGAGGGGCGGCGGGTGCGAATGGCCTGTTTGAGACGACGGAATTCGCGGTAGATGCGCGGCAAATGGCGGACGACTTCGGTGATCCCCATGACTGCCATATCTTCGGCGCGGACGATTCGGTCGAGGCCGGCATCGACCATGCGCTGGCCGCCCATTCCAATAAAGGCCGCTCCGCGGTTTTGATCCCGGAGGCGTTGTTGCAACGCGGAGATGAGCATGGCGCCGTAGGCTTCGCCGCTGGCTTCGCCGGCCGAGATGAAGATGGTGGAATCGGGCATGGGCGCGCTGTCCCATTCGAGCGCTCAGGTCAATCATAGCGGCGTAGGGATGGGGGCGCGGGCCTGTGAGTGGCCGGGATCAGGTGGATCGCACGGAGTGTTGGAACCTTGCGATTGTGCGATGTGCAGGGAGTGACCGGGTGTGGGGTTACCGGCGCGGCATGCGGAAATGACAAAAGCTGCATTGCCTTGCACGAAGAAATCGGCGACAACAGAAGTACGCTTCAGCGCGATCGAAGGGGATTTGGGAAGGGGGATCCCGGGTCCTCGTTCTCGCGCTGAGGCCCACTTTTGTGTTAGATAGACTACGTCTTTTGGTCTAAATTCCCTGCTTCTACACGCCGATCGAGTCGATACGAGGAAAACTCAGGTGCCTGACCTGCTGGCAAGTTTGATTTGGGCAGCTCCGCTGAGCCTACTTGTCTCGTACGGATTCCTGATTGCGGCCGTGCCGCTCTTAGGATTTGTGCAGCTCGATATGCGGCGTGCCTCCAGAGCATCGGCAGATAAGAAGAAGGACTCGTTGAAATTCATGTCGAGCTACCGCGACGAACATGAGATGCCGATTTTCTTCGAGGCGGGCGAAGATCCTTCAGCGCGCGCGGCGCACCGCGTTTTGACACAGAAGCGGCGTACGGCGTTGCGAACGGACGCATGTAGTCGTCCGGCGAACTCTTCGACAGCCCAAACAAAAAACAAGAGTCCAGACAGGTGCGGAGTGACTTCCGCTCGCCCTGCGCATTGTCGCGCTGATGCGGCGTGCTACCTTCCTCAGTACAGAGGCGCTTGAGGAGGCCGGTCGGCGTGCGTTCGAGACGCGCAGTTTCATTTCTGGTTTTCATCGGATGTTCATCTGTGGCTGCCCAGAGCCCGTTTCAGTTTCGGGAAGCGTATCTGCTGGAGCATCGCATTGAGGTGACGCGGAGCGGGGAAGAGTATGATCCGCATCACTCTGAAGTCTGGTTGAGCACGGAGGGGCCGAGCCTGACGAACCAGTTTGTGGCCGACCGCAACGAACCCAACATCTATCGCACCGAACGATGGAAGGAACTGTTGGAGTAGACGGACCGCTATCGGCGGATGGGCGGGCTGGCGCTGGCCGAGCAAGAGTATCTGGACATGATCGCGAAGCTGCGCGTGGCGCAGGGAGCGAATTCAGACAATATCGCGCTGATGCTGGATCACCTCGGCGAGTTCTATCTCGAGGCGCGGAGCTTTGACAAAGCTTACAAGGCGTTCAGCGACGCGCTGGAGGTAAGGAAGGCGACGATTGCGGCGCTGCCGGCCACAGCAGCGACAGCGACGGCAGGGCCGGAGTTCATTGCGTATCACACCTTTCGACTGCACCTGGGCGATCTCGAGACACGGCTGGGCGAGATGGATCTGGCAAAGGGGAATTTGAAGCGTGCCGGCGAACGGCTCACGGATTCCGTTGCGATCGCGAACGAGCCGGTGCACCAGCGGTTTGTGTTTGGACTGTAAGCGGTCTACTTTGAGTCGCTGGTCCTGGAGCGGCAGCAGAAGTGGGTCGAGGTGGAGGCGCTGTGGACGAACGCGGTGAGCGTGCGGGCAAAGCTATTTCTGAGCGAGCCCTACTGGAATGCGCAGAAGGAGCAGGCAGCATTCTACGCTCGCAAAGGGGATTTTCACGCGGCGGCGGCGATTGCGCAGCAAGTAGCGACGGGGACGGCGGGCAAGACGCTGAAGCCGGAGCTGCCGATGCCATATCTCGATTCGCGGCCGAGGGCGGTGGTGAATCAGCCTCAGTACTTGCTCTATGGGATCGAGAGCAATGTGGCGATGAGTGAGATTCTGGCAATGGACAAGTGGAGAACGGACGGGCCGGATGTGGCGGCACCGCGGCTGAAGGATCTTTTTTTGCCGCAGGTTCGAGGCACGATCGATCGCGGATCGGATTCGGAGCGAACACAACTTTTTAAATGGTTCGAGCAGCGGGTGTTTCTGCACATGTCGATTTTGCTGGACGGAGAGCCGACGCAGGAGCGGATCGACAGAGCGTATGAGACGTTGAGCCAGGTGAAGGGTGCCTACCTTTCGGCCCTCGGGACGCTGACACGGATGGATGAGACAGACAGGGCCAATCCGAACAACCAGCTGGCGCAGTTTTTGGAGCTGGATCAATTGGCGAAGGCACGCGAGGAGCACTCGTATTTGTTCGTCGAGGCGGCCCTGGATGGCAAGGCTATGGACGGGGTCGCCCTTGCGGCCCGCGAGAATGCGGAGCAGGTGCTGGCGAGCGCGCTGCTGGCGGGTCCGAGTTCGAGCTATGCGTATAGCTACTTTCCACGAGGAGGCTTGGCGGCTGCGGTTCCGGCCAACAGCGCATTCGTGGACATTGTGGTGTGGGGCGCAGCGATCGCGAGGGGAAACGGCCGCCGCAACGGGAGTACGGCGCGTTCGTTATGCGTAAGGGCGAGCCGACACGCTATGTGCGACTGGGTGCGGCGGATGCGATCGACAAGGATATCGACGCGCTGCGTGCAGGGGTTGCGTGCGGCGTTTGCGATGGCAGGCGCGGAATCGATGGTGATGACTCTGTGGCCCGTGGACGATGCGGCGGGACGGCAGTTCATGAAGTTCTTCTACGCGCATGTGAAGGACGGTCCTGCGGAGGCGGTGCGCGAGGCGCAAGAGGAGATGCTGACCAAGACGGAGTACAAGAGCCCGTCTTACTGGTGGGTATGTGGTCTCTGGCAGCCCGTTGCGCGAGGAGATGGACGCAGACAAGAGAATGCGCCCGCCGGTGGAAGCTCCAAAGCCGCCGGGGCAGGAGGTGTTTGTGACGCCGAACTGTCTGGATTTTGCGACGAAGGATGCGGCAACGACGGGTTACAGACAGGGGAGCGCGATCCGGGTGCGGATTGGCGGCGTGGCGTACAAGAGCTAGCCGGGACCGGGGCAGGTGGACTATGCGTTGACGACAGGGAGCGACGTGGAGATTCACTCGAGCATGAGTGTGAATGGCGGGCCTCCGGTCTCCGATCCTGAGGTAGAGGTGGCGAGTGAGCGTAAGTGGGATATCGACCTCATCGTGAGCCGGCAGAAAGATGCGAGCGCGGTGACGATTCGCTTTGGGCCGCATGGGGCCGAGCCGGACAAGCAGCGGCATATTTCGCTCAGCGGTGGGCCGAATCTGTTTCCGAGCTTCGATGTTCCCGAGACGCTGCCGGCGTTGAAGAGCTATGCGCGTGCCAGCTACGACTGGGGTAGTTCACAGAGTGTGCAGCGGCTGGGATCCTGCGGGGACGGCACAGCGACGATTACGCATTGACGAGGTTCAAAAGGAGGACGCGGCTGGTCTCCATCTCTCGATGAATGCTTTCGCTCAGCAGCTGGGGGGGATGGTACACTCCGGCCACCTGGCAAGGGAAGGCGCGGTTGTCCCCTGTAGACGACCTCCCGGCACAAGGAACGACGTGGAGGTCGGACGATGCAAACGGAAGGTCATGCGGCGGGTGCGCCGAATCCCGGAATTGTGTTTGAAATGGTGCAGTCGCACCAGCGGACTGCAGCGCTGAAGGCTGCGATTGAACTGGATGTCTTTCGGGCCGTAGGACAAGGTCCGGGGGAGGTGACTTCGATAGCGCGGCATTGCAAGGCGTCGGAGCGCGGGATTCGTATCCTGTGCGATTTTCTGGTGATCAACGGAGTTCTCACCAAAGAAGCCGGCCACTACAAACATACGGCGTCGAGTGCTCTGTTTCTCGATCCGCAGTCGCCGGCATGCATGGCGTCGGTGGCACATTTTCTGTCGCGACCGGAGGTGACGGAGCCGCTCGCGCATCTGGCAGACGTGGTGCGTGCCGGCCGGACGAACCTGCCGGGCCAAGGGACGGTGGAACCGGAGAACCCGGTGTGGGTGGAGTTTGCGGAGAAGATGGCACCGATGATGGGGCCGATGGCCGGGCCGCTGGGTGCCGTGGTCTTGGATGGCTGTTGCGACATTCCGATGAGAGTCCTGGATATTGCCGCGGGGCATGGACTGTTCGGAATCGAGATTGCGAAACAAAACAAGCAGGCGCATGTGACGGGGCTGGATTGGGCGCCGGTGCTGCGGGTGGCGCTGAAGAACGCGGAGAAGGCAGGCGTGCACGATCGCTATGACATGCTGCCTGGGAGTGCATTCGAGGTTGAGTTCGGTGGATCGTACGATGCCGTGCTGCTGACGAACTTTCTGCATCATTTCGACAAGGCGACGTGCGTGGGACTGCTCAAGAAGGTTCGGGGGGCGTTGAAGCCGGGAGGACGTGCAGCGACGCTGGAGTTTGTTCCTAACGAGGATCGCGTTTCGCCAGCGATGCCGGCGGCATTCGCTCTCACGATGCTGACGACCACGGCGGATGGGGACGCGTACACGTTTTCGGATCTGAGCGCGATGTATGCCGAGGCGGGATTCAGCGGAATACGAGCGCATCCGATTCCGATGAGCCCGCACACGGTGGTGATGGGGACGGCGTGAGAGCAGGGAATAGGGAATAGGGAATGAAGAAGGATACTCGGTGAATGTCCTTTCTTCGTTTGGGACAAAGATCGCCGAACCTGAGCTAAGCGGTGACGGTTTCGTGGACGGCGCGGCGCGTGCGCGCAGCGGTTGCAAGCTCGGCAAGGAGTTTGTGTGTCTCATCCCAATCGATGCAGGCGTCCGTGATGCTCTGACCATAGACCAGGGGCTGGCCCGCGACGAGCTTTTGTGCACCGGCAACGAGATTGCTTTCGAGCATGACTCCGACGATGTCGCGGTTGCCTGCGGCAACCTGTGAAGCGACATCGCGGCAGACGAGGGACTGGCGGGTATAGTCCTTCAGGCTGTTGGCGTGGCTGCAGTCGATCATAATGCGGGGCTGGAGACCGGCGGCCTTCATCAGCCGGGCTGTTTCCGCGACTGACTCAGTGCCATAGTTGACCGATTTGCGGCCGCCACGCAGGATGATGTGGCAGTCGGGATTGCCGGTGGTGACGAAGATGGCGGACTGGCCGTGCTTGGTGTGGCCGAGGAAGGTGTGGGAGTGCTGCGCGGAGAGCACCGCGTCGACGGCGACCTGCACATCGCCGGAGGTGGCGTTCTTGAAGCCGACGGGACAGGAGATACCGGAGACGAGTTGACGGTGGACCTGGCTCTCGGTGGTGCGCGCGCCGATCGCGCCCCAGCTGGCGAGTCCGGCAATGTACTGCGGCGTGATCATGTCGAGGAACTCGGTTCCGGCGGGCACGCCCATCTCAGCGAGATCGAGCAGCAGGTTACGCGCCAGGCGGAGGCCGTCGTTGATTTTGAAGGAGCCGTCGAGGTGCGGGTCGTTGATGAGGCCCTTCCAGCCGACGGTGGTGCGGGGCTTCTCGAAGTAAACGCGGATGACGATGCGGAGATCGCGTGAGAACTCGACGATGGCGGACTTGAGATGGGAGGCGTATTCGCGCGCTGCCTTGACGTCGTGAATGGAGCAGGGGCCGACGAGGACGAGAAGACGCGGATCGAGGTGGGCGAGAATGCGGCAGATTTCGAAGCGTGCGTTGAAGACAGTGGCTTCAGCGGTTTCGGAGACGGGGCGCTCTTCTTCAAGGAAGACGGGCGGGAGAACGACGGTGGTGCGTTGAATCCGTAGATCTTCGATGGTAAGGGGCATGGCCGGGTTTCCTGGGCTGCATTCCGGGCCTGAAGAAGCCACGGCAAGCAAGATTCACAAGGAGTTCTATCTAGACTTTATCAGGGGACTTTATCGGGGTGGAGTCTATGAGGGTGGCCAGACCGTGCGGGACGAGGCGAGGGAGTGGTGAAGCTGCTACGGCGACGTGAGCGCATTGCGCCGCCGAGCTTGACGGTGAGCCGGAGGACTAACGGAGCGTGATATCGCGGATCAGCGAGCTGGTGACGATGTGGGCGTTCTCGACACGCTTGTCGATGACTTTCTGTTCGGATTCTCTGCTGCCGTACTGCTTCATGCGCAGGTCATAGACTTTGTCGGGCAGGCCGTCGAGGGCCGCCATGTTTTTGTAGGTGAGGGTGTATCCGAGATCCCAGTCGCCTGGACCGGACGAGGTCTGGTTGAGAAACAGGGAGTAGTCGAGAATGAGCCCGGCAGCTTTTTCGGACTCCCATAGAGGGACCACGTTCTTCTTGAAGTCGGCGAAAAGGGCATCGGAGTGGCCGGGAGTGATGCTCAAGAGAACGACTCGAGTGACGGCACCCTGGTTATAGGGGACTTGGGAGTGAGCGGCGGGAACAGTAACAACGGCAGCAAGGAGCAAAGCTCCGGCTAGACGGTCGGCGAGCTTCATGCGAAAAACCTCCTGATTGTTGTTCTTTGGGTGCACCGAGTCTACGCGTCTAAGAGATTGGCGTACACAGGTATTCCAGGTTCTTTTCCACACGGCGGCTTTGCCAGTTCGATCGACAGTGCTGCTCTCGCTTTTTGGCAGCGGCATTGGGACAAAATTGCTCTTGCCATCCGGCGCCGATGGCCGGTCAATAGGGGTAGACTCGCGGCGGAGAACTGCGAGATAACCAATGACGGAGCGTCATGCGTAGATCGCGCCCTGGGACCTTTTCCTTCCTGCTGTGCCTTTGCGCGATGGTCATTTGCCTGCAGCCGCTGCGAGGGGCAGAGACGGCTGGGCAACAGGCAGAGCCGCCGAACCCGGTGTTGAATCACCGCCCGCCTGCCAAGTCAGCAGCAGCGCCGAGTGTGATTGCACGCGAGGGGCGCATTCAACTGGACGTGGTGGCAACCGACGCGACGGGGAACCCGGTGGCCGGATTGCAGCCGTGGGATTTTGTGCTGACGGATAACGGCGAGGCCCGAAAGATACTGACGTTTCACGCATTCAACCGAACGACCGTGACGCCGGAACCTCCCGTGGAAGCGATTCTGCTGCTGGACATGGTGAACCTGTCGTTTCAGCAGGTCTCGTTTGCGCGTCAACAGGTGGAACAGTTTCTGCGCGAGAACGGCGGGCATCTGAAACAACCAGTGGCGATCATGGTGATGACGGATCGGGGCCTGAAGATCCAACGACGGCCGACTTCGGACGGAGATGCTCAGGCAGAAGTCGTGCAAGAGATCAAGAGCCGTGTGAGCTCGATTAACCCTGCGATGGGCGGGGATGGCATGGTGGAACGATTTCAGCTGTCGGTGAAGCAGCTGGAAACGATTGCCGAGAACGAAGCGCGCGTGCCGGGGAGGAAACTGCTGATCTGGGTGGGGCCGGGATGGCCGATTTTGAATGGACCGAGCGAAGGCAACCCGGAGAAGGATCGGAGGCGGTATTTCGACGGAATCGTGGAGCTGTCGACGAGACTGCGGGAGGCGCGCACCGCGGTCTATAGCGTGTCGCCGCAAGATGCATCGCTCGATAGCGGATTGCGCAGCCAGTTGTACAGGGACTATCTCAAAGGGGTGAAGAGCCCGCAGCAGGCAGATAGCGGCAACCTCGCGCTGAAGGTGCTGGTATCGCAAACGGGCGGGCTGATTCTGGGACCGGACAACGATATCGCGGGGCAGATCGATCGGTGCATCGCTGACGCAAATGTGTTTTACCGCATGTCGTTTGATCCAACGCGCGCGGAGCATGCGGATGAGTATCACGAGCTGCACGTGGTGGTGAACAAGCCGGGAGTCACGGTACGGACGAGCAGGGGATACTACAACGAACCTTAAGGGCTATGTTCTTCCGGCTTTCGGCCCGGGCCAGTACCTTCGATGGGCCTTGCGACTTGGGCCGCGGGCAGAACTTGGCCGGAATACGGCATGAGATCTATGCGTAGAGTAGCTCCAAGAACGTTGCTTTTGTTGATGTGTCTCTCGGGAGCGGCCTATGGGCAGCAACCGCCCGGCGGTTCGTCCGCGGATTCAGGAAATGAACTCATCCCACTCTCGCGAAGCCCGAGTGACGCCGAAGTGTCGAAGGCAGCCGAGGGCTACATCCGGCTCGACGTCACGGTCACAGACAAGGCGGGCGAGCCGGTGCCCGGTCTCGGCGCGGGTGATTTTACGTTGATGGACAACGGGCAGGTCACCAAGCTGGTCACAGTTCATGCCTTCGACGAGAGCGTTACCCGGCCCGATCCGCCGACCGAAGTGATTTTGGTGATCGATACGGTGAATCTGTCCCCGCAGCAGGTCGCGACGGCAGACCGCGAGGTGGAGACGTTTCTGCGCGCGAATGACGGGCACATGGCGCATCCGACGATGATTTATCGGCTCACAGGGGACGCTCTCACACGGTCGGCACAATTGTCGATGGATGGGAACCAACTTGCGGCGGAGGCGGCACGGGGAGACGGACCATACACGGTTTGGCGGCAGGCGCTGCGCAGCTTTTTGGCCCTCCCTGAGGATTACGCTCTTCGACGTAACGCATATT
>Ga0181526_10001156_pt1 | contig 25966 bp, 20 predicted proteins | sample PEATcosm2014_Bin_35_FD_119750 | JGI IMG/M metagenome (GOLD analysis project Ga0181526, IMG submission 119750) | Peatland microbial communities from MTU Mesocosm Facility, Houghton, MI, USA - PEATcosm2014_Bin06_30_metaG | ecosystem: Environmental > Terrestrial > Soil > Wetlands > Peat | place...
GCCGCGAGGTTCCGTACTACCAGATGTTGCTGGGCGGCGGCTTCGACGAGGAAGGTATCATGCGCTTCGGACTGGCTGTGCAGAGCGTGCCGGCGCGGCTGGCGCCCGAGGCCGTGGTGCGGGTGCTGGATCATTACCGCACCCATCGCGCGGGCGGCGAGACATTTCGGCAGTATGTGATGCGCCATAAAGTGGAGACCTTCCGCGGCCTCACCAACGACCTCGCCAAGCCGGCCGAGTTGTACCCGGAGATCTATCAGGACTGGGGCGACGACGCCGCGTTTTCGCTGCAACTGGGACGCGGGGAGTGCGCGGTGTAGAAGGCCGAATGTGGCGCGGGCCCGTGGCCTGCCCGCGGCCTCTTAGGCCGCCATTGGCGAGCTACGCTCGCCGGGGAGCGGGTTCTGGAGAACCCGCGCAGGCCTGGAGGCCTGCCCCACTAAGCGCGCGTTTTTCATGCCCGTGCCGGCCTAACGCCGTGGCAATTCACTTCTCCACGTCGCCAGCCCGGGCGACGATCCCGCATTCCAGCGCGATGCGCACCAACCCGGCGCGGCTGCCGACTCCAAGCTTCTCCATCAGCCGGCGGCGATAGGTCTCCACCGTCTTAACGCTGAGAGCCAACCCGTCGGCCGCCGCCTGGTTCGTTTGACCTGCCGCGATCAGGGCCAGCACCTGCTTCTCGCGTTTGCTGAGCGATTCCACCGGAGATGTGGGCGGCCGCCGGTTGTCCAGAACGTTGCGCAGAGCCTGTCCGCCCGCCAAGGTTACATTCACGTAGGAGCGGCCCGCGGCCACGGTGCGAATGGCCTGGGTCAGCTCATCGGCAGTAGCTTGCTTGGCCACGTATCCCGCGGCGCCGGCGGCCAGGGCCAGCCGCAAATAGGCCTGGTCGTCGTGCGTGGAAAGGATCAGGATACGGGATTTGGGTGAGGCCTGGCGCAAGGGCGCGATGGCGTCGAGGCCAGAACAGCCCGGCAGCCCGATATCCAACACCATCACGTCGGGCTGCACTTCGCGCGCCTGCCGCACGGCTTCAATGGCGCTGGCGGCTTCGGAAACCACTTCCATGTCGGCCTGGTAGTCCACCAGCATGCGTACTCCGGCCCTTACCACTGAGTGGTCGTCGATCAATAGGACGCGTATCTTGCGCACCGCGCTACCAATACAGGTCTACCACATCCGGCGGCGCGAGGCATGCCGGCGCGCTGGCGTTTGCCGGCAGGCAAAACCCTATAAACAATGCGGATTTTTCCCGGCACCCAAGCTGGGGTTTTTCTGCCATGATGAATAAAGCCGGGAAGAGCCGAGCAGAGCAGAGCCATGCTGTCGGAACCCATCGCGCCGGTCCTAAGCGGGCAGACTATCCTTGTCGTGGACGACCAGGCACAGGTCCGCAGCCTGATCCGGCAGACCCTGGAACCGCATGGCGCTTTCATTCTGGAGGCGGCCAATGGCCACGAGGCGCTGGCCATCCGGAGGCGGCACAAAGGTCCGCTGGCTCTGGCGATCGTCGATTTCCTGATGCCCGGCCTCACTGGACTGGACTTGGCCGCCCAATTGACGCGGGATGTGCCCAGTCTGAAGATCCTCTACATGTCGTCGGCGATTGAATCGATCGCCATGGAGAGTCTGCTCCGCAAGTCTCCCGAACTGGTGCTGCTGAAACCGTTCACCCTGGAGGATCTCATTGAGCGGGTGGTTTCTCTGTTGGGCAGCGCCGGGTAATTGCGAAAATCGTACAGGCCATCGTACAGGCCCGGAGCCGCCCGGCGGCCTATCCGGCTAAAATCTCGCTGGCGGCGCGAATGCCCTCGCGCGCGCCACCTTCCATGTATCCCTGGAAGTTGACCGAACAGTGCTCGCCCGCGAAATGGATGTTACCTTGTGCAACCCGCTCATACCCGCTGAATAGCGTGTACTGTCCAACCTTCCAGCAGGAATAACTGCCCAGCTTATTTGGATCGCCGGTGGGATAACTCAGCGTCGCCAGGCCGGTGTACTTTGGCGCGATCCCCGGCCACGGCGCTTCGAGTTGGGCGAGACACTGTTGGGCGAATTGTGCCACCAGCGGGGAACTCCGGCTGGTCGAATAGGGCGTCGGCGGACGATAGCTGGCGCCCTGGCTGCCGCCGGTGTAATCGACTAACAGACCGTTGGCGCCGGCTTGCGCGCGGCTGGCGTCCCAAGTGCTCTGGAACGGCAGGTCGGTGGAAATGAATCCGTTGCCGACACCCCAGGGTCCCTGTCCGTTCCAATATCGACTGTCGAACTGCAGGTGCAGTTTTGAATTGGTGCCATAGCCGAGCTCGGTGATGGCGGTAATCTTGAGCGGGTCGAAACCGGCCTGGCTGTAATCGAGGGTGCGCAGCACGCTGAAAGGCAGCGCCAGAATCACTTGGTCGAAAGTTACTTGCTGGCTTCCGCCGGGTGTCTGAAAAGTCAGCGCGACGGCGCCATCGGCGTTGGAGGCGATGGCGGAAAGGCGCCAACCCAACATGACGCTGCCGGCGGGCAACCAGTTCGCGATGGCCGTGGGCAGCGCCTGGTTGCCCAGGGCGATGTGGTACTGCTCGTCTCCGGTTCCGTAGTACACCATGTTGAGCGCACTCTGCGCGGACGTATTCATGCCGAATTCGGTGGTCACCGCCACATCCATCAATTGACCGAGTTCCGCGGCGTGCCCACCCGGGACATACTGCTCAATCCAGTCGTAGACGCTGATGTGGTCGAGGGCCAAACCGGCGGCGTTGTAGTGGTTGTAGAGCGTGGGATAGCCCGCGGCATTCATTTGGCGGCGCAGCGTTGGGTACACTTGCATCAAGTCTTTTTTGATTTGCGGCGACAGGTAATACTGCCCGTCGAACCAGTTGGTGGTGGTGGATCCGGGAGGGTCGGCCGCGTTGACGTTCTCCAGTTGCAAGTTGAACCGCGCGGCCAGAGAGCGCACCACGGTATGGTTCGAGTTGATGAACTCGCCGCACCACTCGCTCACCTGGCCGCCCCAAAAGGTAGTGTTCGAGAACATGCGGCCGCCCACGCGTCCGGAGGCCTCATAGACAGTCGCGGCGAGGCCGGCGTCGCGCAGGGTGAGCGCCGCGGTGAGTCCGCCGATGCCGGCGCCTACGATGCCGATGCGCGGTGCGGGGCCGGCTGCGGCCGCGCGCTTGGCGAATACCAGCGCGGCGGCGCCGGCGGTGGTCAGCAGATCGCGCCGGCTCGGCAGCGGCTTTTCATTCTTTCGCGGCATTGCCGTCAGCAACGTGCTTAGCAAGGGGGTGCGCGCCATATTGTTTTCAATGTAGCGCACGCGGAAAAGAAAGTCAGGAGGAAGGCGACAGGAGTCCGAAAGGAAACGGCTCTGTTTCGTTTCCGGGCACGCATCTCATCTTTGTACAGGGGCTGGCAGCGCGGGCGATTCAGATCATAGCAATAACAGGGACTTAGCTTGGCGCGCGGAAGGGCCCGGCCCGTGCATAGCAGATGGTGATCGGGCGTGCGCCGACCGGCCATCCCGTGAATAGAGTACAAGGCAAAGGAGCCATTGATATGAAGACGTTTTGTGCGCGTTTGTGGCGTGACGAGCAAGGCCAGGACCTGATCGAGTACACTTTGATGCTGGCGTTTGTGGCGTTGGCTTCGGCGGCGTTGTTTTCCACCGCCGGTGCGAGCATCAACGTGATTTGGTCGAAGACCAACTCGCAACTGAGCACCGCCGCGGGCAGCTAGGGTGCCTGGCGGGTTCGGCGTTCTCGACGTAGGGATGGGAGGCTGATGGTTTCCCTGCTGGAATCCCAAAATACGGATGGCGGCTGGCCTTACCAGCGAGGCGGGCCGTCCTGGACCGAGCCGACGGCTTACGCGCTGTTGGCTCTGGCAGGGCACGGATCGGTGGCCCAGCCGGTGGAAAAAGGGCTACGGTGGTTGCGCGCCGTGCAGCGCTCCGATGGCGGCTGGCCGCCGCAGCCGTGTGTCCAGCAGAGCGTCTGGGTGACAGCGGTAGCGGCTTTGCTGGGACCCGGATTGCTCGGCGGGGGTGCCTACCGGCGCGGCATTCGGTGGATCGTCGAGCGGACCGGCGCGGACACCAACTTCCTGAGCCGCGCGCGGGAATTGCTGACGGGGAATGCCCCGGGCTACGATGCCTGGCCGTGGTTTCCCGGAACCAGCGCTTGGGTGACTCCCACGGCATTGTCGATGCTGGCCCTGCGCCAGGCCGCGCGCTCCGCTCAGTCCGCGCAAATCGCCGCGCGCCTGGACATGGGCGCCGCGCATCTGTTGGCGCATGCGTGCAGCGAAGGCGGCTGGAACTATGGGGCGGCGCGGGCCTTGGATTATGACGCCCGTTCGTATGCGGAAACCACAGGCGTAGCGTTGCTGGCGTTGCGTGGCCGGGACGCGCCTGCCATCCGCAAAGCCTGTCGTTGGGCGCAAGTGCAGTTGCCCCGGTGCCGGACGTCGGAGGCCGAAAGCTGGCTGCGTCTGGGATTGCTGGCCCACGGGCAGCTTCCACCAAACGCTCCTCCCCCGGCGCGCCCGCCACGCACTGTTCAAAATGCCGCCTTGGCGGTGCTGGCCGCGGCCGCCGTTGCGGGCCGCGATCCAACCGAGGCCCAAGCCAGCGCTTTGGAGGGCGGGCTTTAGCCGGCGCGGGGCTTAAGCCCCGCTCGCAGCGGAGTCCAGCTTGAGCTGATTTCGTTAACGGGAGGAGCGGGTCCTGGAGGACCCGCGCAGGACGGGAGTCCTGCCCCCCACCTGGCATCTGGCATTGGCCAACAGGCAAGCTGACCTACCACCGGGTAATGCATATGACCAACTGGAATCGCCGCGAGTTTCTGACGGGATCGGCGGCCGGCCTGGCTTTGGCGGCCTGCTCGCCGCATCATACACAGCGTCGCGAAACATTGGTTTCGATTGTGCGCCGGCCGGATTACACCCAGGATCTGTACGGCGACGTGCGCCGCGCTCTGGCGGAACACCGTCTGAGTGTCCGCGGAAAACGTGTGCTTCTCAAACCCAACCTGGTGGAGTTCGAGCCGGACAGCCCCATCAATACGCATCCTATGATCGTGCACGCAGCCCTGGAGGCTTTCCGCGAGTTGGGCGCGGAGGTCATCGTCGGCGAAGGCCCGGGCCACCGCCGGAATACGCTGGACATGGCTGAGGCCGCCGGATATTTCGAGACCATCCCACGGTTCGAGGAGATCTTCACGGATCTGAACCTGGATCGGGTTGCCGAGGTCCGTCTGGCGCATCCGCATTCGCGGCTGCGGTCGATTTATCTGGCGCAGACGGCGCGGTCCTGCGATCTGCTGGTTTCCATGCCCAAAATGAAGACGCATCACTGGGCAGGAGCCACCTTGAGCATGAAGAACCTGTTCGGAACGGTCTCGGGCGGCGTGTACGGATGGCCCAAAAACATCCTGCACTGGGCGGGAATACCCGAATGCGTGGCGGATTTGTACCATACGCTGCCGCGGCATTTCGCCATCGTCGACGGCATCGTGGGGATGGAAGGCAACGGGCCGATTCAGGGCACGCCCAAGCGCGCGGGCGTGGTGGTCGCCGGCAGGGACTTGGCCGCGGTGGATGCGGCCTGCTGTCAGATCATGTCCATCGATCCGCGCAAGATCGAGTATCTCAAGCTGGCGGTAGGCGATGTGGTGGGACTGGTGGATTCGATCCGTCAGATCGGGGAATCGGTTGAGAGTGTCAGGACGCGGTTCGAGTTGATGCGCGAGTGGCTTGGGATTCGGGAGCAGCTGGTCTGAAGCCCCACTGCGGCGCACGGCGCCGCTCCACAAACACCGCCCACAAGCGGAACCTTGCGTCCCAAGAACGGACGGCGGGCCGCCGGGCAATGCCACTCGCGCGCGTATTTGCTAGCAGATACGCGGTGCGCCGTCCGGCAAGCCGCGTGCAACTGGCAACGCATGCTCGATGATCTTCGGTACGCTTTGCGCACCCTGCGGAAGAGCCCAGGGTTCGCCGTGGTCGCCATCCTGTCGCTGGCTCTGGGAATCGGCGCGAATTCCGCCATGTTCAGCCTGGCGGACGCCCTGCTGCTGCGGCCGCTACCCGTGCCGCACGCCTCCGGGATCATCGTGGTTCAGTCGCAATTGCGCGGCGAATCCATCGGCGGCATCGCGCCATACTCCGGGCTGTCCTATCCGGATTTCAAGGACCTCCGCGACCGTAGCAAGTCGTATACCGGCCTGACGGCTTCCCAATACTCGCAGTTCGGATTCGCAACCGAACAAGGCGCGCTGCCGCGGATGAAATTCGGCGAGTTGGTGAGCGGCGATTTCTTTCGCGTACTGGATGTGCCGCTGGAATTGGGCCGGGCTTTCCGGCCTGACGAAGACAGCGCGCCGGGCCGCGACGCGGTGGCGGTCCTGGGACACGACTTATGGCGCACCGATTTCGCGTCGGATCCCAATGTCGTCGGGAGAACATTCTTCCTGAATAACGTCACGTTCACCGTGATTGGAGTGGCGCCGGAACCGTTCACCGGGTCGAACGAACTGGTTCGCTCGGCGCTCTTTGTCCCGCTGGCGATGGGTCCCCGCCTGGTGGACGACTTGGGGCGAACCATGCTCGAAAAGCGCGAGAACCGCGGCATGACCGTATACGGGCGGCTGAAACCGGGCGTGAGCGTGGCCCAAGCCGCGGCCGAGGCCAGAGTCGTCTCGCAGCAGCTCGCGCAGGCCTTCCCGGCGACTAATCTCACCTGCTCTATGATGGTCGATTCGGACATCGCGGCCAGGCTCAAACGGGATTCGTTCGATGCAATGTTGGTCTTTTTCCTGCTGGCGATGGCTGCCGTGGTTTTGTTGATCGCCTGTGCGAACGTGATGAATATTCTATTAAGCCGCGCCCGCGCCCGGTCACGGGAGATCGCCGTCCGGCTGGCAATCGGGGCTGGCCGGGGCCGCCTGATCCGCCAACTGTTGACCGAGAGCATGGTGATCGCGGCGCTCGGCGGGACGCTGGGACTTCTGGTGGCCAATGCCGGCGCCAGTCTGTTCGCGCAGATCAAGGTGCCCACCGACATCCCCGTTGTGATCGATGTGAAGCTGGACCCGCGAGTGCTGCTTTTCACCATACTGGCCTCTGTGGCCAGCGCCCTTTTGTTCGGACTGGCGCCGGCGCTGCAGAGCAGCCATCCCGACCTGGTTCCAGCGCTGAAATCCGGCAAGTCGGATGACGGCAAGCGCCGGCGCCTGCTGGGAAGAAACACGCTGGTGATTGCGCAGGTCGCCGGAGCCCTCCTGCTGCTGGTTTTCGCGACGCAGGCTTACCGCGGCGCATTGATTGCAATATCCCGGCCCGCCGGTTTCCGCACAAGCCATCTGCTGATGGCCAGCTTCGATACGACGCTAGCGAGGTACACGCCGGACCAAGCCAAGAGATTCTTTAAGCCGCTGCTGGAGAGGGCGCGAAATCTCCCGGGCGTGAAATCCGCGGCCCTGACGCAAACGGTGCCAATGCTGCCCGGAGGCGACGCCATCCGGGTGGTTCCGGAAGGCGTCAAGTTGCCGCCCGGTACCGAGGCGATCACCGTGATGTCGAACACGGCGAGCGAAGGCTACTTCGACACGCTCAACGTGCCAATTGTCGAGGGCCGCGGCTTCCAGGAAGCGGACCGTGCCGAATCCAGGCCGGTGGCGATCGTCAATGAGCTGTTCGCGCGAAAGTATTATCCCAACCAGAGTCCCATCGGCAAACGGCTCCGGCTGAAAGGTGGCAAGGACGAAGTGCTGGAGATCGTCGGCGTGGCCCGGCAAAGCAAATACTTCTTCCTCGTCGAGCCGCCCGTAGAGTATTTCTACCGGCCACTTTCCCAAAACCCGCAGCAGGCCTTGACCATACTGATCGAGACCGCCGGCCCGTCCAGCGCGGCGGCCGCACCGCTGCGCGAAATAGTCCGGTCGCTCGACTCCGGCCAGCCGATGTACGGCGTCCGCACCATGGAGGAAGTCTTCGACCAACGCGCCACCAAGCTCCTCGGAATCCTGACTGAAGCCATCGGCGGGTTGGGGCTGCTGGGGCTGATCCTGGCGATGGTGGGACTCTACGGTCTGATGTCGTATTCGGTGAGCCTGCGGGCGCGCGAGATCGGCATCCGCATGGCGGTCGGCGCCGGGCGCGCCGGAGTGCTGGGCATGATCATGAAGCAGGGCATGCTGCTGACCGGCGCGGGCGTATCCATCGGCTTAGTGCTTTGCCTGCTGGCGAGCAGGGCGGTCACCGCGGCCGTGGGCGTGCCGGGGTTCAATGTACCGTTTGTGGCGCTGGTCGCAGCCGGCCTGGCGGCCGCTGCGGCGCTGGGCGCGTATGCCCCGGCGCGGCGTGCATCGCGTCTCGATCCGAATGCGGTGCTGCGCCAGGAGTAGCGCCTGTGGGGCGGGCGTCCACGCCTGCGGCGGGTCTCCAGACCCGCCCCCCTTCCCTTCAGCTCGCAGTGGCTTTCATCAGGTCGCGCAGAGGACCATTGCGGTTGACCAACGCCCATCTCCACTGGTCCATCCGGGTTGAAGTTGAGAATCACCAGGCTCGACCACACCGGAAGCGGAGCACATATGCGTCACGGTGTCCCGCTCCCAATAGAGGCGCGCGGCTTCCGCCGGCAGTAGTGGAGCCTCGGCGTGGTGCGGCAGGTTTAGCGCCATAGAGCACGGGGCTCCCTCCAGTGCGTCGCCTGTGTGCAGAAACCATCTGGAGACGCGGGCGGCGTCAGGGAGAAAAACGCGCCCAAGTTTTGAAAGCTCCGCCGGCGGTGGTGAGACCGTAGAATACCGGGAGCCCTGGCGGCCCATTGGTCATTACCAGGCCACTCACATTGCCGGTCATAGTCATATTTAAGGTGAATTGGACTGCATAGAGTGTGGTTCGGTCCCACGCACTTGGGGATGCCGGCGGCGTCAAAGTTCGGAAGTCTGCAGCTACAGCCCTAGAAGGTGCCGTTGACTTCCCCAATCATGCCGACTCCGTCTTGCAGGATTGTGGTAAACGCCGGCGCCGTCGACTGCGTGAAAAGCAAAGCGGTTGCGGCCACGCTCAGTAGCCCGGCACATACCAGGGCTTTCTTGATCTGGTTTCCGTCCAACGCGCCTGTATTCAGGCCGGCATCGGAGTTCCGTTTGTTAGGTATGTGAATTCTTTGGTCCTCGCCTGTATGGTTGTCAGGGGATGCTTCGACGCCAATAGGAATCTGGAATCGGCGGAAAGGCGTCCCGTCGAACCTACATGTGCAAAATGAACCCGGACGATCCGCCGCGGCGGCGCATGGCGCCGCCCCACAAGCGAAACCTGGAGTCCCAAAAACGGACGGCTGCCCGCCGGAACCTCCGGTCGTGCGCCCTATTTTGCCAGCAGATACGCCGCGCGGCGGCGCGGCAGGCGGCGTGCAGTGGGCAGCACATGCTCGACGACCTTCGTTACGCTTTGCGCACTCTGCGGAAGAGTCCCGGGTTCGCCCTGGTCGCCATTCTTTCGCTGGCTCTGGGAATTGGCGCGAACTCCGCCATGTTCAGCCTGGCCGACGCGGTGCTGCTGCGGCCGCTGCCCGTGCCGCGGGCTTCCGAACTCGTGGTGGTGCAGGCGCATTTGCGCGGCGAGTCCATCGGGGGGCTAGCCGCGTACGCCGAGATGTCCTATCCCGATTTCAGGGACCTCCGCGACCGGAGCAAATCCTATACCGGCCTGACGGCTTCGCAATACTCGCAGTTCGGATTCGCCACCGAAAAAGGCGCGCTGCCGCAGATGAAATTCGGCGAGCTGGTGAGTGGCGACTTCTTTCGCGTACTGGAAGTGCCGCTCGAGTTGGGACGGGCTTTCCGGCCGGACGAAGACAAGGTGCCGGGCCGCGATGCCGTGGCGGTCCTGGGCCATGAGCTGTGGCGCACGGATTTCGGGTCGGATCCGAGCGTCGCAGGCAGAACCATCTTCTTGAATAACATCCCCTTTACGGTGATCGGAGTGGCGCCGGAGCCGTTCACGGGGTCCAACGGGTTGATCCGTTCCGCGCTCTTTGTCCCGCTCGCGATGGCGCCGCGCCTGCAGGACGACCTGCAGCAAAGCATGCTGCAGAAGCGCGACACGCGCGGCATGACCGTATACGGGCGGCTCAAGCCGGGCGTCGGCGTGGCGAAAGCCGCGGCAGAAGCCCAGGTCGTCTCGCAGCAACTCGCGCAAGCCTACCCGGCTACCAATCGAACCACTTCCATGGCGGTCGATACGGAACTGGCAGCCAGGCTCAAGCAAGATCCGAGCGACACGCTGTTGGCATTCTTCCCGCTGGCGATGGGCGCCGTGGTTTTGTTGATCGCCTGCGCCAACGTGATGAATATCCTGTTGAGCCGCGCCCGCGCGCGGTCACGGGAAATCGCGGTCCGGTTGGCCATCGGGGCCGGCAGGGGGCGCCTGGTCCGGCAACTGCTGACCGAGAGCCTGGTGATCGCAGTGCTTGGCGGAGCGCTGGGACTCCTGGTGGCAGAGGCCGGCGTCGATCTGTTTTCCCAGATCAAGATACCCATCGACATTCCTATTGTGCTGAACGTGCGGCTGGATCCTCGCGTACTGCTGTTCACCATATTGGCCTCCGTGGTGAGCGCCCTGGTGTTTGGATTGGCGCCGGCGTTGCAGGCGACCAAGCCCGACTTGGTTCCGGCGTTGAAGTCGGGAAAATCGGATGACGGCAAGCGCCGGCGTTTACTGGGAAGAAATACGCTGGTGATTGCGCAGGTGGCCGGCGCGTTTCTGCTCCTGGTGGTGGCGACGCAGGCTTACCGCGGAGCATCGATTCTGGTATCCTCGCCCGCCGGTTTCCGCACAGACCACCTGCTGACGGCCAGCTTCAATCCGGCGCTGGCGAGGTACACGCCGGATCGCAGCAAGGAATTCTACAAGCTGCTGCTGGAAAGGACGCGAAATCTGACCGGCGTGAAATCCGCCGCGCTGGCGCTGGCGGCGCCGATGCTGCCGGCGGGGGAGGACACGTCCAGCCGGCTGGTTCCGGAAGGGGTCAAGCTGCCGCCCGGGGCCGAAGCGGTCGGCGTGATGTCGAACACCGTGAGCGAAGGTTACTTCGACACGCTGAACGTGCCGATCGTGCAGGGCAGGGCCTTCCAGGCGACGGACCGGGCCGAATCCAGCCCGGTGGCGATCGTGAATGAACGGTTCGCCCGCAAGTATTATCCCAACCAGAGCCCCATCGGCAGACGGCTGCGGCTGAAAGGCGACAAGGACGAAGTGCTGGAAATCGTCGGTGTGGCCCGGCAGAGCAAATACTTCAGCCTGATCGAGCCGCCCATGGACTACCTTTATCGGCCGCTTTCCCAAAACCCGCATCAGGCTCTGACCATTATGGTGGAGACCGTCGGCGCATCGAGCTCGGTGGCCGGGCCGCTGCGCGAGGTTGTCCGCTCGCTGGATGCCGGGCAACCCATGTACGGCGTGCGCACCATGGAAGAGGTTTTCGAGCAGCGCGTCGCCAAGACGCTCGGAATCTGGACGAAAGCCATAGGGGCAATGGGGCTGCTCGGGCTGATCCTGGCGATGGTGGGACTCTACGGTCTGATGTCGTATTCGGTGAGCCTGCGGGCGCGGGAGATCGGCATCCGCATGGCGATCGGCGCGGCCCGCTCCGGAGTGTTGGGCATGATCATGAAGCAGGGCATGCTGCTGGCGGCCGCCGGGGTGTCGATCGGCTTGCTGCTTTGCGTGTTGGCGAGCAGGGCGGCCAGTTTCGCGCTGGGCGTGCCAGGGTTCAATGTGCCGTTTGTGGCGCTGGTAACGGCCGCGCTGGTGGCCGCGGCGGCGCTGGGCGCGTATGCCCCGGCGCGGCGGGCATCGCGGCTGGACCCGAATGCGGTGCTGCGGCAGGAGTAGGGCTTTTAGCTTTCAGCTTTCAGCTATCAGCTCGCCAGATTCCTGCCAGCTATCAGACGTCTGACTGAAAGCCGACGGCTGATAGCTGATAGCTGATGGCCGCCCCATCCCCTTCCCCGCCCGCGCTAGACTGGCCTTAGGTGCCCCGCAACATCCTGATATCCGCCGGCGAAGCTTCCGGCGATCTCTACGCCGCCCTCTTGGTCGACGAACTGCGCCGCATCTGGCCGGACGCCCGCTTCTTCGGTTGTACCGGTCCCCGCATGCGGCGGGCCGGCGTCGAAACCGTGGTGGATGCCGCCAGCCTGGCGGTGGTCGGGTTGGTCGAGGTGGTTTCCCACATCCCCCGCATTTACGGCGAATTCCGCAAGCTGTTGGCCGCCGCGCGCCGTAGCCGCCCACAACTGGCCATCCTGACGGATTCCCCCGATTTCCACCTGCGCCTGGCCCGCAAGCTGCACCGCCAGGGGGTCCCCGTCGTGTACCTGGTGGCCCCGCAGGTTTGGGCCTGGCGCAAGGGCCGCTTGCCGGGCATGCGCCGCACGCTGCGCCACGTGCTCTGTATCTTCCCGTTCGAAGAGGAATTCTTCCGCCGCCGCGGCCTGCCCGCCACCTATATCGGCCACCCGCTAGCGGGCATCGTAAAACCCAGTCTCCCGCGCGCGGAATTTTTTCGGAAACACAGACTTCCTCCGGGCCGTCCATTAATATCGGTGTTGCCTGGAAGCCGCCGGGGAGAAGCCGCCCGGCATTTGCCGCCCCTGCTGGACGCAGTAGGGCGCATTTACCGCGACCACGCCGCCAGCTTTATTTTGCCGGCATCGGCCACGGCCGGCGTTGGCTTTTTTCAGGAACGAATCGGCGGGGCTCCCATAAAGGTCATCGACGGGGAAAGCTGGGACTCCATCGCGCATGCCGACCTGGCGCTGGCCGCCAGCGGAACGGTTACCGTGGAGGCGGCGCTGCTGGGTACGCCGATGGTCACGTTTTACAAGGTCACAGCCACGAGTTGGCTATTGGGACGCATGCTGGTGCGGGTGCCTTTTTATTCAATGGTGAACTTGATCGCGGGGCGCGCAGTGGTCCCCGAGCTGATGCAATCTAACCTGACCGGCGAACGTCTGGCCGCCGAAGCCCAACGGCTGCTCGGCGACGATGGCGCGCGCGTCCGAATGCGCGCGGATCTGGCCGAGGTCGCGGCGCGGCTCGCCCCGGCGTCGGAGCCCATGTCCCGCGCCTCCGGCATAATTCAAGATCTGATGGAAGGACAACTCACCCATGTTTCGTAGCGGTATCGCACGCCTAAGGCCCGCCACAGTCGCCGCCCTGGCGATCGTGGCCCTCGCCGCGGCCACACCGGCGCAGGAGCGCCGCACGCGTATTCGCGTCGAGAATTACATCATCGACGCCGAAGTCCAGCCGGCCACCCAGGCCCTCATCGCCACCGCCGAGGTGCGCTTCGTTCCCTTGGACAACGCCAGTTCGGCCTCCTTCGAGTTGAACAACGCGCTGGCGGTTTCGCACGTAGTGGACGCCAAGGGCGGCCAGATCAACGACACGCGCAACACCCAGGATTCCACGGTGCGCCTCAGCTTCGATCCGCCATTGCCCAAAGGCCAGCCGGCCACGGCGAAGTTCACTTATGAAGGACGCCTGAGCGGCAACGAAGACTCGCCCGTCTACGGCATTAAGTTCGCCGCCATCCATCCCGACTACGCCTTCCTGCTGTATCCCGCGCGCTGGTTCCCCGTCAGCGGCTACACCACGGACCGCTTCACGGCGGATTTGCATATTACCGTTCCCTCCGGATACCAGGTGCTGGGCAGCGGCCTCGACACGCACCAGGAAACCGGCGGCAAGGTAGTCTACAGCTTTCATTTCGATCACCCGTCTTTCCCGGGCAGCATCGCGCTGGTGCGCGATCCCGGAGCGAAGGTTTCCTCCGAGGGCGTCACCACCACGCTGTACTTCCGCGGCGATGAGAAGGGCATGGCGCAACAGTATGGCGATCAAATCGGCCAGATGATGTCCTACTTCACGGGCGATTTCGGCCTGCCGCCGTACGCCAATCTCAGCGTGGTGGAGACCGAAAACGGCGCGCCCAACGGCTATTCCGCACCCGGCTTGGTCTTCCTGAACCCGCACGCCATCGGCAAGCAGGTAGGGACCAAGTTGTTGGCCAACCAGATCTCGCGCCAGTGGTGGGAGATGCTGGTATCGCCCGCCACCCGCAATCATCTATGGCTCAGCAACGGCATGGCGGCCTATTCCGAACTCCTCTGGACCGAGCACACCGCCGGACCGGGCGCACTTGAATCGGCATTCCGCGACGATGCTGTGGAAGCCCTCACGGTGGACAACGTTCCCGTCATCCAGTCGGCCCGCATGGAGGACTATTCTCCGGAGCTGTGGGCGCTCACCGGCAGCAAAGGCGCCGCCGTGATGCACATGCTGCGCTTCGTGATCGGCGACAAAGACTTTCTCCAGACATTGAAGGAATACCTCACCCGGTACAGTTGGAAATCGGCCACCACCGAGGACTTCAAGAAGGTGGCGCAAGACGTCTCCAAGCAGGATCTCGGCTACTTCTTCATCCAGTGGATCGAATCCTCCGGCGCGCCGGAATTCAAGCTGGAGTACACCATTTACCGCACGCAGAAAGGCTTCCGCGTGATGGGCAAAGTGGCGCAGGATCTGGATACCTTCCGCATGCCGGTGGATCTGAAGATCGAGACGGAGGGCAATCCCGAAGAGAAGCGCGTGGAAGTGGTGGGCACCTCGTCGGAATTCACGGTCGATTGTTTCGGCAAGCCCAAGAACGTGATCATCGACCCGGACCGCCGCGTGCTCCGTTTCAACAACCAGGTGCGCACGGCGGTGGCCATCCGCCGCGGCGAGCAATTCATGGAAGTGAGCGAATTTGCCGACGCGCTGAAGGAGTATCAGAAAGCGCTGGAGAACAATCGCAACAGTTCCATGGCGCACTATCGCATCGCGGATGTGTTTTTCATGCAGAACAACTACCAGTCGGCGGCCAACGAGTTCCGCGAAGCGCTAAACGGCGACCTGGAACCCAAATGGGTGGAGGTGTGGTCGCGCATCCACCTGGGCATGATCTTCGATATCACCGGCCAGCGCGACCGCGCGGTGAACGAATATAACCTGGCCGTGCGCACCAAGGATAATACGCAAAACGCGCAGGAAGAAGCGGCCCAGTATTTGAAGAAGCCCTACGAGCGCAAGAAAAGTCCGGAATCCGACCAATAGGCTGGAGGGCGGGCTTTAGCCGGCGCGGAGCTTTAGCTCCGCCCGTTGCGCTTCCGCGGTTCCTCCACGGCGCCCGGATCCTTCGCCCGCCCAGTGAATCTTTGTTGCGGATCAACGCCTCCCGCCCGATGCTGCGTGGCCAGGTCGTCGAGCATACCAACAGTACGGCTATCCCATGCCTCGTCGCTATACGGGGGATATGGATTTCCCGGTCCGGGCCTTTATGGGTGGTCTAGTTGGGAATGCCGCCCAACCGAATCGATATCATCACCTCGATCTCCGGCGTCAGTTTCGGACAAATCCATGGTAGGAGACCGCGAAGCCGCCAACCACCAGATATTCAACTCCGTTCGAGCTTAACAACTCGACAAACTCTCTCAAGTCCTTGCTGAGCGGCATCTGGGTGGCGACGGTCCCTAAGTTCGATGGCGATGCGAATACACTCTTCCGGGCTCAACTACCACCCATTATAGGCCAGGTAAGGATCGCGAACGGCGGTGAGGCTGGCCTAACGGTTTCTGTCGGTCAGGAATCGCCAAAACGGATCAAAACTGAATTCTGCCGTACCGTTCCAGGTGCCGAAACTGGAGCTGACGGATCGTTATTAAAACGGAATACAGTCGCCGAATGCCTCGCCGTCGCACGTGAAGTAGTGAAGGTTGAACGCATTGAATGCTTCGGCGCGCACTTCGAAATTCAGCCGCTCCCGCATGGCGAACTTCCGCGCGAGTGAGATGTTGACGTCCCGGTAGGGCGAACCGCGCACGGTGCTGACACGGGGGCCTGCGCCGAGGCCGCTGTCTGAATCGCCACTTTCCATGGCCGACTGAACGGAATTCCATGGCTTGCTCGACGCCGCGATTCTGGCACGGTAGAGGCAACGCGCCACATAACAGCAGGCCGGCGAGCTCGGCAACTCGCATCGGCCTAATTGTAACGCAGGCTCTACGCCGTCTTCACCAATTCGACTTCGAGAGAGATCTCCACTTCGTCGCCCACCATCACGCCCCCACCTTCGAGTATCGGATTGTAGGTCAGGCCGAAGTCTTTGCGGCTGATCTTCGCCACACCTTCCGCGCCCCGCCGCGTGTAACCCCACGGATCTTTGATTTCGGGCGTCGAGTTCACATACAGCATGACTTCGCGCGTCGTGCCGCGAATCGTCAGATCGCCGGTGACCTTGTAAGCCTCCGGACCGTCCGCTTCGATCTTCTTCGATTCGAACCTCATCGTGGGATGGTTCGCCACGTCGAAGAAGTCCGCGCTCTTCAGGTGCTTATCCCGATCGGGCTCGCGCGTGTTAATCGAATTGACGTCGATTTCCGCTGTAACGCTGTCGGCCGTGACCGTGCCGCTGAGTTTGCTGAACTCACCGCGCACATTGGCGATCATCAGGTGCCGGACCTTGAAATGCACGCTCGAATGAGACGGCTCGATCGTGTAGGTGGCGGCCGTGGGGGCCGCTGTCGGCGTAGAACTCATGCAAAAAATCCTCCCTTCAATTGATGCTAGCTCCTTCGCTCGCGACTCGCACGAATCTACCGCATTCTGGCCGCTTCGTCCTTCATCACTTGTGCGTTGTGCCACGCTTGCTGCGCCAGCGGCCCCTGAATGGCGGCCGCCTGCTGGCTGAACTTCACCCCTTCCAGCACTTGCGCCTTTTTGAGGGTCATCTTGCCGAGCTGATAGTTGGCCAGCCCAAGATAGAACAGCGCCGTAGCTGTGCGGGCATCGTTGCCGGCCACCAGAGGGAGCGACGTGCGCAGATCCTTATCGGCCTCGGAGTACGTTCCCTTCCCGGCCTCCACCACGCCGGCGATCCAGTGACCGCTGGCCAGTTCCGCGCCGCGTTTGCGCTCCCAATCGGCGGCGGACATGCCCTCCGGGCGGCAGTGCCTGTTGAGCACGGCGGTCAGGCGCTTGGCATAGCTCAGCGCCCGATCGTTCCGCTTGTGGTTCAACGCGGCCTCGGCCAGCACCGCTAGCGCGTCGTCGTTGTCCGGAAAGTTCTCCAGGGCTTTCTCGGCGACATCCGGGATTTCAGCGGCCGCGCCCATCTGCTGCAAATCGTGAAAGTAAAGGCCGTAAGTGTCGGTGAGGTACTTGCTTTTGGGGTTTGCCGCTCGAGGGCGGCCAACAGGTCCACTGCGTCTTCGGGGTGCGCCCCGACGGCGGTGGCATAAGGCGTATTCCGTGTACAGTTCGACGCCTTGGGCATACGTTACGCGATTGCTCCGAGCTTCCTTTTCGTCGTCGTCGGCGGGAGCGGGTGCCGAGATCGCTTCGCGCGCCAGCGCGCACGTTTGCGCCGCCAGGATCTTCACCTGGACGGCGTTTTTCTCCCCTGCGGCATCTTTTTAATTCCTGATACGCGGTCTCCAGATTACCGGTGGCGATCACCAGGGGCGCGAGGAGAAAGGCGAAGCTCGCCATAGCGAACATGGGAACCTCCTTGATCGCCGCAATTCGATTATAGACCTGTGCATCTTAAATTAACAGCGTGGTGGCGCTGCAAGAATTCGGAGGGCGGCCAATCTTGGCCGCAGCCTTTTAGGCAGCCTCGACAGGCTTAAGCCGGTCCCACCAAGAGCGGGCCTGCGAGGCCCGCGCAGGCTTCGAGCCTGCCCCACCGCGGCGGACAAAATGTAGAAACTCAAGAGCCGCGATTTGTGCGGAATCGAGCCTCCCCCGCTATACTGAAGGCTGTCCCACGATGCGCAAAACATTCTACGGCTGGTGGGTGACGCTGGCGTCCTTCCTCACGTTCGGCATCGCCGTCGGTTTGCCCTACTACAACATGCCGTTTTTCTACGACTACTTCCAGCGCGAGTTTCACTGGACCAAGGGACAGATCACGTTCGGCTTTCCGCTGGCCGCCCTGCTGACGCTCTGGATCGGTCCCGTGCTGGTCCCGCGCTTCAGCCCGCGCAAGCTCATCCTAGTAGGGACCGCGCTCACCTGCGCCGCATTCCTGGGCTTCGGAACCATGCGCGGCTCGCTGACAGTCTACTACGCCCTGTGGTTCCTCTACACCGTGGGCTACATCCTCTCCGGACCGATTCCGCATCAGCTTGTCATCTCGCACTGGTTCCGGCGCAATCGCGGCAAGGCCATGGGGATTCTGTACGTGGGCGTCGGCCTGATCGGATTCCTCGGCTCGTACCTGGTGAAGCCACTCACCGAGGGGACCAGTTTTCACACCGCCCTAATCGTCTGGGGCGCGCTGATGTTTCTGGCCTGGCCCATCGCCATCTTCGCGATCCGCGACCGCGCCGCGGACCAGGGCCTTTATCCGGATGGCGACAGCCAGCCGCCCGCGGAAAATCAAGCGGAATCGCTTACCTTCGGCTACCTGCTCCACCACTATTCCTTCTGGCTGCTGCTGATCGGCAGTTTCTGCTCCATCGGCGCGATTGGCGCGGTCAACTTCCACATGAAATTCGTCTTTCTCGACCAGGGCTTTACGGACCGCTCGAAAGAAGGGCTGGCGCTGCTGAATTCCACATGGCGCGTGGCTTCCATGACCATCCTGGCCACCAGCATCGCCGGACGCCTGGCCATCGGCGGCCTGGCCGACCGCTTCTCGAAAAAATGGGTCATGACCGTCACTTATTTTCTGGTCGCCGCTACGATTCCCATGCTGCTGACCGTCAGCCCATCGCGCTCGCCGATGGCCTTCGCGGTGCTATTCGGATTCGGCATGGGCGCGGACTACATGCTGATTCCGCTCATGGCCGCGGAACAGTTCGGCGTGAACACGCTGGCGCGCGCCATGGCCATTATTCTGCCGGTCAACACCATCGGGCAGACCTGGTTTCCGTATTTCGTTTCGATTCTGCGCGAGCGCTTCGGCAGCTACGCCATCGCCCTGGGAGCGGTGTTCGCCGTCTCGATCGTCGGCGCGCTAGCCATCTTGCTGCTGCCGCGCCATGAGGCATCGGATGAGGCATTTCGTTTACAAAACTCCGGACGAGTTGCGGCGCGCGGCTGACCAGGCGGGCGCGGCGCACGTCCGGTTCACCGCCGGCCCGGATGAAGTGCGGCGCGTGCTGGCGCGGACTGTGCGCGTGGGCGCGTACACCGTCGGCAACTCCATCGCCATCCAGCCCATGGAGGGGTGCGACGGCACGCTTGATGGAAATCCCGGCGAGCTGACCTGGCGCCGCTACGAACGCTTCGCGCGCGGCGGCGCCAAGCTCATTTGGTTTGAAGCCACCGCCGTGCGCGAAGACGGGCGCGCCAATACCCGCCAGCTTTGGATTACACGCCGCAACGTTTCGGATTTCGCGCGGCTGCTCGCGCGCATTCGCGAACTGCATCGCCAACATTGGGGCACGGCGGACGATCTGCTGCTGCCTATCCAGCTTACCCATTCCGGGCGCTACAGCGTGCCGCGGCGCATCATCGCCTATCACAATCCGCACATCGACCGGAAGACCGGCACGCCGCCCGATTATCCGGTCATCGCCGACGACGAACTGGAGCGCCTGGAAGACGACTACGCGATCGCCGCCGGCCTGGCGCTCGAAGCCGGATTTCAGGCGGTGGATATCAAGGCCGTGCATGGCTATCTGATCAGCGAACTGCTCGGCGCCAAGACCCGCGACGGCCGTTATGGCGGTCCGCTCGAAAACCGTTTGCGGTTCATGCGCAACGTGATCGGCAAACTGCGCGCGGCGTTCGGCAACCGGCTCACGATCGCGATCCGGATGAACGCCTTCGACGGCGTGCCGTTCGCCTGCGATTTTGAGACTCCATATCCGTATGGTTGGGGCGTGGATGCCGCCAACCCGCTCCGTGAAGATCTGCGCGAAGTAAAGCAGGCCATCGGCAGCTTCCAGGAATGGGGCGTTGAACTGCTGAATGTCTCGCTGGGATCGCCTTACTACAATCCGCACATCGTCCGTCCGTTCGAGAAGCCGGACGAGGGCAACTACGAGCAACCCGAGCATCCGCTCCTGGGTGTCGACCGGCATTTCCGCATCGCCGCCGAGCTGCAGCGCGCGTTTCCGGATCTGCCCATCGTAGGAACGGGTTATAGCTGGCTGCAGAAGTATGCCATTAACGCCGGGGCGCACAATATCGCGGCTGGTGACGTTCGGTTTGTGGGTATCGGACGCGGCGCACTAGCCTATCCGGACTTCGCGCGGGATGCCCTGGAGAAGGGCGAACTGGATGAGCGCCGCTGTTGCAAGACGTTGACGTATTGCACTTACCTGATGCGGCAGAAGAACCATCCGCTAGGACAGTTTCCGACGGGGTGTCCGCCGTTTGATAAGGAGGGCTACGGAGAGTTGATCAAGCTCGCCCGCCATAGTGGCACAGGCTTCCACCGGTGAGTGCCCTACGCCGTCATAGCCAGCATCTGGTGACTTTCCCACCGCCGCTTCCAAAGCATCCAAGCCAACCCCACCACGTGAAAAACTTCCTTCATGTTCAGTGGTTTCGCCAGGACATTGTACGCGCCCAAGTTCAGCGCCTCGGACCACAAGCGCTCGTCCGCCATCCGTGAAGTGACCACTAACAGGGGCGGACACTCTATGCGGCCCAGCCGGCACAAGACGTCCTGCCAGGCGCCGTCCGGCAGTTCGCTCTCGCAGATCACCACCGGCGCCACGTTTTCGCGCAGGAACTCGAACGCCTCCCGCTGCGTCCGCACGCCGTGCTGCTGCCAGTTGGAATGTTTCAGAATGTCGGCTAAGCGCTGATGATCCTCGTCAAACTGGCTGATCAGCAGTACGTTGACAACTCTCTGGGAAACGGTTTGGGTGTCTTCGCTATTCATGGCCTCGTCTCCTTGGCCTGATGCGTCCGACAACTTGGCGGTCGTTTCAGGTATGAGTGCATTCTAGCACCCTATTCGCGTTATTATTCGAATTTTTCCTAAAATATGCGAAAATAAAGTACCATTTCACATTCGCGGCGCCACCACGGAGGGCTGGGTAACCTGTGCGCGCACTAACCGGCCCAGCACTGCGATGAAGCGCGGCGCATCGTTCAACCCGGGCACCATGCGGAACTCCGGGATGCCCAAACCGAGGGCCTGCGCGCGATGCTCGATGTCGATTTCGTGCAGAGTTTCCACGTGATCCGACACAAAAGAAACCGGAATCACCAGCACGCGCCGGCTGCCTTCGGCCGCTAATTGTTTGACGGTGGCGTGCATGGAAGGTTGCAGCCATTTCGATGCGCCGACCTTGCTTTGGTAACAAAGACGACGGCGCCCCGGCCAACGTCCCTGGCTCCATGCCAATTCGACGGTGCGCTCGATTTGCCGCTGGTATGGATCGCCCGCCTCGATCACCGCCATGGGCACGCTGTGCGCGCTGAACACCATATCCACCTCGGCCGGATCGTCGAATTCCGCCAGCGACTCGTCAATCGATTCCACCAGCGCGTCGATGTAGCTAGCCTCCTCATGAAACTCGGTCACCGCGTGTACCCGTGGATTCCACCCCTGCGGATGAAATCGCCGTTTCCATTCGTTCAGGCTGCTTCCCGTGGTGGTGCGGGAGTATTGCGGATAGAGCGGCAGCAACACCACCTCTTCGGGCGCGTGCGCCTCCAGCTCATGGATGGCTTCCGCGGTGAATGGATGCCAGTAGCGCATGGCCACCACCACGCGCGCGTCGAAATCGCGCCGCAATTCGGCCTCCAGGGCCAGCGCCTGCCGCCGCGTGAATTCCAGGATCGGCGAGCGGCCCCCGATTTCGGCATAATGGCGCCGCACGTGCCGCGCGCGTGTGGTCGAGATCAGGCGCGCCAGAGGCTGCCGCGCGATGCGCGCGAACGGAAAATCGATGATATCCGGATCGCAGAAAAGATTGTAGAGGAACGGCTCGATGGCATCGAGCGAATCCGGCCCGCCAAGCTGAAAAAGAACGACCCCTATTTTGGACATCCCGATTAGGTGAGTGTAGCAATACTGCGAGGGGTGGCGCACTGCATTCGACACCTCGAGTTTTTTCGCATTTGCCGCAGCGAACCTGGAGGGTGGGCTTCAGCCGCGGATGTCTGGTCTGCGCGCGATCCCTCGCACGGCTGCGCGAAACGAAAAATGCGAATCCCGCACACCGTACGAGCCGACGAGTCGCAGCACCCCCAGCACTGGTCTTATCGGCGTTCATCGGCGTTCATCGGCGGCCTGATATGCTTTTCTTCCGGCCCAACGCGAAAATCAAAACCGAATATTGGCCGCCGATGAACGCCGATGAACGCCGATAAAACACAGGCAAATAAGCCAAGCCCGAATCCGGCGGAGGTGCACAAACACCGGCGCTCGGACAGCCGGCCAGCCTCGCGCGCACCCCCCTCGCACCCCGCTCGGCCAGCGAAGCTCGCCGTCCCGTTTACACTAGAGGAATGCTCCTCTTTCGCCTGATGCCGCTCGCCGCCGTCGGGCTGTCCCTTTTTGCCCAAGCGCCCTGCGCCAATACCCCGGCATTCACACCCTGCGAATTCACCTTCGACCTGAATCCGCAGGAAGCTGCCGCCCACCCCAACCCGTACGCCGATGTCGACGTGTCCGCCGAGTTTCGCTCCCCCCACTTCCATACCTTCAAGCTGCCGGGCTTCTGGGATGGCGGCCAGCGCCTGGTAATCCGCTTCACACCCACGGAACCGGGCGAGTGGCTCTGGCGCGTCTCCAGCAATATCCAGCGGTGGGAGGGCCAGTCCGGATCGTTTACCGCAGCCGATTCCGAGGCGCCTGGGTTCGTGCGCGCCGCCAACTTGCATCACTGGGCCTGGACCGCGGGATTGGGCCGCGCCCCGCACCTCTGGATGGGCGACACCCTCTACCCCTTCGCCTTCCTCGACCAAGCGCTGTTTCAGCGCATCGTGGATACGCGCGCCACGCAAAAGTTCAATCATATTCGCGGCCTGGTGCTGGGCACCGCCGAACAAGCCGCCCGCATCTTCCCCTCGCCCGACCACCCCAACGTGGAACATTTCCAGCACCTCGACCAGGCGATCCGCTACATGAACTCGAAGGGCATGGTCGCCGACCTGATCCTGGCCGGACCGCAAAACCAGCTCGCACGCCTATTTCCCACGTGGCAGCAGCGGAAGCGCTACATCGGTTATATCGTGGGGCGTTATGCGGGACTGAATGTCACCTGGCAAGGCGTGCAAGCCTTCGAGACTTACGACACCGGGCGCGCCCTGATGAAGGAAATCGGCACACTCCTAAAACAAATGGACCCTTACCAGCATCCCCGTACCAGCGGCAGCCTGGCAACTTCCGGTCCGCTGCTGGACGACGGTTGGATGGACTTCGTGGCGCACCACACGGGTGACGACCAGGTCTGCGCCATCGAGCGGCAACTTTTTCCCACGCCCTTCGTCAACTTGAAATTTGCCGGCGAGGATAGCGGCGCCGGCAAATCGCAGCCCGACGACGTGGACTCGAACGCCTTCCGCCACCGCCTCTGGAACGCGGCCATGGACGGCGATTACCCGACCTACTTCAACAGCGGCACGGCGGGCGCGGGCAACATCCCGGTGGACGCGCGCTATCTGGATTCGCCCGGCGTGAAGGCCATGACGGTCTGGTACAACCTCTTCGCGGGCAGCCGCCACTGGGAATTGGAGCCCTACTTCGACGTGGATGGCGGGCGCGCGGTCGCGGTGGCGGAAAAAATGCTGGGGCCGGCGGATAGCCTGGACGCCGATACCATTTCGGCAGTCGAATATATCGTCTACGTGGAGAATCCCCGGCCCGTGGAATTGCGGGTGGAAAACCACAGTTACGAAGTCAGTTGGATCAATCCGATAGACGGCGATGAAATCAAGGAGAAGAAAGGGTACCATGGCGAGCATTTCACTGGATCGCCGCCCGATAGCGCGCACGATTGGGTGCTGCACGTTTCGCGCGAAGGTCATAAAGCGGGCATGCTGAAGTCATATAAGTTCGAGTCGCGGCGCATCGACATGCAAGCGGTGGAGCAGGAAATCGGGAAGGTGCCCTTCGAGATCGCACAACCCGCGGACACCGCGATTTCGGAGACGAGGCTGCCCTGGATCGAGGCCAAATTCAAGAAGGAATCGCGCGCCACCCGCACCATGATGTGGCTCTGGACCGGCGAATGCACCGTCGATGGTCAAGGCTATCGCGTGCTCGGCACAGGCCAAAAGGGCACGGCCAGTTTCCCGCCGCACATTGCCATCAATTATCCGGCGGTGATGGACTTGCGCCTTTATGGCATGAACGCCAATGGCAAAGTCTATAGCGTGGACAAGACCTACCAGCTCGACAAGTGACCGAACTGATCCTGGCTGTAGACACTACGCACGAATTCGGCAGCCTGGCGCTGTTGCGCGGCGCCGAAGTGCTGGAAGAAATGCCGCTGCATTCCCCCGAAGGCTTCGGCCAGATTCTCTTCGGACGCCTCGCGGAATTGTTGGCGCGGCATGCGGCGAAAACGGCGGACGTGGATTGTTTCGCCGCGGCGTCCGGTCCGGGATCGTTCACCGGGGTGCGCATCGCACTGGCCTGCGTGAAAGGACTGGCGGAGGCCGCCGGCAAGCCCGCCGTCGCGGTGTCGAATCTGGAGGCGATGGCCACGTTCGGCTCGGGTGCGCTGCGCGCCGTGGTGCTGGACGCGCGCCGCGGCGAGGTTTACGGCGCGGTGTATGACGCACGCGGCACGGCCGTCACGCCCGAAACCGTGATGCCGTTCACGGCTTGGCTGCGGACTTTGCCGGAAGGCGAGATCGAGTTTGTGGCGACGGATTTCGGTCCATTTGGCGCGGCGCTCGCGGGCACGCGCTTCGCCGCCGCACCCGTGACTACGGCCCCGCGCGCACTGGCCGCCGCGGTGGGACGCATCGCGGGCGAACGTCTGCGCGCCGGCCAAGCCACCGACCCCGCCGGCATGGATGCCAACTACGTGCGCCGTTCCGACGCGGAGTTGTTCTGGAAAGAGTGGTAGCACGGGCTTCCGCCTGTGTTGTAGCCTGTGTGTTGTGGAGCAACCAACCTGGCTGGACTGGGCGCGGCGCTTGCAAGCCATCGCGCAAACCGGTCTTGCCTATTCGCCCAACCAATACGATCTCGAACGCTACGAGGCCGTGCGCGAAATCGCGGCTGAGATGCTGGCGCAGGGATCGGCCAGCCCCATCGCACCCATTCGCGGCGTCTTCGCCGGCCAGGCCGGCTATGCCACACCCAAGGTAGACGTGCGCGGCGCCGTGTTCCGGGAAGATAGAATCCTGCTGGTCCTGGAGCGCGAAGACGGCGGCTGGACGCTGCCCGGCGGATGGGCCGACGTGGGCGAGTCGCCGGCCGATGCCACCGTGCGCGAAGTGCGCGAGGAATCCGGCTACCAGACGCGCGCGGTGAAACTGCTGGCGCTCTACGACCGCAATCGCCACGGCCACCCGCCTATCCCATTTCACGCCTACAAACTCTTCTTCCGATGCGCGCTGATCGGAGGCGAAGCTGCCGCGAGCCACGAAACCAGCGCCGTCGATTGGTTTGCCGAAGACGGGTTGCCGGCCCTATCGACCTCGCGTGTTACGGCGGCGCAGATTCACCGCTTCTTCGAGCATTCCAGGAATCCGCCTTGGCCGACGGATTTCGACTAGGCGGGACGGGCCGCGAACGACCCTGCGGGTCGTTACCAGGGACGTGGCGCAGGCACTCATTGCCTGCCGCGCTGACACTCGTGTCAGCGCAGGCGAGCGTAGCTCGCCCGAACACAGGCTGAAGCCTGTGCACACAGGCTGAAGCCTGTGCTACCAGCGGGCCTGCGAGGCCCGCGCAGGCTGCGAGCCTGCCCCACTAACGGCGCGAGTTCCCCGTTAC
>Ga0181526_10001159_pt1 | contig 25942 bp, 26 predicted proteins | sample PEATcosm2014_Bin_35_FD_119750 | JGI IMG/M metagenome (GOLD analysis project Ga0181526, IMG submission 119750) | Peatland microbial communities from MTU Mesocosm Facility, Houghton, MI, USA - PEATcosm2014_Bin06_30_metaG | ecosystem: Environmental > Terrestrial > Soil > Wetlands > Peat | place...
CACCCGAGGGGCTGTTTAGAATCTCTCGAAATTCCGTTTGTCGCAACAGATGTTCGTTCTCTACACTTTCTACAATTTCGGCGGATTGGCTATGTTCAAGCTTTGCTTCGAAAAACAAAACGTTCTGATCGATGGGGACCGATGGCTCTACAAAAACCGCAGCGCGGGACGGTTCGAGTGGCTGGCATTGCTTGCAATACGCCGGGTGCGAAGGCCAAGCGATGCATGGGTGAGCCTCGATGAAATCGCCCGCCTGCCGAATTGGTCGCGAAAGACCGGTCGCGGACACATGGGCGGAAACATCGCTCGATATTTGGTTGCGTTGCAGAAGCACGGTTTCAGGGTAGATACAGAGGAGCGGTGGGTTGGACCCTATCGACTGCACCTAGCGCCTTCCGAAATCGTGTTCGACATTTCTATCGAACAGGCTGAGAATCGCCTTCAATTGGGACGGACCCATGCACCGATTTCAAGAGGCGAGCTTTACCGCTTCACGGATTCCTATGCACGCGCACAGTGGCTTTTCTTTCAGGGGAAATCGCTGCCCTCGAAAGAACGTGGCCCAAACAACGAGGGTGCTCACCACATCCTCAACCGCATGGCAGACAACGATTTCTTTTGCCCACGTCTTCGGCTCCTCGCATCAATCTCCGCAGTGCAGGTACTGTTCCAGCTCGGAAGGTTCCAAGCAGCGGGAAAAACGCTCGAGGATAAGGTCGCGCTCCTCCCGGAGGTGAATGACGATGCGCTGACAGCGACGTTCCTTTTAGAACTGGCATGGTCTCGCCAGCGCAGCGCGAGCGGTGCCCTGTCCAACCGCTTGACCGACGAGGCGATAAATCGTGCCCGTGGATTTGCGGAGAGAGCCGGTGACCGTGCGTCGTTCGCACGTCTCGCATACCGCATGAGCGGGTTCCTCACGAAGAAAGGGCAGCATCGCGAATCCATCGATCAGCTCCTCCTCGCCATCGAGGCGGTGCTCATCACCGGGAATTTCTACGAGCTTCAGGCCTATTGCATAGATCTCGGGAGTGTTATCCACCGGCTCGGGCCGAAATTCTATTTGGAAGCTCAAGAGTGGATTCTCCTTGGCATTGAAATCGGCCACTGGATGGGATACGGGCACGATAACCCTCACGGCGAAGTGATTCTCGGCAAAACGTACGCGGAGCAGGGTGATGCAGAGAAGGCACGACACTGGCTTCAAATTGCCGAAACGATCGCAGCGCAGTCCGGAAACCCTCTCACGCTTGCGGATGCGAAGATGGTCTGGGGATTCTGGCATCAGCGGTTCGGTACACCGGAGGGACTGATAATCACGCTCGTAGAGGCGCTAAAACTATTTCGCAGTCTCAGGAAGTTTGATTGCCCGCAAAAAGAACGGTATATGGCCCGAAAATTTCCGAGCGTCTGGCCGACTGTGATTGAGCGCATTAACTAGGGGTCCTGTTTACTACATAGGTATCTCTCTTTGACTTCTGCCGTGTCTGGAGTACGATCAAGTCATTCGGATAGTGACAGTTAGCCATAACTTTGTTCAGGACGATGACTACTTCAAGCACGGTGCTCCGCCCGATCCACCCGTTTCCTGCCCGGATGGCTCCTTCCATAATCCGGCGGCGTCTTAAGTCGAAAAGATCGCTTTGCGTCGTTGATCCCATGGCGGGATCAGGAACGACTCTCGTTGCCTCCCGCCTCCACGGACATCGCGCACTCGGTTTCGATACTGATCCGCTTGCACTTTTGATCGCAAGAGCATGGGCGTCCGATGTCGACCCGAAGCAACTTCGGCCGCTGGCGGCACGAGTATTGAGCACCGCGCAACGTCGGTACGCTTTGATAACCCAGGGCAGCGCCTATCCAACAGGGGCTGACAAGGAGACCTGTGCCTTCGTCCGTTTCTGGTTTGATCCAACAAACCGGCGTCAGTTGGCTGCGCTCTCTGCATCAATTGCTTCGGTGCGTGATGCGGCCGCGCAAGCCGTTTTGTGGTGCGCCTTTTCGCGGATGATCATCACGAAGGACGCCGGCGTGTCGCTCGCGATGGACGTATCTCATAGCCGCCCCCACCGAGCCTACAAGATTGCGCCCGTCACGCCATTCGTGAGATTTCCACTTGCGGTCGAACAGATTCTCCGCGCGTCGCACTTTTCCGAGGGAGAAAAGTTTCCTCAGGCTGCGGTTCGGCGGGGCGACGCGCGAAAGATTCCCCTTAAGAACCGAACAGCCGACTTGGTGATCACCTCTCCGCCTTATATAAATGCGATCGATTATCTCCGGGGTCACAAGCTATCGCTCGTCTGGATGGGGCGCTCGGTGAGCGAGCTAAGAGACCTTCGGTCCCGCAATATCGGATCGGAGAAGTTCCAGACCCCCTCCGATGATCTCCAACGCTTGAAGACCATACAAAAAGGGATCGGGAATCTCGCGGCACTTCCTATGCGTGCCCAGAGGATGCTCCTTCAATATTTTCACGATATGGAAGGCGTGCTTCGGGAGATCAGTAGGATTCTGAAGCGTAACGGCAAGGCCGTGGTGGTGGTCGGCAATTCCACGATCCGGGGGATATACATTCCAAATTCGAAGATCCTCGCGGGCATCGCTCGGAGACATGGTCTCCATCTTGCATCGGCCCGAACGCGTGAACTTAAAGAGAACCGTCGATATCTGCCTCCGCCGGCTCGGCGCGCCTCCGGGGCGGCAATGCAATCGCGAATGAACGAAGAGGTGATTCTTTTCTTCGAGAAAAGGCCCTCCGCCCCCAAAGGTGGGTATCAATGAAAACGCACCATATCCACGCGATGGAATTTGACCTCGACAGTCTTAAACGAGAAGCGGAAGTGGGCAACCGCTACGAAAAGCGCCTTACTGCACTTGTTAGCTCCGGCCAGGAGGTTGATCGGATCAAGGGTGTGGTTGCCGCAGCCGTCGAAAACATCCGCGCCGGGAAGAAATCCTTTGTCATTTATGGCGAGCCGCAGAGCGGAAAAACGGAAATGATGATCGCCCTTACCGCCAAGCTTTTGGACGAGGGGCACAAGATCATTGCGGTGCTGCTGAACGACAGCGTCCAACTCCTCGGGCAGAACCTCGAGCGGTTTCAACGGTCCGGCCTCTCGCCGTCTCCCAAAAAGTTCAGTGAAGTGCTGCCACCAGAGGTTGTCATCGGTGAACGGCAGTGGGTAATCTTCTGCAAGAAAAACGGCAAGGACTTGCAGAAACTTATCCAAAAGATCGAGGGCCATCCTGATCGCGTAGTGCTGGACGATGAGGCAGACTACGCAACGCCCAATTCCAAGATCAACCAGCGAGAAAAAAGCAAGATCAATGTGCTCACGGAGAAGCTCATTGGTCCGAAAGGCATTTACATTGGAGTCACGGCGACTCCCGCCCGATTGGACCTCAATCGCACCCATCAGAACCAGAACGAATACTGGATTGATTTCCCGCCCCACTCCAATTACGTGGGACAGGATGTCTTCTTTCCGGTCAATTTGGAGCACCTTCAATTCCAGCTCTCATTCCTTCCCGATACAGGCGACATGCCCCGTTACCTTCGTGACGCCCTTTTCCGTTTCCTGATCCGTGTCGCGTATCTCAATACGCGGGTCAACCCAACGGAAAAGAACTATTCCCTCCTCATTCATACAAGCGGCCGTAAGGATGATCACGCCGTCGATTACAAACAGGTTGTGAAGCTCTTTGAAGCACTGCGCGACGACAAGCATAAAGATTTCAGAACGTATTATGAGACGCTCTTCAAGCTGGCAACTGAACTCTACGGCGACAAAGCGCACGAAATCATCAAATACATCCTCGCGAACTGCGACCGGAATAATGTGGTCGTCATGAACAGCGATAAAGAAGTGAACGCTGCCGAGAACAGAACCGGTACAAACCCATCAGCCACGTTTACGGTGGTGATCGGAGGCAACATCGTGTCGCGGGGCGTTACGTTCGAAAACCTCCTCTCGATGTTCTTCACCCGCGATGTGAAACACAAGCTACAACAGGATACCTATATCCAACGTGCGCGGATGTTTGGCTCCCGTAAGGTCTACCTGCAATACTTCGAACTCACGATACCGAGAGGCCTGTATCTCGACTGGCAGCGATGCTTCATTTTCCACAGATTGTCGCTTGAAGCGCGGAAGCAAGACAATCGCTCTCCGGTATGGCTCGACGGGGAACGCATAACCGCCGCGGCGAGTTCGAGCATCGACAGAACGAACATTCTCGTCGATAGGGGCGAGATGAGTTTCGATCCCTTTCCCTATGACGCTGCCGGTATTAGCGAGATTCTTGGCCGCAACGGTACGCCTTTAGAGAAGGTCAAAGACCTCTCTGAACGCTTTGGTACGCACTGTCTGCCGGATTACTTGATCACCTACATGGAGAACTTCCGCCCCGCCGGTGACGCATCAATCGCAGTCCATGGCCCTCGCTCAATCGCCGGCTACGCCGACAAGGCCGGAGAAATTGACAAGACAACCATCACCCGTACGCGGGGATTTATCGGCGAACCACAGCTCGAAAAGAGCAAGTATCCGGACGCGATCCACCACATCAACATTTTCTACAACGATCAGAATCCTAATCGCGCGAGAATCTTCTACAAGTACGAGGGGAACATCCGGTTCCTGAAAGCCCCAAAGAACAAATGATCAGTGAGTTCGAATTTTTCCACGGCGCGGTGTTTGCTCGGATGCTCCATTCAGGCCAGGCGGTATTATCGATCAAGCCATACTCGGAATCTGATAACGCCGCCTACGTGGTGAATGACAGCAAGGCCGTGTACATAAAATATTCGACAAAAAGGCTTTCTCCATGGCGTTTCTCGTTCCAGCCACGACACCATGAGATGATCCTCGAAATGAAAGGGAATATGGGCGAGGTGTTCATCTGTCTCGTCTGTAACGACGACGGTGTCGTAGTGTTGAGCTTTGACGAATTTCAAGAGGTTGTCAAAGCAGACGGCGGCGCCGTCGAGTGGCTGAGTGCGGCGCGAAACAAGAGACAAATGTACTTGGTAAAGGGGCCCCTCGGCAGGCTTACCTTTAAGGTCGGGAAAGACGATTTCTCCGGAAAGCTCTTTACACCTCGGACCCAGTCGTAAGATGACCTGGCAACGAGGCCGTCACGCTTTCACCGCGCGATCAGCAAACATTTCCTCTAAAATCGATCGAATCGCGGTTAAAACCTCAAACGCAGATTCGTGGCTTTTCACGGGTTCTTGGTGTAGCACACGATTGCACCGTCGGGCCAGATCCCTCGCGACCTTTGCGCCAGCGGAAGAGATGGCCTGTTTTTGCTCGGCTAGATCGCTGAGCGCCTCGAAGCAGATGTAGTCTTTGCGCCCCTGTCGTCCGAGCTTTTCTTTCAACCCCTGCTCCAGCGCGGCGCGTGACAATGCAATTGATGCGAGCGGCAGTCCCATAATGAAAGCTCGGGTCGCTTCGGCAAGATAACGGTTCGTTTGTTTCGATGGCGTATCGCGGGAATTCAGATGCGAGAGCCGCAATGTTCTTTGCACGAGTCGCGGCACTTCCTCCAACTGTCGCCGTGTGTAGTATTGGTCCAGAGCCCCGTCAATCACTTCAAGATGATCCCGTACGATCACATCTAATTGGGATAGTTTATTAGCGGTTAGAGATTCCCGACACAGAACGATGACCTTTGTTAGATTGTCCACAAATGTATTCGTTTCGATCTGCTCCTCTCGCTCTTCAGGAGGAAGGTTTTCGTAGTATTCCTTCTCCAATTGATCGGCATGAATTCGGGGTTCCTCCGAAAGTGTCAGTTCCATAGCACCCTCCCGCGCATTTCGTGAGTGAATCGTCAAACCCTCTTCACAGCTTGCCCTGCATTTTCCAGACACGGAACAGCAATTTCAGATACAGACCTGAATACAGGGGGCTGAAGTCATCGACGAATGTTCGCTGTGCGAAAAGGCTCGTGTTTTGGTACGAGACAGCGGGCACCGTGATCCGCTTTTGCTTGCCTTTCGGGCCGATGCGTTTCGAAGAGGGGAGGTCGAGAAGCCAATGGTGCGCGCAGGCATTCCTGATCCGGTTGAGCTCGCGCAAGGCCTCATATTGACGCGCCGTCAGGAGATTCAGCCGACCGCACCAGTGGATCAGATCGGCAGAGCGCAAATCATTGACGATCCGGATCGTCTCCTTCTTCGTCAGCCTCCGGTTCTGCCGCGCAACAAAGTCAAAGAGGATCGCGCGAAGCAGGACCTCGATGGCGAGATGGAGGCTTAATACAAAACTCCGCATGATCTCCGTACGAAAGGTTTTCAGATATTTGCAGCGAAGCTCGGGGTCTCTCTCGTTCACGCTGAAGAGCGTGTCTTCGAGGCTGTCGATCTCTCTCCTCAGGCATTCTGCCCTCTTCACAAAGCGCTGCCGTTTGCGTGCAATGTCGTTGGCGGCTTTGGCGGTCTTCTTCATGGGGTATTATGCCCTATATCTTACGCCGCATCCCGCGACATTCAACCGATAATGCATGTGTTTTGTTATACTTATAATATCTTGATTGCCTGAAACCGGGCCGATCCTCAGGAGGCGATTCGAAGTTTGCCACAACAATTCCCCGCATTTTCCCGACGGAATTCACAATCCGATTCGCCAGTCGGCCCGGTTTTTATGGGCAGCACACGAAGGACCGTTGTTTGCGGCTGCGGATGAATCAATGAAAGTGAGCATCCAACGCACTTCTCTACCCCTATGAGCCGTCCGTTGGTTCGCTAAAGTTAAGGAAAGGTCGAATCAAAGATCACTGGTTCCTTGGCACAATGATGCATCCGACAAGCTATCTCCGTTCCCATCGCAAGCGCTCCGGTATGAGTCTAGCGGAGGCTGCCCGCATTCTCGGGTACGGGCACAGTGGTGAAGTCTCACGGCACGAACGATTGACCTCCGTGCCCTCCCTGCGCGTCGCGCTTCGCTACGAAGTTCTGTATCGCGTGCCCATCAGGAAGCTGTTCCCCGGACTATTCGAAGAGGAACAGAAAGAGGTAGAAGAACGTCTGTCGGCGCTTTTCGAGGAATGTTCCCGAAGCAGTGCGCGTGGGCGGACGGGGGCGATGATCGCGCGCAAGTTGGAGTGGGCATGGGAGCGCGCTAACGAGGATCAGGGCGCATTATTTGATCTTCCCGAACATGCATAACGTCCGATTGCTCGGACTCGCAATACGCGCCCGCTGGCTTGGCTTTTCAGCATTGGATGCGCGGGGTCATCTGCTCGATTGGGGGCTCCTCTTTTATCAACGAAGGCGATCAAACGAGTTGCAATCGGCGAAAAAGCGGTTCGAAGGGCTCTTCGACCGGACAAACCCCACGGTCGTCGTGGTCGTTTTGCCCCGCCTCAAGACCCATGAGGACATCATTACCACACGATTAATCGTAAGATCGCTTCGATCTGCTGCATCATCTCTCTCAGTGCGGATCGTTCGGTTGCGGCGCGACGCCATACGCGCAGCATTTGCCCCATATAATGCGAGATCGAAACACGAAATCGCCGTGGTACTTGCCCAACTATTTCCCGAACTCGGCTGGAAACTACCTTCTGAGCGAAAGATCTGGACAAAGGAAGACCCCAAGATGGCGATTTTCGATGCCCTCGCGGGTGGTGTTGCGTACCATAAAGCCAAAGTCGGCAACACGGCCCCGGTTTCCGATTGAGCCCTCCTGCCGACCCCTCGGTGACGTATAGACGAATGATTCGTCCGTCACGCCTTGAGGGGCCGACCAGAGGGCTTAATCACGTAAGTGACTCAAGAAGTAGTCATGCCCGGCTCTCGGAAGACCTGCGCGAGGGCTTGCACCTCGGTAGCCAGTTGGTTCCAACTTTCCCATGCGGAGGGTACCAAATATGTATCCACGGGCAATGGGGTAGTAAGAAATGAGAGAAGACGCCCCTTAGAAGCGGTTCCAACACTTCCGACCGAATATCCAGCCGGAATCATCACTTGTTGGAACCGTCGCTGAAATTGAGGTGCGACTCGCAGCCATGAATCAGACAGATCGGTAAGATAGCCCGTCACCGCATCGAGGTCGCTAAGCACCGAATCCGCCTGCTCTGCCTCGAGCATAGGTGCGTCAGACTTCGGCGTTGATCGATTTTCGATGGCTATCCGCCCTTGCTGGAATTCCTCATCCGAGATCATGCGATCTACTTTCATCCGGATGAGCTCTTTCATCTGTTCCCCTGCGCGCTGAATCTCTGATTCCCGCTTCAGCCGAACGTGGTCAATTTGCGCCACGGCAAGCTCGTTGATCCGCCGCAGATAGTGCTTCAGGTGCGCAATCGCATGGGGTTTTGGACTCGCATTCGAGAGGAACCGAGCGAATTCCTCATGAACTTCGCTCTGTGGATGACTATCCCAGTCGTCGCAATGCCGGTTGAAGCAGCGGTAATACGGATATTTCTTGGACCTGCCTCTAGAGAACGAGCCGGTAAGACCGTGTTCGCAGCTCCCGCAGCGCACGAACCCCCTGAGGGGGAAGTCCGGGCGCGTTGTCAGATGCGGAACTGATCGATTCCTACCTGCGATGATCTGCCGCACTGTGGCAAAGGTCTCTCGGCTCACCATCGGTAGATGCTTTCCGGGAAGCTCGTCGCCACTCCATGGGTCGCGAAGAATGCCTGCATAAAAGGGATCGTCGAAGAGATAATCGACAAACTGGTTCGTGAGTGCGCTGCCGGAACGGGTGGTGAGCTTTCGCCCCGTGAGAAAGCGCAGTATTTGCGCCTTGGTATACGCGCCTGATGCGAACTTCATCCACGCTTCCTGCAGAATGCTGAAGGCTGGTTCGTCCGGCACGTCCGCTTTTCGCTTTTTGCTTCCGGGCGCGGCAGCGCCCTTGTATCCCAACGGCGGTTGCCACGGATAGATTCCGTCCTGGAGTTTTCGCCGCATTCCCTGCACGGTGCGGGCCGCTCGCACATCGTTGTCGAATTGCGCGAAGCCCGCGAGGATCGTCTCAAGGAGCCGTCCCTCCGGTTTCGCGTCAATGGGCTCCGTGACCGATACGACGCGGACCCCATGCTTCATGAGCGCGGCCTTTATGTTGAAGTGGTCACCTACGTTGCGGGCGAGGCGGTCCACCTTCCACACGAGAAGCTGATCCACGGCCCTCTCGCGGCCCTTGCAGAACGAGAGGAGTTCGAGAAGCTGCGCTCGATCCGCAAATTTTGCGGACTCGCCTTTGTCGACGAATACCTGCACGATGTCGAGCCGGTTGCGCTCCGCATACTCGCGACACGCGATTTCCTGCGACTCCAGACTCGTGCCTTCAACTTGTTCTTTGGAGGATACCCTGCAATAGATAACTGCGTTCATTCGTCATAATGTGTTTATTTTTGCCGACCTTTCTTTCAGCCTAAGTGATCAGGACGCATTGTCAATATGGCCCGGCTGCTGCGGTCCACGCCGTTTCTTCTGATCGGCAAGCATGATGTCGAAAAGCATCTGCGCGAAGTCCTCAAGGTCCCGTTCGAAGTGCGGATCGCTCTTTTCGCATAGCGGGCAGCCTTTCACGAACTCAACGCCGTCTTCCGCTGCCGTTTTGTGGAGAGGTTGTTCCATGCGATTGAGTATGTATCCCGCAGCCAGTTGCACATAGGGATAGAAAGTTGTGCATGATGTTCGGTCTGCTTCGAATGGAAGCATCGCGCACAATTTCCTACCCCTATGAATCGGGCGCCCCCGGCGTAGGATGAGTGGACGCTTCGAAACCCAAAGGTCGATTCGAAGCGCTACTACCCATCCGGAATTCCATCCCTCCACAGATGCGAGGGCCGCTCGCGTACATCGGCGGAAAGCGCGCCGTTGCCAAACAAATCATTGCGATGCTGCCACGGCACACGGCCTACGTCGAACCTTTCGTCGGCGGCGGGCAGGTATTTTTCGCGAAGCCGCCGTCAAAGGTCGAAGTGCTGAACGATCTCGACTACGAGGTCGTGAACTTCTACCGCGTCGCTCAGCGTCATTATGAGGAGCTCGTCCGCTATTTGCGGTTCACCATCGTGAGCCGCAGATATTATGACCTTCTCAAAGCGACCAATGCCGAAACGCTCACGGACATTCAGCGCGCAGCGCGACTCCTGTACCTCCAGAAGACGAGCTACGCTGGCCGGGTGACGAAGCAGAATTTTCGTACCGCTGTCGTCCAGCCGTCGGGATTGAATCCCGAGCGTCTCCCCGAGCTCATTGAGGAGACGCATCAGCGCCTCCAGCGGGTCGTGCTCGAGTGCCTGCCGTACGAGAAAGTGCTTGCGAAATACGACAGCCGAGAGACGTGTTTCTTCGCCGACCCTCCGTATTTTGGTGTCCGCCATTACAAATTCAATTTTGCTTCGGACGACTTCCGCGTGCTCGCGGAGCGGCTGGGCAACGTGAAGGGATCGTTTGTGCTGTCGCTGAACGACGTGCCCGAAGTGCGGGAGATCTTCAGTGCGTTCCGGATGCGCGGGATTGAGATGCCGTACACGGCGCAGAAGGCCGCCGGCCGCAGGTTCCCCGAAGTGCTCATCACCAATTTCTGAAGCCTGCAAAAGCCGTCAACAGAAATCTACGGGGAATTCTGCGGCATAAGCTGTTGAATCCTCGTGATCTTGCAGGAGCCTATCGGGCGATCTGTTACGGATTTCGCAGTGCCCTCCTCCCATACTCGCCCCATGCCGAAATTCTTCGAACAACTCCTCGCCGCCTTGTGGAATTGGGTGCGCGCGCGGAAGCATCGTTCCGCCAAAGATGCTGCCGATGCGTTCACTGTCGGGTTCTGCGTGGTGGAAGGGGACGTGACGAAAGCCCGCATTACCGTGAGCCAAAGCCGCCGCGCGACCCATACCGCAGTAATCGGGCGTACCGGAAGCGGAAAGAGCTTCTGGATCAAGCATTGCGCGGCACAAGATGCGGCGGCGGATCGCGGAGGGTTCGCAATCGACTTTCACGACGACCTTACGCCGTTCCTCCTCAGCACCATCGCGGAGAGGGAGCGGGTCACGAGCGAGGAATTGCATGAACGGCTGATCGTGCTCTCGCCCTCGGACCCCGAGATGTCCGTTGGGTTCAATCCCCTCGAAGGGCTCGCCACGGATTTCGTGCGCAGCACTGAGTTCGCCGAGATACTCCAACGCCGATACAACCTGGAATTCGGCGCCCGGACCGAGGAGCTCCTTCGCAATTCCATCGTCGTCCTCTCCGCGAACAACCTCACCCTCCTCGAACTCTCGCCCCTCCTGAGCGACGACCAATTCCGGGCGGCGTGCCTCGAACGGACGCCGAACGCCGAAGTCCGCGACTACTTCGAATCCCGGTATGGCAAGGCGAGCGAGCCGATGAAGGCGACGCTGCGCGAGCCGGTCCTCAACAAAACGTCGGCCTTCACCGCCGACCCTAGGTTCCGACACATCGTGGGTCAGGCGCATTCCACGTTTTCCATGAAGGACGCGATGGACCGGCAGTGCTGGATCATCGCACACCTTCCGAAGGGAGAACTCGGCGGTCAGGCGCTCACGTTCGCAAGCCTGCTCTTCACGGTTTTCAAGAACGCCGTCTTCACAAGGGAGAAGCGCACCTTCTTTCCGGTGTATCTCGACGAGTTCCAGAACCTGATTTCGCAATCGACGGACGTGGAGACTCTGCTCTCCGAGGCGCGCAAGTTCGGCGTCGGCATCGTCGCTGCGAACCAGTTTCTGGACCAATATCCACCGTCCATGCGCGCGGCGCTCCTCTCGGTCGGCAATCATGTCTCCTTCCAGCTTTCCGGCGCCGACGCCGCGACGATCTCCCAGATGTTGGACGGCGGCAAAGGGCTTGCCGAACAGCTCAAGAACCTGCCTCCGCGGCATTTCATCGTGAAGAGCGGGTCGGACCATTGGGTCGAGGGATGCGTGCCGCATGTGGAGGAGCCCCGCGCCCGCTACCGCGATCTCCTCAACCGCTCCCGCCTCGTGTATGCGCGGCCTCGTGCCGAGATCGAACGCGAGATCGCCGCGCGCCGCGAATCCCTCAAGGGCAATGCCAAGGAGGCGCTCCATGACTGGGATTGAGCGGGTGGGCAATGCGCGTAAAGGGCTCATCGTCCAGTCGCGGGATCGCGAACTCCTCTGGCAGCTCTTCCTCATGCGGATGGGAACTCGCGATCATCTGATGCGCGCCGCAGGATTCTCATCGATCACGCGGATCAACACGCGCCTGCTCGCGCTGTACCGAGCCGGACTCGTGAGGAGGTTTTTCATCGGCTTCGGCGCGGCGCGGAAAGCCCTCTATGCGCTGTCGCGTAAGGGAGCGCAGCTGATCGGAGTCCCGTGCCGTGGACCGCGCCACCGGCAGAACGAATTGCTCGCCGCCGATTTCGCGACGCTCCACCAGCTCACGATCAACGACGTGTATTGCGATCTGCGGTTCGGTCCGATACCCGTACAGGGCGTCCGGTTCCTCAATTGGATGACTTTTACCGAACCTATTGCGAACGACCTCCGCGTGATCCCCGACGGTTACGTGGAGTTCACGACGCCGCAGGGAGTCGATGCCGCATTCCTCGAAGTCGATCTCGGGACGGAGGAGCTGAAGGTCTGGAAGGAGAAAGCCCGGCAGTACGTGAAACTCGCGACCTCGCAGGAGTTCGCGCGGAGATTCAAACAAGCCCGTTTCCGGGTGCTCGTGCTCGCCGATTCCGCCCGCCGCCTCCGGTTCATCCGTGAAGCAGTCGCGGAAATCACGCAGAAGATTTTCTGGTTCGCCGTGCTCGATGAGGCGCGAGGAGAACGCTTCTTCAGTGCCGTCTGGTCGCGCCCCACGGGAATCGATCAACAACCATTTTTCGCACCACCTCGATGAGGTACTGCAACCAATGCGGCAAGATGACAGCGGGCGAACCCCTCTATTGCTCTCACTGTGGGCGCACCTACGATGTCCGGCTCTGCCCCCGCCAGCATGCAAGTCCGCGCGGGGCGCAGGTGTGTTCCAAGTGCGGCAGCCGGGAACTCTCGACTCCGCAGCCGCAAATTCCGATAGGGCTCCGGTTTCTCGCCCTCATGGCGCGGCTTGTGCTCGGACTTCTCCTCTTCTACGCCACGTTGTCAGTCCTCATTGCCCTTGCTCGGTCGCCTCACGTCCAGGAACTCGCTGTCGCCTGCGGCATTCTCCTCGGCATCCTCTGGATGCTCTGGTCCAAACTGCCCGACTGGTCGAGGGAGGCACTTCGGGATTTCTGGGTCACGCGGAGGCACAGCGATGACGACTGAACACCATGCAGAAGAGGTACGCAAGGCAGGTTTCGAGGGGAGCGAGAAGCCCATAGATTCATTGAGCTTTTCGCACGCGGACCGAGGGCAGCGCTATCCGCGCGAGAACCCGCAGTCCGCAGACCCGCTCGGCGACCCGCTCACGATCCGCGAGGTCGCACGGCTCATCGGCTGCTCGCCGTGGACCGTGCGGCACTCGTACCTGCCGAAGGGACTCCCGCACATGCGGTCCGGTCGCCTCGGCAAATTGATCTTCTATCGTGCGCAGGTCGTGCGGTGGATTCTCCAACGCCAACAGAAAGGAGGAATGTAACGTCCGTGTCGCTCTACAAGCGCAATTTGACGTGGTGGTCATCGATCTATATCGATGGCGTGCGCCACTGCAAGTCCACCGGAACGTCGAATCGGCGCAAGGCGGAGACGCTCGAACGACAGTTCCATGACGATTTGAACGATGTGCGGCACCGGCTGCCGCACGCGAACCCTGAAATGAGCTTCGGCGAGCTCTCGGCGCGATTCATCGCGAACGGGATGAGCACGCCGTACTCACGGGACCGCCTGTCGCACCTTTTGCCGTTCTTCTCGGAGATGCGCGTCGGGGACATCGGCCCGGCCGCGCTCCGGGAATATCGGCAGCGCCGCTACGAGGAAAAGAAAACCCTCAAGGCGGCGACGGTGAACCGCGATCTCTCGGTCCTCCGCCGCGTGCTCAATTGGGCGGTCGAGGAGCGGCTCCTTCCGGTGAATCCCTTGGGGAGACTCCGGATGGAGCGGGAACGCAGAACCAAGCGCCCCGTCATGAGCCTTCGCGAAGAGGAACTGCTCATCGCGAAATCGCCGCTCCACCTGCGGCGGATCATCCGCTGCGCGCTCGACACCGGCATGCGAAGGGGCGAGATCTTCAGCGAACGTTGGGAGGACATCGATTTCGACAATCGCATCCTCCACGTCACTCACAGCAAAACTCCCGAAGGGGAGGCACGGGACATTCCGCTCACGACGCGCCTCTATGAACTCCTGCAGTCCTTTCGGAAAGAAAAAGGGACCGTCTTCACGTTCGAAGGCGTTCCCATCAAGATCGTAAAAACGGCGTGGGCGGCGAGTCTTCGCCGCTCGGGGATTCGCCACTTCCGGTTCCACGATCTTCGCCACACGGCGAATACCCGCATGATGCTCGCCGGCGTCCTGCAGGAAGTCCGCCGCGAGATTCTCGGGCACACCTCCCGGCATTCCCGCGACGTGAACGACCGTTACGTGCAGATCGAGCTTCCCGAAAAGCGGGAAGCAATCCGCAAACTCGAGGTATGGCTCGCCGCGCAGATCCAACTTGCAGCAGAGGAGGAGAAATTGCCTCCACAACCCATCACCTCACCCGAAACCACGGAGGAGTCAACCGCATGACAGAAACCACACCCAACATTCCCGAAGTTGAGGAAGCCATTCGGAAGCGAATTCTCGAACGTGCACAGGAGATCACCCGCGAGTTCATCACGCGCCTGCGCACCGTCGAGGGTGACCTCGGCACGGGGAATCATCTCGGCGCGCTCGGCGCCCTCGCGGGCATCGAGGCTGAACTCACCACGCTTCGCAGCATTCTTCTCCTGCTCAGATAGCCGGAGTCCGCTCTTTCACAACCAAACCCATGCCCACAAGGAGGCGTCATGACAGCGCAAAAAGCAGCACCCGCACCCGAACCGGCCTCGGGCCGCAGGCCCTGGGTCAAGAAAACACCTGCAGAAGTCGTGCTCGAACAGATCAGCAAACAGGAAACCCGCGTTGCTGAAATGCGGCAAGAACTCGCCTACGAAGAGCGCGAACTTGAGAAGCTTCAGGCCGCGCGCAAGGTGCTCGAAGAGAAATAACCACGAGGGAGTTGTCTATCGGCAACTCCCTCTTTCCATACGAAGGAGATCACTATGCCTACGACCACAAATCGCATGAGACACGGCGGCGGGAAGGTCCAGCAAATCGAAGCACTCGCCTTCTACCTCGGTGCGCACGGGAACGATCCCGAGCCAGTGAAACAACAACTCGAAGCACTGTTCGAGCAGGAAACCTCGCAAGAAAAAGAAGAGCCTCTCCGCAACCTCCATGCCCTCGAGGCGAAATTGCAGCAGGTCCGGAAGGAACGCCCGGAGGCAGAAGCAGTCTGGCAGCGGATACGAAAAGAACTGGGGGACACGCCGCCGCCCCACTTGCAGGCGTTCATGATGGCGGTGTTTGCCACTTTCTCACTCTTCATCGACACCCTCTTTCTTGCGCCGACGATGGACATCCTGAATGTGGCGAGTCCCGCACTGCAGTATCTCGCCGCGTCTGCGTTCGCCGCTCTTTTTGTGGCGTGGTTTGAAATCTCGGGAATCTATTACGTGGAAGCAAAAACGATTGTCCACAAGTGGATCGCCCTCGTCGCGGCAGGCATGGGGGCGTTCGCCCTCATCGTTTGGGGGCTTCTCCGTGGTCACCAGCTGCGCTTCGCGGCCGTGCTCGCCGGGAATCCCCTCGGCGAGTTCCTTGGCGATCATCCGATTCTCGCCTCCACATTTTTCATTCTCGTCACCCTTGCAACGCCCGTCGTGGGCGCCTTTGCCCTTCTCTATGCTTGGCGCGACTTTTCGAAGGCGCGACTGTGGCGCCGAGTGCGGGACCGCTTCGACAGCCTGCGGAACGCCGAGCTGCAACTCCAACGGCAAGTGCAGACCGAAACCGAACAACTGGAGCAGTTCGACCGCCGCAAAGAAGCGGAGTGCCGGGAATGGAAGGAGATTTTCAACCACTACTATGATCGCGGCCAAAAGAACGGGGCTCGCCGCGAGCCGCTCTGGTCGGTCGTGTGGAAGAGCATCCTCGGCACGGTGGGCGGAATCATGCTCGCCGTTTTCCTGCCGCACATGTGGCTCCCCGCGATGATCCTTCTTCCCACAATTCCCGGCGTGGGCCTCTTTCTCTTCTTCAATCACCGCCGGCTCCATCCGAGTCACGAGCGTTACCTCGCTCGTGAGAATACGAAATTTGCGGTGATCACGGAAACGCGGGTTGTTGAGGCGCTTCCGAGGCCACCGCGGGGACTTCTTTCGAAAGGAGACGAACAATGAAATCTCTTCCCTTCCTCGTAACGATTCTGCTGGGCACCGTTCTCGGCTGCTCCCACCGGGTCGCGGTGGACACCGTGGAAGTTATCGACACGAGCCTCAGCATCACCCCTCGCGCTGAGCAGGCGGCCATGAATGCCGTACGTGGCCAGATCGAACGAATGGAGCGCGGCGACATCCTCATCCTCATCCCCATTACGGGGGACGAACTTAATGACGCTGGGGGTCGCGTTTTGCGCCTACGGGTGCCGAATGGACGCGAGTCGTATGACGCCGACCTCCGGCGTTTTCGCAGGGACGCCGATGCGCAGTTCGCCGCATGGGCTGTCATGCGCGGGGCAGAACCAGAACGAACCGACATTCTTGGAAGCCTTGATCTCGCCCGACAGGAGATCGATTCACTCCCCACCGCAAGCCATCGAAGACTCGTCATCGTGAGCGATTTCCTCGAGGATGACGGGCAGTATCGATTCGCATCGGACTGGTCTCTCGCGAATCCTGAACGAGCACGAACTCTCGCCGCCCGTCTGCGCGGGCAGCGCAGTGTCGCGATCAGGGGAGTTCCGCTATGCCTTGGCAGGTTAGAGAGCGCAGACTTCCCTTCACTCTCGCCTCGCAGAAAAGACGCCGTGGCGGCGTTTTGGACGGCGTATTTCGCCCCGATGCGTCAGGGCGCCGCTGTCCAAATTGATCCTGCAAGAATGCTAGCCGGATCGGATGCTGGCTGTTTCCAAGGGCAGCCGTAACTGCCGGGAGGAGAGCTGACATGCTCAGATTATGGGATGCGCTCGTTAGCTGCGCCGCCATGCTCGGAATCGTCATCGGCGCGTTGGGAGTCATGCTACAGATCGTCGAGCCTGCCGAAGGAATGCGGCGCATTGGTGCGGTGGTGGGTTGCGCGGTCCTCCTCGTTATTCTTCCGTCGATCATAGCCGGCATTTGGTCGGGACTCATCATTTGGCATAAGATCTGCATTCTCAGCCTCGTCTGGATTGTGGTACTCGTCCTCGGGGCGCGCTCTCACCAGCACCGCGCGAGACCCAAAGGCCGTGACACAAGAGCGAGAAGCTGATGCTTCAACTGGCCGCATCACGCGCCGCCGCGCTTCCCGCCCTGGAACACTGTAGTAATATCGCGTCTGCAAACAGACCGATGATCCATTTCTCGCGATTTGCACTTGACTTCACGGAGATCTTTTCCTAGGATGGGTCGCGACATCACAAGCGGTGACATGCTGACCTGATGGAATCGTCAGCCGCCTAGTTGTTCTTTCCTTTCCCTTCCTGCGTAAGTGCCCAGCAGAACCCAATCACTGCTGTTATATAACAGTGTTGTTACATAACCGCGCGAATGCGCGTCACGGCGATCTATGCCTAACGAAGGGGAGGGACACTGTGCGTCTCCATCTGTGCAGCCAGTTTCGAGTAGTTACTCTGTCGCTCGCGATTCTAATAAGCGCAACTGCCACCTGTTCGGCGCAGACCTCCAGCCAGCCAACGATTCTCGCCGAAATTGCGACCGCATTCTCGGGGACGCGCACCGTTACCAAGGTCGAGCTAACCGGAACAGCCCATTGGCATGCAGGAAGCCTTCAGGACTCGGGGTCGGCGACCCTCACAGCCTCCTCTGACGGAACAGCCTCAATGCAGCTTGACTTGCCAACCAAGGGGTCTTGGACGGAGTCTCAGTCCGCCATCAGTATGGGAATGACCTGCCAGTGGACCGGCAATGATGGCGTCGTGCATCAGGGCGACTTCATGAATTGCAACCGGCCCGCGGTGTGGGTTCTCCCCCTCATTTCCCTGCAACCTACCATCATTCCCAGCGGTGTAGGCGTTCTTGATCTGGGCAATAGCGTGATCGACTCTACAACGTATCGGCATCTGGAGATCGGCACCGCCTATGCGACGACTCCAGGGTCGTTAGCTATACAAGCGGCCCAAGCCAGTATTACGGACATTGAGTTCGACCCATCGTCGCTACTGCCTCAGGTTCTCAAGTATGAGGTCCGTCCCGACAACGGTGCTCCCGTTCTCATCCCCATCGAGATTCGCTACTCAAATTACCAAAAGACAAACGGCGTGGAAGTCCCGTACACGATTCAGCGATACCTCAATGGTTCCCTTCAACTCGAAATTGACGTCACCTCGGTCCAGATTAGCTAAGAGATAAGCGAGGAAGATCGACTATGAATACTCAGGTCGCCGTATCGTCGTTGCTCTGATGCTGGGCCGGGTCTGTTAGCAAATCTCTTCAAGTAGACATTCAACATTGATTCTGCACCAACTCACTAAACCAACTCTACTCGCACGAGGTGAGTCCTTATGCCACGGCTATTTCGCGTCGTCCCAGTGAGCTGCATTGCCATTATCGCTCTGTTGCTGGCTAACACCGCGTACGCTCAGGTAGCCATCGGAACATACCCCTACGGCACATTCGATAACAAAGGGTTTGACACCGTAAATGTAGGCAACCTGAACGTACACTTTAGTATTCCGATCCTGAACAAGACCGGTCGCGGTGTTTCCCTGTATTACAACCTAAGTTTCGACAGTTCCGTTTGGTATCCGCGCGTGGTTGGCGGCTCATCTGTATGGACGCCAGTGCAGTCCTTTGGTTGGGCTGGTGACACCGAGATTGCAGCAGGCTATGTAACGTATGCCCAACTGATCGTCACTCGAGGGGCATGCATGATCATCACAAATTACAACTGGGTGTATTACGACACCTTCGGCGTCGCTCATGCATTTCAGGGTTCGACGCGCGAAACCATTCCCTCAGGAAGTCAGACTTGCTCCACGCAATCACCACCCTCACCTTTGACTGTCGTAGCGACTGACAACTCCGGGTACACGCTCAATGTCACTGGTATGAGTCAGGTTCAACTATCGTCAGCCTCTGGCGCTCAGATTCATCCCCCTGTGTCCTACGGAACTGGTACTGCCACCTACACGGATAATAATGGTAATCAGATTGTTGTAGACAGCGGCGGGCACATCACGGATACAACAGGCACCGTGGCTCTTACCATCGCCGGTGCCGCGCCGAGTGCGCATACTTTTGCCTACACCGACACTACTGGCACCTCTAGATCGGTGTCCATGTCGTATGTGAGTTATCCAGTTAGAACCAATTTTCAATGCAGCGGTGTCACTGAGTATGGGCCTATCACCACGTCGTTAGTCGATACCATCACTTTACCCAATAATAATACATACCATTTTACATATGAGCCAACGCCTGGCTACGCTAGCGACGTCACCGGCAGGATAGCGAGTGTGACTCTACCCACGGGTGGCGTGATTCACTACTCCTACAGCGGCGGGAGCAGTGGAATTGTGTGCGCGGATGGGAGTGCCGCTGGGCTTACACGCTCGATTTCCAGTGACAGCGGGTCAGCAGGATCGGCATGGATCTACTCCCGGTCCGTAAGCGGATCGACAAGTTCGACGACAGTGACGGATGGGCTGAACAACGTATCATCGTATACTTTTGTGCTGGGCGGGCCGCAAACGGGCCAAACAATCGGTTTGGCGGCGGACCTTTATGAGACGGGCAGAACGATGAATCAAGGGTCCAGTACAGCGCTTGTGAGTCGTTCGACCTGTTATAACGGGTCTGCCCCACCGTGCACCACGACGGCACTCAGTTTGCCAATCGCCCAAATTGACACTTATGAATCCTTCAATGGCGGTCTGATGCGCGGGGCGCAGGTGAAGTACAATACTTACGGACTCACGACGGACGAATTTGATTACGATTTTGGTACGACCACTAGTCGTGGGTCGTTGTTGCGTCATGAGGCATGGACGTATCCGACCTCTGGTATCGCGAATCTGCTTTCTGCTGATCAGATCTATGATGGCGTCGGGACGCTAACGGCGAAAACGACATACTGGTACGACACGAATTCGCTCACCGCCAGTTCCGGTATTCCGAATCACATTGCGGTCAGCGGCCAACGCGGCAATCTTACGGCAATAAGTTCATATTATAATTCGTCGTCGTACGTCGGTAGCTCATTTACGTACGAGGATACCGGGTCGGTCCTCACGGCCAGCACTCCGAACGGGACGGCGTCATACACTTACAGTGCGAATTATGTGTATCCGCAGACTAGTGTAGCGCCCACTCCGTCGAGCGGTGTGCAACTTGGTACTAGCTCTACGTATGATTCGAACACAGGCCTGCTCGCAACGGCCACCGACGCGAACGGGACGGTGGCCACCTATGCATACAATGACATGTTAAGCCCGACTACGGTGACGACCACGGACAGCAGTCACAATACCGTGGGACTCGTGTCATATAACCCGGAAAGCGCTAATCAGAGTGGCGTTATCGCATATCAGAGCGCGACGGTATCAGAGGACACAGAGACGCTATTGGATGGGTACGGACGTGGAAGTCGGATTGCACTAAGTAATGGCCAGAGCGGCAATCCGTGGTATCAACGTGACGCGTGCTATGACGGTAATGGTAATCTGAGTTTCGCGTCATATCCATATCAAAGTACGGGCTTTTCGGCGTCCAAGCAGTGCTCCGGGTCCGGAGACGTGTACACTTACGATGCCCTCGGGCGGCCTATCACCGTTACGCACGCGGACTCCACTACCGTGTCCTACTCATACACCGGACGAGCTACACAGATAACAGACGAGGCTGGCGTCGTTCGAGTTTACCAAGTTGACGGCCTTGGCAGAACGACCGCGGTATGCGAAGTTTCGTCTAACGGAAGCATGCCTGGCGGCTCCGGTTCGCCCGCCGCCTGCGGCCTGGACATCGGAGCCATAGGGTTTCTGACGACCTATGCTTATAGCTTTTCCAATCATTCGACAACGGTGACCCAAGGATCGCAGACCCGCACATTCCAGACGGACTGGCTTGGGCGGCCGACCCTCATTCAAGAGCCAGAATCGGGTCAGACAACGTACAGCTATGCGTACAATTCAACTGGATTGCTGGTAACACGGGTGCGACCCAAGGAAAACCAAACGAACCCTAACGTGCTGAGAACGACATATTCACAGTACGACTCCGTTGGACGGCTCGTTGAGAAATGGGTCGACGATTCCTCCACCCCAACTAAGTATTTTTACTATGACACGCAGCAGTGGGGCATTAACCCTCCCCTCCAGAATCCCAAGGGCCGCCTCACGTGGCATGTCGACATGGTCGGTTCTGCTGGTACGGGGAGCGTGTACAGTTACGACCCTATGGGTCGCGTGCTTCAAATCTGGAGTTGCACGCCGACCACATGCGGCCATGCGGCCTACACCGGCATTTACACCTACGATTGGCTTGGCAACATGCTGACGTCCGGCGATGGGTCGGGGGTGACCGACACCTACACTTATTCTCCGGCAAATGAAGTTCAGTCCATCACGAGTTCACTCAACAACTCAACCAACCCTCCACAACTTGTATCGAACGTACAAAACGGCCCCTTCGGCTCCACGAGTTGGCAGCTAGGCAATGGGTTTACGGCTGTGAGGCAATACGACACAATGGGACGGCCGGCTGGCGGCTGGGTCTGCCAAGGCTCGTCGCAGCCCTGGTGCACGGGAGGGGGGGACTATTACTACTTTGAAAGCTGGTGGACCGGTTCCTATCTCACCCAGTCGTGCGACAGCGCGGTGAACCTGTGCAACAGATACGGTTACGATAGCTTTGGTCGGCTTACGTCCTTGGCGGACATGTACGGACCACTCACCTATAGCTGGGTCTACGATAGGTGGGGAAACCGTTGGCAGCAAACCCCCGCAGGTGGCGCTGGTTCCACGGAGAACGTGACTTTTAACGGTAATAATCAGATCAACAGTTCAGGCTTTGGCTACGATGCAGCTGGCAATATGACAGTTGATCCCTACCATACTTACACCTACGACGCCGAGGGAAACCTGACCCAAGTGGGTCCCGGCAGCACGGCCTCATACAGCTATGACTCGCTCAATCACCGGGTAGCGACCACCCAAGGGGGTACATCAGAGGAATTCTTATTCAACCCCTCTGGCCAGCGCGTCTCCATCTGGCAACCAAATCAGGGTGCTTTGGGCACTCAGATTCAGGGTCAGACCTACTGGGGTGGGATGCCGGTTGAGTTCTACCAGAATGGCCAAGCCCACTTCCAGCACCAGGAGTGGCTCGGGACAGAGCGAATGCGCACTTCGTACAATGGCGGCGTGGAAGGAACCTACACGTCCCTGCCTTTCGGAGATGCGTTAACCACGACCAGCGGAACCGATCTTGATCCCTATCACTTCGCGGGACTCGATCACGACTACAGTAGTGACACCGACCACGCGCAGTTCCGGCAGTACAGCAGCGCCCCGGGTCGCTGGATGTCGCCCGACCCCTACGGCGGCAGCTACGATCAAAGCAATCCTCAAACCTTCAATCGATACTCGTATGCGATGAACAATCCGCTGGGGATCGTTGACCCATCGGGACTGTGTCCACCGCCGGGACGGGATGGCACACCTCAGCCATGCTATAGCGGGGGCGACGGCGGCGACCAAGGAATGATTGACGGGATCGACGAATTTGACTTCATGGAAATACCCGTGTACGGGTATGGATTCGGCTATATTCCGTATCAGTCGTGGAGCGGGTCCGTTAACGGCACTCCATACACGGCCGGGATGGTAAATTGGGGCTGGGGCATCGTCCCTCTTGGGACCGGTTTTGATTTCTTAGGCGGGTGGATGCCGGGTGGGAATGATGGGCAGGGCAGCGACAGTGGGGGAGGCAAGGCAAGTGCCCCAAATAACGCACAGCAGAGCAAAGCCCAACAGTGCAACGCTGCGATCAATAGCATTCCAGGCTCAAAGGTCGTTCAATTCTTCAGCCTTTATAACCTGGTGACCAACTTCAAGAATGCATGGGTAGATTGGACAATCCTGCCGGGGCTAAAGATTGCCGCCCTAACTGGTGCGAAAGCCGTGAGCAGTTCGATCGGAGGTACTCAAGTCTTGTCAGTCACGGGCGGAACATCGACAGTCCTTTCTGGCCAAGCGGCAGAAGTCATAGGCGCTGGCGAGGCTGCGGGCTCGGAGGTGGCAACTCCAGCGATTGCGTTGGCAACCGAAATGGACCTTGCTGCGCACCAAGGATGCAATAACCCTGGGACTACTTCTTTTGCCGGCCCCATATTGTTCTTCTAAGAGGAGCCTAAGAACGAGCCTATGCATCGGTTTTCTGAGCTGCGTTATGTAGCCATTGCTGTGTTCGTTTCCGCTCTTTGGCTCTACGGCGGGTACCTTTCGCTAAGGGCGCGGCGGCGTGCGACCGCTTACGGATGGATTTCGATTGCCCTGCTGATCGTCATGGCGTTTGGGATAAACGCCATGATCAGCAGAGAATGGCTCAATTGTGGGTCTTCGGTCGTCGTGCTGGCTGGCGAATTCTGGTTAGTTAAAGTTCTAATCAGAAGCCACCCAGCAAGCCCTGTACCGAGGCAACCGGACTCGGGCCGGTAGCGAGAGACGCTGCGGCCTCGCTGTTTAGGGGCGGCGCTCAGTTCCGTTGCTCAGGCTAGCATCCGGGGCGGTTCTTCGCTAACTCCAGAACGGCAATTAGGCTTGCAGTTCCGTTGTTCAGGAACGGCGTCTGATCTCGCACTGCTTAAGGGGTAGCGGCAGCAGCAGATAAGGGGACCCCTATTGGTCTTGACATTCTTGGGGCTATTCCAGCAGTAGGCAATGCGGTGTCGGCAACTGCTGGAATCGTTCGTGCCGGGATCGCAGTCAATCACGCAATTACAAGCCCAGCCTTTGCTGTTCGGTCCGTATTATACGGGGCTTATGGAGGCATTCCGGCTGGACCTGAAGAGGCCACAGATTCTCTCGTTGGCACGGCCAGTTGTGGAGTCTCAACAGGTTGTTCCGATCGAGAGCTGATCGGCTGATGGGCGGCGGCGAGCCGAGACTACCATGAGGTCGATGCCAGTTGTACTGGTGCAGCCAGGGGCGAAGCTCCTGGCTGCGTTCGTTTGAGTTCTGATATGAGCGAGCGTAAGCCTATTCGCGCAGAGCGGTCTGGATGCAACGTTCGGCTTTGCCGTTGGTGCGCGGGGTATAGGGTCGGGTGAAGCGGTGCCTGATATCCAGCGCACGGCAGGCTGCGGCGAAGCTCTGCGAGCGATACGCCGGCCCGTTATCGGTAAGCACGGCTTTGAAGCGGATGCCGAGCCGGGCGTAATAGGCCAGTGCCGCGTGCAGGAAGGCGACCGTCGAGTCTGCTTTTTCGTCCGGATAAACAGCCGAGAAGGCTATGCGCGGGTGATCGTCGATGGCCACATGCACGTACTCCCAGCCGGCGCCATCCACCGAGTCCCTGCGCTTTCCGGTCACGCGGTGCGACGGCCGTACGATCCGGCCCAGTTTCTTAATATCCAGATGGAGCAGGTCTCCGGCTTCGGCATGTTCATAACGCTGGATCGATGGCTTCGGGTCCAGGTCGCGCATCCGGCTCAGCTTCAGGCGACGCAGGATGCGGCTCACCGTCGCCGGCTCAGACCTGTCTGCTGTGCGATCCGCAACCCGGTCCACCGCTCGCGCCGAAGAGCCAAAACCCTTTCCACTAAAAGAAGAACAAGTCTGCCGCGGTGAACGCTCCGGGCGCGAGCTGCGATCCCTGAGCCCCACCGGCCCCAGCTCATGATACCGGTGCACCCATTTGGCGGCCGTCTTCGCGCTCACCCCGAAGCTGGCCGCGGCCAGCTTCGGGGTGCATCTCTGCTCCAGAACTTTCCTGGCCAACTGCTCTCGACTGTGGATCGTCAGTCGGGCATTCTGGTGATAGTCCATCGGCTCTCCTGTGAAACCGAGTCTTCGCAAACCCAGCTTCCCAGTTCTCGATCCGATGGACAACCTCCTGAAACCTCACAGCTAGTCTTTGCGAAAGCGGTTCTTCGATGACGAAGAAGCGTAACCCAGCTCAGGCCGTCCCCTCTCGGGGGCTTTTGCTGCGTCTGAACCTTCCTTCAGGAGTTCCAAAAAACAGCGCATCAAATTGTACGGCTACATCGATCCCTCGTCAGGATTCTTGATTTCACCTTTAAGCTCTGGCCTGCGGTTGAATTGGGATGTCGTCGATTCTGTAGCGGCGATAGCACTAAATCTCATCAACCATCAACTACCTAGATGACACGGCTCCAAGTCATTCACTCTAAAGCAGATACTTTCAACATATTTCCACAAGGTCCGCGATATGCTTTGGGAGCAGAGGGTCGGGGGTTCGAATCCCTCCGCCCCGACCATTCCTAACCAATGCGGCCCCCTCGCCTGCGGCGCCTGGCCTCTGATCGACTTCCTCCACAAAGTTGGCGCTTTGGCAGTATCATGGCCCATTCCCGAGGTGACCCATGACTGACCTGCCTGCTTATACCCTCGTGCGCCAATCTTCCGCTATCAACGGAACGCTTGGTGAGCTACTCGACCCGTCCAGTATCCACGTCTGTTACACCTGTGAGCTACCCTGGCTCAATAACACTCCGGATCAGAGTTGTATCCCGGTCGGGACCTATACCTGTGGTCCACACAATACTCCGGATCATCCGAATGTCTGGGAGCTTGCAAATGTGCCCGGCC
>Ga0181526_10001166_pt1 | contig 25851 bp, 26 predicted proteins | sample PEATcosm2014_Bin_35_FD_119750 | JGI IMG/M metagenome (GOLD analysis project Ga0181526, IMG submission 119750) | Peatland microbial communities from MTU Mesocosm Facility, Houghton, MI, USA - PEATcosm2014_Bin06_30_metaG | ecosystem: Environmental > Terrestrial > Soil > Wetlands > Peat | place...
GATGTCGCGCTCGTGCCAGAGGGCGACGTTCTCGAGCGCGGCCGAAGCGTTGCCGCGAAGCACGCGCGCGAGACCGCTGATCCGCTCGGTGGTGATCGGGTTGCGCTTGTGCGGCATCGACGAGGAGCCCTTCTGCTCGCCGGCGCGAAACGGCTCCGCGGCCTCGAGCACCTCGGTGCGCTGGAGGTGGCGGATCTCGGTCGCGAGGCGCTCGAGCCCGGCGCCGGCGAGCGCGATCGCGCCGAGCAGCGCAGCGTGGCGGTCGCGCGCGACAACCTGGGTGGAGATGTCCTCACGCTCCAGGCCGAGGCGCTGAAGGACGCGCTCCTCGTAGCGCGGCGAGGACGCGGAGTAGCTGCCGACGGCGCCGGAGAGCTTGCCGACGGCGACCTGGTCGAAGGCCGCGGTCAGGCGCTGCTCGTTGCGGTGGGCCTCGAACGCAAAGCCCGCCAGCTTGATGCCGAAGGTCGTCGGCTCGGCGTGGACGCCGTGGGTGCGCCCGACGGTCAGCGTCTGCACGTGCGCGCGCGCGGCGGCGACGAGCGCGGCGACCAGCTCGCGGGCGCCGGCGAGCACGATCTCGCCGACCGCGCGCAGCTGCAGCGCGAGCGCGGTGTCGAGCACGTCGGATGAGGTCAGGCCGTAGTGGATCCAGCGCCCGCCGGGGCCGGCGGAGGCGGACAGCACGTCGACGAACGCGGCGACGTCGTGGTCGGTGACGCGCTCGCGCTCCGCGACCGCCTCGACGGTGAAGGTGGCGCCGCGGATCGCCTCGAGCTCGGCGGGCGTCGGGCCCTCGAGCTCCTCGGCGGCGGCGACCTCGACGAGGCGCCAGAACTCCATCCGCGCGGCGTCGCTCCACAGGGCGCCGATCTCGGGGCGGGTGTAGCGGGCGATCACATGCGGATTATCGCGGGCGGGGCGGGCGTGCGGGGGTGCGCCCGCGTGGGGTGCGCGGTTCGGGCGCGGGCGGGGTCCGCTGCGGGCGCGGGCGGGGTGGGCTTGCGCGGGCGCCCGGGGTTTGCGGGCGGCGGCCGTGGCGGGCGCTCGCGGCGGGCGCGGGCGTGGGAGCATGCGTGCATGTCCGCGGAGGGTGTGCCTGCGATCACCACCGAGCGGCTGCTGCTACGAGCGTGGCGGCGCAGCGACCGCCCGGCGTTCGCCGCGATGAGCGCCGACCCTCGCGTGATGGAGTGGTTCCCGGCGACGCTCTCGCGGCGCGAGTCCGACGTGACGGTGGCGGTGATCGAACAGCGGCTGCTCGAACAGGGCTGGGGGCTGTGGGCCGTCGAGGTCCCCGGCGTCGCGGAGTTCATCGGCTTCGTCGGGCTCAACCCGGCCGAGGACACGCTCGGCTGGCCGGCGGTGGAGATCGGCTGGCGCGTCGCAGCCGAGCACTGGGGGCACGGCTACGCGCCCGAGGCGGCGCTCGCGTCGCTCGCGTTCGGCTTCGACAGGCTCGGCCTGGAGGAGATCGTCTCGCTCACCTCCGTCGGCAACATGAAGTCGCGGCGCGTGATGGAGAAGATCGGCATGACGCGCGACCCGGCCGACGACTTCGAGAACCAGACGCTGCCGGAGGGCTCGCCGCTACGCCCGCACGTGCTCTACCGGATCGGGCGCGCGGCCGTCGGGGGCGGAAGTTAGGTTGGAGCGGCGTGCGGCCGCTCGCGGGGAATGGCCGCGACGCGCCGCCGCCCTCTACGAGCCCTCGAGCGGCTCGAGACCGGCGATGCGCTCCTTCATCGCCTGGACCCTTTCCGGGGGATGTCCCTGCCACCCCGTGTGCTCGCCGGTGACACGCAGCGGCTCGCGCGAGCGATACGACTGCGTCGGATTGCCCGGGTACCTCGTGTCGGTCAGATTGGGGTCGTCCACGATCGGTCCGGTCGGCTCCACCGTGTAGATGCGGCCGGGCCCGTCGCCCTGCGCCAGCTCCGCTCCCCAGATGGCCGCGTCCAGCGTGGCGGTCAGGTAGACGTAGCCCGCCTTCTTCCGTCTGCCGAAGTTGGAGCGGTACCCGCGCTCGATCAGGTCTCCCGGCTTCAGGGCGGAGCGCGTGCCGTGGTAGAAGAGCCGCGAATCCGGGGCGCCGGTGGCCGGCGTCGGCTCGCTCGTGGTGCTGCGGTGCCGTGCCGGCGCGCGCTGCTGCTCCTCGTCTGCTCGTCCCATCTTCGACAACCTACTTCCCGTCGGCCGCGCCCGCGCGACTGCTGCGGCAACGGCTCGTGGATCTGGCAGGATGAGCGCGATGGAGGCGATCCTGCTGCTCTGTGACGCCGCCCAGGAATCGGGCGGAAAGCTGTACATCCTCGGCGGCGGATGGTCGGGGGTCGCCGCCGATATCCCGTTCAACATGGCGCTCGCGATCCTGATCGCCGTGCCGTGGGATCAGACCAACCGCCAGGTCACGGCTGACATTCGCCTGATGACCGCCGACGGCGACCCGGTCGAGGTCGACGGGAACGTCGTGCAGGCGTCCGTGGCCTTCGAGGTTGGGAGGCCGCCCGGCACGAAGCCAGGTGCCTCGTTCAACACGCCGTTGACGATCGCCTTCAACGCGATGAGGCTCGAGGCCGGCACCTACCGCTTCGAGCTCGACATCGACGGCGAGCCGACGGCGACGGCTCCGTTTCGCGCGCAGTAGGGGAGCGCAACGGGCAGGGCCGCGGTGCGGGAGCGCGCGGGGCTCGCCGTGGAGCTCTGCTGGCGGCCGGGCGGCACGGCTCGGCCGGGTGGCGCGGCTCAGGCGACCGACAGCGGCCAGCTGCCGCCCGAATCGATGATCCGCGCGGCGAGCACGCCGGCGTTGCGGGCGTTGTCGAGGCCGACGGCGGCGACCGGCACGCCGGGCGGCATCTGGATAACCGAGAGGATCGCGTCGAGGCCGCCGGCCGCGGAGAGGCGGCTCGACAGCGGCACGCCGATCACCGGCAGATCGGTGTGGGCGGCGAGCACGCCGGGCAGCGCGGCGGAGAGGCCGGCGCCGGCGATCAGCACACGCAGGCCGCGGCCGCGGGCCTGCTGGCCGTACTCGGCGACGAGGTTGGGCTGGCGGTGCGCCGAGATCACGCTGATCTCGTGGGCGATACCGCGCTCGCCAAGCTCCTTCGCGGCGCCCTGCATCGTGTCCATGTCGCTCGCCGAGCCCATCACGATCCCGACCAGCGGCGGGCTCTCGCCGGTCTGCTCGGCGACGACGGCGAGCTGGGGCTCGGCGGTCATCGCTCGCGCCGCCGGGGGCGCTCTCCGATGTCGCGTCGCAACTGGCGTCCCCGGAACTCGACCATGTCCGCGGCAGCATACGCCGCATTTCGCGCGGCCTGCACGTCGGCGCCGAGCGCCGTGACGTTCAGCACCCGCCCTCCGGCGGTGACCAGCTCGCCGTCGCGGCGTGCGGTGCCAGCATGGGTCACCTCGACATCGGCCGCGACGCGCTCCAGGCCGCTGATCACGTCGCCGCTCGAGCTCGACTCGGGGTAGCCGGCGCTCGCCAGCACGACCGTGACCGCCCACTGCGGCGACCACCGCAGCTCGTGGCCGGCGAGCCCGCCGGGGCGCGTGGAGGCGAGCAGCGCCTCGAGCAGATCGGAGCGCAGCCGCGGCAGCAGCGCCTGCGTCTCCGGGTCGCCGAAGCGGACGTTGAACTCGATCACGCGCGGCCCGTCGGCGGTCAGCATCAGGCCGCCGTAGAGGACGCCGTGAAACGGCGTGCCGCGGGCGCGCATCAGCTCGACGATCGGCTGGTGGATCGTCGCGACCAGCTCCGCGGCGCGCTCTGAGTCGACCTCGGCGACCGGTGAGAAGGAGCCCATGCCGCCCGTGTTCGGTCCCTCGTCGCCGTCGAAGATCCGCTTGTAGTCGCGGGCCGGCGCCATCGCGATCGCGCGCTCGCCGTCGCAGAGCGCGAGCAGCGAGAGCTCCTCGCCCTCGAGGTGCTCCTCGACGACGACCGACTCGGTGCCGAAACGGTGCTCGACGAGGAAGGCCTCGAGCGCCGCCCGCGCCGCCGCCTCGTCGGGGGCGATCACGACGCCCTTGCCGGCGGCCAGCCCGTCGGCCTTCAGCACCGCGGGGTAGCGCTCGATCGCGGTGAGCCCCTCCGCCACGGTGCCCGCCTGCGTCCAGGCGGCGGTCGGCACGCCGGCCTCCGCCATCGCCTGCTTGGCGAACTCCTTCGAGCCCTCCAGCTGTGCGGCCGCGGCGCTCGGGCCAAAGGCGGCGATGCCGTGCTCGCGCAGGCGGTCGACGAGCCCGGCGACCAGCGGCGCCTCGGGGCCGACGACGACCAGGTCGACGTGCTCGTCCACGGCGAGCGCTAGCAGGCCGTCGATGTCGTCGCCGCCACGGTCGATCAGCCGCGCGTCGGCGGCGATGCCGGCGTTGGCGGGGGCGCAGAGCAGCTCCGGACGCTGTGGCGAGCGGGCGAGCGCGCGGACCAGCGCGTGCTCGCGCCCGCCCGAGCCGACGACGAGAACCTTGGGACGGGTCATCAGGAGCGTTCTATCCGATCGCCGCGTTCGATGGTTGGGATGCGGTACGACGGTGGGGCGTATTCGATAACGGCGAGTATGTAGCCGTGACACGTCCGAGGCAGGGGTCGACGCCAGCCACGGCGCCTAGCAGGGACCAGCCGTAACCAAGCAATCCGGGTTGGCGGGCACCATGCAGACCTGCCAGTCTCCAGGCCATGACTGTGAGCCGCCGACCAGCCCTTGCAGTCGTGGCTCTTTGGGCGGTTGGCCTCGTGGTCGCGCTGTCGCACGGCACTCTCCGTCCGGGTGCGGGTGACTTCGTTCGGGACTTTTACCCTGCTGCCCGGCAGGCTCTCCACGGATACCTGCATTACAAGCTGCCGCCATACACGCCGGCCGATGTAAACGTCTTTCGCTACCCGCCGTTCGCGGCGGTCCTCTTCGCCCCGCTTGCGCTCTTCTCGGTTCACACCGCTGCGACTTTATGGTGGGTCGCCGCGATTGTGATGGTTGCCGTGACCGCGCTGATCGTGAGCCGCTTGTTCCCCGCGCACCGGGGTGTCGTGTCGGGCGTCCTGTTCCTTGGCATGATGGCGTTCGCGCCGATCGGCGACAGTCTTCGAGACAAAGCGGACCTGTATGTCCTGGCCTTGGTGGCCGGAGCGATTTGGGCGACGCGTGTCTCGGTGCCGTGGCGTTTGGTTTGCGCTGGTGCTTTGATCGGTGTCGCGATCGCGATCAAGGTGTATCCAGTCCTCGCGCTGATTGCCTACTTTGTCGCTCGACCGCCCGGTATCCGCTGGATCGCAACGGGGTGCGTGGGGGCGTTGATCGTGACGAGTGCGATCGCGGCCGCGGTTGTCGGACTCCATCCCTTTCATGAGTTCGCGACGCTGGCAACAACGAGTAGTCCGGCGCTGACTGCCACAACGTATGCGTTCAGCGCACTGAACATTGCTGCCCGATTGTTCACCGCGAATCCGTATGCGCCGGGCATTGCGCATTTAGCGACCCACGCGGTTGATGCTGCGTTTGCGGTCTACGCGCTGGCCGTTTTCGTGTGTGTCTATGTATTGCATCCTCAGCGTTGGGCGCTTCGCTGGTCGGTAGCGCTGGCCGTTGGGGTTGCGTGTTCGCCGTTCCTTGAAGATGCCTATCTCGCGTCGTTTGCACTGGTCGCGGCACTTCTATTCCTTGACGGTAGATACCCGCGCGACTTAGCAGTCGTGTTCATCGGAGTCGCCGTGTGTTTCACGCTCGTTGCCCAGAGTGGATCGGCTGGCACCGCGCGAGGCTCCGACATCACGGATGTCATATCGGTGCTGCTCGCGGTCCTGGCGGCGACGTATGCGTGGCGCAAGACTGGGGCAGCCGTTGCTGCCTTTACGGGCGGGATGGCGTTGCTCGTGTCGTCGTCTCTTCCAGGGCTCAGCGTTCGCACACCCCCGATTTCGACAGTTCACGTGATTGAGGGGTCAGTTCTCTTCTGGGCGGTGCTCGTCGTGCTCGCCAGCGTCTTTATGCTTGCGCGCGGCTCGAAGTCCGCCATACGCACCCCGCGATGACGACCCGCGACTGGAACGCCCACAGCTACGACAGCATCTCGACCCCCCAGCAGGAGTGGGGAGCGACGGTCGTGGCGAGGCTGTCGCTGCAAGGCGACGAGACGGTGCTCGACGCCGGTGCGGGCACCGGCCGCGTCAGCGAACTGGTGCTGGAGCGCCTGCCGCACGGGCGCCTGATCGCCGTCGACGGCTCGCCCTCGATGGCCGAACGCGCCCGCGAGCGCCTGCCGGCGGAGCGCGTGAGCGTGATCTGCTGCGACCTGCTCGAGCTGACGCTGCCACAACCGGTGGACGCCGTGATCTCGACCGCGACCTTCCACTGGATCCTCGACCACGACGCGCTGTTCACGCGTATGCGCGCGCTGCTGCGCCCCGGCGGGCAGTTCGTCGCACAGTGCGGCGGCGAGGGCAACATCGCGCGCGTGCGCGCGATCGGCCAGGAGGTGTCGGCGCGGCCGCCGTTCGCGGAGCACCTCGCGGCGATGGGCACGATCTGGAACTACGCGAGCGTGCAGGGGACCCGCGAGCGGCTTGAGCGCGCCGGTTTTGAGGTCTCGGACTGCTGGCTCGCGCCGGCGCCGACGACGCCCCCGCGCCCGCGCGAGTTCCTGCAGACGGTGATCTTCGCGCCCTATCTCGAGCACCTTCCGGCGCAGCTGCACGCCCCGTTCCTCGACGCCACGCTGGCCGCGTTCGGCGAGCCGGTCGTGCTCGACTACCAGCGGCTCAACTGGGACGCCACGGCACGCTGACCGCGCTGCCAAGGTTTTCCTGCATGCGTGGCGGAGTCTGCCGTACGCTTGCGCGATGACGGTGCTCGTTGAGCGCTTCCCCCGTTGGGTCGAGAGCGTCGAGCTGCTACCCGCGTCCGCGCGTTTCGCCGCCCTGCGCGAGGCCGCCGAGGCGATCGGCGGCAGGCTCGACCGGACCGCCGTGCTCGACCTTGTCACCTACGCCGTGGGCGGTGAGAGCGACACCGCGTTCGCCGCTGTCCGCGCCGCCGTCTCGGCGCTCGACCCCAGCTTCGACCCGAGTGCCTCCGACCTCGAACCGCACCTGGTCGCCAGCGCGGCGGTCGCGCGCGCGCTCGAGAACGACGACCTCACCGCGGCGGCCGTCGCCGGAGCGGTGCTGTCGGCTGAATTCGCGGGGCTCTACTCGCCTGTCGTGGAGCTCGCGCAGCTCGCGCGAGCCACGCAGGCGAGGCGCTACCGCGGCCTGCGCGAGCGCGGGCCGGTGCCGCGCCTCGAGCTCGCGAACCTCATCAACACCCAGCCGAGCTTCGTCGCCGACGGCTGGCGATCGACCGAGGCCGTGGAGCGGCTGGCGGGGACGACGAAGGCGCTGGCCGAGCGTTTGGAGAACGTCCTGACCGGCCTCGCGCAGCACTACGAGATGCGCCTGGACGCCGCCGACGAGGAGCTCGACGTGCTGTGGTGGGCGTTCGGCGCCCACGGCGACTATCAGGGCGCCGGCTGGACCGAGGATTACGGGCCCGTCGCCGTGCTGGCGGCCGGGCGCGAGCTGGCCGATCGCCACCGCTTTCAGGCCGAGATCCCGACGACGCGCGAGATCCTGCGCCGCGTGCTCGGCCCCTACGCCGACGCCGAGTTCGTGCTTGCCGATGTGATCGCGGCGGCCGGCGGCGGCGTCGAGCTGGACGGCGCGCCGCCGGGGCCGCTGTTCGCGATCCTCACGACCAACGCGGTGTGGGCCGCCCTGCGCGACGAGGCCGACTGGGTCGCCGCCGCCGGGCGCCTCGGTGTGGACGCGACACTCAGGCGCCGCGGCGACGAGATCGCGGCGCAGACCCTGCGTGAGCTGCTGCTCGCGCGGGCGCTCGGCGGATGAGCGAGATCGACGGGCTCGCGGTCGAGCCGCCGCGGCAGGCGCCGGCGCACCCGCGGGCGGAGCTGGCGGCGGATACATTGCCGGGCGCGGAGCGCCCATTGATCAGTTTTGAGGATGCGATGACGCTCCAGCAGGCGCGGGCGTTGAGCGGGCGCCGCGGGGCTCGGCTCGTGCTCGTGATGGGCGAGCCGGCGAGCGGCAAGACCGCGCTGACCGCGATGCTCTGGCAGCAGTTCCTCGAGCAGGACGGGCTCGCCGGACACCGCCTCGCGGGCAGCCGCACGACACGCGGGCTTGAACGCCGCGCCCACTGGGCGCGACTGCAAAGCCGCCAGCAGCGGGCGCAGTTCCCCCCCACCCGGGCCGAGGACGGCGGCCTGCTGCACCTGCGCGTGCGCCGGCCCGACGGGCGCCGCGTGGAACTGCTGCTGTCGGACCTGGCCGGCGAGCAGTTCGAGCGCGTGCGCGAGGGTCACCCGCTGCTGGACGAGCTGCCCTGGGCGGGGCGCGTCGATCGCTTCGCCGTGGTGCTGGACGCCGAGGCGCTCTCGCTGCCCGGCCAGTCCGAGATCGCGGTGACGCGAGCGCGCCGGCTGCTGCTCGCGCTGCTGACGTCCGGCGCGGTTCGCGACAGCGCTCGTGTGGCGCTGGTGGTGACCAAGAGCGACCGCCTGGGCGAGGCCGGAGCGACGGCGCTCACGCGACACGAGGGCGACCTGCTCGAGCTCGCGCGCCGCTGCGACCCGGAGGCGATCTGCGTCTTCACGGCGGCCGTGGCGCTCGCCCGCGTGGAGCGCCAGGGACTCGGGGAGTGGATCGACTGGCTCTGCCGCAACGACCGGCGACGCGCGCCGATCCCCGTGCCCGAGGTTGCGCCCGGGCGCAGCATCGCGGCCTTCCGGGCATGAGCGGGCCGGCCCGACCGCGGCTCGTCTTCCTCGGCCTGCCACGAACCGGCAAGTCAACCTTTCTCGGCGCCTTCTGGGCGCTCGTGCAATCCCCGGCCGAACCGGCGGTGCGCGAGACGCGCTTCGGCGGCGATCGCTCATACGTGCAGAAGCTCGCCGACCAGGTCGCGCGCGGCGACGCGCTGGACCGCACCGCGCTCGACGCCAGCGAGGAGCTGGCCGTCGAGGTCGACTTCGAGCCGGGCGGCGTCGCCGACCTGCTGATCCCCGACACCTCGGGCGAATCGCTGCGCGTGCTCGCCGAGCAGCGGATCTGGTACCCCAACCTGCTCGCCGCCTGCACGCAGGCCACGGCGATCCTGATGTTCGTCCATCCCGATCGCCTGCGCATGCCCCAGCGGATCGCCGTGACGAGCGGCGGCGAGCCGGCGCCGGCGCCCGAGCCGGAGCGCTCGCCCGAGCACGTCGACTTCCACCCGCCCGACGGCGTCGCCTTCCAGGCGCAGGAGCACACCTCCACCGCCGCCCAGCTGATCGACGTCTTCGAGAACCTCTCCGAGCTGTGGAGCGATCGCCGCCCGATCCGCGTCGGCGTCGTCGTCTCCGCCTGGGACCGCGTCGTCGGCGAGCCCAAGCCGACGCCCTATGCGTGGCTTGCCGCGCGGCTGCCCGGCACCCTGGCGACGCTGGAAAGCAACCGCGACGTCGCCGACTTCGAGGTCTTCGGCGTCTCCGCGCAGGGCGGCTCGCTCGAGGACCGCGACCAGCTGCTCGCCAAGGGCGAGATCTGCGATCGCGTCTTCGCCGAGGACCGCGACGGCCTGAGGATCTCCCTCGTCGAGCCAATCCGCTGGGCGATCTGGGGCACGTGAGAGTCGCCGACCAGTTCCTGTTCGGCTACGACGACGGACACCGTCTGCTCACCGGGTCGCGCGAGCTGGCGCCCGCAACGGCGGTCTCGCTGCTCGCCGCGACCGACGCCGCGATGGCGGACGGCGCGGCACCGCTGGTGACCGGTCTGGCGCTGGCGGAAAGCTCCGAGTACGCGTTCTGCGTCACCTGGAGCGCCACCGAGTCGCCGCGCCCGGGCGCCGTCTGGGCGCACGCGCTGATCGTCGCGCAGGCCGACCTGGATGACCCGCATGCGCTCGAGGTGCTGATCGGCCTGCCGCGTCGGCCCCACACCGGCGGCATCTACCTCGGCGACTACCGCGCGGCGCTTCCGCTCGACGGCGTCACCCCGGCCGCGCCCCGCTACCTCCCGGCGGGAGCGCTCGACCTCGAACTGCTCGAACGCCTCGCGCTCGCCGCGTACGACCCGGGCGCCGACACGATCGTCACGCACGACGAGATCTCCGACGCCGCGAAGGCTCTGATCGCGCTCTGGCGGGCGCAGTGGCCGTCGCTGCGCACGGCGTTCTCGTTTCGCACGCGCCACGTCGTCCGCCAGGGCGCCGGCGGCTTCGATCTGACGGTGACGCGCAAGGTGCGCGGTCAGGCCGCTGACGGCGCGCCCGCCACCGCGACGGCGCCGCGGCCGTGGCTGGCGGGCGTGGTCGAGGATGCCGCCGCGGCCGGGACGCAGCCGACGCCGCTGCGCGACTTCCTGTGGACGTTCGGGCCGCTCGAGCCCCGCGATCCACGCCGCGTCGCGGCGCTGGCGACGCTCTGGCGCGCGATCGTCGCCCGCGACGCCGCGGGTGCGCGCGCCCAGCTGGAGCGCGAGTGGCCGGCGCCGCAGTCCGGCGCAGAGCTCAAGGCGGTGCTGTTCGCGCCGGAGAATGACGACTGGTGGGCGCTCAGCGAGCCGGCCCGCTGAGGCGGTTGGGCTGGGATCGGCGACCGGCGGGTCGCTCACGATGCACGACCGGGCGCTCCTCCCTACGGCGCAGCGCTCGTCCGGTAGACGCGCCCTCGCTCTGCGGGTAACCCCCGATCCGCATTCGTGGCCTCGGCGGATGTGGGCTTGCCCGCGGGCGTCTAGTAATGGGTGGCCAAGCACCAGTTTGGAGAGGCGTCGGTGGTCGCAGCGCGATCACCGCCGGCGCCCGCGCACCTCGGCGATCTGACGCTCACCGATCGATCCGCACACACCAGCCGGCGACCAGCCAAACCACACAGCTCCCACGTGAGTCGCGGCTCCGATCACGGAAGAAGGAGAAAGCAATGCATCGCAAACTCACATCTCGCACGCGAATACTGATCGCGGTGCTCACGACAGCGCTCGGCCTGCTGCTGGCGGCCGCCGCGCTGGCCGCCCATCCGACGGCCGGCGGTGCGTACGCGGGCGATACCGCGGCGCCGGCGGTCAACGGCTTCCGCGGCCCGGTCACCTTCACCGTCTCGAGCGCCGGCAGCAGCCTGCTGCTGTTCCAGTACGGCAACATCGGGTGCATTCCCGGCGGCACGATCTCCGGCAACCCCTACGCCGGCGCCGCCGCCATCATCAAGGTCGGAACGATCCCGGTCGCCGCAAACGGCCACTTCTCGGTCACAGGCGCCACGTTCACCTACACCAACACGAAGGCGGGAACGAAGACCGTCACCACGACGATGGTCACGGGTAAGTTCAAGACCGCGAAGAAGGCCACCGGCGCGATCACCTTCAGCCAGCATCTGACCGGAGCCGGGGGCTTCAGCAAGAGCTGCGGCCCGCTCGCGATGAAGTTCACCGCCAAGACCCAATAGCCACCCGCGTCGACCGGCCCGGCGCCACTGCGGGAAGGCCGACGAGGTGAGCAGCCGACGCCCGCGTCGCCGCCCGCACAGCCGAGAGGCAGGGAGTGCGTGGCGAGCGGCGCCGGCCGGGCGACCACGGGTGCTTGACGCTCGCGCTGCGCGTGCGAGTGCCGCTCAGGCGGCCGCGCGCGCGAGCGCTTGGGCGAGCTGATCACGCGCGATCTCGCGGGCGAACGGCACCGTCACGGTGACACCTCCGCCGCTCTGCAGCTGCCCCCGCATCCCGATCAGCGTGATGCCGACTACGACGGCCAGCCAACGAGCCGGTCTGAGCGATGACCTTCGGCATGCGTCGGCGCTTCACCATCGGGTGGTGCCAGGTCCGTCCGCTGCGAAGGATCGGGACGAGCCAGACCGGCGACGGTCAGCGCCGCGGTCGACCCGAGCCACCGCACCAGCTCGCGATTCGCCCGCCCGCCGCCGGGTAGGCTGCGAGCGATGGGACTGCGCGCAGGCCTCAGGCGAATCGGTCCGCTCGGCACCGCGCTGACACTCGGTCAGCTCGGCCTGGTCGTGCACCGCCACTGGCACGCGATCCCCGCCGAGCATCGAACGCGACTTGCGCAGCTTTTGCGCAAGTCCAGGGGCAGGCCGTCGAAGCTCTCGCGTTCCGAGCGCGCTGAGCTGCGCCGGCTCGTGCGCGCGCTCGAGCTGCCCGGCCTGCTGCGCAGCGGCGCGGCGACCACGCTCCCGTTGCGCCGCCGCACCGACTCCTGAGGCGCCGCTCGCGCCGCGGCTCGCAGCCGCGAGCGCCGCGGCGCCACTGCACAAACCGCTGCATCTCTACTCAACGCGTGTCGATCGCTCGATGAGGGACGCAAGTCAACGCGGCACGCCGCTGGAGGGAGATGAACATGCGAGCAGGTTTCGGAGCAGCCGGTACGAGGTCCGAAGGTACGCCACGTCGACGCCTGACGGCGCGACGGTGCGCCGCGCTCGCGTTCGTCTTCGCGGCGCTGACACTGCTCGCAGCGGCCATGAGCGCCACCGCCGCGTCCGCCCAGCGGGCCCCGCAAGCGCACATCGCGTCGCATTTCGTCACCAAGACCGTCAACGCCTCCGGCACCTACGAGGTCGTGGTCTGGGTCCGCGCTCGCGGCAGGCACGAACGCAACGTTCGCCTGTATCTGACGGGAGCGCGGGTGCGAAAGACGATCGCGCTGCCGTGGTGGCAGGTGCACGTCCGCTACCGGCTGCGCCTGACGTCCAGCGCGCTCGTGGTGCGCGCCGTAAACCGCGCGCCCGCTGTGCGGGTCAGGGTCAGGATGACGCTCCTGCAGCCGCAGACACCGGACCTCGCTGCCGCCCAGCCGAAGCCCGCGCACACCGCGCCCCCGTCGGTCGCCGCGAGCACAACTCCTTCCTGGGCGACGCCGATCACGACGACGAAGACACCGTCGGGCACGCCGGCCTCGACGCCGGCGTCGTCGGCCTCCCCGCCGAGCACGCCGGCTCCGGCCCCCGCCCCCGCCCCCGCGCCGGCGGCTCCGTCGCCGGCACCGAACCCCTACACCAACCTGCTGTGGGAGGACAACTTCGTCCAGGACTACGTCAACGGCGGCAGCGCGCCCAACCAGCTTCCCAACACGGCGAACTGGAGCCTTGACAACTGGAGCGGCTGCGGCACGGGCACGCGCTCCGTGCCGACGCCGAACGGCAGCGCCACCGCCGACAAGAACGTCTACCTGACCGCGCAGGGCCTCGCGATCACCGCGCTTCAGACCGGCCCGGACAGCTACAGCTCAGCCCAGCTCGACAGCATCGGTCCGCAGTCGGACCCGCAGTCGTTCTCTGCCGGCGGCACGATCGAGGCCTCGATCGCCCTGCCCGCCGGGCAGGGGCTCTGCCCCGCGTTCTGGATGCTCGCCGACAACCCGATCGCGGGCGCGACGACGCCGGGCGAGATCGACGTGCTCGAGGCGCCGTCGTTCGGCGGCCTGCCGACGACCGCCTACTTCGACCTGCACGGCCCGACCGGGTACCAGGAGTTCCAGGCCTCCGGCACGCCGGCCGGCTGGGATCCGACGCAGTTCCACACCTACGGCATCATCTGGACGCCGACCTCAATCGCCTGGACGATCGACGGCATCGCCTATGCCCTGGCGACGCCGAGCAGCGTGCCGGCCGGCTCGTGGGCCGCCTACGAGACGGGCGCGTTCCGCCTGATCTTCGACCTGTCGGTCGGCGGTTGGGCGTGCACGTTCAGTTGCACGCCGCCGTCGTCGGCGACGATGTACGTGCAGTGGGTCAAGGTCTTCAACTGACCGCCGGCTGAGCGATGGGCGCGTTCGCGCCCGGGCCCGTCGCTTCGGGCGCGCGCCTGCGCCGCTACGCAACGGCGCTCGTGACGCCCGACTTCGCGAACACGATCGCGCCGTCGCGGGCCTCGACGCGGACCGTGTCGCCCTCGCGGATCGAGCCGTCGAGCATGCCGGTCGCGAGCCGGTCGACGAGCTGTTTCTGCACCACGCGCTTGAGCGGCCGGGCGCCGTAGACGGGGTCGTAGCCGAGGTCGCCGAGCAGCGTGCGCGCGTCGTCGGAGACCTCTACGGTGATGCCCCGCGCGGCGAGTCGCTCGATCACGCGGCGCAGCTGCAGCGTGACGATCTCGCCGAGCTGCTCACGCGAGAGCGGCTCGAACTCGACGATGTCGTCGAGGCGGTTGATGAACTCCGGCTTGAAGTGCTCGAGCAGCGCCTCGCGCAGCTCGCCGGGCTCGGGGCGGATGTTCGAGGTCATGATCAGCACCGTGTTCTTGAAGTCGACGGTGCGGCCCTGGCCGTCGGTCAGGCGCCCGTCGTCGAGCACCGCCAGCAGCGTGTTGAAGACGTCGGCGTGCGCCTTCTCGATCTCGTCGAGCAGCACCACGCAGTAGGGACGCCGCCGCACCGCCTCGGTCAGCTGCCCGCCCTCGTCGTAGCCGATGTAGCCGGGGGGCGCGCCGACCAGCCGCGAAACGCTGTGGCGCTCCATGTACTCCGACATGTCGATCCGCACGATTGCGTCCTGCGTGTCGAACAGGAACTCGGCCAGCGCGCGCGCCAGCTCGGTCTTCCCGACGCCGGTCGGCCCGAGGAACAGGAACGACCCGATCGGCCGGTCGGGATCTGAAAGACCGGCGCGGGAGCGCCGGATCGCCGTCGACACTGCCTCGACAGCCTCGGCTTGGCCTATCACCCGCTCGTGTAGGCGCTCCTCCATGTGCACGAGCTTGGCCACCTCGCCCTCGAGCAGCCGTGTGACGGGAATCCCCGTCCAGCTCGCGACAACCTCGGCGACGTCGTCGGCGTCGACCTCCTCCTTGAGAAACACGGTTTCGCCCGGCGCGGCGACCGCCTCCTCGAGCGAGACAAGCTGCTTCTCGAGCGCCGGGATGATCCCGTAGCGAAGCTCGGCGGCGCGCTGGAGGTCGGCCGCGCGCTCGGCGCGCTCCACCTCGCCGCGCGCGGCCTCGAGCTGCTTCTTGCATTCGGAGATCGCGCTGATCGCGTCCTTCTCGGACTGCCACTGCGCCTTCATCGCCGACGAGCGCTCGCGCTGGTCGGCCAGTTCGCGCTCGATCGCGCCCCGGCGCTGGGCCGAGGCGTCGTCGGTCTCCTTCGCCAGCGAGGTCAGCTCGATCTCGAGCTGCATCACGCGGCGGTCGACCTGGTCGATTTCGGTCGGCAGCGAGTCGATCTCGATCCGCAGCCGCGAGGAGGCCTCGTCGACGAGATCGATCGCCTTGTCGGGCAGGAAGCGGTCGGCGATGTAGCGGTCCGACAGCTCGGCCGCGGCGATCAGCGCGCTGTCCTGGATGCGCACGCCGTGGTGGTTCTCATAGCGCTCCTTCAGCCCGCGCAGGATCGCGATCGTGTCCTCCACGCTCGGCTCGGCGACCAGCACCGGCTGGAAGCGGCGCTCCAGCGCCGCGTCCTTCTCGATGTGCTTGCGGTACTCGTCGAGCGTCGTCGCGCCGACCGCGCGCAGCTCACCGCGGGCGAGCATCGGCTTCAGCAGGTTGGCGGCGTCGACGGCGCCCTCGGCGGCGCCGGCGCCGACGATCGTGTGCAGCTCGTCGATGAACAGGATCACGGTGCCGGCGGCGTCGGCGATCTCCTTCAGCACCGCCTTCAGGCGGTCCTCGAACTCGCCGCGGTACTTCGCGCCGGCCAGCAGCGAGCCGAGGTCGAGCGCCACGACGCGCCGGTCGCGCAGCGTCTCGGGCACGTCACCGGAGACGATCCGCTGCGCGAGCCCCTCGACGATCGCGGTCTTGCCGACGCCGGGCTCACCGATCAGCACCGGGTTGTTCTTGGTTCGCCGCGCGAGGATCTGCACTACGCGCCGGATCGCGGCGTCGCGGCCGATCACCGGGTCGAGCTTGCCCTCCGCCGCCTCGGCGGTCAGGTCGCGCCCGAAGCGCTCGAGCGCCTGGTAGCGCTCCTCGGGGCTGCGGTCGGTGACGTGATGGCTGCCGCGCACCTCCTCGAGCGCCGCGAGCAGCCGCTCGTGCGTGGCGCCCGCGGCGCGCAGGGCGTCGCCCGCGCGGCCGGGGTGCGCGCTCAGCGCGAGCAGCAGATGCTCGGTCGAGACGTAGTCGTCGGAGAGCTTGCGCGCCTCGCCGTCGGCGCCGTTCAGCACCGCTGCGAGCTCCGAGGCGATCGGCGGCGCCTCCGCGGCCGCGCCGCCGAGCACCGGCAGATCCTCCAGCGACGCGGTCAGCGCCGGGCGGATCGAGGCCGGGTCGGCGCCCAGCTTGCGCAGCAGCGAGAGCGCGATCCCCTCGGGATCCGCAAGCAGCGCCGAAAGCACATGCGCCGGCGTGACCTGCGGATTCCCCGCCGCCTGGGCGAGCCGCACGGCCTCGGCAAGGGCCTCCTGGGCGCGAATCGTGAAGCGATCTGGCTGCATGTAAATCTAAGTGTGAGCGTAGCAGATTTACGCGGAATGTCCAACGTTCCCGCGGCGCCGGCAGGCCGGCGGGGCGCGTTCAGGTGACCACGACGACGTCCGCGCCGACCAGCTCGTAGGTGGCCTTGGCGCGCAGATCGCGAGTCGCGAGGCTCGAACCGTGCTCAACGGCCGCGAGCGCCACGAGCGCGTCATAGACCGCCCCGCCGGAGATCCCGAGGCGGCCCAGCACCGCGGGCAGGCGTCTGGCCGTGTCCGGCCGCAGGACCAGCGGCCCGGCGAAGCGCGCGTCGATGAGTCGCGCCGCATCGGCAGGGGCGAGCCGCAGGTCACCGGGCAGCCGTGTGAGCACCGAGTAGGTCTCGGCCAGCGCATGGCCGCACAGCGCGACCTCGCGGCCTCCCCACCAGCGAACCACGGCTGCGTGCTCGCGGTGCGTCTGCACGAGCAGCGCGACCGCGACGCTCGTGTCCAATCCCAGCGCGCTCAACGCCGACCGGAGTCGATCAGCGCGAAGACCACGTCGTCGTCGACCGCCGTGTCGCCGGTCGCGACGAGCACCTCCGCCTCCTCGACCAGTCGGGCCGCGCGCCCCGCCGGCAGCAGCTGCAGTCCGGCGCCGTAGCGGGAGATGTCAACGGTCGAGCCGGGGGTCAGCCCAAGCGCGTCCCGCAGCGGCTTCGGCACGACGATGCGTCCGACGGAGTCGATCGTGGTCTTCACTGGGAAAAGGATACCAGTGGTTTCCCATTTCACTGCGCCGCCGGCGCCCCGGCGGATCGCCCCGTCGCGGTGTTATCGCGATGTTATGTAGACGCGCGTTCGTGCCGATCCTCTTCCTGAGGACCGTGTCTTCGTGGTTGAACATCGCCGAGCATCGCGCCCGCGTCACACGCGCGTGCGCGCCATCGGCGCGCTCCGGCAGCCGACTGCCGTGGCGGCAGCCGTGAAGCGCCTCGCCCCCTCCTCCGACGCGGCGCTGGTCAAGGCGATCATCGGCTTCCAGGACCTCGTCTCGCGCCGCGCCGCGCCGGCCGTGATCTACCAGGCCGTGGTGGACGGTGCTCTGCGCCTGCTGAACGGCGACAGCAGTTCGCTTCGTTTCCTCGATCTCGAGGATCCCAACTGGACCGTCGCGGTTGCGTGGCACGGCTCGAGCGGGGAGGGCGAGCGCTGGCGCCACCGGGCGCCGATCACCGAGGGTCTCAGCGGGCGTGTGATCTCGACCGGCAAGCCGCTCGCGATCGCCGATTACGAGGCCGCCCAGACCGGGTCGCAGCTCGCGCCGGCGGAGACGCAGGCGATCATCGGCGTGCCGATCCGCGAGCAGAATCAGGTCGTCGGCAGTCTCGTCGTCGGCTCGACGATCAAGGGGCGCCATTGGACCGAGCGCGAGTCCGAGCTGCTGCTCGAGTACGGCGAGCACGTCAGCGTCGCCGTCGCGCTCGTCCGGGCGAGCAACACGCTGGAGCAGGCCTTCACGGATTCGCTCACGGGCCTCGCGAACCGGCGGCTGCTGCTCGACCGCCTCCAGCACGAGCTCGCGGTCGCAGACCGCGGGGGCGAGCCGGTGACGCTGCTGTTCCTCGACCTCGATGGCTTCAAGCTGGTCAACGACTCGCTCGGCCACTCCATCGGCGACAGGCTCCTGGTCGCGGTCGCCGAGCGTCTGCGGGGCTGCGTTCGCGACGGCGACATCTGCTCGCGCGTGGGCGGCGACGAGTTCGCGGTGCTGCTGGTCGGACGCTCACACCCCGAGGCGGTGGCCAGGCGCATCATCGACGCTGTCCAGCGCGGCTTCGAGATCGCCTCGCACGAGGTGTTCATCAGCGTCAGCGTCGGCATCGTCAGCGGCCGCGACGATGCCGAGACGCTGCTGCGCCACGCGGACGTCGCGATGTACCACGCGAAACGGGCCGGCACCGTGCACTACGCCCGCTTCGAGCCCAGCATGCAATCGGCGCGCGTGTCGCGCCTGCTGCTCCACACCGAGCTGCGGCGCGCGATCGAGCGCGACGAGTTCGAGCTGTACTACCAGCCGATCTACGACCTGCGCAGCGACACGATCGCCGCCTTCGAAGCGCTGATCCGCTGGCAGCACCCGAGCCGCGGGCTGGTGGCGCCGCTCGAGTTCATCCCCGTCGCCGAGGAGGCGGGAATGATCCTGGACATCGGGCATTGGGTGCTCGGGCACGCGTGCGCTCAGCTCGCGGCCTGGTGGCAGAGCACACCGGTCGCGCTCAGCCTCAACGTGTCGACCAGCGAGCTGCGCCAGGGCGGCTACACCGACGCCGTCAAAGCCGCGATCGCCCGCGCCTTCCCGCCCTCGGCGCTGATCCTCGAGGTCACCGAGCGCGAGCCGCTGGAGGATGTCCCCGGCGTGCTCGAATCGCTGCACGCCGTCAAGGAGCTCGGCGTTCGCCTCGCGCTCGACGATTTCGGCACCGGCTACAGCACGCTGCTGAACCTCTCCCACCTGCCGATCGACATCCTCAAGATCGCCAAGCCGTTCCTCGACCGCTCACCGAGCGATCACCGCAACCCGCACGGCCTGCTCGCCGGCATCATCGGTTTCGGTCGCCACCTCGGTCTCACCACCGTCGCCGAGGGCATCGAGCACCCGGCCCAGCGCGCCCTGCTCGTCGAGCTCGGCTGCGACCTCGGCCAGGGCTTCCTCTTCGGCCGCCCGCTCGACACCGCCGCCGCCACGCACCTGCTCGCCGCCGAACAGGTACCGGCGCTCCCGCGTTGAACACTGCTCGGGCTCGCGCCTGAGATCGCGGCGCCGTTCAGCCGAGCGTGGCGTGCGTGGTCGTCGTCGCGGTGGTGGCGAGAAGGTCGCGCGCGTAGGCCGTGATCGTGACCGGGATGGTCCGGCTTGCGCCGAGGTCTCGTTTTCCGAGGCCGGTGAGTCGGATCGCGAAGCTGTGCGCGCCGCGACGATAGACCGGGTAGGCGGTTTGCGCGATCACGCCGTGGCGGTCACGGATCGTGATGTCGACGAGGCCCTGGAAGTTCGCGCGGAGCGCAAGGTGGATCGAGTCCACGCCGAGGTCTGTCGTGGTTCGCTGGAGCGGGAGCGCGAGCGTGACGGCGGGCGGCACCGGCGTCGTGCCGAAGGAGGGGTCGGGCGCGAACGTCGGCGTGAACGCGGCGGCTGCGAACTCGTAGAAGTAATCGCCTTCGTAGTAATTGTCGACCGTGCCGTAGGCGCCGGCCGGTTCGAAGATCCCGACGGTCCCGACGACCAGGTAGGAGCCGTCAGCGCGTTGGAGCAACGGCGGGTTGCCAAACGTGAGGCTGTTCTCGTCCGGCGGGATCGCTGTTGCGAACGGCGGGCCGTAGTAGCTGGAGGCGCCGCCGCCGAACCAGAGTTCACGGGTCGTGCTGATCGACCTGTCAGGTGCCCCGTTGGACCTGATCGCGGCGACTTCGATCGCGAGCGGCCCGCTGCCGATGTCGTCGCTGGAATCCCAGCTCGACGGGTAGCTGGCGACGAGCACGTCCGTTCCAGGGCCGGGGAGCAGTTGTTCATTCTGGTTGACGACTGCGACCAGCGCTGGAAGCGGGGCCTGGCCGTGTGAGCCGAACGCGGGATCGAGCGTGCCGTCCGGGGTGTAGCGCTCCAGCCCACCGTCATCCAGCAGCGTGATGCTCCCGTCTGGCTGGACGAGCATTGCCTCCCCGACGAGCGGAGTGGCCACCGGTCTGCCGGCGGCGAAGGTCGGGTCCTCTGCTCCCTGTGGGGTCAGGCGCGTCAGATACGTCGTGGTCTGGTTGGACCCCTCGGTCACGATGTCACCGCCGGGCTCGACCGCCAGCTGTCCGCCCGTTGCCTGCTTGACGGCGAGCGTGGTGGCGCCGTTTCGGCCGAACGCCGGATCGAGCGTGCCCGCGCTCGTGAGCTCCTCGACGACCCAGTTGACGTTCGGCGGCGGCGTGGGAGGCGGCTTGCTGGACTCCGCGCCGGTCATGCCGGACAGGAGCAGCTCCCCGTCGGCGCTGATCGCGGCGCCGGCGGCAAAGCCCTCGAGGCCGGTACGTGCCACGCCGTCGACCCCGTAGGTCTGATCGAGCGTGCCGTTCGCGTCCAGCCGCACCACCATCAGCTGCGGAAGCTGAGACTCCGGCAGAGCCGGTCCGGTCGCGAGCACGAGCAACTTGCCGTCGGGCTCCAGCAAGACCCCCACCGCCGACAACGCCAGATTCACGTGCTCCGCACCGTCGACCCCAAAGCTGGGATCGAGCGAGCCGTCCGGTTCCAGCTCCGCGGCAAAGAACGTCGAGTTCGGAGCGTTCGACCCGCCCACGAGCACCACGTCACCGCCCGGCAAGGCCACGCTCGCGTCAACCGCAACGATGTCGATCCCGCCCGAGAACCTGACCGCGTTCCCGTTCACCGAAAAAACGACACGCCCGGCAACCGTCGCACCAGACGAGGCGCCCGCCCACACCAGACAGGCGACCACCGCGAGAAACGAGACCCGCGCCAGTGACCGTGCTCTGCGCATCATTCACACACTAGAACGCCGCGGCCGACGCGAAGTCGCGCGCCGCCCGGCGTTTGGCCGCCGGGCGTCAGCTGATGTCGCGCCGAGCCGTCAGCGCCACGCCGGCGAGCGCCAGCGCGGCGGTCCAGGCGACGAGCACGACGGCGGCGGCGGCGGGTGTGAGCAGATGCTTCATCGTCAGGCCGATCAGCGCGTCCTGGGCGCGGGTCGGCGTGAAACGGCCGACGGACGGGACGAGCCCGAACAGCAGGTTGTCGACGATGAAGCCCCAGGCGAGCAGGGTGATCACGGCGCCGACCTGGTTGCGGATGATCGCGCCGAGCCCCACGCCGATCGCGGCCCAGGCGGCGACACCGGCCAGCCCGGCGAGCGCCAGCAGCTCGATGTCGCCGGCGGTCAGCACGATCGGGATGTTGCGTCCGGAGAGCACCACGAGATCGATCGCCCAGCCGAGCGCCTCGCCGGCGACGCCGAAGACGAGCCCGGCGAGGGCGCCGGCGACGAGCTTGGCGGCCAGCACCCGCGAGCGGTGCGGGCTGAACAGGATCGTCGGGCGGATCGTGCCGTAGCGGTACTCGCTGGTGACCAGCAGCACGCCGGCGAGTGCGGCGAAGATGCCGGCCAGGCTGCCGAGGCTGAACAGCTGGCGCTGGTTCTCGCGTCCCTCCAGACCGGACACGCTGCTGAGCAACCCGGTCAGCAGTGCGAAGAGCAGGATCAGCGCGATCATGCCGAGCAGCAGGCCGACCGTCGTGCGGGTCGAGCGGACCTTCAGCAGCTCCGCCTTGATCTGCGAGATCACGACGGCGCCTCGGCGGTCAGCTCGAGGAAGATCTCCTCGAGCGAGGTGCCCTCGGTGACCAGCTCGTGCAGCGGGATGCCGGCGGCGAAGGCGAGATCGCCGACCCGCTCGCTCGTCGCTCCGTGGACCAGCAGCACCGAGTCGTTGGCCGGCGTCCACTGGAGCTGCGCCTGGCGCAGCGCCTCCTGCAGCGCCTCGGCGTCGGGGGTGCGCACGCGGACCGAGCCGCCGACACGCGCCGTCAGTTGCTCGAGCGAGGACTCGATCACGAGCCGCCCGCGACTGATGATCAGGACCTGATCGACGGTCTGGGCCACCTCGGCGAGCACGTGGCTCGAGATCAGCACCGTCCGCCCCTCGGATGCGAACGTGCGCAGGAAGTCGCGCAGCCAGCGCACCCCCTCCGGGTCGAGGCCGTTCGCCGGCTCGTCGAGCACGAGCAGCTCCGGCTCGCCGAGCAGCGCGCTGGCGAGCCCGAGGCGCTGGCGCATGCCGAGCGAGTAGCCCTTCACGCGGCGGCGCGCCGCGTCCTGCAGCTCCACCAGCCGCAGCACCTCGTCCGCGCGCGAGTCGGGCAGCCCGACCGCGCGGCCCAGCGTCCGCAGGTGGTCACGACCCGAGCGTCCCGGGTGGAAGTCGGTCGCCTCGAGCACCGCACCGATCCGCAGCGCCGGATTCTCCAACTCGCCGTACGGCCGCTCGAACACGAGCGCGCGGCCGCTCGTCGGCGCGGCGAGACCGAGCATCATCCGCAGCGTCGTCGTCTTGCCGGCGCCGTTGGGGCCGAGGAAGCCCGTGATCGTGCCGGGCTCGAGCCGGAACGACAGGTCGTCGACCGCGACCAGCGTGCCGAAGCGCTTCGTCAGCGACTCGGCGACGACGACCGCGGCAGCCATCGCTCTACGCCGACTCGCTCGGCAGGATGAAGAACCCGGCGATGAGGCCGTCGGCGTTGAAGACCACGCGGCCCGTCGCGTCGCCCTTGGCGAAGGCGATCGGCACGTTCACGACGGTGTAGCCGATCTGCACGGCGACCGCAGGCGCGCCCAGCTCGACAAACTCGCCACCCAGCTGGGACGCCTGCACGCGCGCGGACGCGAGCAGCTCGGCGGGCGCCTGATCCTTCATCCGCTCGTCGAACTCCCCGCGCACGGCGTCCCAGCGCTCGTTCAGCCAGTCCTCCAGCACCACGAGGGCCTTCTCCGGCGCGCCCGCGATCGGCGCCGTCAAGCCCTCCTCCGGCGCACCCCCGACGACGCCGGCGCCGAAGCGCTGAAAGGCGGCCTGGCGGGTGACCTGCAGGACCTCGCCGACCTGCGCCCAGGTGTGCCCCTCGCTGCGGGCCTGGCGCACCAGGGTGTGGAGGATGTCGTCGACGATCAGATCGAGGCTTCTCGTCGCCGCGATCGCCGCCATCACCGAACCCCCGCGGCCCGCGTCGGCCCCGCGGAGCACGCCGCTGACGAGCTCCGCGTTCGTCGTGAGGACCAGCCCCATGACCTCACGCTCGGGGTCGCTCGTCACGGGATTGCGTCCGGCGCTCGATGGCCACGGCGTAAAGATAGACTTTACGCGCGGGGCTGTCAAGGCGGCCTTTACGGCGGCGTGGCGCCGACCGCTTACGGCGTCGGAACCCCCTCGCCCAGGGAGCCCGGCCCGGGCACCGCGGCGAAGCTCAGCTGCTGCGTGCTCGTGCCGGAGGCCGTCGTCACCTGCGCCGAAGCGGTGTCGGTGGTCCCCGGCCACCAGGCCACGAACGAGCCGTCCGCGACGGTCGCCTGGACGTCGCTGCCGTCCGCGAGCACGAGCGTCACCGCGCTCACGTCGTCGTCGATCTGCCCCTGCACGAACGTGTACGGCTGACCGCCGGCGGTCGTGAGGTGCGCCTGCGAGGCCTGGGTGATCGGACCCGAGCCGGCTGCGCCGAGCCCGAACACGGACACCGAGGATTGCCCGGTGCCGGCGGCCGAGCCGACGCGCAGCGTGTGCTGGGATGCCCCGCCGTCCTGGGCATTCGCGGCGACAACCGTGAACGACGGTCCATCGAAACACGTCGCGCTCGCGCCGCCGCTGCTCAGGACCATCGCCGTGAACGGTCCACGTGTGTCGGTGAGCACCGGCTGCCAGCCCCCGGAGGGGATCGCGGACCCCGTCGAGCTCGAGTGGGCGAGCTGTGCCGTGCATTGCGCCAGCGCACCCGCCGTCTCGCCGCTCGCCGGCGCGGTCGGCGCCGCGCTCCAGCCCGCAAACGCCGGCGCCGCCCCCGTACCGAGCGCGACCAGCGCGACGACCGCCCCGGCGGTCACGGCCAGCCCGGCGCTCGCCCCGAGCGCCACGCCCGCGCGCGGCGCCCACGAGCGCGGCCGGTAGTCGATCCTGCGCAACCGCTCCTGCGCCTGCGTCGGGATCTCCTGCGCCCGCGCGACGAATGCTGCATGCAGCTCGTCCTCCAGTCCTTCTCTCATCGCTGTCGCTCCTTCGTGTCGCTGATCAGATGGCCGTTGCTCGCTGCCGCGGCGGCGCCGTCGCGCTCGAGCGCCTCGCGCATGCGCGCAAGCCCGCGCGAGGCGGTGCTCTTGACCGTCCCCAACGAGCAGCCGAGGATCTCCGCGGTCTGCGCCTCGGAGAGGTCCTCGAAGTAGCGCAGGACGAGCACGGCCCGCTGGCGCGGTGGAAGCAGCGCCAGCTCGCCGAGCAGCTCGGCGCGTGTGTCGAGCGCTCCGAACACGCGGGCCGCGGCCGCGTCGGCATGGCGCTCGAGCCGCTCATCGTCGGCCGGAGCCAGTTCGCCACGCCGGCGCGAGCGCCGCTTTGCGTCGTCGATCGCGAGATTGACGAGGATCCGGCGCGCGTACGCGACCGGCTGGTCCATCTCGCGCACGCGCGGCCAGCGCCGGGCGACGCGCACGAGCGTCTCCTGCACGAGATCCTCGGCCTCCGCCAGGTCCCACACGATCAGGTAGCCGGCGCTCAGCAGATCACCGGCGCAACCATCGACGAAGCGCTCGAACTCGACCCGCGTCCTGGCACGTCTGGGCGGCTGCACCACAGGCATCATCGAACTTAACCGGGCCGGGGCGGCGAAAGGTTGAGCGGCCGCCCCGCGAGCGCAAGCCGCGCCCCGCAACGCGCCCCCCGCCGCTACGACGCGATCACGACGTTCGCGCGATCGCGCGGGTGCTCGCGATCGATGTAGGCGTCCTCCTGGCGTTCCCACCGCTCCCATTCCTCGGCGTCGCCGCTCCGGCGGCGTTCCGCACGCTCGCGCCTGGTCGCCGCGTCGGCCTCCAACCAGACCAGCATGCTCATGTAGGGAGCGGCGCTCAGCGAGCCCGCGCCGACGCCCTCGACGATCAGCAGCTCCGGTGGCGCGAGCGTCCAGGGCTCGCCCCACGCCAGCGTCTGCCAGTCGTAGCGCGGCACGCTCGCCGCGCGCCCGCCGGCGAGCGGAAGCAGGACCGCGCTGCGCAGGCGCGCGATGCCTTCATCGAGTCCGTCCCAGCCGCCGTAGAGATGCTCGAGGCTGACGAGCGGTGCGTTCAGCCGCCCCGCGAGCGCCTGCGCGAGGGTCGACTTGCCGGCGCCGGAGCGCCCGTCGAGCGCGATCACGCGGGTCGAGCCGGCCCGCGCCGGTGCCGCGCGAATGCCCGCGAGCAGACCCTCCATCCGCGCATCGTGCCAGCACGCGCCGCGCGTTGACCATCGCCGTGGACCAAGGTATGGTGGCGGCGGTCCACAACCGCAATCCGGGGAGTCCCTCGCGGGGCTGAGAGGGCGCATCTCGCGCCGACCCGACGAACCTGATCTGGCTCATACCAGCGAAGGGAGAACGATGTTCCCGCCCCTCCGTAGCGCCCTCCGTCGCCACCCGTGGGCGCGTCGCCGGCGCGCACCGCTCGCCGCCTGCGCGATCGTGGCGCTCGCCGCGGCGGCCGCCTACGCCTCGATCTCCTCACAGGCGCCGAGCGCCCGCGCCAGCGGGACGCCGCCCGTTGCCCCCACCGCGCTCGCGACCGTGAAGATCGCGCTCGACTACACGCCGAACGTCAACTACCTCGGCATCTACGTCGCGCAGACCAAGGGCTACTTCGCCGCCGAGCACATCAA
>Ga0181526_10001171_pt1 | contig 25746 bp, 16 predicted proteins | sample PEATcosm2014_Bin_35_FD_119750 | JGI IMG/M metagenome (GOLD analysis project Ga0181526, IMG submission 119750) | Peatland microbial communities from MTU Mesocosm Facility, Houghton, MI, USA - PEATcosm2014_Bin06_30_metaG | ecosystem: Environmental > Terrestrial > Soil > Wetlands > Peat | place...
CGCGGACTACAAGAAAGTGGTGCGCAAGGAAACCGGCAAAGATTTCCCCCAGGATCCGCAGGTGCAGCTCGACATGGCCATCGAGGCCGTATTCCGTTCCTGGTACAATCCGCGAGCCAAGACCTACCGGCGCTTGAACAAGATTTCTGATGACCTGGGGACGGCGGTGAACGTCCAGACGATGGTGTTTGGGAATATGGGCGACACCTCGGGGACGGGCGTCGGATTCACCCGCAACCCGGCCACGGGGGCCAAGGAATTCTACGGCGAGTTCCTGATGAACGCCCAGGGCGAGGACGTGGTCTCCGGAGTTCGCACTCCCGTGCCCATCAACGAACTCGAGAAGATCATGCCCGACGTCTACCACCAACTTCACGAGATTACGACCCGGCTCGAGCAGCACTACAAGGACGTCCAAGACTTCGAGTTCACCATCCAGGATGGAAAACTTTACATGCTCCAGACCCGCAGCGGCAAGCGCACGGGCCCGGCGGCAGTGCGGATTGCTGTGGAGATGGTGCACGAAGGCCTGCTTACCAAGAAAGAGGCGCTGATGCGGGTGGAACCCGATCAACTCAACCAGTTGCTGCACCATGTGCTGGACGAATCCAAGCCCTTGAAAGTGCTTGCCACTGGCTTGCCGGCATCGCCTGGCGCCGCGGTAGGGCACGTCGTGTTCACCGCCGACGAGGCGGTGGTGGCAGGGAAGACCCAGCCGGTGATACTGGTGCGCGGCGAGACCGTCCCGGACGATATCCATGGGATGGAGGTGGCGGTCGGGATTCTGACTTCGCGCGGCGGCATGACCTCTCACGCGGCAGTGGTCACTCGCGGCATGGGCAAGCCGTGCGTGGCGGGCTGCGGGGCTGCGGAAGTGGACGAGAAGACCAAGAAGCTCAAGATCGGCAGCAGTCTCCTCAAGGAAGGGGACTGGATTTCTCTGGACGGATCAACGGGGCGAGTGATTGAAGGCAAGTGCGATCTGGTGCCGCCGGATCCGAAGAGCGGTGTATTCGCCGAGTTCATGCAGTGGGCCGACGAGGCAAGGGAACTCGGAGTGCGCGCCAATGCCGACATACCGCGCGACGCTCTGGCCGCCGTCAATTTCGGCGCCGAGGGCATTGGGCTTTGCCGCACCGAACACATGTTTTTCGCCCAGGAGCGCCTGCCTCATGTGCAGCGCATGATCATGGCGTGCAAGGAGACAGAGGATCCGAAAGAGGCCGCGGCTTACGCCAAGGAACGCCGCGCCGCTTTGGCCAAACTGCTACCCATGCAACGCAAGGATTTCTTCGGGTTGTTTAAGGCCATGGCCGGGTTGCCGGTGACCATCCGCACTCTGGATCCTCCCCTGCACGAATTCCTTCCCAAGCGGGAAGAGCTGATGGTGGAAATCGCGACGCTTGAGGCGTTGAAGAAGAAAGGTCCTAAATTAAGTCAGGCCAAGAAGTTGCTGGAAGTAGTTGAATCTTTACATGAATTTAATCCGATGCTCGGCCTGCGCGGTTGCCGGCTGGGGATCATGTACCCCGAGATCACCGAAATGCAAGCGCGGGCGATCTTCGAGGCGGCATGCGATTGCAAGAAGAAGGGAATTGAAGCAAAACCTGAAGTTATGATTCCGTTGGTTGGCGATGTGAAGGAGCTCGAACTGCAAAAGGAGATCGTGAACCGCGCGGCCGGCGAAGTCTTTGCCAAGAAAGGCGTCAAGGTTGACTACCTCGTTGGAACCATGATCGAGTTGCCCGCCGCGGCTCTTTCCGCCGGCGAGATCGCTCAGCAGGCTGAGTTCTTCAGCTTCGGCACGAACGATCTGACCCAAACGACTTTCGGGCTCTCCCGCGACGATTGCGGCAAGATCATCAATGCCTACGTCAAGCAGAAGATTTGGCCTGCGGATCCGTTTGCGGTGCTGGATCCGAAACGCGTGGGCAGGTTGTTGAAACTCGCTACTACGGAAGGGCGGGCGACTCGCAGCAACCTCAAAGTCGGTATCTGCGGCGAGCACGGAGGCGACCCGGCCTCGATCGAGGTGTGCGCTGAGGCGGGGTTGAACTATGTCAGCTGCTCGCCTTATCGCGTGCCCATCGCGCGGCTGGCGGCAGCACAGGCGGCCGTGAGGAAGCAGGAGAAGGCCGCCTACTCAACAGCATAATGATGAGCTGTCGGGTTCCGGTGTGACGTTTCAGATAGGCGCCTTAAGGGCGGCCACGGTGGCCGCCCTGGGGCGAAGCCTGGAGGAGAAGTTCGGGCAAGGGAAGTGTGCGCACGGAAGGTTTATTAACAACTGGATGGCCTCTCTCCGATAGTCAAAGTAACTTGTTTATGTGAAACTATATAGCAAGATAACATTAAGTAATACTTTGATATTTTATCTCTCTTGGGTATCTACCTATGTCGCTTGCTGCTCAGTGCTCGTTCCATCGCCACTCTCTGACAATCTGGGTGCCGGAGGCACCTTGGAGTGCGGCGCCTTGACGCCGCCTTGGAATTATAGTTCAGGGTACATGACTAGGACGTGCGAGCCCTCGTTACTCGAGTGCTGCGGTTCATCCCATTTAATACCGAAATTCGCTCAATACGAAGGCGGCATCGAGCCGCCGCACTCCAAGGCGCTTCACGCATTCTTGTGGCCCCCGGTTGTCGCCGGCGTGGAGAGCGACTCTCATGAATGTCGGCGCGTCGACATTGCCGTGTCGCAACACGTATTGTTCTGCTCTCCACCCACCGTGCTGAGACCGCTCATTTCGATTTGCTCCTCGTGAGGAGGCAATCCCATGTCCGAGAAGAATTCCTCAGCAAAGGCTGTTAGCCGCCGAAGATTCATCGGAGCTTCCGGCGCGGCTGTGACCTTATGGAGCCTCGCGCGAAGCGTGGCAAATGGTGCCGACGTCGGCCTCTTCGTTGGGGACGGCGCTGCTGGCCCAGTGGGCGCGCACACCTTCGGCTATCAGGGGGAGCAATTCCTCTTGGATGGGAAGCCCTTTTTGATCATCTCCGGTTCGATGCACTATCCCCGTGTGCCACGCCCATACTGGCGGGACCGTATGCGCAAAATGCGCGCCTTGGGCTTGAACACGCTCTGCACCTATGTATTCTGGGACTTGCACGAGCCGCAGCCGGGCAAGTTCGATTTCACGGCTGATCTCGATGTCGCCGCATACGTTCAGACAGCGCAGGAAGAGGGCCTATGGGTAATTGTGCGTCCCGGCCCTTATATTTGCTCGGAGTGGGATTTTGGCGGCCTTCCGCCTTGGCTCTTGGCTACTCCGGGTCTCAAGGTGCGCACCACTGATGCGCGTTTCATCGATGCTGCGTCAAAGTATTTGCGCAAAGTGGGTGAGCAACTGGCGCCGCTACAAATCTCGCGCGGCGGACCCATCATTATGACGCAGGTCGAAAACGAGTACGGATCTTTCGGCCACGATCACGATTACATGAACGCTGTTCGGAAGGCCATTCACGAGGCCGGATTCGAGGTCACTCTCTACACGTCAGACGGGTCGGCACGGCCAGAGTTGCAGGGGGGGACCTTTCCGGACTTACCCGTCGCGATCAATTTTGGACAGGGCGATCCCTCGCCGGAGTTCGCGAGCTTTGCCAAGTTCAGGCAGGGCGCCACACGCATGTGCGGTGAGTATTGGGACGGCTGGTTCGACCACTGGGGAGAAGAGCATCATGTGACCGCCCCTTGGGAAGCCGCTCGGGGAATCGAGTGGATGCTGTCGCGAGGGATTTCCGTCAACCTCTACATGGTGCACGGCGGCACAAGCTGGGGTTTCATGAGCGGGGCAAATTATGACGGAAGCTATCAGCCGGACATTTCCAGCTATGATTACGACGCGCCGATCGACGAGGCGGGCCGGACCACCACGAAGTTCTTCCTGATTAGTGAGGTTATCGCGAAATATCTGCCCGCAGGTTCGCGCCTACCCGAGTTGCCCGCTCCGTTGCCTGTGATTGAGATTCCACGCTTTGAGTTGAGAGAGGTGGCTGCATTGAGCGGCTTGGTGGGAAAGCCGGTTCACTCTGACCAACCCCTTTCCATGGAGGCCATGGGGCAGAATTATGGGTTCGTTCTATACCACACACGAGCGACCAAGACACTTAAAGGAATACTTGAAGTAAAGGACATAAGGGATTATGCCGTCGTATTCCAGGGCGTCCGGAAGCTCGGAGTGCTGGACCGCCGGCTGAATCAATATTCCCTGGAGGTGGAACTGGAAGACGGCGCGCCCCTCGATATTCTTGTGGAGAATATGGGTCGCGTCAACTTCGGCCCGCACCTGGTGGACGACCGGAAGGGAATCGTTGGGCCAGTCACGATTGCGGGCTCAATCCTGACGGGTTGGGAGAATTATTCGTTGCCGATGACAGACCTTTCGCACCTGCGCTTCTATTCGTTGCGGGTGAAGGACCTTACCGGTCCGTTCTTTCGAGGACAGTTTGAATTATCGTCATTGGGCGACACATTCCTCGACATGCGGGGCTGGGGAAAAGGTTATGTATGGGTCAACGGGCATAACTTGGGCCGCTACTGGAAGATTGGGCCGCAGCAAAGCCTGTTTCTACCGGCCACATGGCTAAAGCAGGGAACGAACTCCGTGGTGGTGCTCGACCTCGAGCCGGGCGGGCGCCGAACGCTTCAAGGCATTAAAGGCCAGATTTGGTCAACGTTCAAGTAATAGTTCTGGTATTGGACTTGGCCGGATACCTGCGATACATAAAGTATTGGTTTAAGTATCGATTTGGCGGACTTCGACAACGCGCCATCCTCCGCGGCGCGGCAGGGTAAGACGATATCAAAACAGCTCATCCGTCAGCCGACGGACAAAGGCGCAACTTGAGGCGCTGCGGAAGTCATTGTTTGCCTTTGCGAGTTTGGCGCCCTTTGTGGCTTCGCGTGAAACAAGTTCTCCATCCGTAAGATCGAACCTTAGGTTTCATCGGGCGAGATCGACGCTGACCCGCAGTCAGGTTCAGCACCGCAGCGCCGCTCGAGATCCCGGCGTCTCGTACAGCTTTCTAGGGAGATGGACTTTCAATTCCGTGGAATATCTTTCTGCCTCCATGCAACTTTCGGTCCTAATGTGCATCCTAATGCGTGAGTGGCGGAAAGGGTGTGGTGTATCAACCACATTTCGGGACGCTAGCTGTGCCGTCCCGCCGCGATCTCGGTGACGCGGAAGGTCGCCGCTACTGGACCATTGACCAGCGAGCAAAAGCAGTGATCTCGGGAAGCCAGGGTGATATAATGGGGAAGAATTAGCTTGAGAGGTGAATCCATGGGCACACGGCGAATGCAAGTAGTGGCGCTTCTGGCGATATTCTGTCTTGCGGCTCTTCCGGCGCGCGGCGACGACAAGAAAAACGACGTCGACGAAATCGGCAATCGGAAAGTTGCGCACAAGAGCATCATCTCCGAGGAAAAGGAGATTGCCATCGGCAAGCAGTACAGCGTGGAGGTTGAGCGTTCCGCGAAGCTGCTCAAGGATCCTGTCATCAACGAGTACGTCAATCGAGTGGCTCAGAACGTGGCGCGCAATTCGGACCTCAAGATTCCGCTCACGGTGAAAGTTATTGACGATCCCACGCTCAACGCCTTCGCTCTGCCCGGAGGCTTCCTTTACGTGAATACAGGGCTGCTTCAGGCTGCGGAAGAGGAAGACCAAATAGCGGGAGTGATAGGGCATGAAATCGCGCACGTGGCCTGCCGCCACTGGGCAAGCCAGATGACCAAGATGACGTTCGCGCAATTCGCCATGATACCGCTCATGTTCGTTCCCATGACTTACCCGGTTTATATGGGCGTGATGGAAGCCTACATGAACGGCGTGCCGCTGATGTTTCTAAAGTTCAACCGTGGCGCCGAGGCGGAGGCGGATTATCTCGGGATTCAATATATGTACAAGGCGGGCTACGACCCGAACTCTTACACCGCGTTCTTCGGCAAGGTGATGGACGAGGAGCGCCGTATGCCGGGAAGCATGCCTCAGGTCTTTATGGACCACCCGCCGACCGGCGACCGGATTATCAAGTGCGAAGAGGAAATCAAACAAATTCTGCCCAAAAAGGAGCAGTACCTGGTTTCAACATCGGAGTTTGACGACGTTAAGGCCCACTTGCAACAGGTGATCAGCAACCGGAAGAAGTTGAAGCCCGGCGAGACCGGCGGGCCCACACTGCGCAAGCGGCAGCCCAGCGACCAGACGTCAGCTCCGACCCAGACCGCGGGGCAGAGTTCCGGCAGCAGCAGCGCCGGCGACGAGCAGCCGCCAGTGCTGAAGCGACGGAGCGACTCCTCTTCCGATTCGGGTTCAAGCACAACTTCAACTCCAAGTTCCACCCCGAGTTCGACCCCAGGTTCGACGACGGGCGCCAGTCCAAGCTCGACGCCTAATTCGAGTCCAAGCTCAACGCCGAATTCCAGTCCGAGCTCGACTCCGAATTCGAATACAAGCGCGAATTCGCCGTCCGCACCGACTCAGACGGCAGGGCAGAGTTCAGGCAACAGCACTGGGAATGAGCAGGCGCCGGTGCTCAAGCGGCGTAGCGACTCCTCTTCGGACCCTGGTTCAAGCACCACTTCGAGTCCAAGTACGACCTCTGGTTCGAGTCCGAGTTCTACTCCGAGCCCGAATCCGCCCCCAAACTCGAACCCGAACCCAAACTAGAGTTTTTCCCGCTCCGCATCAGGGATGGCCGCTCGCAAGCGTGGGCGGCCATTCTTGTTTCTGGGTAGTAAATTAGGGAATAGAGAAGAAGGGACAGCCGAGAGGACTCCCTGTTGCCTGTTCCCTGTTCCCTAAAAGTGGGGAGGTGCGGGCGCAGCTATGCCGAGCTTTCGTAGTTCCTCGGAATAGTACTTGCGATAGAGGATTTCCCATTCTCCGCCGCCTTCCACGATGGTTCGCTTCTGTGAGGCGATGCGGTCTTTCACAACCTGGTCTATCTTTTCTTCTTCCTGCATGAGCTCCGTGAGGATCTTGACGATCTGCACGCGGATGCTATTGGGCTCGTCGTAGATTTCCACTTCATCCAGAGCCTCAATGGCGGCCATGACCTGATGTGAAATCTGAATGATTTTTTCGTGAGTCATTTTCATGGTCGCTGGCCTACCCGCCTCAGAGAATGGCTTTCCGCTGGCGCACCAGTTCCTTTTTTATCGCTTTGAAAGCGTCTTCGTAACTGGCGCCCAGCTCTTTCATCTGGTTACCGTGTTCCTCCAGAATTCTTCGAACTTCGTCGTTGATGCGATCCTCGAGGCTCAACTCTTCCAACATCACCTGGTTGATGACCTCGGTGACATAATCAGGCTGTTCATAGGTGATCAGCTCGTCATCGGCCAGGCGCTTCAACACCTGCTTGGCCATATAGACGATATATTCTCGCTGAAACTGCATGGATGATGGGCCTCTCCTTGACGCTTGTGACAAGCTAGTGTATATTCCATAGGTTGCAGGTGTCAAGGTTGTGTAGCAGGTAGTGCCTTGGTCAGACTGTTGGCGCGGGCCTTCAGGCCGGCAACTGACGACCTCCAGTCCGTGGCTGCGCAGCAATCAGGACAGCGCCACACCGCGGGCCCTGCGCCGTCTTGGACCGGGCGGGGCGGTTAGCTCAGTTGGTTAGAGCGTCTGCCTTACAAGCAGAAGGTCGCCCGTTCGAGCCGGGCACCGCCCACCAGAGGAATTGAGCCATTGGTTCATTGAGTCATTGAGTCATTGAGCCATTGAAGCACAACCACTGTTCGGCCTGACAATGAATCAATGGCACAATGGCTCAATGAATCAATCTTCAGGGGACGTAGTTCAGCTGGTTAGAACGCATGCCTGTCACGCATGAGGTCGCGGGTTCGAGTCCCGTCGTCCCCGCCAGCTAAATCCTTCTGGTTCGTCCTATTCTGATTTTTCCTGACCGTTGTGAACCTCACAGGTGTTCCAAAACCGTTCCAGAAATCGCCTAATTGGGCCTGAGTGGCTGGGAAGGCTTTCTCACAAACCAAAACAGCCGCAAGACGGCGCAAGCTGCAGCCCCGGCTAGAAACGCCAGCGCCACTGGGAGGCGCCCGCAGAGGCGCGTTCCTCGAGCGCCAGCGTGCGAGCCCGCTTCGCCGCATCCAGCTTGGCTTGGCGCCACTGGGCCGCAAGGCGATCTCGGCGGACTTGCGCCATTCTGCTCGGCCTTCAGGCGGTAGGCCTGTTCTCCCTGCCGCAGATAACCTTGCTTCCTGACTTCTTCTTCCTGTACCCGAGGATCGCTTTGCAAGCCCTTGACATGCCGTGCCAGCTCATCGTTCTCCTTCTGCAGTTGCTGTAGTTGGGTCTGCAACTCCAGGCGTTCGACCTTTTTCTGTTGGTAGGCGACCCACCCGTTCGCGCCGCACACGACGAATGACCATGCCCAGCCGGAAAGCAAACCCGACAGAACCGCGGCAAGGTACCAGTAGCGGCGGAAGCACTCTCGTCCCCAAGAACCCGAGGAAGCGCCTGACGCTGCTCCACCGCCGCGCTCCACCTCCTCCTGCCAAATTCCCTGGTTAGATTCTTTCGCCACGGGCAATCACTCGCTGGTGGAAAGTATACACCAACCAGGCGCGCCGGGATTGAATCGCAGCGCTTGACGACGTCGAGAATCTCACGCTTCATTCGGTCGGCGGTGTTGGGTGGCGTCGGGCATTTGTAGGGCCGAACAGCGTTCGGCCGGTCGTAGGGCCGAAGTGCCTTCGGCCCAGGCCGAGCGCCGCTCGGCCCTACGGTTACGATTCATCCTCGTGGTTCCACGGTGTGTCATCGTCATCTTTGGGGATATTCAGCAGGTCGTCGGGCAGCCCGATAGCACGGTGGCTTTGGCTGAAGTCGTTGACCGGATAGATTTTCATGCGCGGCGTGCACCAGCGGAAGGTGCGGTTGGGCGGCGAGTAGTCCCGGCCGCTGAAGCCGACCAGCTTGGGCCGCTCGTCCTCCAGATAAAGTTGGCAAAGCGAGTGCGAGATGTCTTGAAACGCCGTCGTGGTCAGACGTGCGATTATACGCGTAATCTCACGCTGAAATGAAACACGGCTGGCCGGTCCAGACTCCAAGCAACGGAATCTGCAGGGATAGGTTAGACTGAAATGAAAAGCCACACCGGCAGGAATGGTCGTATTCTAGGCGAGCCAATGCGCGGCGTCGGCCCAACGCATGGGCAAGTGAGGTCGGATTGCGATGATAACTCTGCGGGCCGCACGCCACGCTAACGTTGGTTTATCAAATCGTATAATGATCGTCGGAACATAGGTTACGTAGCGTGACAATGGCGGGCCCGTACCGCCCCAGATGATAAGTTCTTCCAGTTTCTGCCCGATGAGATGTTCGATGAGGTAGGTTCGCAGCACTAGTGAGAGAGAATGCTGACCAAACTCCTGGTCGTTATTGTATTGGAAGCAGAACACTGCCCCGCGAGGCTTGTACCACCCCCCCAGTACACTTAGCCACTGGCCCGTGTGATGCTTCAGCCCCATGGCGAGTGGACGATCTGTGGCGGCCACCATGTTTAGCTGCGTTTCCAGACGAGCCCGGCTAGCCACATCGTAGTATTTGGTTTTGGGCGCAAGGTGGGACACCGCCGAATGCAACTCGTCCCTCGAGAGACGCTCTACCCAACTATAACCCGCTGCTTCGAAACGTCGCCGATAGCGTCGAAAATTGTGCCGGGTAGTGCAACCCAAACCCTCGAGAAACCCTTCATAGGTCCCAGGCAGAGCCAAGTGAGCATGAGATTTCCAAAGAGTGGAATCCTCAAATAGAAGGTCTGAAGATCGTGCGTCGAGACGTGTGGAGCTTGCGACCTGCTTCACAACCTCAAGTTCATCGCTGGCATGCGGGACCCGAAGCAGCACAGCCCTTATCCTCGGATGCGCGAGCAGGCTAGCCAGAGCAACGCGGAAGAAGACCTGCCGATGCCGAGGATCCCCCAGGAGGGGAGAGGACAGACTTCCGTCCGCATAAACAATGCCGCTGGAAATGCCGGCCAACACTCTCTCCTTCGCATACAGTAATCCGACGACTTCGCGCCTGGAGTAGATGGCCACGACCCTGGGCCGCCACCCAAGGGATACCGAGGCCAGGAAAAACTCCGGGCTCAGCATTGGGTCAGCTTGCTGCATAAGCCGTCCCGCGGCCAGCCGGAGCTCGCGAATCTTGGTGCCGGATGATAAGACGACCCCTGAGTAAACACTAGCGCAGCAGTCACTGAGCAGGTCAGCGGGAGTCCCCTTCGTGCCAAAATCGTTCAACGGTATTCTCCGCTTCCGATTCCCGACGGTCCGTTAGCATACGCCTAACCGCCTCTGAGTGCAAAGGTCAGTCGGCTCTTCGGCACTCAGGGCACCCGGTGACGGGTCACAGTTCAAGATGGCGATGCGGGTTCTGGCGTATGGCCTTCCGAATGGCTTCGCGATCACTGCGACTCGTCTTTGACACGGTCCGGACGTGGCGCCTACCCTCCAACCGTGATTCCCAAGGACTTCATTTTTCGATAGAGGTGGCTGCGCTCGAGTCCCAAAGCTTCGGCCGCGCGCGTAACGTTGCCCTGATTTTCTTCGAGTTTCCGGAGGATGTAGTCGCGCTCGTAGGCGGCTCGCGCCTCCTGCAATGAGGAAAAACCCGTCGTGGGTGTCCTGGCAGATCCGGAAGCTGTATGGTCGTGGGAGAGAGATGGCGGAAGGTGCCGCCGCTCGATTTTCTCACCTGGCACCATGATAACCAGCCGTTCGACCAGGTTGCGCAATTCGCGCACGTTGCCCGGCCAGCGGTAACTGAAAATAACCTCCTGGGCCGCATCGGAGAAGTGTTTCGGGCGGCGGCCATAGGCGCGCGCGAACTCCGCCAGGAAGTAGTTGGCGAGAGCAGGAATATCCTCCGCATGGTCACGCAGCGGGGGAACGAAGAAGGGAATGACGTTAAGCCGGTAGAAAAGGTCCTCGCGGAAATTGCCTTTCTGGATCTCTTCCTCCAGATTCTTGTTGGTGGCGGCGATGACGCGCACATCCACGGTGAGATTATTCCCGGAACCCACGGGGGTGAACCGCTGCTCTTCGATCACGCGCAGGACTTTGGATTGCGTGCGCAAGCTCATGTCACCGACTTCATCCAGGAACAGGGTCCCGCCATGGGCCTGCTCGAACTTGCCCACCTTGTCCTCGACGGCCCCGGTGAAAGAGCCTTTGATGTGTCCGAATAACTCGCTTTCGATCAGTTCCTCGGGGATGGCGGCACAATTAACTTCCACGAAGGGTTCCCGGGCGCGCAGGCTGAGGAGGTGCAAGGCGTGGGCGACCAGTTCTTTTCCGGTCCCGCTTTCGCCGAAAACCAGCACTCGCCCGTTGGTGGGTGCGGCCAAGGCGAGTTGCTGCCGGAGGGCCTTCATGGGTACGCTTTCGCCAATGATGCGATACTTGCCCTGTAGCTCCTCGCGCAATTGGCGATTCTGCGCGGCCAGCGTTAATTGCTCCACCGCGTGCTTCAGTGTCAACAGTGTCTTGTCAATGGAGAGGGGCTTTTCGATGAAATCGAAGGCTCCCAATTTTGTGGAGCGCACCGCCGTTTCAATCGTTCCGTGGCCGGAAATCATGATCACGATGGGCGGGCTCTCGAGAGCCTGGATCTTTTCGAGTGCCTGGATCCCGTCCATGCCGGGCAGCCAGATATCCAGAAGAATCAAATCGCAATTGTGATGCGCGAGGAAGTCCAGGCAAGCTTCGCCGCTCTCCACCGCGTCCACAAGGTACCCTTCATCCTGCAGCACGCCTGCAAGCGACTCGCGAATCCCGGGTTCGTCATCAACAATAAGAACGGAGTAGTGCGCCATGACCGACTCTGAATTATAAATTATGAATTATGAATTGTCTGCGTGAAAACTCGATTAGTCTGGCATTCGGAGGAGCCACAGCCGACTCGGAAGCTCGCACTGTCTTGAAAACACTCAGAGCGAGATCCTTCGCTTCGCTCAGGATGACAGCGAAGGGCTCGGAATGACAGTGCAGAAGTAGCCCGGCTGCCTACTACTTACTGCCGACTGCTTACTGCCTGCTGCCTTCCTGCCCTTGGATGGCTGGAGTGCGCTCGACGGGAAGTTCGATAATGAATCGAGTTCCGGTCGGTTGGTTTTCCTCCACCCGAATGATCCCCTTCTGTTCGCTGACGATTCGGCTGACGATGGCCAAGCCCAGTCCTGTGCCTCGGTGCTTGGTGGAGAAATTGGGCAAGAACAGTTTTTCTTTGTCCACCGCCGCGATGCCCGGGCCGCTATCCGCCACAGTAATTTCCACCACGTCGTGCTCCGGATCAAGCGTGGTGCGAACCCAGATTTCCTTTTGCAGGGCGTTTTCGAGAGCCTCGGCGGCGTTGTCAATCAAATTGGCCACGGCGCGCTTCAACTGTTCAGGATCGACGAGCGCCAGGGGCAAATCCGGCGACAAATCTCGATGGATCTCGATGCCGCGCAGGCGGCCCTCGAAGATCCTCAACGCGTTCTCGACAATATCGTTCACGCTGGAGGGAAGAGGTTTGGAAGCTGGGAAGCGCGCAAAGGAGGAGAATTCGTCCACGAGCGATTTCAGCGAGGCCACTTCGCGCCCAACCAGGGCGGCGCTTTCTGAAACCACGCGCAGCAAATCCGGAGGAAGGGCCCCCGCACGTTCGATGAGTCGCGTTATACGCTCCGTGGAAAGTTGAATAGGAGTGAGTGGGTTCTTGATTTCGTGGGCGACGCGCTGTGCGACTTCCTGCCAGGCCGCAGCCTTTTGGGCTTGCACCAGTTCCGACAAATCCTCGAGAACGAGTACCGAGCCGATCTTGCCGTGGCGAGCACGGACCGAAGACACCGTCAGGGAAGTAACCGCCCGCCGACCGCCCAAAACGAGTTCCATCTGGCGTGAGGCCACGCCCTGGCGGGTCGCGCGCCGGAAGAGTCGAGCCACATCGCGCGCATCCTCCGGCGTAAAGAGGTCCGTCAGAGTCTGCAGTGTTCCCATATCATCCCGGCCAAACATGCGCTTGGCCATCGTATTCACGCTGGTTATTTGGCCTTGCGGGTCGAAGGAGATCACGCCGGTTGGAATATTCTCGAGGATGGCCTCAATCGTGTTGCCGCGCTCCTCCAGTTGGCGGTTGACAGCCTGGAGTTCTCGGGCTGCCTGGTCGATGGCCAGCCGATTCTCCTGGAGCTGACGAGTCATGGAATTAAAGGATTGGATGAGGATTCCAAGCTCATCGTCCGCTCGGGCCGAAACTTGATACCCCAGATTGCCTTTGGCAACCTCCTGCGTGGCCTCGGCAAGCGCCTGGATGGGAACCGTCACCTGTTTGGCGAGGAACAGCGCGAACCAGGTGGCGATAAAGAGGATCACCAAAGTGATCAGGCAAAGAAAGGAGAGGTAAGTCCGCTTCAGAGCTCGCCGCTCGCCGGTGAGTTGGGCGTATTTTTGCGCCTCGCGTTGAATCTCCTGCGAGAGGACCATCAACTTCAGCGGAAGGCGAGTGACGGCAACCGCAGTTCCGACGACCGCTCCACCAGCATCACGGAGCGGTTGCGCGCTGACGAACATTTCGAAGCCTCCGGATCGCCAGTTGTCCGAAACTCCTCCCGGCGGAACCAGGCCCTGGGCCAGTTGCGGGTACATCCGGACAACTTCGGACGGATCGGGAAACGGGTCGCCGGCTTCGGCAAGCAGCCGGCCTTGGCGGTCAAAGCACATGGCGGACTCGAGGTTGAGGTCCACCACTTCGCGCTCCAGGACGCCCAGAACGCCGTCCCGATCAGAAGCAGCCACGGCATGCGGGAGAACACTGCTAGCGGCCAGACGCTGGGCGATCTGCGAGGAGCGGCTTTGCGTATGGGATTGCAGTTGCCGCACGATCTCCCCGGAGTCGGCCCGGATCAGATCGAGAGGAATACTGAACCAGCGGTCGATCGTCCGGTTAAGCAGGCCGTAGGCGAAGGCAAAAAGAAAGCAAACCGGCACCAGCGAGAGAACCAGGAACGCCACCACCATGGTTGTCTTGAAACGCGCGCCAAGCCGTTGCTGCCTCCGCTCGACATAAAGCTTGAGCAGAATGCGCAACAGAATCAGGGCAAAGATGACGAAGGCAAGAAAGATGACCGCGGAAAGCGAGAGCAGGAGCAGCGTCTGTTCGGGACTTTGAGGGCGGATGAAGGAAAGGTTTAAGGACGCCTGGCTCCACCCCAGAAAAAAAAGCGCGGGCACCAGCACCAGCAGGAATATCAGGACCACCTTGCGGCGATCGGATGGGTTCTCAGGCAAGGAATTCCTCCAGCGGGCACCCCGGGCAGCTCGGGGAGTGCGGGGTGCAGTGCTTCTTTCCCACCTCGACCAGAAGCGCATGAAACTCGTTGAAGAAAGCAGCCGAGCGCGGCAGGTGAGTGTGCAGGAACTCCTGGGTCTCGTGGTAACCCGAATCAGCGGCGATGACACCGTGCCTCGACAGAACCCGCCGCGTATAAGCGTCCGCCACAAAGAGGGGGCGCTCGGCCGCATAGAGGAGGATCGCATCGGCCGTTTCCGGGCCCACCCCCCGAAGCTCCAGCAGCCGTTGGCGGAGCTCCTCCGTGGGCAGGGAAAAGAGCCTAGATAAAAAGCCTTCGTGCTCCCGCTCGAGCCAGTCCACGAAATTCCTCACGGTGCGCGCCTTCTGCCGGTAGAAGCCTGCGGGCCGAACACACGCTTCCAGCGTGTCAAGCTCCGCGTCCCGCAATCCCCGCCAGCTTAACAGGCCTGCCTGGCGAAGCTTGCGCAGGGCCAGCGTGGCGTTGTGCCAGGCGGTGTTTTGTGTGAGGATGGCTCCCAAAATCACTTCCAGGCGGGTCCGCGCCGGCCACCACTGTTGTGGCCCGAATCGCCGCAGAAGAGCATCGTAATAGGTATTGAGCAGTTGCCTGGCAGGAGTCTTCGCCGGATTGGGCGCCGCCGCCATACCCAAAAAGTATACCGGGCTTGCCGTAAAGTCAACGAACGCAGGGATCGGAAGATCGGGCGAACAACTTGCGATTTGTAATTTCTGATTTGTGATTGGGTTCGCTGCTGATCAAACGCAAATATTCCAGTCCATCCCACGACTTCTTTCGATTCGATCTCCTGATCACCCGAAGCTTCGGATCACCCGATCTTCCGACAGTACTAAGGTACCTTTGCCGCGCGCTCCTCTTGGGCATAAACTGCAGGGGCTATGGGGAGTTCCTGGGGGGGTGCAACTTCCCACCGGTAGGCGGGCGACGACGTGTGACCACACTCGGCTAGAGTGGAATTCTCGTGGACGAATTTTCATTACAGGCTTAGGCGAGGGTTGGAGGAATGGCAGGAAAGCTCGGCGACATTCTCCTAAAAGAGAATCTCATCAGCCCTGAGCAGCTCAAGCAAGCCCTTGAACACCAGAGGACGAACGGAGGGCGGCTGGGCGGTGCGCTGGTGAAGCTCGGCTTTTTGAGCGACGATGAAGTCACGGTCGTTCTCTCTCACCAGTACGGCGTTCCCTCGATCAATCTGACTCACTTTGAAGTCGATCCGGGTGTCACCAAGCTGATTCCCATGGAGACGGCGCTGAAATTCCAGGTGCTGCCGCTGAGCCGTGTGGGAACATCCTTGACGTTGGCCATGGTAGATCCGACCAATGTCTTCGCCATGGACGACATCAAGTTCATGACCGGCTTCAATATCGAGCCGGTGGTTGCGTCGGAAACCGCCATCGCCGAGGCCATCAAGAAGAATTACGGGAGCATTGAGGAGCAGGAACGGAAGCGGGAACTGGAAGAGATCGTTAGTTTCATCGACGAGTCCCAGAATGAAGCGCTCGAGCTGGAAGCCGAAGACGAAACCACCCTGAACCTCGAGCAACTCGAAAAGGCCGCCGAAGAAGCCCCGGTCATTAAGCTTGTGAACTATTTCCTTACCGATGCCGTGAAGCGCGGAGCCAGCGATATTCACATGGAACCTTACGAGAAGGAGTATCGCGTCCGGTACCGTATTGATGGCGTTCTGCAAACGATCATGACTCCGCCCAACAGGCTGCGTGACGCCGTGATCAGCCGCGTCAAGATCATGTCCAAGCTGGATATTTCCGAAAAGCGGCTCCCGCAAGATGGGCGCATCATGGTCAAGATGTTGAAGGATGGAAGGAAGAAAGCGCTCGATCTTCGCGTTTCGATCCTTCCCACAATGTACGGTGAGAAGATCGTGATGCGGCTGCTCGACAAAGAGAACTTGCGGTTGGACATGACCAAGCTGGGGTTCGAAGCGGAGTCTTTGGCGAAGTTCCAGAAAGCGATCTTCAAGCCCTACGGAATGGTCCTGGTCACCGGCCCGACAGGCAGCGGCAAGACCAACACCCTCTATTCGTCTATTGTCCAGTTAAACAGTCCGGAAACGAATATTCTCACGGCGGAAGATCCGGTGGAATATCAAGTGCAGGGCATCAATCAGGTTCAGGTGAAAGAGCAGATCGGACTGAACTTCGCCACGGCTTTGAGGGCGTTCTTGCGCCAAGATCCCAATATTATTCTGGTGGGAGAGATCCGGGATTTCGAGACGGCGGAGATCGCCATCAAGGCGGCACTGACCGGCCACCTGGTTCTCTCCACACTTCACACCAACGATGCTCCCTCCACCATTTCTCGTCTGATGAACATGGGAATCGAGCCATTTCTGGTTGCGACCTCAGTGAACTTGATCTGCGCACAACGGTTGGTGCGTCGTCTTTGTCCGGATTGCAAGGTGCAGGATAAGGTGCCCCCGCAGGTTCTCATCGAAGCCGGCTACACGCTGGAGGAGTCCAAGACCGTCAAAGTCTACAGACGGCAGGGTTGCGGGAACTGCGGTGGCAAGGGCTACAAGGGCCGGATCGGCCTCTATGAAGTGCTGGAGATCACGGAGGAGCTTCGCGACCTGATCCTGGTCGGAGCTTCGGCACTCGAACTCAAGAAGCGAGGCGTCGAGCAAGGCATGATGACCCTTCGCCGCAGCGGCTTGGCCAAGGTGGCGCAGGGAATGACAACCCTCGAGGAAGTGATGCGGGAGAGCGTGCTGTAGAGCAGTCGAAAGTCGAGAGTCAAGAGTAGTCGTGCCTGTCATCCGGAGCGAAGCGAAGGATCAGCAGTTCCGGTCCGAGGCGAGCTAATGCAGATTCTTCGCTTCGCTCAGAATGACAGGCAAGGTCGACTTGCGGGAGTGAGTTCATGGCAGTTCCAAGTCTCAGCGAGCTTTTGAAGCGCATGGTGGATATGGGAGGTTCAGACCTGCAGATTACCGTCGACTCACCGCCCAGGATTCGACTGCACGGGGAACTCAAACCGCTGGAGGACTTGCCGGCGCTGGGGCCGGTGGATACGAAACAACTGGCTTACAGTGTCCTGACGGACGCGCAAAAGCACCGCTTTGAAGAGAATCTTGAGCTCGACTTCTCATTCGGAATCAAGAATATGGCGAGGTTTCGGGCTAACCTGTTTAACCAGCGTGGGGCGGTCGCCGGGGCGTTTCGTTTGATTCCGTTTCAAATCAAGAGCTTTGAGGAATTGAAGCTTCCGCCCATCTTGGGAACGCTTTGTGAGAAGCCTCGCGGGCTGGTTTTGGTGACGGGTCCAACGGGCAGCGGAAAATCCACCACCCTGGCGACCATGATCGATCTCATCAACCAGTCGCGCCACGAGCACATTATTACCATCGAGGACCCCATCGAATTCATCCATTCGCACAAAAAGTGCCTGGTGAACCAGCGCGAGGTCCACTCGGACACCTTCTCTTTCGCCAACGCGTTGCGCGCCGCTCTCCGCGAGGACCCGGACGTTGTGCTGATCGGCGAAATGCGTGATCTGGAAACGATCGAGGCGGCGCTGAGGATAGCCGAGACGGGGCACCTTACCTTCGCGACCTTGCATACCAATTCGGCGGCCTCCACCATTACTCGCATTATCGACGTCTTCCCAGCGTACCAACAATCCCAAATTCGCGCACAGCTCTCGATGGTATTGGAAGGTATTTTGTGCCAGTCGCTTTTGCCCAGGGCGGACGGCCAGGGCCGCGTTATGGCACTGGAGATTCTGATTCCAAACCCGGCTATTCGCAACCTGATCCGGGAAGATAAGATTCACCAGGTTTACTCCGCCATGCAATTGGGCCAAGAGAAGTTCGGCATGCAGACTTTGAATCAGTCGCTTTACTCTCTCTATGCGCAACGGCTGATCAGCTCGGATACTGCCTTGACGCGCACCAGCCACGTCGACGAACTTCAGGACATGATCGACCGAGGCAGCACCGCGAGCGTGGGTGGGCAGCCAGCGAGTGTTCTCCATGGTTCTGTGCGAAGGTAGCGGCGGCAGTGTGTAGTCGGGGCGCATGGCCATGCGGACCCGCGATCGATGTTGAGGTGGACCGATGCCACAGTTTGAAATTCCAGGTGCTTCACGGGTCGCTTCGGCGGCGAGCGGTGCGCGAGCGGCAGTAACGCGCGGGGCGCTGGGCGCGGCGCTTCGACGCCAGCCGGCCGCCCCGGGCCGCGTTGCGCCGAAACGCGCAGCGGCAGTCCCCAAGCCGAAGGTGAAAGGGCGAGTAAACCCCCGCGAGCTTTCGATTTTCACCCGGCAGTTCTCGGTGATGATTGACGCGGGTCTTCCCTTGGTTCAATGCCTCGACATCCTCGCCGGCCAGCAGGCGAACAAGGCCCTCGCCGATATCTTGCGTGGAGTACGCAAAACGGTTGAGGGTGGCTCCACGCTCGCCAATGCGCTTCGCGAATATCCCAAGGTGTTTGATGAGCTCTTTACGAACATGGTCGAGGCGGGCGAGACGGGGGGAATACTGGACGGAGTGCTTCAGCGGCTTTCTACACACATTGAGAAGGCTGTCAAGCTGCGCCGGGCAGTGAAGTCCGCCTTGATCTATCCTACCGTCGTAGTATTCATCGCGGGCTCGGTGATTACTCTTCTCTTGTGGAAGGTCGTACCTATTTTCGCCACGCTCTTTGCAGGTTTGGAAGTGGCTCTGCCCCTGCCGACTCGCATCGTCATTGGATTGAGCAATGCGGTCGGCACCTTTGCCTTGCCGGCGGCGATTTTCCTTGGGCTGGCGGGATACGGCGTGAAGATGTTTTATGGCACACCTCAAGGACGCTTGATCATTGACCGCATCATCCTCGGACTGCCTCTGGTGGGCCCCCTGATGCGCAAGATCTCAGTGGGGATGGTGACGCGCACTCTGGGCACTCTCTTATTCAGTGGCGTTCCCATGCTGGAAGCTATGGAGATTACTGCTCGCACTTCGGGCAATGCGGTGGTCGAGAACGCCATTCTGCGAGTTCGCCTGGCTATCGAAGCGGGACGGACCATCGTTGATCCGTTGCGCGAAACCGGCGTTTTCCCGAACCTCGTGGTGCAGATGATCGGCGTTGGAGAACAGACCGGATCGTTGGACTCCATGCTTCAGAAAATCGCGGACTTCTACGAAGACGAAGTCGATGTCGCGGTCGGGGACCTCTTAACGGCCATGGAACCGTTGATCATCCTGTTCCTGGGTGTAGTCGTCGGAGGTGTTGTAATCTCGATGTACCTTCCCTTATTCAGTTTGATCGGGAAACTCGCCGGCTAGATCCGGCTTGTCATCACCACCCGTGGTAGAACAGTACCCGACCCACTTCAATGAAAGTCGGAATTCATCTCTGCCCGCGAGAGGGGGACAGACCGCCGGTCTGGAGGCCAATGGACTCCCGCTTCCGTGGGTACGGCATGGCGTTGCTCAGAATGGTACAGGAGGGCGCAAGCCGAGACCCCGCACTTTCGGCAAAAGAAAGATTGACGGGGGCGTCAGAGTGCGTAGAATTGTCGGTTGACCGACTAGATTATGTCAAACTACTCTTCTCCCAGTGCGGCTAGCCTATTTGCGGGATTACCCGACCAGCTAAAAGAATGGCTGCCCTGGGTAACCAAGATCCGGTTTGTCATTATCAGCTTCGTTTTTGCGATCGATTTCGCCGTTCGAGCCCTGGTTGCCAATCCTAACCCCGCATCTTTCAAATACTTTGCCATCGCCATTATTCTCTGGTACATCCTCGGCCTTTATTACCTGATCTACAATCAGCTTAGCCAGGATTACCTGTTACAGGCCTACCTTCAGATCTTTTCCGATATTGCCGTCATCACCGCCATACTCCACCTTACAGGAGATCTGGATAGCAATTACATCTCGCTCTACCTGCTCGTCATCATCCTTTCCAGCACGCTGCTTCCACGCGGCCGGGTCTTCCTGGTGGCGGCGGTCAGTTTTGTTTGCATGGGAGGGATGCTGGAATTGGCGTATCTTCCGGTTATACTCCCGGACTTTGCGGTTCATTATCCGGCCCTCCGATATCTCGTGACCTCCTCCCCCTTGGCGGTCGATTTGCGAACCCTTCAGGTCAAGATCGGGGCAAGCTTCTTTGGTTTCTTCGCCATTGCCTACCTGTCCGCCCAACTGGCGGAAAACCTGCGAAAAGTCGGAGCCGAACTGCGGGACAAGAACGGTCAAGTGGCTAACCTGCAAGCCAAAACAGAAAACATCCTGGAAAGCATGCGCGATGGATTGCTGACGACCGATCTGGAAGGTGTGGTGAGCGAACTGAACGGTTCCGGAGCCGCCATACTGGGCCTGAAGCCGGAGCAGTTGCGGGGAAAACTGATCCAGTCGTTCTTCCCCGGTTTACAGACCGGCACCGTCTCCTTTCCCTCCGCGAACGGCTTTTCCGCTCGGCAGGAAGTGGCTTACGTGAGTCCTCGCTCCGAAAAGCGCGTCCTGAGTGTTTCGGTATCTCCGCTGATGGTGCCCGCGATTGGCGTGGCCGGTTTGGTGTACAACTTCCAGGATTTGACCGAGGAAAAACGCCGTGACGCCGAGTACCGGACCAAGGATCGCATGGCGACGTTGGGGCGCCTGGCGGCGGGAATCGCACATGAAATCCGGAATCCCCTGGCGTCCATTACCGGTTCCGTGAAGCTCTTGCAGTCGATTTCGCAATTGGACGATGACCAAACCAAACTTATCGAAATTGTGAGTCATGAGTCGGAACGGCTTAATAAACTGGTCTCGGATTTTCTGCTTTACTGCCGGGACCAGCGCCATGAACCCCAAAAAGTGGACCTGGTGAATGTAATTGAAGAGACGCTGGTGTTACTTTCACACCATCCGCTATTTGGCCGAAATGTGAGGGTGGAGAAGCATTTTCCATCGAGGCTTTCGACAGTCTGGGCCGACCCCGACAAGCTGCGGCAGGTCTTTTGGAATATCTCGGACAATGCACTCAAGGCCATGCCGGATGGGGGCGTTTTGACGGTGCTGGCTGAAGAAGCCGGCGAGAGGGTGGTCCGCGTTACCTTGATCGACACAGGAATAGGGTTTTCGGAGCAGCAACTCGAAAAAGTCTTCGAGCCCTTCCAACCGGGATTCAGCGGTGGTACCGGCCTCGGATTGGCGATTGTTTACCAGATCATGCAGGGCTTGGGCGGGACTGTCCGGGTGGAGTCGAAGGCCGGGAAAGGCACTCGCTTCATACTCGAATTACCCAAGCATGCTGCTCCCGGGGTGGCCCAAAAGGCGCCCTTCACGTCGGCGACCGCTATTCAGTGATGCGAAGCAGGGGCGGTTCGCGAACTGCCCCTTGCCCTCGGGCGTCGACTCTTAGCTTCGCAGGGAGATGTAGATGGCTCGGCTGCTGGTCGTGGATGATGAAAAGTCGTTGTGCCAGATGCTGGAGATTGGTTTCCGCAAGGACGGCCACTCGGTCGAAACGGTCTTCAGCGGTCAGGCGGCGAGGAAGAAGATCGAATCCCAGGTCTACGACCTGGTCATCTCCGATATTCGCATGCCGGACATCTCGGGCATCGAATTGCTCAAGTTTTTCTGCGAAACCCGCAATCCCGCCCCGTTCATCTTGATCACCGCCTATGCCAGTATGGAAACGGCCATCGACGCGCTCAACCTGGGCGCCTACCAATATGTGATCAAGACGGACAAACTGGTCGAGCAACTGAAACTCACCGTTAACCGGGCGCTGCAACACTCGGCGTTGAAGGAAGAGAATGTACGCCTGCGCCGCGAGTTGTTGCACGTCTTTGCGCACAACAACATTGTTGGCCAGAGCCGGCAGATGCAGGGAATCCTGGAATTAGTCCGCACGGTGGCGCCGACCGCCAGCACAGTCTTGATTACGGGCGAAAGTGGAACGGGCAAAGAGTTGGTGGCGCAAGCCATTCATGAGGCCAGCTTGCGGCGCGAAAAGCCCTATGTCTCGATCAACTGCGGGGCGTTTCCGGAAACTCTGCTGGAAAGCGAGCTGTTTGGATATTTCAAAGGCGCTTTCACTGGCGCCGAGACCAACCGCAAGGGAATCATCGAATCTGCCAACGGGGGCACCTTGTTCTTGGACGAAATTGGGGAGACCAGCCCCACCATGCAAGTCAAGCTGCTGCGCGTTCTACAGGAGAGGCGGGTGCGTCCATTGGGGGGAAGCTCCGATGTCTCCGTGGACGTGAGGTTGATAGCGTCCACCAACCGCGATCTCAAGCGCATGGTGGCGGCGGGGCAATTTCGCGAGGACTTTTACTATCGTATCAGTGTCATCCCGATCCACGTCCCGCCCTTGCGTGAGCGCCCCGACGACATTGCGTCTTTGGCGCGCCATTTTCTGCACAAGTTCGGTTTGCAGATGGGGAAAGGGGAGTTGGAGTTCGACCGGGACGTTTTGGAACTTCTCACACGCTATTCCTGGCCCGGAAACGTCCGCGAACTCGAGAATGCAATCGAATATGCGGTCGCGATGTGCGGGGAGCGGGACGGCCGAATCCGCCTGGAACACCTGCCACAGTCCCTGACCGGTATGACCCCGAGCGGAGATGCCGTGGTAGAGATTCCCGCTGACGGGCTGGATTTCGAGGCCCGCATCGCGCAGATCGAGAAGCAATACCTGCTTGCGGCCTTGGGTGCTTCCGACGGCGTCCGAACTCACGCGGCGGAACTTCTTCGCATGTCCTACCGTTCGTTTCGTCATTATGCCAAGAAATATGACATCTGACGTGGCCGCACCCTCCACCCTCTCCGCCGCACAGAGGGATCAGCATCTCGACAGCCTGGCAATCCCACTCCTCATTCTCTTCTCAATCGCGTTATATTTCGTCACCACCCGCTACGAACTGGTTGGGGATGATGCCATCCTGGTCGGGGCCAACCCTTATGTGCGGAGTTTCCATTTTCTGCGCGAGATCTTCACGCAGAATTTCTGGGCCTTTCGCGGCGCGCGCGGCGACAGCATCTACTACCGGCCGCTGGTGATGTTCACCTTTCTCGTGCAGACGATGTTGTTCGGTCCGCGACCTGCTCCTTTCCACCTCTGTAATGTCCTCTTGAATTCCTGGGTGGTCGTGATGGTCTATCAGCTCGGGAAACGGCTCTGGCCTACAGGGCAGGGAGCCTTGTGGGGCGCCCTGCTTTTCGCTGCCTTGCCCGTTCATTCCGAGGATGTCGCGACGGTTTCCGGTCTCTCCGACCTCGAATGCGCCGCATTCTTCCTGGCGGCAATTCTTATTTACACTCACCCGCCCGGCGCCAGAGGCTTCTCCCGGCGGCGGGCCTGGATGAGTGCTCTCATGTTTCTTCTGGCGGCGCTGTGCAAAGAAGTGGCCCTGGCCGTGCCCCTGCTACTGGTTTTCTACGAGCACTTCCTGCGGGGCGACGCGGAAACGCGATTCTTCCAACGCCTGAGCCGTTATCTGCCGAGTTTCTTGCTGGCGGCATTCTATGTGGTGGTTCATCTGGTTGTCATCGGCGGTGTATCCAGCGTCGGCCCGCCCAACCGGATGCACCTGAGAGAGACGGTGATTTTCGGCTCGACGCAGCTCGGTGAGTATGTTGCGAAGCTGATTTGGCCTCAGCATCTTTCGTATTCCTGGAAGTTTCACCCCCCTTTGGGTTGGCTCAATCCAGCCGTGCTGATGGGGATGCTGTTTGCCCTCTGGTCGATGGGAATGGTGGTTGCCTGGTGGCGCCGGGACCGCGCGGTCAGCTTCGCCATCGTTTGGTTCGTCTTGACCCTCGCCCCGGTGCTCAATATCGCCGGTCTCGGAGTGCCAGCTTATGGAGAGAGGTACCTCTATATCCCCTCGGTGGGAATCTGCTGGCTCGCGGGCCAGGCTCTAGCGGCCGCCCAGGGGAGGCCGCAAGGGTTGCCTCTACGGAGCGTGCGCCGGGTCGCCGCGGTCGCGTTGGGGACGGTGTTGCTTGTGGCGGGTGCATTACGAATTCTGGTGAGACTGCCGGCTTGGCGCAACAACTTCACCTTGGGCCTGGCTACCGTGCGCGATGATCCCACCGCAGCGATCTTCCACGTGTTCCTGGGGAACGGCTACAGGGAGGCGGGCGACCGGAACCGGGCGCGCAGTGAATTGGTGTCGGCCATTGCCCTGGATCCGTCAGCCGGCGAGGCCTTTGTTAACCTGGCGGGCGTCCTCTTGGATGACGGCAGCGTCGCCGCCGGTGAGGACATCCTGCGGCGCGGAGCGCAGTTCAACCCTTCATTTTCGAAGCCCATGTTCGCCTTAGGCAAAGTCGCCCTTTACCGGGGCAACAAGGAAGAGGCGCGCGAGTTCTTCGAGAGAGCCTTGGCTCTCGATCCGAATGATTCCGAGGCTCTTTTTCAGCTTGGAATACTGGCCTTGCAGGATGGCCGGCTCGCCCAGGCGGAGGATCTCTTCCGTCGTGATGCAATCGTTCAACCTTTATCAGCCGTGGTTTGCCTCAACCTGGGGGCCGTTTTCGGGCGCGAGAAGAAGTTCGCCCTTGCGGAAGCCGAGTTCCAGCGCGCCATCCAACTGACTCCACAAGATGAGACGCCCTATCTGGGGCTTGCCGGTGTTTACGAAGACCAAGGCAAACAAGCGGAAGCGTTTGAGCTCTATAAGAGAATCGTGACTTCTGCCCCGGGCTCAGGCAATGGCCAGTTCAGGTTGGGCGTCCTCGCGCTGAAAATGGGAAGGAAAGACCAGGCCATCGTGGCCCTGGAGAAAGCGATTGCGGCTCAGCCGAAATCGGCACTGGCTCATGCTCAACTTGGCATGGCATACTTGCAATCGGGAAGACTTAGCGACGCCCGGCGCGAAATCGAGCAAGCTAAGGCGCTAGACCCCAAAGACGAAACAGTGCAGATAGCCGTAACAAAGCTGGAAAACGATCGATAGCGCGGAGCCGGGGGAGCGAGTCGGACACTCTTGCTTATGCCAAACGGACTCCGTGTCAGCACGTTGACGCCGGGAGTGACAAAATTCGTCGCGCCGTTTGGACAAAAATCGGCGAAAATGGCTTGCAGCCAACGAGAGTATGCGGAAGTCTCCGCAGAGGCTTGTCTAAGTAGTTGAATACACACAGGTTAGATGAGATTTAAAAAAACATCAAGGAGTTGCCTTGGCACGCAAAATGCCTAATAATGAACGGCCAGCGTTCATGCGCTTTGAATCTCGATAGGAGGAAGAATGAAGAAGGGTTCACGAGGTTTTTCACTGATTGAGCTGCTGATCGTCGTCGCGATCATCCTAATCATCGCGGCAATCGCCATACCGAATCTGCTGCGTTCGCGCATTGCCGCCAATCAAGCTTCGGCGGTGGGGTCTCTACGCACGCTTAATACGGCGGAGATTACCTATGCCACTACGTACAATACCGGCTACACCGCGACGCTGGGTAAC
>Ga0181526_10001173_pt1 | contig 25724 bp, 19 predicted proteins | sample PEATcosm2014_Bin_35_FD_119750 | JGI IMG/M metagenome (GOLD analysis project Ga0181526, IMG submission 119750) | Peatland microbial communities from MTU Mesocosm Facility, Houghton, MI, USA - PEATcosm2014_Bin06_30_metaG | ecosystem: Environmental > Terrestrial > Soil > Wetlands > Peat | place...
AATGAGCATAGCGCAATGGAATTACCTCGGCGACTGGGTAACGCCGGGGCAAAAGCAGCAGGGGTTCGGCGATGACCCCTCCCGGAATCCCGTCAGCGCACATTTCATCAACAACGCGCACTACCTCTATACCCTGCAAATAGCCGCCAAGATGGCGGCGATCCTGGACAAGCCCGCCGATGCCGCGATGTATGCGGAACGGGCAGCAGTGCTGCGCCGCACGCTGCACGAACGCTATTTCGTCGCCCCCGACAGCTACGCCACCGGCCAGCAGCCTTATCTGGCGCTGGCACTGCTGCTAGGAATCGTTCCGCCGGAGTTGCGGGCGGGGGTGGCCAGGAACCTGGAAGACACTCTCCTGGTCAAGGACAGCGGCCACTTCAACTCCGGCATGCACGGCACCTACTTTCTGCTCAAGGAGCTCATGGAGGACGATCGCAACGATCTGGTATACCGGATGGTCAGCAAGAAGGACTTCCCAAGCTGGGGGTACATGCTCGAACAAGGCGCCACCACGAGTTGGGAAAGCTGGTTCGGTGAATCCCATATCCATGACACGCTGATCTCCATCGGCGCATGGTTCATCGAAGGCATCGGAGGCATCCGGGCGGACGAGAAGGCGCCGGGCTTCCGCCATTTCTTCCTGGAGCCGGCGCCGGTGGGCGGCCTCACCTTCGCGCGAACGAGCTACAAGTCCGTTCACGGGTTGATCGTCAGCGATTGGCGGATTGAGAACGGCACCCTGCAGATGGACGCGACCGTTCCGCCGGGAACGAGCGCCACGCTGTACCTGCCGGCCAGCGCGTCCGAGGCGGTGACTGAAAGGGGACGCCCAGCGGCCCGGGCCGCAGGAGTCCGGTTCAACGGGGTGGAGAAAGGCAAGGCGGTCTTCGAACTGGCATCCGGCAGTTATCGTTTCGTCTCGAAACTGCCGCGATAGAGCGCACTCGGAGCGTGCCTATAAGTCGTCCACCTCCAGCAGCACTTGGCAGCCGGCGGCCCTCGTCCTGCGCCACATCTCCAATCGATGCGGACAGTTCTCGAGATCCAGCCGGGGCGGGTTGAGAGCGCTCACGCGGGCTAAAAGTATGTTGTGGAGTGCCCCTTTGGCAGGCCTGCGAGACTCGTCCTGACCATAGTTGCGACGATCAGTCTGGTGTATACTTCGAATTCCCTTAACCCAAAATGGGAATTCCGGGTCAGGCATCAGAGTAAGTGACCAAAGAAGGTGCACCCTGAAATTTGAGGTGACTTATGTTCACGGTGTTCAGGCTATATTGCTGCATCGCCCTCGCCGTGTTCTCGTTTGCCGTCCCGGCGAGCCCCGGGCAGCGACGCGAATACGATCTCGTGATCAGTGGGGCCCGCGTTATTGATGGCACCGGTGCTCCTTGGACCTATGGGGACATCGGCATTGCGGGCGATCGCATCGCCGCGATCGGAGATCTCCGGGGCGCAACTGCCAGGAAGCGAATCGACGCCTCGGGTCTTGTAGCCTCACCTGGATTTATCGACGTTCAAGGCCAATCCGAATTCAACGTCCTGGTGGATAAGCGCGCCGCCAGCAAAATCACTCAAGGCGTGACTACCGAGATTACCGGCGAGGGAAATTCCATCGCCCCGCTGAACGACCGGCTCGTTGAAGACCTCAAGGACGAAGCCAAGAAGTATGGTGTGACGCTCGACTGGCGCTCGCTCGATGAGTATCTGCAACGCTTGGAACATGCCAGGCCAGCCATCAATCTTGGCACGTTTGTGGGCGCGGGCGGAATCCGTACCTACGTGGTCGGGAAAGACAACCGTCCGGCAACCCCGGCGGAACTCGACGAGATGCGCCACTTGGTGGCTCAAGCCATGGAGCAGGGTGCATTCGGGGTGAGTTCCGCGCTCGAATACGTGCCCGACACGTTTGCCTCCACGGACGAACTCGTCGAATTGGCCAAAGTTGCCCGGAAGTACGGTGGCGTTTACTTTACGCATCAGCGCTCGGAATCCGACCGGATCTTTCAATCTTTGGACGAAGTATTCGACATCGCGCAGCGCGCTGGCATCTCCGCCAAGATCTGGCACCTGAAGGCCGCGTACCAGGAGAACTGGGGGAAAATGCCGGAGGTCCTCGAGAGAATCGAGGCAGCGCGCTCGCGAGGCATAGACGTTGCCGCCAGCGTGTACCCCTACACGCGTGCGTCGAATGGCCTGGTCGCCTGTTTTCCCAGTTGGGTTTCGGAAGGCGGCACCGACAAGATGTTGGCACGATTAAAGAATCCTGCGGTTCGGGCCCGCGTCCGAAAAGAAATGGATGAGCCCAGCAGTGCCTGGGAGAACGAATGGCTGGGTTCCGGCGGAGCGCAAGGCGTGACCTTAATTCAGGTTGTGAACCCGGAGTTGCGCAAATATGAGGGAATGAACTTTGAGGAGCTTGGCCGCCAATTGGACAAAGATCCGAGAGACGCAGCCATGGACATCGCCATCGCCGATCGCGGCAACAGCGAAGTTGTCATTGCGATCATGCAAGAATCTGACGTTCGTGCCGCGGTTTCGAATCCCTTGCTGACCTACGGTTCGGATTCTCCCGCGCAAGCGGAAGATGGGCCGCTGAGCACCACCAAAGCACACCCCAGGGCTTTCGGAACCTTTCCGCGCATCCTGGCTCAGTACGTTCGAACAGAGCACACCATGCGCCTGGAGGAAGCCGTCCGCAAGATGACCTCGCAAGCTGCGAGCCGAGTGGGGATTACGGATCGGGGCATTCTTCGGCCGGGGATGATGGCAGATATAGTTGTCTTCGACTCAGCCGCCATCCGGGACGTAGCCACCTACAACGAGCCTCTTCATTATTCCGAGGGGGTGAAGGATGTTTTCGTCAATGGCAGACCTGTTGTACTCGACGGCCGGATCACTGACGAGCGACCGGGAAAAGCACTACGCGGTCCGGGGTATAGACACGCTCCGTAATGGGCTCTCACGCCCAACCCGAAGCAGCCTTGTTCCTACCGGGAACCAAGGCTAAAAAGCATATCTCCCATCGAGAATGGATGGGGCTGATCCGCGCTGGGGTTCTGCTGCTTGATGCGCAGAACCGTCTTCAACTCTTCGACTGCTTTTTCCTTGTCCCCTAAGGCGCGGTAGGTGCCGCTTAGTGTCTGATGGGCTTCGATCATATCCGGCCAGATGGCCAGGGCCGCCTGTAAATGCTGCAAGGCTGGGGGATAATCCTTGCGGAGATAAGCGATGCGGCCGGCCAGGGCTTGGATGAAGGGGTCCTTGGGATCAAGCGCCAGCGCCCGGTCGATAGCCTTCTGCGCTTGATCGGCATCTTCCGTGTTGGCTTGAATAATTGCCGAAGCAAGGTAGAAATAAGCTTGAGGGTCATTGGCGCCCAGGGCGATAGCGGTCTCAAGGACCGGTCTCGCTTCGTTCGGGCGAATGCGGATGGTCAGGATGATGCCGTGAATCTCATAGGGCAGATACCAAGTCGGCTCCTGCGTCTCGAGTTGGGCTAGGAGCGCCAATGCTGGCTCGTATTCCCGGAGCAACTCAAAACCTATGGCGCGAGTCAGCAGCAGCTTGGGCTCTCCGGGAATAATCTTATCAGCGCGCCCCAACATGTCTACCATTTCTCGAGCCTGGCCGTGTTTCACCAGGAATACAGCCGCCTGAAAGTAAAGATCGGGCCGAGTCGGCGCCGCTCGAAAGCCGCGGTTCAAGGCCGCGGCGGCTTCCTCGGGCTTTCCCAGGGCGTCAAGCAGTTGAGCACTCAGCAGGAAGAAGTCACCCTTTTGCTGATCCACCGGCACTTGCGATAGCTCATTGAGTGCAGCCTCCGGCCCCGTGGTATGGAACGCGGCAATGGCCAAGTCAAGGCGGGCGCCGGCGCGCGAAGGGTCAACGGCCAGGATCTTTTCGAGGATTTCCCGAGCGGGCTCATATTGGTCCGCATCCAGCAGCGCCTGGGCGCAATCTTCCAGCACATCCGCGTCGGAGTTCCCGGCGAGCACTTGCTGGAATATCTCGAGGGCTTCCGCTTTCTTCCCTATGGCCAGCTCTTCCTTCGCGATTCGAGCCTTCAAAGAAACATCGTCGGGATTCATTCGCAGGCGGCCCTGCAAGCCCTCGAGGTACTTGGCGCGTTGCTCAGCGGGTGGCAAGTCGAGGAAGCTGAGGAGGCCGCTCGAAGGCCGGCCCGGGCTTGCCGGCGGAGGCAGTTGTTGAAACCTTCGCTGAACCTCTTGCGCTTCCTCGGGGCGATTCGCGCGCGCCAGGGCACGGCTGTAATGCACGAGGATCAGGCGATCGCCGGGCGCCAATTCCGCAGCGCGCCCCAGGGCCTTGACGGACTCCGGCGGATGCCCGAGTTGCAACTCTGTCTCGCCCAGCGTGTCGAGCGCCCCCACGTTGTTTGGCTCACGCGCGAGGACCGTCCGCAGGTCTGCGAGCGCTTCCGCGTACCGGCCTGACTGGTAGCGGAGGACGGCCCGCGCGTAACGCGCCGCAATCAGGTTGGGATCGACGGCGAGGGCGGCGTTGAAATCCGCGAGAGACTTGGCGCGGTCGCGAATCGTTTCCACCACTCCCAACTCGTAGAGGCCCCACGCGTCGCGGGGTCTGCGGCGAACATAAGCTTCAAGGTCGCGAAGAGCCTCCTCAGTCCGGGAAGCTCGCGCCAGAGCAAACCCACGCTCGCGCCATGCCTGGTCATCCTGGGGCCGCAGTTTCAGATAGCGGTCGTAGGCGCCCACGGCATCGGCGTAGTAACCCAGCTTTTCGGTCAGGGTGGCCAGAAGCAGCAGGATGTCGGGCCGCTCAGGAGCAAGACCTTGGGCCTGTTCGAGCGGCGCCACCGCAAGGTCGCTCCGGCCCTGGCCATCGTAAACTCGCGCGAGGTTGTAAAGGCAATCGGGGTCATTGGGACGCTGACGCAGCGCCGCCTGGAAAGCGTCGGCCGCGCGATCGTAGTGCTTGGTGCCCAGCGCCGCCAGGCCCAGATTGTACTGGGCGTCAAAATCCGTGGGAACCAAGCGTAATGCCGCAGTGAACGCCGCCTCCGCCTTTTCGTGCAACTGCCAGGTGGCGAACACCATTCCAGCGGAAAAGGCCACACGAGGATCATTCCGCGACTGCTCGAAGGTATGGTCCAGCAGCGATTCAGCCTCCGATCGCTCTCCCGCCAACGCCAACGCCTGCGCGCGCAGGATAGAAAGGGCGGGCGTTGATTGCTGCTGGCGCGGTAACCGGTCGAGATATCTCTGCGCCTCGGGACCGTGCTTTGCCTTGATGGCGATCTGAGCGAGTTGGAGGTTTGCGTTGGGGTCGCTGGGATTGATTTTGACTGCGGCGAGGTAGGCTTTGCGCGCGCCCTCCTGATCGCCCAAAGCAAGATAGTGCGTCCCGAAATTGTTGAAAAGCGCCGCCGAGCCCGGGGAGAGCTTCACGGCCTGAGAGTAGAACTTCTCGGCTTCCGCAAACCGCTTCTGCCCGTCGAGAGCCACTCCCATCAAGCCCAGCGCGTTCGCTTCCCCGGGCTGCTCGCGCAGGATCTCCTTCAGAATGGTTTCAGCTTCCTGGTATTTCTGTTGGTTGAGGTCCGCGATCGCTTCCTGTAGGGCGCTGGCAGCAACCTGGGCGCAATGCGAGGGGTTAGGGAAGAGCAAGCAGGCAGAAAGAAAGCAGCACCACATAGGGCACAAAGAACACAGAGAAAAACGAGCCTGTTTCACTCTGTGAATTCTGTGTCCTCTGTGGTAAGCCTTCTTTTCCCTCACTTGTGTCACGCAGCACTACCAATACAGCTTCAGGGCCAACTGGACTTCCCGGGGCGAATTGGCCTGGCAGGTGACTTCGCCGAAGCTTCCACCATTGACTGTGGTATTCGGTCCGCAGAATTGGGGGTGGTTTAAAGCATTGAAGGACTCCAGGCGAAACTCGGCCCGCGCCCCCTCGCGCATCTTGGTCAAACTGATTTCCTTGAATAGAGAGAGGGCGCTCGTGCTGGTCCCGGGAACACGTGGACTATCCAGCTCGCGTGGCGCCGATCCGAGGGTGTAGTCCGCAGGAACCACAGCCACGTCCGAGGGTTCGGTCGTCGAGCCCTGGTTCGAGAAATAGCCGCATCCGGGATCAGAGCAGAACCAGTTTGAGCGCGGATTCTCCCGAAGCCGGCCGAGCAATTCCGGCCGCTGACCATAGCCGCCCGGAAGGGCCAGCCCACCTTCCATGCCCAGGCCCATCGGCTGCCCGTCGTCGAAGCGCCACATGCCGTTGGTTTGCCAGCCACCAAGGACGCCATCCACCCAGCTATTCCAGCTTCTTCCCCAGTGCTTGCCTTTACCGAAGGGAAGCTGGTAGACGTAGGCAACATTCACCACCTGGGGAATGTCATACTGCGAGACGGAGCGCTCGAGTTTAAGGTTGTTGGGGTCAATCAAGCTGTGCGAACCGCCCAGCCAGGTGGTGTTGGTTCCCACCGAGGCGTCGTCGATCGCCTTCGAGTTGGTGTAGTTTGCCAGCAGTTGCAGCCCGTGCGAGAAGTGCTTCTCGACGCGCAGTTGGAGAGCGTTGTAGATAGAATTGGCAAAGGGCGGAAACTGAGCCTGCACCCCTGTGTATTGGGGATACTGGTAGAGAAGCTGCAAAGCCTGAACCTGAGGATTAGAAAGTGGATAAGTAGGGTTCGTGATAAACCCGTAAAAGGGATTATTCACATAGCTGATAAGGTTTGAGATTTCACTCGCGCTGGCCGACTGCACCCAGGATCCCAGATGGTTCAGCGCCCCCGCGCCCCCGAAGTAAAGGTGCGTACCCTTAGTTCCAATGTAGTTGGCCTCCAGGAGCAGGCCGCCGGGCAACTGGTACTGCAATCCGCCATTCCAGGTTTGCGTGTAGGGAAGCGCGTTCCAATTGCGCAGGTACTCAGAGATACCTGTCCCAACACTGGTCATGGCGCCCAGCGAGTTACCTGTCGGGTAGACAAGGCCGCTCGGAAACGGATCGCTCAACCGGCCCCAGGGTGTAGCGCCGTCGCCTTGGTAGGTGGTCGTCCAATTGGTTACGGCATCGTACCCATCCAGGCCGCCGGAAGAGCCGGAGGCGCCCGCCGCCACGAATTGGCTGGGGTTGTAAAAGATGCCATAGCCGCCACGCAACACCAGATTGGTGGTGAGCCGGTAGGAGAGGCCGAGCCGGGGAGCAATGCCCGCGAAGTTGGTGTTCACGTTGTGCCGATCCGAGGGACTTGCGTAAACGAGTCCGCCCAGAACCTGTCCCACTCCCGGAACGTTACCGAGCGGAGAAGGTAATGTTGGGTCGAACCACGCCTGCCGGTTGTGACGCTCGGTGCGTGGAAACTCCAATTCGTAGCGGGCGCCCAGGTTCAACGTGAGCTTGTCGCTGACGCGATAGTTGTCCTGAAAGTACGCGGCGTAAGCGATATTCTGGGTGGCAATGTAGGGCGGGATTTCATACTGCCCCCAGCCGGTGGTGCTGGCGCCCGTCAGCAAGCCCGCCATGGCGTCACCGCCGCCATAGTTCGGTCCCTGGGAAGTGGTGTTGTAATCGAAAGTGAAGTAGCCGGTGGGGGTGCCCGGTTGGCCTTCATTGGTGCGATGCACGCGCATTTCGCCGCCGAACTTGAACTCGTGCCGCCCTTGCATGCGGTCCAGCGCGCCGATCAGGTGGTGGGTCTCCTGCGCGTAACGAAGGATCGTCCAGGGCTGTCCGCCAATCGAATTAAGCGGCCCCGCCTGGTAGTATCCGCCGTACATCACGATCACGGGCGTCGCCTTTACACCGGAAGCCGACATGTAACTGGGAAGCCCGAGGCCCGAAATCGGCTGGAAGCTGGGGAAGTTGGCGGCCGCGCCCGGCTGATTAACAAACTGGCGCGCGAAGCCGTAGGCCATGGTCAGGACTGTGGTTGGGCTGAAGGTATGGACTTCGTTCAGAGCAATGGCTCGCTGCGACCAGGCCGTGGGGCCCGAAGAGCAGGGGTCCATCGGGTCATCGAAGCACTCCGCGCCTCCGTTGCTGGGGCTCCGCGCGTAGGAGAACCTCCCGCTCAACGTGTCGCGTTCGCCGAACCGCTGGTCAATCCTGGTATCGAACTGGTCGTGGTCGGCGATGGAAATTCCATTGCCCGTCCAGTTCGCATACGGATTGTAGTTCGCCTGACCCACATTCAAATTGGGCAGCGGGTAGTAGGACATGATCTTTGCCGCCACAGGATCAATCAGGTTGCCGGGCCTCGAGGGAAGCTGAGAGCCGGCGGGAAGATTGGGATTTCCGGGGCTCTGATACGTCGCCATGTTGTTGAACGGAATATAGGTTGAGCGAACCGCGCCGCCCGCATTGGAGCTGTAGACGCCCGAATAGGGATCCCAGATCTGTCCCGCTCCGTTGGGAGCGTTGCAAAGGCCGTTCGAGTCGAACGTGCCACCCGCATAGCCGCAAAGCTCGCCAAAGTCGCCTTGCCGCTCGGCTTGGCTGGGCACGCCCGCTGTGAACGCTGAACTCATCGAGCGCTGTCGCGTGCCTTCGTAGTCCACGAAGAAGAACATCTTGTCTTTCCGGATGGGCCCACCGGCCGTGGCGCCAAAATCGTTATAGCGCAAAGGCAAAAGGTTGATTCCGTAGGCGTTATTGAAAAAGTTGTTAGCATCGAAGATCTGGTTCCGCACGAATTCATAGGCGCTCCCGTGAAAGGCGTTGGAACCGGAGCGCGTCACCACGTTGATGACCGTGTTGGAACTGTAGCCGATCTCGGCGCTGAAGCTGTTCTGCTGGAGCTTGAATTCCTGCACTGCGTCCACCGAGGGAGTGTAGAGAGGGATCTGAATCGCTGTGTTCTGCTCGTAGCCCGTGGCGCTCACCCCGTCCACGAGCATGTCCGACGTGGCATTGCGCCCGCCATTCGATGTGAAATTGTTGGTCGTAAACAGTCCGTTCACCGAGCCGAAGGTCCAGCCCGGTGCGGGATTGACGCCCGGCGCCAGGAAAGCAAGATCTGTCACGCCCCGGCCGATCAAGGGCAGATCGTTGATAAAGGTGCGGTTGATCTCCTGGCCGGTTGTGGCATCCTGGGCTTGGAGCAGAGGTGGCGTGGCTTTCACCTCCACCGCTTGCATCGTTCCGCCAACTCGAAGGGTCACGTCAATGGTGGCGTTTTGATCTACGTCCAGAACAATTCGGTCTTGCGTGAACTGGGCGAACCCTTTGCTCTCCACTGTCAGCTTGTAAATGCTGGGAGGCAGCGACCGCAAGAGGTAACGCCCCACCGTGTTGGTGGTGGTCTTGTAGTCGAATCCTTTCCCCGTGTCGGTCAGCGTCACTTGCGCGTCAGGAACCACCGCTCCGGATGGGTCGGTGACGACGCCCGTCAAAGAACCGCTATACAATTGCGCCGAGGCGGGTACGCATGCTGCCAGAACCAACAGCAAAGTGATGAACGGGGCGAACCAGATGCCGTTGCACTTCCGTCGTATGTCGGGGCAGAATTCGGCCGAGATTAACCTTAACATAAAGATAATCTCCTTCTGACCCAAGAACCCGCTGGAGGGATGCCTAAAAAAGCGCCCAACGCCATCACAGTCCCGCAAGGGGAAATCCTCCCACCTCACAAGCAAGGCGGAAAGCTAGGTTGGATGCTACGGCTTTCGTTCACGAGAGTCAACCGGAATTTCCGCAGAATTTAGGAAGTTTTAGTGCAAAACTCAATGCGGTTAGCCTTTTCCTATCCTGCAGAAAATGCAACGCCGATTAATGAAAACATGAACAACCAGCAGGTGACCTCCGCCCGGAAATCCCAATTACCATCTACAGAAATTGGCATGTTGGGGGAATCGACGCGAGGCGCTAGCCGGTTGGGCACCTCGCCACCGATGGCCGCCAGAATTCGTTCCCGATGGGTCATTATTATGCGCCCCCGCAGCGGCCGGAACGCGCACTCGGAATTTAATTCCGTCAGCGCTAGCGTCGCCGCATGACCCAGTTCGAATCCCTATAGCTGGCGAGTACAGCCCAAGTATCCAACAGCCATTTGCGAGTCACAAGGGGATCGCAACAGCTCTAGACGCGAATACCTAGAACCGTCAACACCGGACACTGCCTACGACCGAAACAAGAATGTAAGGGTCGATAATCGACAAATACACAGCAAGTCATTGCCCCGTTGCAACGCCGTCAACCGGGCACCGCACAGACGCGAAACGACCTTCTTCCGATGCGCTCGTGTCGTTGGCTTTGGACGGCAAAAGCACAGAGATAGCCCCCACGTGGTCAGCAGCCGAGTGCATTGCGACGCATAATCTTCAGCCACTGTCCCTCACGTTCTACACGGCCGGCTGCCCCCTTCGGGGTGTCAAGCCAGTGAAGACAATGGTAAAGCCAGATACGGCTTGCTGTCATGTTTCACTTCAACTCATTGTTCAGAACGTTTGCGAGACGGACACCCGCCAAAGCGATGCGCTGTGAGGCCACCTGCCGGGCTGCGGCTTCGTATTGTGGTGTTAGAGTAAAAGGCCCCTTGCCCGGGCCGATCGGCAGGATGTAAACATCGGTCTTCGCGTCCTGGAAGCTCTCGCTAATCCAATCGTCGACATTGATATCGCCCGCCATTGTTGCGTCTGGCGAAGGGAGACCTTCTCCCACATGCATAGCACTCACAGGATCATTTGACGTCCCTAGGATATCGTCCCAAAAGGCATGCAGTTCGTTCTTGCTAGGGTCAGGATTGAGCTCCACCAGGTTGGCGCCAGCATCGCCGTCAGGCAATTGCTCGCTGAACCGACTCGTACAATGTAGAGGCTGATGGACATCTCCGACCAAGTGCATCAGCCACACAACGTCATAAGACTTCAGCGCGTCGTTCCCGTTGCCCGAAAGGACTTTTCGGAACACTACTATCTGTGTCTCAGCATTGGGCCTCGTCGGGCCGTTCAACGCGGTCCCATCCTGCGAGAATGGCATGTCCACAAAGTGCCAGTATTTGTGGCGGAGCGTATCTGTGTAGCCAATATTCTGAGAAGACACAGGCCCGTCCGGCTTGTCGCCATCTTGGGTTCCGTCGTCTTTGTAATTAGGGTCCTGTTTAATCTCATCCGGCCATGTGGCGGCGATCATAAAAATCATTTCCTGGTAATCTGCATCGGAGGTCCCCCTCGGGATCATCTTCGACCACTTGTTGGCATAATAAGGATTCAATTTCAGCAAAGCGATAGCCCGCTGCTTTGTCCCTGGCTGCAACCTTAGATAGGCAACATAGGCTACGGCCATGTGGCCTTCGCTGTTCCAGCCAGGAAGCAAGGAAGTAGAAGTACACAAAAAGAAGACCGCAATGGCAGCTCGTAAAATCTGCTTGGACATATCCCCCCTCCTCAGGGTTGCACATGCGCGCCCCACTTTAGATTGGAATAAACCTGTGTACTCTAGGTCAAAGCTACGACAAGCTAATATATACACTCGCAGGATGTGAGATACAAGGGGGGGGCCGATCCCGCGTAAAAGGCTCTCAGGTTTTCGCAGGATATCAAGCGCTGGACTCGCTTTTTGGAAGGTTGTGCACTGGACTAGTTACTTGGGGATTTTCCCGACACTTCTCCAGGTTCCGGCAGTCGAGAATCCTCGGGAAACCGCGTCCTTGCGCCATGCCAAACCGGGTGAGAAACGTCTCGCTGCTATGGCCGCAGAATCGTGAGAGGTTATTCCCACAGATGCGCAGGCCAAGCGGCGGCAAGCTCTTCATGTCTTATGCCTGGAGGGATGACCGATACTTGGGGGAGCTTCCGACCTCGAGAGGCTTATTTACAGGCCCTGGATGGACAAACAGAACATGCCCAGCCGCGGCCGCGCGCTGCTTCGTGAGGTCGAAGAGCAGCTGCAGGGGAGTGACAGTGTGATCGCCGGGGCGGGCAGAGGCTGTCGTCTCAGAGGCCTGCCGGGCGCAGCCCGCCGTCGCCTCTGACGCCGGCAAAGTGGTGAGAGCGATCCTGCGCCTTGGCACCCCAACTTGAGAGTAGCTGATAGCTTCATTTTGCCGTTTATTTGATAGGCGTCACGATGCACTTTGACTGCACTCATTGCACTAAGTATAAGTCTGTGTTATGAACCATTGGTAAATAGTACGGCTGGCGCGGCTTTTAGTCCAGCCAATGCTTGTTAAATTGTCGTGGGTCAGACCCACACAGGTCGACCCGTTCCCCGGTGTTTACCCAAAACGAAGTGCAGCAGATGCTATCTCAAGGAGGAGGATATGCCCATCATCAATGGCGTCAAAACAGTCGTTCTCTACCTGGAGGACTGGCAAAAGCGAATGGTCAAGGATGTCCTGGGTATCGATTGCGATACATATACGGTCAAACTCGAGGAACCGATGGTGCTCAGATATGCAGTCATCACGAGTCAGGATCTGAAGCGGATGTATTTTACAGACTGGCAGATCCGCGAGATGAAAGACGTAGCGGGGGTTGCGTGCGAATTCGTGGAGCTCCGCAAAGACATTCCGAAGATGATGTACGCTGCCCCTATGAAGCAGGCGTGAAACTCAGTGCAGATGAAACGGCTTCTCGGCCACTTTCGAACCTGTCGGAGATACGATTCGTCTTACGTAGAATCAACGACTTAGCGACTTCTTGATGCTTGCAAGTTACGGATTCTTCATAGAGGAAAATCTATCTCCGGCAGGCTCCTCCTAGGAGGCCTTCGCAAGAGGAGGACCGATGAATGAGAGGGTATACGTTCCCGAACACGCCGTTTGGGAGTTGACGCTACGCTGCAACATGAAGTGTCTCCACTGCGGTTCGTCCGCGGGGAGAGCCCGCGCGAACGAACTTACGGTGGACGAATGCCTGCGGGTGGCGGACGATCTACTCACGCTTGGTTGCCGCCAGATCACATTTATTGGCGGTGAGATATTCCTCTATCGAGGATGGGAAAAAGTGGCACGCCGGATGTCCGACGGCGGAGCTGAGGCGAACATAATTACCAACGCCTATTTCATGAATGCGGAAGAAATTTCGAGAATTCAGGGTGCGAAGCTGAACAACGTGGGCGTCTCGCTCGATGGCATGGAGGAAAACCACGACCGAATCAGGAGGTCAAAAGGTTCATTCAAAAGAGTCCTCGCCGCTTTTGAGATGCTCCGGCAGGCCGGCATTCCCATTGCGGTAGTGACATGCCTTCTTGATTTTAATCTTGCCGACCTCGAGGAGATGTACGACCTTCTGGTGGCAAACGCAGTGGACATCTGGCAACTCCAGATTGCTACGGGCATGGGCAACATGGCGGGGAGAGAAGGATTCCTCCTTAACACGGCGAAACTCGGGCAGATCACCAAATTCATCGCTGAAAAGTATCGCGCCGGCGCACTCAGGGTCTATGCCGGCGACGACATTGGATATTTTGATGAGTACGAGCCGTATCTTCGCAGTTGTCCAGGGACCATCTCTGTCTGGAGTGGTTGCCAGGCGGGAATGCGAGTGGTCGGCATCGACAGTGTCGGGAACGTTAAGGGATGTGTCTCGATTTATTCGGACCGATTCATAGAGGGGAACCTCCGCACTGAGTCATTGCAGGAGATTTGGACGAAGGAGGGGGCCTTCGCCTATAACCGGAATTTCAACACGAGCATGCTCAGCGGGGCATGCGCGCTCTGTGACAAGGGAAGCATCTGCAGGGGAGGATGTCGGGGTTCGAGCTACTTCAGCAGCGGCTCATGCTTCGAAAGCCGCTATTGTTGCTATCCTGGCCGTTAGCCCCGACCGAGGACGCATTGTCGAGGTCGGGTCAAAACGGTAGCGTGCGCCCTGGCGAGAACCGGAGCAAAGGGCTTTGCGCGCGAGGGGGGAACCATGAGCGTGGAACGCGAGTACGAAGGAAAATCATCTGACGGCAATTTACAAAACGCGTTGAGTGAGGCTCTTCAGCAGTTAAGTGTGGACCTTGGCGAGGGGGGAGTGTGCGACGCATCGGCGTCCTGGGTCATCGCCGAGATCGCGGGTCAGTACGGTGGACTACCCGGGTTCCACAATGTCAACGTGAAGATTGCGGCTAAACGCACGCCTGAGTGGCCGAGCAATTAAACGTTAGGCGTCCACTGCTGAAGGTCCCTCGAAAAGACTGACGAGCTCGCTACGAGCGTGGCCTTCAGCCCCGATGGCCAAGGTCTCGCTACCACCAGTGACGATGACACGGCCAAGGTGTGGGACCTCTCGGCGGGCAAGGAGCAGCTGACCCTCCGCGGTCGAAGTGGCGACAGTCTAGGCGCGACCTGGAACCTCTCAGGGAGTCGTTTTCGCGGAACTAACCCGTACTCCGCCAAACAGACTACAGACGAGCTTCGGCGGGGTGGGAGGGAGGCTGTGCAGGACCGAAAAGGCACGGCGCGCCGATCCCCTTAACGGCAACCCACGGACCCCGCCGAGGTCATCTCTTGGCCGTAGTTGCATTGCCTGCGTGCAAGCAGATTGTGGTGTGAGTCTATCGCGCGTCATCCGCGTGCGCCTGCTCTCGGTAAACTAATAAAACATTCCAGGACCAAGCCAGTAGATAACTGGCGAAAACAGCCCCCCACACACCATTGAAGCTTGCGGTGGCCACCGGTAATTCCTGGTTGCTAAAACCCCATTTTGTAGAACAACCAACTGAAAAGACGATTCGCGACGGAGGGAGCTTCTCCCGTTCGCACAAAGAATGTGCGGCGGAGAGGGACTGTGAACCGGCGTAGGATTCGCATGTAGAGAGCCTTGTTCTTGCGATGAAAGTGGGTTTCGTCCATCTGTGCGGCAGCGGAGTACATGAGATTCCCGAAGTGGTAATCCGCATCGACGCCTTTGTCTGTGAAAAGGGTGAGCGCTACCGGCACGTTGAGCCAAGGTCGGTAGGGATTTAAATCGCCAACAACTTTGATCTCCGGCTTGCCAAAGGCGCTCACCGCTAACCTCATATGCTTCCCGATCATGGGAGCGATGCCCATCTTGCTGGCAGCAACCCAATCGACGGCCACAAGGTCCGGCCCTCCAACAATGGTATGCGTCTCCTTCGGCAACGGATCGGCGAAGACGCCGAAAGGGCCGTCTGCGCTCAGGTAGCCATCGATTAGTCCAAAGTCCACTGAGAAGGCAGTGAGATATTCGATCGTAGTGTCGTAGATGCCGCGGTTACAGTGGTACTCCTTGAACTTGTTCGCCAGGGGCAAAGCGCCATAAATGTTCTTGAGCGTCAGAGTGTAATAGGCATAGGCGTGCGTTTTGTTTTTTGCAAACGAGATGCGGAAGTCGGATTCGCGCCATACCCTCGAGACAGGGTGCATCCCCAAGTGTGGACCGAGGTGGCGCATCTCATCTGCATCCAACGTCATATCCACCACTTCGTATCCGGCGCTGCCGTCATAGCCGAGATAGCTGGCGACCTCTTTTACGCTTCGCTGATCGAAATACTCCCCATAAGTGGATTGGGCTTCGACCACTTTGATGTTCGCGAACCCGCGGCCACGCAGGCGCTTCACCAAATGATGAACAAGCTCGGGATCTGTGTATGTGGTGCGATCCCGCTTGTCGTAGGCGAACATGAAATTCGGCTTGATGCCAATCTGGAATTTGTCCGGGGGCTTCCCCGAAGTCGCTAATTTCGTTTCGACAAGGGCGTCAAACCGGGTGATGTCCAGGACACGGTCAAGCGCCTGGAATTTGTCGCTGTCGCGGATACTGGCCACGGTCACTTTCTTGTCAGAGTCGATGGCCTCGAGCCTCATTAGTGACATGTCTTCTTCCAGCGCCAGGCAGCGCACGCCAGAGGGATCGAGCACCTCGACGATGCGGCGCTGGAATATTCCGGTGGGGAACTGATCATTGTTCACTTCGAGGAGCGGCTCACCCAGTTTTTCGAGCAGCGGCGCGCGCTCTGATGGGAGCCCGGCGGGAGCCAGGGGCTGAACGGTCAGTTTCCCTTTCTCCATGAGCATTTCCGACGAACTCGTGCGCGCAACCACGGCGCCGAGGAAGGCTTCCAAACGATCTTTCATCCAATGCTCCTTCTCGTCCCGAAGGGTTCGTGAGTGAATCTGGACGCGTACGGCTTGTTCCTGCGCCCGAATGGCACAAAAGTAGCCATAGAGCATTTTGGGTTCCCGCAAGTTCCGGAAGGTACCTCGTTCGGCTTCGCCGAAACTGCTCGTTGGCACGATGTTCCACACGACTTCGCCGGCGGTCGCGTCTCCCGCAGCCCCTCGGAACTTGAAACCGCCGGAGCGAACCCTCACCGTGTGCGGGGTGATGTAGATTCCCAGAGGATCCTCGCCAGGGAGATGGTTGCAAAGTTCGTTGGCCATTCTCGAGGAGAGCTTTCTCACCAGCTTGGGAACCAGTGGAAAGGAGACTGCGACAGCATCATAAGGCTGGGCGTCGAATTCCACTTGGAAATCCGTTTCAAATTCGGAAAGCGGCGCCCCCTTTTTTCGCATTTGTGAAAATGCGGTTGAATAACCCTCAGTCAGCTTGAAGAGTGGCCCGTGATAGCGGTACGCGCCCTTGGAAACGTCGAGCTGAAGCCCCTCTAGGACCAGATCTGTAATGCAGTACCGATCGTAACCTCCCTTCCCGTTACCAATCGCGAGCAGAACGTCCCAGAAGATCCCGGTATCGCCCCACGGGAAACCTCTTTCATGTACGCCGGAGACGAAAAAGAACGGAACCTCGATGCTGTCACTTGTCTGGAGGCTGCCGGTAAGCGCGAGGTTTTCGTACTGGGTGTCGTAGAAGAGCCGCGCCTCCCTCAAATACTCATCCCTGAGTGCCCCGTAGGCGAAAGAGGTGAAAGCCGTGAGCGCAGCAGTTTTCTGCCACCACGAGGTTGTCCCCTGTACCTTCATGGACGTGATAAGTGCGGCTGCCTCGTCAAGTGGGAAGTAAAGTTCGCCAGCGCCGTACACCGGGCCGTGTTCATCCTCGCCGCGACGGATGATGGTAAATAACGTCGTCATGTCCTTTACCGGCGTGAAGGTGCTCGGATCGTCGTGAATCTTCTTCTGGCCTTCGAGATAGTAGGTCTGGCCGTCACCGGCCGTGAAGGCGAAAGCATAGGTCATCTGGCGTACACCGGTCTGCGGGTCGACCGTAAACAAATTGAATCGGCCATCCCGGATGGCGAACATCCCGCCCAGCGGGGCAAACGTGATCGTGCCGGTCAGGTCGGCAGCATGTTCGAAGACCCTCAGGAATCTGCCCAGGTCATCAATGCGGATCTGCACATCGAATCGCAACGGCGTATTCTCACTCCGCCCTCGCTCCGCCCCGTTCTGCGGGTCGGTTTCGCCCATAGCCAGGAAGCCGGCCATAGATTCGCTGAACTCAAGGCCCAGCCTATCCAGGTTGCTAGCTTGGCTCGCGCGGCGGGAGAGAACACTTGCACTAGGGTTCTCTAATGGAATTCCCATGGGTCCTCCTAAGATGGCAGTTCGCGCCGACAAAAGCTAAGGAGACCAGCGTTAGCTGGTCAAGCTGGCCGGGCGCCGACAACGCCAGACCAGATTTCGAGTGGCTGTGCTCCTCGACATCAACGAAGGCTCCATGCGGGTGCTGGCGTTAGATTTGGCGCGGACGTCAGCCCCGTTACGGGAAGACGAAAAGAAGGAGAACTGCTGCCGGGGCCTTCCTTGAGGCAATCTACTCCGAAGGAGAGCGAGATTCAAGCACGGCCTAGCAGTTGGCGGGAGCAGCCCTAGCGTCAATCAAATAGCCTTTGGCCGGTGCGATTCTTAGATGCAGTTCACGGTCGCCGGCCGACGAAGTGCCGTCTCAATTGGTGCCGAGTCGAAATTCAATGCGGTCATTCACTGCTTGACCCAGCTTCTGCTTGCACCCAATGTAGCGCTCGGTAGTTTGGACTGAGGCATGCCCCAGTAGAAACTGAATCTGTTCGATCTCCCCTCCTGCCGCGTGGCACATGCGAGCGCAACTTCTGCGCAAATCGTGTGGTGCCAGCTTCTCAATCCCCGCACGCTGCGCGCAGTTCTTCACCACATACCAGACGACATTCTGCGTCACCCCGCGGCCCCACAAGGCGCCGTTTCTCCGAATGGCTCGAAACAGCCGACCTCCACCGAGGGCCGCGGCGGAAGTCCAGTTATCGATAGCAGTCTTAGCCCAAAGCGGCACCGGCACCGTGCGCACGTGACCGGCCTTGTCTACTAGGTCGACGATCGCCCAATGTCCGTCCCGCCGTTGAATCTTCTCGATCTCCAGGTTGGCCACCTCGGATCGTCGAAGACCGCAGCCGAGTAAGAGACCCAGCATGGCGGCGTCTCGTTTGCCACGAAGCGTGTCCGTGCGCACCGTGCCGACTAACTGCTGACCTTCCTCAACCGTCAACCAGTTGCCGACCGGCTGCCCGAGCCGCTTCACGCCTTTGACCCGGCGGATGCCCGCCACCAGCTCGGGACTGAGTAATCCACTGTCCGATGCCTCGTAGGCGAGCCTGCGAACGGCCGCCAGCCTCAGGTTTATGGTTCCGGGAGCCAAAGGGACGGTCTCCAAGTGCATGCGATATCGAAGGACGACGATTCGGTTCAGGGCCAGTCTGGGTTCGGAGCAATACCAGGCGATGAACTCGTCCATCGCGTGCTGGTAGGAGCGGCGCGATTGGAGAGAGCCGAGGGTGTTCAAAACGGAAGTCTTGGACTGCTCCAACTCTGGGAGGGTCAGATTTCGGGATCTATGATTCGACCGCGGGCGACTCGGTTTCAACATGGAAGCGGCCTCCTTAACCGCTTCCACCGTTGTAAAGCACCAGCATCGAGATTGACCAGACTTGGCGTCTCAGCTTATGGATTGGGGATTTATCACCACTAATCGTCAGGACCAGTCCCCTCCGGATGAATCGCCTGAACTAAATTGCCCAGGGCGCTTGCCACTCCTGGCGGGGTAGGACTAAGAATGGCTGTGCCCAACCCGACGGCGGCCGTCACGATCTTTAGAACGCTTGTAACCTCTGCGATCTTTTTCACCGCGGCCGCCGCGCTCTGCACGCCGACTTTCAGTGCCTGAGCAGAGGTCGTGATCGCGGCTAAAGCTGCGGATACAGCCTGATTTTCGAGGTTATCCGCGGTGGCTACGATTTGGCTGAAGGCAGCATTGAAATCGTTCCTTTGAAGCGGATCCGAAATTGGATGGGCGGTTCGGTAATCCGAGAGTGCTTGTGCCACGTCAAGAAAGTCGTGCGCTAATTCCTTGAGATCTGCCGCCGTCAACCCCATGTTTCACCTCTTCATTGAAACGCCTTGATCATTGAAGTCGCCGAATCGCTGAGCTGCTGGATCTCCGGAGCAAGGTCCGTAATGAGTTGCCGAGTGCTCCACTTGTTCCTTTGTTCAAACAACTTCTGGTGGGCGGAAGCAACGCTTGAGACCGCCAGCTTGTATTTCTTGACCGCCTGTATTTTCCCGTCGATGCTTGCCTTGTAATCAGTGTCCTTCGCTCTAAGGAGGTAAGCCGCCAGCGGCTCGTGTGCGCCGTACTTCTCAAGTTGATCCTGGAAGTAATTCTTTTGTAAGAGTTTTTCCTCTTCTAGCGCGGTTTCACATTTGTCCGCAGAGTAACCTGAGAGGAATACCGCGACAGCCTGAACGGCGGCATTCTGGTCTCCGATAATCTTGCCTAATTCGTGTTGCTGGTATCCGCTCACAATGATATGCGTTATGGCATCAGCAAGGCCGCTCGCTTTGGTCGCGCGGTCAATGTTTTCCTGGTTGATGTCTTTGTCGGCTTGCTTAAGATCCGTCGAAATGTTGGCCAATTCATCTTTCTTGGCCGTGCCTGCCCCGGCCAATTTCCCTAAGCTCGCAATATATGCGAAAAACACATCGTTAACCTTGATCAGCGAGGGTTCAGTCCTGGCGTATACGTCGCAACTCAGGGCCTGTTGACCTGTGGGAATGAAGGTATTTGCTCTTTTGCACGAATTGAGAGTCTCGTCGGCTATCTGCTTGAAGCTGTTGCCGACGTCTTGACTCGATTTTGCAAGCTGTGTGATCTCGCTTAGATCAACGCATGACGAAAACGCAAAAATCGATGTTGAGAGCACGGCCCAAAGTATCGTTTGGTAACGCGGGAAGTGCCGCTTGCTCTCCGCCCCGTTCGAAGCGCCCAGTTGTGCGGGATTCCGGAGGTCGGAATCTCGTTTGTTTGCCATGTTTATCCTCCACGAAAGGCGGTCGGTACCTCTGATTCACGGTCGGGGCGGAAAAGTGTACTAAGCATTTGTACCGGCTTTAAGTGGGACACAGGCTCTCTCACTCGCGGTGGTATAAAATCTCGGCCACCTCAATGCGTTAGAAGCACGGCAACCAGCAATGAATATCGTCGCTGCTCTCCGAAAACACCCGGCTTAACCTCGGAATCAGCGCCCCGCGGCAGATTGTTCGTCCTCATGGCCACATCCACCCGTTTGAGGCCCAGTGTCCTTGAGAGGATCGTGCATCTGTGGGGGGCTCGGACACCTGATGCAAGGCCAGGAGGCGGGGTCCTGCCTTTCTCCTCGCAAAACCTTTCTTTGCACTGCTTCCTGCGAGAGTCGTGATCCTGCCAGCATGTTAGTCGTCAGTAAAAGCCGCAAGATCAAAGCCTTCTGCCGCTACAACTGCCCCAGGTCCACCCAACCTTCGGAGTTAGCGGTGCAGGTGCCTGACCGACAGACCTGGAAACGGACCACGGGATGCAGTTCCCAGGCGGAGGCTCGCCAGCATTTAGCCAATTGATCCGTTGTCTCTGCGAGGGCACAGTTCTGAGTCGGGACATTGTGTTCGCTGTCGACCATAAGTTGCCCCACTACCCTTACGGGTTTGTTTTGGGCCTTCTGCAAGTTATCCAGCGTCCATACTCCATTCTCATACAGAAAGCGGGAGTACGGGGTCATTTCAACAATAACGCTGTTCTGCTGTCCTTGATGCTTGCTGAATTTGTTGTTCGAAGGATCCTCAAAGCCTATCCCAATGTGAAAGTCAACGTTCGTGTAGTCATCCTGCGGATTTAGTTGGCCTACAGGGCCAGTAAGTTGGCAGTTTGTGCTCTCCGCCGAGGTGGGCTGAAAATAAAATAGGTACCCGACGATCCCGTAGATCTGGCCTTCCCCCATTTTCTGGAGATCTTCCTGAAAGTCGGCATGATTGTGAGCGGTGAGTCCGGAAGGTGTATTGGCGTCGAGATTTTTGACGTCTTCCCTCGTAAGATACTTTACGGGTTCGGGTCCCGGGGGCGGGATCAACCTGTTCTTTAACAGATTCAATGCCGGATCATAGCCGGCCGCCGCGCTACAGCCGGTCGGATAACGCGTGTGACAATCCTGGAAATCCAGCACCTCATCGCAAGTGACCGCAGTTGCCTCTGTCGGACCCCCCGGCTCTTGGGGTCCCGCTGTGCGCTGTGGGACCGCGCTCATCGCGAGGGCCAAGGCCAGGGGCGCAAATGGGGCCACGTGCCGTGTGAACGTACGACCACTCGTCGATTTATTCGCATTCATGATTGTCACCTCAGCTTTCCTTGGTGTCTTCACCCGGAGCCTTTGGCGCGCCTTTCACGGGGCCGTGGGCACGTTTGGACTGCCGCTTGTTCCAGGGGTCGGTTGATTGCCCGAAGGGGAACCACTTCCCGCGGGCAGGTTTGCATTGCCGCTTGTTCCAGACTTCGACTGCAAGCCTCCGCCGGCCTGGATGCCTTTGCTCACTCCGTAGGTTGCGGCGCTGATTCCCAGAAGGGCGAGCACGTCTGGTGGAACGTCGGGAAGTTTGGAGCTGGATATCACAATCAGGAAGAAGCTTAGCGCGATCACAAAGGTGAAGATGAGCAGTTGGAACCGCGACATACTAGCGCCGCCCCCGCTCTCGGAGAGCAACATCGAGATATCAATCTTCCCGCTGGCAATGGCGGCGAGGATCAGAAACCCGAACAGGAAAAGCAAGATCAATGCTCCATAAGAAAGGGCCAGTTTAACTTTCGTGGTCGGATCGCCCTTGACCCCGATCGCGATTACAAAGCTCAGTACCACCGTCAGGATTACGCTAACGCTGAGTTCGGGATTTTTCATGGATTCGTCCTCCCTTATTTCAACATATCGCGCCAGCGGCCCAGGAGCATAGCCTGCGCCTTGCCCCCCAAGTACACCACTTGGCTGCCGGCCAATGCCTCTATGAGTCCGTTGGGCAGTTTCGGGAACCCTTTTGGGTTGTGGATGACTTGAAGTAAATAGTACAAGGCCGCGAACGCCGTGATGACCAGCGACTGCGCACGGCCAGCGCTAGGTTGGGTTGAATAGCCCTCGGCACTCTTCGGATCGCGGATGTCACCTTCAAGCAGTTGATTGAGGCCAATCCGACCTGTCAAAAGCCTCCAAAAGACAATGCCGAAGAAGCCTGCGAGCAGGATGAGGCCTTCGTAGGCTGCGAGGGTGGATATCGAGCGCATACCACCACCTGCAAAGCAGAGCCACTATGTTGCTGTTCTTGACCGATATACTGTACTCCCGATAGCTCCTCTGTCAACTACAACTTGCAACCCACCACTTCGAAAGCCGCCCCGGTAGCCGCCGCACAACCGTCGGGAAGGCGCGGTCGGTGGCGGTCTGAGATATAGGCAAGCCGCCTAGCTAGGCGTGCCGAACGCCTGGCGGCCCCGCAGCGAGGGCCAAGGGGGCACCAAGCAGTGTGCGGGCGGGGTCGCCACAGACACTGGGTTCCCCGAGGGGACCTAAAGGAGTGCTACCGATGGAGGCGCAAATGAAGTTGAAGGTAAGCGGAAGAGAACCCCCGAGCGGAGGCGGGGCGGGGGACCATTCGTTCTCATGGCGACACTCAACCGTGTGAGGTCCAGTGTCCTCCAAGAAATCGTGAACCTGATGGTTTTCGACCATCCGAGACCCTGGTGCAATACCACGTGGTGTGCCCTGCTCGGCGACTCGCAAGGCCCTAGTTTGCACTGCACTGGGCGAGACCCTTGAACATACAGGGCCCGGCTGTGGTCGATTTTGTGGGTGCGAGAACCTCCGGTTTCAACAGAATCCAATATCAGCGAAAAACCCGTCTATTGAAAACATGGGAGTTACGGGAAGGAACTTGGGGTAGGGAACCTGGTTGCAAATCAGGTCGTAGCCATTATTGAAAGTTGCTGAATCATGTAGCTCGTAAGTGATTGTGAATAAACGGTTTGAAGCCTCGAGTTTTCACGTGTTGAATCAGGATGATCGAGAATGCTTTCACCGCCACAAATTCATCTACAGCCGTCGGGGCGCTAAGCGCGTTTGTCGATTGGGTCACGGGTCATCGCACGCGAATTGTGAATTGACATCCAGGTTGGAACTCCACATTGGAGCCGTTGGTGACTGAGGTTTGCGTGATCCCGTAACTGAGGAGCAAGGGACACATGTAACTATGCCAATGCGGCAGCCCCTCATCCGGATCAGCGGGATTTCGTCCACGCCTGACCTGCAGCCGTTCTGCTTCGATGTCCACTCTTCAAAAACCGCCAAACTATCGAAACAGAAATAGCGAGTTACATGGGGATTTCCCAACAATCATGGGTTGCGTGGCCTCAATGGCAAAGCTAAACTGGCTCAGGCGCTTGCCCAAGAATCGATGAACCGCTCCGCCACTTTCGGTGTCATAGGCGGCTCCGGCAGCACGGGAAAAACCGTTGCGAAGGAGCTTCGGAGGTCCACGGAAAGTGCAATCCTCATCGGTGGACGCAACCTCGCCAACTTAGAGGCTGTGGCCGCGGACCTTGGCGCTGCAGTGTCGGCGGTGCGAGTTGATGCCCGCGATCCACGGTCGCTCGAGGAATTCTGTGGCTGCTGTTCTATTGTGGTGAACTGCGGGGGGCCGGTATCCGAGCTTCAGGATGCGGTCGCGCAAGCAGCGCTGAGAACCCGGAGCCATTACGTTGATGTTGCGGGCTTGACGCTCGTGCGGGACGGCATGAAGCCGCACGATCAAGAACTCTCTCATCTCGGATTAGCCTGCGTGATATCTGCCGGATGGCTCCCGGGCGTGACCGAGCTGCTGCCCGCATACTCCCTGGCGGTGTCGAAGACTCGGATGGAGGTCATTCATTCCGTTACCATCCATTCTGGCGATTCCGGCGATTGGTCGAATAGCGCGATGCGCGACATTGTCTGGTATCTGCGCAAGTTCGGCCGGCGGCGGCCGAGGTACATCCGCAATGGCGAATGGGTTCGTGCAAAATTATCTGAGGTTCTCATCGAGAAAGACATCGGAAGTCCCATCGGCCGTTGCCTATTCTCAATGTCGTGCCTTCCCGAATTGGCAGAGCTGATCGGCCGGTTGAAAGGCTGCGATGGGCGCGCGTACACCTACCTGCCAAGTCGGCGCACGGCCGTGATGGGATCGTTGATCGCGCTGCTGCCGTTTCCGAGCGACTTTGCGATTCGGAGGATACGATCGGCGCTGCTCTCGGAGTCCCTGCCGGTAGGCGGCTTTAGCGTCGTCGAGATTCAGGGTTCCAGCCAAGGTCGGGAGGTCTCGCATCGCTATCAAGTGGCGTTCGAGAGAGGCCGCGAGTACTGGATGAACGCGGTCGTCGCAGCCACCGTTGCCCGGCTGATCTCCGAGTGCGGAGGGGTGAGGGCCGGCGTCCATTTCCTTATGGATGCAGTGGACCCCATCAAGTTCATGGAGGAGTTGCGAAGGGTTGGGGTGTCGCACATGGAATCCTTTACGGCAGCAGGAAGTGAACCGCGGGCAGAACGTCCAGCGCCATAACTGTTGAGAACAGCCCGAGTATCCATTAAAGATCAGTGGGTTACTTGGTGACGCCCCCTTGGTTCCCCTGCACAACCAGCTTCGGGCGGCGCGACAACTCACCTGCCATTGCAGCGAGCTGCGCGGGGTCGGTCGATTCGCTGAAACAACCCGGCTCGTCAGGTCCCTGGCGGCACCTGCAGGATTTGGCTGTACAATCCCCGTATGGCATACAAGCTCTTCCTGGTGGCTTCTTTCCTGCTAATTCCTCCCTTAGTTTCAGCTCAGACGACAGGTCACAATACACGGCCTCGCGACACTTTTTCGCGATACAGATTGCCCGAGTGCGGCAGGACCGGTCAGATTTGCTGAAGGGCCTGCAGCCGAACTTCGGCAATGTGCCCGCCATTACGGCAAACCTGAACTTCGTAACTTGCTGAGCGCCACTCCGGGCATTTCGAACCAGAAACGGCATAACGACCAAGGATGATCGTTGAGGCCAATGCTTGCCCGCCGAGCTGGCGCAGGGCCTGCCAGCAGGCAAGGATCGCCGTCAGGGCTGCACATTCGTCTTCACTTGCGCACCGGCGGGCGGAAAGTGCTTTTCATACCAGGCGATGGAGCGGTCGAGGCGATCAACCTGATGCCTGGTCTCCGCCAGGCCATGTCCCTCGCGCGGATAGCGGACGAAAACCGTCTCGACGCCCACGTCCTTGAGCGCGATATAGTACTGCTCGGCCTCGGCGATGGGGACGTCGGGATCGTTCTCGCCATGCATCAGCATCGTCGGCGTGTGGACGTTGGCTACGTGTTTCAGGGCCGAACGCTCCCACGCGGTCTCCATCAAGTTGCCCTGATGCAAGAACTGACCGAACTCCATCTCTTCGTACTGGTTGTAGTAAGTCATGTAATTGTAGCTGATCAAGTTCGAGATGCCCGCGATGGGGATCGCTGCTTTGAATTCGTTGGTCTGGGTGATGAGCCAGTCGCTGAGCTG
>Ga0181526_10001180_pt1 | contig 25647 bp, 21 predicted proteins | sample PEATcosm2014_Bin_35_FD_119750 | JGI IMG/M metagenome (GOLD analysis project Ga0181526, IMG submission 119750) | Peatland microbial communities from MTU Mesocosm Facility, Houghton, MI, USA - PEATcosm2014_Bin06_30_metaG | ecosystem: Environmental > Terrestrial > Soil > Wetlands > Peat | place...
AAACCCCACGCCAATGATCGGGAATTCTCTTGTTATTCAGATGCCGAACTCGGGCCACAAGAGGAGAGTGCCCCTTCGTCTTTGCCCAATCGATCGCTTGCTTCTGGGTTGGGAACGTGCCGAGAACCTGATCGGCATGGTCTTCGACTACATAATCCAGAATTGGTGAGCCTTCGGGGCGGCCCTTGGGGCGGGCCTCGACATATGCGTTCGCCATTTCTCTCCTTTTCATTACTTCATCTGCAAAAACAACCGCGAAGCAGTGCGCCAGTCATTCTCTCCGATTAACAGCTGAATGACTATGCGAACCAGGAACCTCTAGCTAGACGCCAGATACCTCATATGGCCATGACCACTGCCGTCAACTTCTCGATCTCAAGCTTCTTGGCAAGCGGCATCAGTAACCTGGGGAACTTTGCCGTTGGCGAGAAGCGAGTGAAGATACAGGTACAGTGAAAACATGCTCGGACTTCATGGTTTTCTGCTCCCTTCTACTGATAACGCCCCGCTATTCGGCGTTATGTCTTTGCCCTGAATGAGACGTGAACGGGAATCGTGGTTGGCTTCTCTGCGGTGAACCGGACCTTCTCACCATCCTTCGTCTTGAAAGCGACCTTCGTTGGCTTTTTGACCACCTTGTGGGCATCGAATTCGACGCGTTTGCTCGTCGCCATGATGAGGAATCTCCTTGGGTACCCATGCCTATAAAGATGGCGCTGGTGGTATCGTTGCAGCCGTGAGACATGTATCCTTGAAATCTGAACCTGAGAATAGTCCCGGATGGGACCTCCTGTCAATGCCTGATACATGTATCTCCGGAGAAACACATTGAACATCCTCAGATTCAGCAAGTTGCTGATCGAGAAGCGAGGTGAGCGAGGAGTTCGCGATTTCGCTCGTGAATTGGGCATCAGCCCGGCGACTCTTTCCCGGATAGAAAGAGGGAATCTTCCGGACTTGGAAACATTTGGTAAGTTGTGTTCGGTTTTGAAGATCGATCCTGCGGAAATGTTAGAGATTGAAGGTTTGGAAGCCAAGGCACCGCTCGCGATGACTCGGATGGGGGTCACCGCGGTTCATTTTAGAGCGGATGCCCACTACACCCCGCAAGCTGCCCAGGACTTGGCAGCACTCATATTGGCGGCTCAAGAATTCGCAATCACGAGAGCGTAGATGTTCAAGCGCGGATTCAAGACATGGTGTGAGCAAACTGCCGAAGCTGCCCGGCGTCAGCGCGGCATGCAACCTTGGGAGCCTTTGAGTGCCCGTTCTCTTGCTGAGGAACTGAAGGCGACTATCGTCACACCCAAAGATCTTCCTATGCTGCCGAAAGGCGTTTGCCAAAGACTTCTTTCCGATCATAAGGGTATGTGGTCGGCGATCACGATCTCCTCGATGCCTCCGCTGATTGTTTATAACCCCGCTCATTCTGAGGGTCGACAAAACAGCGATCTAATGCATGAAGTCGCCCATCTCCTAATGGATCATGTTCCCGCAACGGTTTACATTGATCCGAAGAGCAAACTTGCTCTTCGGCATTACGATGTAGTCCAAGAAGACCAGGCTAATTGGTTATCAGGATGCCTCCTACTGCCTCGAGCAGCTCTTCTCTTGATTAAGCAATCTCAATGGCCGGATGCAGTCGCATGCGAGCAATATATGGTGAGTTCGAAAATGCTCACCTTTAGGATGAACATGAGCGGAGTAAACATCCAGTATGGTCGGCGTCGAGTCTCCTAGATCAAGCGCAGCTTGAGTGACCCTTTCAGTGAGTCTCCTACCTTAAGGTCCGCCGCCACCGCCAAACGACAATCCCAATGACTGCTAGAACCGATCCATCGCCACAAAAGAAATCGCCGAACACCGCTGCTCGGCTGCTCGCGAAGTTGCGCGCCGAGCTGGCGGGCGCTTTCCGAAGTGAATCACCCGCTAGAACGTGAAGGAATAACTAATCGACTTCGCGACACAAGCTAGACCGGCCTTTGGCGCACGCCGGGAATTGTGCGACAATGGCGGCGTCGCTGTTAGGGATGCTGCGAGGTGAAGCGATGCCAGAGGCTCAGCGAGAATTCCTTCTAAGAGAACATGAAGCCTTGCGTCGCGAAGTCGAGGCAACGCTCTCAGAGCAGGAGAGTTTGACTCGGATTGTTCCGGTAGGAGCGGGCGCGATCACTGCGTGGCTATTCACACATCCTATTCTCCAAAGTTGGGGATATATTGCCTGGTATATACCCGCCGCAGTGTTGACGTTCGGGGCGCTCCGGGCTGCGATCATAGGCGGGATTTTCGTCGAACTTTCCGAGTATCTTCGAGGTGTGGAAGATGAGTTCCACTTGCCATCGAGAGCTCCTGGCTGGGAGCACTTTCGAGACCAAAAGAGAAAAGGGTGGTTTCCAAAGGCCAAGGGCGCATTGTTTTTTATGTATTGGAGTGCTTTGATCGCTGTCTCATTGACGATAGCAGTTCACTATGAGCGTTCCCACTGACTCTTGCTCGGCGCGCTTGCCGCTGTCGTTCATGAAACTCGCATATTGAGAAGCTGTGTGCGCTGATTGCGTGGCTTCAGCCTTGGATCAGGACAAGGTGTGGCCTGCGGGAGAGTTCGTATTACTGTGCGAGTTTTGGGGCACTCTCACACCCGCGCGGGTGGCCGTGACACCTCATGGCTCAATACATGCCGGCCGTGTACGTGGGGATGGAGCCTTTGTGTCTACATCAAGACTGCCGCGATTGCCGGCGAGTGGCTGCAGCCCTTGGCCAACCTCGGACTTTCAATGGAGCCAGATATACTCCATTTTAACTTGACATGGAGGCGGAACGGGTCCATCATTGATCTTAGCGATGTCAAGAAGGAGGACGCCGTGAATGAAAGGTCTGGTCAGAGACTGGTCCTTCACCTCCAAGGTCTCAAGGGAGATTGCGTGGCTAATACCAGAGTTTGTGTTCTGGACGATTGGTCTCTGATCGGTGTGTCTTCGGAGGAGAATGTGAATCCTCCGCCGTCTCTTGCAAGGAGACGAACACAGGTCGAAGATCTGCGGATTCGCCTTACGGGGTGGCACTTTGAGGCAGCACCTCAAACTCAGACCTTCATTCTTAAGCTGGCGCAGTAAGTCTCCACAATCCACGCATTGATACCTAAACGAAAGGGGATAGCTCGTTAAGATGCGAGAGCGAGCTTATTACACATATGGCAACGACCATTGATGTGACTAAGAGGAAGACAACGGCAAATGCCACGACCGTCATCTCCGACCGACCACGCCTGCAAATCGATTTCACGCCAGAGGCTTTTCAGCACTTGAATGTAATGAAAGATAAAGCCGGCGTAAGATCAACGGCGGAAGTCGCACGTAACGCCCTCAGACTTTATGACTGGTACCTTGAAAAACAGCAGGAGGGCTATCAGATTTTGATTGCCAAAGGAGATTCCGTCAAGCAAGTGGAACTCTTACTTTGACCTACGAGGCGCAATACTATTGCGCCTCTACTTTTTAGAAGGGGGTGATTAGAAATGTATCGTCTCCTCTGGATCATCGTTGGCATGCTCGCGACAGGGCCGTGTCTATTGGCCTTCTCAAGGATTCGTGCGTTAATTATTCGGCCTTCCAAGACAAACGAATCACAGCCAGCTGAGCCAATTAGCGCCCATCAGGCGTTGACTGTCGAATTCGCGCCAGAGGAGACGACCGTCCAACTCGTCACGCCAAAGTCTCCTTTAGTCATCGCCATCGATGATATTACGTCTCGCCTTTTGGATGAGGCGGCCTACCGGAGGCTTTCACAGGAGGTGGAGGCGATCACAAAACAAATGCTTGCGAACGCCTGTCACATTTCGATGAGAGAGAGTGGCTCGTTTCCCCTAACCGTCACTGAAGCCCACATCGAGAAGGCAACGTCCGTTACGCTTCAAGATTGGGCCGTAGCGAGGTATAGAGAGAGTAAATTCAAGAACCGTCTCCGAGATCTATTCTTAGCCTTTTTCGCGGCGGCAGTGGGTATGGTGATCGACGACGTTCTCGTGCGCGCGAGGACACCTCAGACTGTCGCGGTCGGTATCGCAACAACCATTTTGATCCTCTCAGGATTGGCATTCTACTTCCAAAACGAATAATTCGCGTGGCAACCTTTTCTGGAGCCTGCCTGCTCGGCCCGACCATATTAGTGTTTTCGTCACGAGGCACTCATTAAAGGCGTAAAAGAGTGTAAGTGGCCGTCTAAAGAAGTCGGGCTTGGGACCAGAAGGTCGGGTTCCCTCTAACCCCGACATCTCGGTGTATCTCAAAGGGATATCCCAGAGAACGTGGGCTCTATACGCCCTCGATGTAGTCGAAAACGTCGCGGTTGCCGCCTCCCTCTTGTAGCTGCGAGAGCCAAAAGCTTCAACAGTATTTCGTATTGTTGCAGTCCTGGCCGGGATCGCAGGGAATCTGACCGACTATTGGCCAAGGCTCTTCAATTCTGCTTCTATCGTCTGCAACTCCCCGAGAAGCTCGGTGGCGATTGTGCTGGCCCTGTCTACGGTCGTAACCCGTCGCCTGAGATAGAGCAGTAGCCCCTCGTCGTTGCTCAGCCCTATGTCCAACATGTGATCTCCACGTATCGTATAAAAGTCAAAGAGTCTACCCACTATCTCTTCGGAGCCCAGTGTCGCGTTATCCTCGCCCATTAACGCATCAAATCCCCGTCTAGCCTCGTATTCAAACTTGTAAGTGAGCAGCTTCAGTAGATGGGGCAGCTTCGCACTAAGTTTTCTCATAGCGTGCATCGAGACGAACCGCTCCGTTAGATCGACGGGCGACTCCAGCTCCCTTAGGTGAGAGACCATCTTGGAGCCTACTTGCGGTATTTCCTCGATCTGCGATATGACTTTCCGCCGCTCATCGTCGTCGAGTATTTCGCATGGAACCTCATTGCGGGTACAGTAGGCCTCAAGCCGCTCGCCGGACGCCACCTCATCAGGTATCGATAGTGCCAGGAGCAGAGACTCGCCTTGCTGCAGAATCATGCCCTCCCTTGGGGCAATGGCCTGCAGCAGTTCCATATTTCTCCGGCTCGACTCGAGTCTCCAGAACTTGCAGTGCGAAGCGGATCTGATCAGTTGTCGCTGCTTCAGGACGATTCCATAGGCCTCGTGCGGCGTGACCGGCTGACTGACGGCAACGCTCCACACTGCCCCCGTGGCATCGTGCGTCCAACTCAGTTCACCGTCATCCTCTAGGCTGAATCCAGGCCCGGGGTCGAAGCTCCACGTAAACTCGTCGTCGATTTCATCTCCAACCTTAACAAGAGAGCGGGCTTCGCCAACTTCACACAGGATCGGTTTGCGGAGATCATGTACGAAGAATACGGCCGACGGAGCTGACACGAACTGGTGTAACCAGCCCGGCGGCTTGCCAAGTGACGAGAGAGTCGCCGAGGCGACCGAAGTGACGGCTGCATGAAGATCGAATACTCCAGTTCCAGTGCCGTCGGTGACCTCCGCCTTCATTGCATAAACAGGTGCATCCAAAGGGAGCTGCCCCGCCGAACCGGGAACGTCATGCAAAGAGCCGAACCAACCTTCGGCCGCTAGTGTGAATGAGGTGCCGAGAGCTCGAAAGGCCGCCTTGACGGACTCTGGCTCACACTTGCGAACGGCTCGGTTGGGCATCTCCGTACTAATCAAACGAAGCGACACGCTTCTCAGGCCATGGACCTGAGCAGCTCCACTGAACCATTTGTTGAGAATCTGGCTATCGTTGGCGATTCGCACCCAAATCTGCCGGCCGGTCCAATACTCCATCGTCGGAAATGATGCGGGGGCCGCCGAACTTCCACGGAGGTACTCGCGATCAGTGATGTATCGTTTTGCTTGCGGCGTGAGGTCACCGTTCGTGGCGTAAAGCGCAACCTTGCAATTCTTTCTGACGGCTGCCCCGAACATCAAATCGAGTTCATCTCCGGTCGATTTGGCCGCGTAGTTGACTGTGTGTTTGCACTGCGTCAGTTGCCTATCGCCGCCTGGCGCCTCGGTAAGAATGTCCTGTTTTTCATCTCCAGGACCTCCTGTGATATCGACCAGCCGGTGTCCTTCAACCAGGGTGAGAACATCAGCTACGAATTCCTGAAACCGGTTCGGATCCACCGCCGACAGGTACCGAAAAACTGCCTTCTGTTCCGGAGTAACGGTCAGAAGCTGAAGTTCGCTTGGAATCGCGTGGTAATGCTCAACAGACATCGCCCTGATAATTCGAACCGTTCCGTCGTTCGACATTCTCACCTCGTTCGCGGCTGACGATCAGTTTACTAAAGCGCTTCGACAGGACGACTGTGTTACCTGACTCGATTGCCGACGAAGCCCTCGCGGCGGCGCACGATCAAGAGGTATCCGGAGCAGAGTTATCGAGTAAGCGAGCGGCATACTACGAAGCCCACTAGGAGCAGCAGATCAAGTTACGCTTGCGCATTCGGGAGATATAGGACCGAATGCGTTACGAGTACCCACTACTATCGCACGATCACGGGCCAATCGGTTGTGGCATCGAGTTTGGGGTGAGAATGTGGAAAAATTGGTGCCAAATGTGAGGTGTACAATTCCCGAATAGAACCAAAGAAAGGACCTCAAATGCCAAAGAAAACACCTCCACGCCCTCCAGCCCCATTGACAGCACCGAGGATCAAACATCTCGCGTCAGAAGCTCTTCAGCGCCCAAGCAGGCTGACCGCGGCGCAGGTGAGGGAGTTAGGCGGCTCTGTAATGGCTCACATCGAACCACGAAAGACCAAGTGAACTGGCTCAAAGACAATTCGTTTCTCGCAGGATGGCTTGCGCTGCCCGTAACGATATTTGCGGTGTACGCCCAGAATAAAGGGAAGCCGATTAGGGAAATCGATTGGACATGGGCGATCATCTTCATGACGTTCGGGGTGACGCTCGGAGTGGCATTTACTCCGAGTTTCGATAGCTACTCCCGTGAGTTCGCGAAGTGGCTTGCGACGCTGAGCTTCTTTGCGATTCTCTTCAATCGGCGGCGCGATAATTAGGGAGTCAACCATGCAGCCGCTGGACCCTCATCCTCATATGACGTTGTTCCTGACGCTATGGGCGGCGATAGGTCCACTCGCCGGCATTCTCTGACGCGCTCCTGGCAACGGGAGCAATGGTATCCCCTTTGGAAGATCGACCCATCGTAACAAAACGGTTCTCTTCGATTGAGTGATCAATGTCATCGACTGTTCGCGACAGAGGGTCATCAAAAACTGAGATCGCATCTTCGAAGGAAACGGCGTCATGCTTAGAGATGTTGGACTCAGCTTTGTCTGGATCCCATTCGAAGCCTTGCCACATGAGTGTAGGGCTACCACTGGAGCCCGCAGATTATTCGGTTTTTCATGCGTGTCGATATTGCCTTTGGTTGCCGATCCTTGTCGCCCCGGCATTAGCCGCTGAGCAGCCACGCGAGGTTCTCAGAACGCGCGAGCAGCCTCTGGTATTCGGTGGACCCTGGTTGGGTACCATTGATGGCGTGCAGGGTCTTGGATGTTCAGAGCGGAGTGCCGCTGCGATCTTATCAACCGCCATGCCGATTTGCTCAAAAACTTTCAACTGGATCGACGATAGGTCGCTTTCGCACCTTCTAATGATAATAGACCGCACCCTGGCCCCGAACTGGGCGCGCAATCCAGAACTCCAAAAGTAAAACTTCTGGGAGCACTAACTGGAAGTTCGACTGGAAGTCTTCGCAGAATCACACCGTCTCAATTTCGACTACATCGGCGATGCAGCGGACACCAGATGCTCTAGGCGAGATCGCCGCATCTGATTGATTTGGAATGGTTTGGAATGGTGCGCCCGGAGCGATTCGAACGCCCGACCTACTGGTTCGTAGCCAGTTGCTCTATCCAGCTGAGCTACGGGCGCACACCTTGCAAGCTGCAACCGTCTCAGCCGCAACTCTCTAAGTTTAGAGGATTCCACGCTCGATATCAACCCGCCAAAAGGCTGCAGGGCCGCGCTCTCACATCACTTGCGGGTGTGCCCTGGGGGACGTGATGAGGTGCGCGTAACATCGTAGTGCCCAATGAGCCAGGGGCATCCACTGTCTTGGGTCCACTGTGAAGAATGGTGGGCGAGGCGGGAATCGAACCCACAACCACCGGCTTAGAAGGCCGGTGCTCTATCCAATTGAGCTACTCGCCCAGATCGCGCGCCCGAGTCCCGTCAAGCCATCAACAGAACGGCGCGCCATACCTCTGTCGATTGTAATGGCAACTAACCAGAAACCCGCACACCCGCGAACCTTCGCAGGCATCCGAATCTGATTGCCCCGTCAACCCCCGCCAGGCCGCGTCTACACCAGCACGCGGCGGCTCACCGGCAGCGATTCCCTCTTGCTGAACAGGTAGTGGTTCATTGCCTCCGCGGCCTTGCGCCCTTCGGAGATAGCCCACACCACCAGCGACTGGCCCCGCCGCATGTCGCCGGCCGCAAAGATGCCATCCACCGACGTCATGTAGTCCGCGTTGGTGGCGACATTGCCGCGGTTGTCCAGCTTCAGCCCCAGTTGCTCGATCATTCCCGTCCGCACCGGCCCCAGAAAGCCCAGCGCCAGCAGCACCAGTTCGGTCTCGATCGTGAACTCACTGCCCGCGACCGGCGCAAAGGCCGGCGGCGGACCCACGCGCACCGCATGCAGTTCCTTCACCCGGCCCTGCTCGTCTCCGGTAAAGCTGACGCTGTTGATGCCCCAGTCGCGGATGCCACCCTCTTCGTGGCTGCTCTCCGTGCGCAACTGCAACGGCCACATCGGCCACGGCGTGGAGGCTGCACGCGCGTCGGGTGGCTTGGGCATAATCTCGAACTGGTGGATGCTCTTCGCCTTCTGGCGCAGGCTGGTGCCCAGGCAGTCCGCCCCGGTGTCGCCGCCGCCCAGGATCACCACGCGCTTGCCTTCCGCGAGGATCGCGAGCGCCGGATCGACGGTGTCGCCTTCGCAGCGGCGGTTCTGCTGCGGCAGAAACTCCATCGCAAAGTGGATACCCTTCAGTTCCCGCCCCGGTATCGGAAGGTCGCGCGGCTTCTCGGAGCCGCCTGCCAGCAGCACCGCATCATACTCGTCCGTCAGGCTCTCCACGGGAACATTCACGCCCACATGCGCGTTGGTCACAAACGTCACGCCCTCGGCGCGCATCTGCTCCAGCCGGCGATCGACGATGTGTTTTTCCAGCTTGAAGTTGGGAATGCCGTAGCGCAGCAGCCCGCCGATGCGGTCGCTCTTCTCATACACCGTCACCGAATGGCCCGCGCGGCGAAGTTGCTGGGCCGCTGCCAGTCCCGCCGGGCCGCTGCCAACCACCGCAACCCGCTGGCCGGTCTTCTCCTGCGGTGGCTCCGGATGGATCCATCCCTCATCCCACGCACGCTCCACCACGCTGCGCTCGATCAACTTGATCGAAACCGCCGGCTGATTGATAGCCAGCACGCACGCAGCCTCGCACGGCGCCGGACAGATGCGGCCGGTGAACTCGGGAAAGTTGTTGGTCGCGTGCAGCCGCCGGATGGCGTTCTCCCAGCGCCCGTTGTAGACCAGGTCGTTCCAGTCGGGAATCAGATTGTTCACCGGGCATCCGGTGTGGCAGAACGGCACGCCGCAATCCATGCAGCGGGCTCCCTGCTCCCTCTGCTTCTCCTCAGGAAACGGCTCGTAGATCTCCTGCCAGTCCTTCAGCCGCTCGTCCACCTTGCGGCGCGAGGGCTGTTCCCTCTGAATCTCCAGAAAACCAGTGACCTTACCCATGCTGCACCTGCCCGGTCGCAACCAGAGACGACCCATTGGTTGGCGAAATGTAGACCGACTCGGCGCGTGGAACGCCCAGGACCCGCTTGTGTTCGTGCGGAAAGACCTTGATGAACCGGGCCTGCGTCGTGTCCCAGTGTTCCAGAATCCACGCTGCGTGCGGGCTGCCGGTCAGATCGATATGGCGCTCGATCAAGCCGCGCACCAATTCGAGGTCCTCATCGGAGGCCAGCGGCTCCAAGTCCACGCCGGCACGGTTGCACCGTCGCGTGGAGAAGTCGCCCTGATCGTCGTAGACATACGCCCGACCGCCGCTCATGCCGGCGGCAAAGTTGCGGCCGGTCCCACCCAGCACCACTACCGTGCCGTTGGTCATGTACTCGCAGCCGTGGTCGCCCACACCCTCTACCACCGCCGTGGCGCCGGAGTTACGCACCGCAAACCGCTCGCCCGCAATGCCGCTCAGAAACGCCTCGCCCCCGGTCGCCCCGTAGAGCACCACATTGCCCACCAGAATGCTCTCCTCCGGCAGGAAGCTCGACGTCTTCGGCGGATACACGATAATCCGCCCGCCCGACAGTCCCTTGCCCACGTAATCGTTGGCATCGCCCTCAAGTTCCAGCGTTACGCCTGCGGGAACGAACGCGCCGAAGCTCTGCCCCGCCGATCCCTGGAAGCGGAAGTGGATGGTCCCGTCGGGCAACCCTGCCGTTCCATATTTGCGCGCAATCTCGCCGCCCAGCATGGCGCCCACCGTGCGATGGACGTTGCGGATGGCAAAGCTCCCCGTCACTGGTTGCATCGACTCCAGCGCCGGCTTGGCCTGCGCAATCAGCGCATGATCCAGCGCCTGGTCCAGTCCGTGATCCTGGGCCTGCGTCCTCCGCCGTTTTACGTGCGAAGGCAGCGTCGGCGAGAACAGAATCGACTCGAGATCGATTCCCTTCGCCTTCCAGTGCGAATCCGCTACCGCAGCATCGATCTTGTCCACGCGGCCCACCATCTCATCTACTGTGCGGAAGCCCAGCTTGGCCATATTCTGCCGCACCTGCTCCGCAATAAAGAAGAAGAAGTTAATCACGTGCTCGGGCTGGCCCTGGAAGCGCGCCCGCAGCACCGGGTCCTGCGTGGCGATGCCCACCGCGCACGTATTCAGATGGCACTTGCGCATCATGATGCAGCCCATTGTGATCAGCGGCATGGTCGCGAAGCCAAACTCCTCCGCGCCAAGCAGCGCGGCAATGGTCACGTCGCGGCCGGTCTGCAGCTTGCCGTCGGTCTGCACCCGAATGCGGCTGCGCAAATCGTTAAGCAGCAGCACCTGCTGCGTCTCCGCCAGCCCCAGCTCCCACGGCAATCCCGCGTGCTTGATCGAGCTCAGCGGCGATGCGCCAGTGCCGCCGTTGTCGCCGGAGATCAGCACCACATCGGCATGCGCCTTGGAGACGCCCGCGGCCACCGTGCCCACACCCGCCTCCGCCACCAGCTTCACCGCAATCCTCGCCTTCGGGTTCACGTTCTTCAGGTCGTGGATCAACTGCGCCAGGTCTTCAATCGAGTAAATATCGTGGTGCGGCGGCGGAGAGATCAGCCCCACGCCCGGAATCGAGTACCGCAGCTTCGCGATAATCTCGTCCACCTTGTGCCCGGGCAGTTGTCCGCCCTCGCCCGGCTTCGCGCCCTGCGCCATTTTGATCTGCAATTCGTCCGCATTCACCAGGTAGTTCGCCGTTACGCCGAAGCGTCCGCTGGCTACCTGCTTCACCGCGCTGCGCCGCAGGTCCCCGTTCTCATCGCGCTTGAAACGATTCTCGTCCTCGCCGCCCTCGCCCGTGTTCGACATGCCGCCGATGCGGTTCATCGCAATCGCCAGCGTCTCGTGCGCTTCCTTGCTGATGGAGCCAAAGCTCATCGCGCCCGTCGTGAACCGCTTCACAATCTCCTTCGCCGGCTCCACTTCCTCGATCGGAATCGGCTCGTCGGAATACTTCAGCTTCATCAACCCGCGCAGCGTGCACAGATGCTTGCTCTGCTCATCCACCAGGTCGGTGTACTCCTGGAACGTCGCCGGATTGTTCTGCCGCACCGCCTGTTGCAGCTTGCTGATCGTCGCCGGGTTCAGCAGGTGATACTCGCCGCCTTCGCGGTACTGGTACTGCCCGCCGACCACCAGCTCGGTCTCCGACTCCGTCAGCGGCTGGAACGCGAAACCGTGCTTCATCTGCGCCTCGCGCGCCAGCACGTCCAGCCCCACGCCCTCAATCCGCGACGCCGTCCCGGAGAAATACGCATCCACCAGTTCCTTGTTCAGTCCCACCGCCTCGAACACCTGCGCGCCGCGATAGCTCTGCAGCGTGCTGATGCCCATCTTCGAAAAGGTCTTCAGCAGGCCCTTGTTGATCGCCTTGATAAAGTTCTTCTCCGCGTACTCGGCGCTAACGTCGTCCGCCATCAGTCCGCGGCTCTTCATGTCGTGCAGCGTCTCGAACGCCAGGTAAGGATTGATTGCGCTCGCCCCATATCCAATCAGCAACGCAAAGTGCATCACCTCGCGCGGCTCGCCGCTCTGGATGATCAGCGCCACCTGCGTGCGCGTCTTGTCCCGCACCAGCCGGTTGTGGACCGCGGCCATCGCCAGCAAACTCGGAATCGGCGCCAGCGTGGAATTCACCCCGCGGTCGGAGAGAATCAGCAGCGTATACCCCGAGGCCACCGCATACGCCGCGCGCGTGCTCAGGTCGTCGAGTGCATGCTTCAGCCCAGCCTCGCCGTCCTCTGCGCGGAACAGCGTCGACAGCGTCGTCGGCAGCAGGTCGCCCGACGAAACCCGGCGCAGCTTCTCCAGATCGCGATTGGTCAGAATCGGATGCGGCAGCTTCAGCGTGTGGCAGTTCTCGGGCGTCTCGTCCAGAATGTTCCGCTCCGTCCCGATATAGCTGATCAGCGACATCACCAGCTCTTCGCGGATGGGGTCGATCGGCGGGTTGGTAACCTGCGCAAACAGTTGCTTGAAGTAGCTGAACAACTGCTGTGGCCGGTCGGAAAGGCACGCCAGCGGCACGTCCGTGCCCATCGATCCGATCGGCTCCTCACCCTTGGCGCTCATCGGGCCCAGCAGCACCCGCAGGTCCTCCTCGCTGTAGCCAAAGGCCCGCTGACGGCGCAGCAGCGTCTCCGGGTCCGACGAGATCACCTTCCACGGCTCCGGCAACTGCTCCAGCGAGACCTGTTGCTGCTTGATCCATTCGCCATACGGCTGCCGGCCAGCCAGCGACTTCTTGATCTCTGCGTCGGAGATAATCCGATGCTCCACCGTATCCACCAGGAACATGCGCCCCGGCTGCAGACGTCCCTTCTTGCGCACGTCTTCGGCAGGCACTTCGATCACACCCGCCTCCGACGCCAGCACCACCAGGTCGTCCTTGGTTACGATGTACCGGCCCGGCCGCAGCCCATTGCGGTCCAGCGTGGCGCCCACATAGCGTCCATCCGTAAACGCCACCGCTGCCGGCCCGTCCCACGGCTCCATCAGCGACGCGTGATACTCATAGAACGCGCGCTTGTCCTCGTCCATGTCGGGATTGCCAGCCCACGCTTCCGGAATCAGCATTGCCATCACATGCGGCAGCGACCGCCCCGACTGCACCAGAAACTCCACCGCATTGTCCAGCGAAGCCGAGTCGCTCCCGCCCGGCGATATTACCGGAAAGACCTTCTCAATTGCGTCCCCAAACAGCGGGCTCTTCAGCACCGACTGCCGCGCGTTCATCCAGCTCACGTTGCCGCGCACCGTGTTGATCTCGCCGTTGTGGCAAACGTAGCGATACGGGTGCGCCAGCTTCCAACTCGGAAACGTATTCGTCGAGAAGCGCTGATGCACCAGGGCCAGCGCGCTCTTCACCAGCGGGTTGGCCAACTCGTAGTAGAACTTCTCAATCTGCGGAGCCAGCATCAGCCCCTTGTACACAATCGTCCGGCAGGAGAGCGACGGAATGTAAAAGTCGCCTTTATCTTCAATGTCTGACGCTGCAATCTCGTTCTGTGTCTGCCGCCGCACAATGTATAGCGCGCGCTCAAACGCGTCCTCGTCCATCCCCTTCGGGCGCCCGATAAACAACTGTTCAATGTACGGCTGCGACGCCCGCGCTTCGCGGCCAATCAAATCGCCATTCACCGGTGTGTCGCGCCAGCCCAGCAGCTTCAACCCTTCGGCCTGCACCATCCGCTCTAGAACGCCCTCGCACTGCAAGCGGGCGTGCTTGTCCACGGGCAAAAACACCATGGCCACCGCATAGGTCCCCGACTCGCCCAGCTTTATCCCCAGCTTCCCGCACTCCTGGACAAAGAAGTCGTGCGGAATCTGAATCAGAATCCCCGCGCCATCGCCCGTCTCCGGATCGCAACCGGCTGCGCCCCGATGCGTCAGGTTGATCAGAACCTCGATTCCCTTACGGATAATGTCGTGGCTCTTCTCCCCCCGAATGCTCGCGACCAGTCCCATGCCGCAGGCATCGTGCTCATTTTGCGGGTGATATAGGCCTTGCGGTTCGGGAATCCGGCGGCGATGGAGCTCTGGTGTTGTCATGGCAACCTTCCGTTTGAAGGACTTCGTCTCCTGGCCAGGAAGACACTCCGAGTATGTGATTTCTGCGCCGAGTCCTTGCTTCCGGGCTTCATCGACACTTCTGCTGTAACAGACCGGTCGAGCGTCAGGGACAGAATGAACAATATCGGTACTTACAAATATAAAGGAAAACCCCGTCTCGGCGGAGTTTCTTTGCCGCCGGGCGGTACCCGCACAGCCCGTCCCTATATGTTACCGAATCAGGTCGCAAATCGGAAATCCAGCCACCCCACGCCACCCCGCGAAAAGCCAACTGGCAACATTTTGACGTTGACTCACATTGTGCTGGGCGCAAGAATCGCGCTATGGGCGCCTTTCTTTGCGTGGCGATCGTCCTCTTTTTCCTCGCGTTGGGAGCCATCGTCTTCGTGGTATGCGGGCTGATTCCGCCACTTAGAAGATTCAGTCTGAGCGCAGCGCTCTGGTGCGCGGTATGGGGACCATGCAGTATCGCGTGGCTAATGCTGACTGGCCTCATTCTCGTCGCAAACGGCTTCGCCATGTCAACCGCGCAATCAAGGCATCTGCCACTTCCCGAGGTCCCCAGGCAACTCTGGACCGGATACGGAATAGCTGGCCTGTTGGGAGTTGCGCTCGTTGCAACCGTTATTTCGTTGGTGCACCAATGGTTGATGCACCGCATGACTTTCTCCCTGTTTCGTCTCTACGCCGGACTGGTCTCGGCTGGCGTCGGGAGCGTATGGGGCTGGGGTCTGTGGATATGGCTCGTGCTCGACTTGCGCGCACGGTATGGGATTGCTCTGGCAGGATTAGGGATGGTCTTCCTGAGCGCAACATTCGGCTATGCAGGATGGCATCGGGCGAGCAATTTGCGAGGTAACTCTCCCACCAGGTTCCCGCTGGTCACGCCAGAAGAGTTCGAGGGAATCACCTAACCATTGGTCAGCGTGGTCTTCCCGCTGCCATTCGCTCCCGCAATGACGATAAGAACCGGAGCGTTCACTTGGGATTTGTTGCCTGCTTGCGCTCTTGGTCGGCCTTCAGCTTTTCGTGCCACATCCGCTCGATCTGGACACCTCGGCGAGCCGCCTCAGCGATCTTCTGCGCGAGTTTCTCCAGGTCTTCGGCCATACCCAAATCCTACTCCTCGTCCTCGCCCTCATCCGCTTCGGCCTCGTCTTCCCCCTCTGCCTCCATCTCCGCCGCCTGCATCTTGCCACCCTTCCCTTCCACCAGCACCTGGATCTTCCCCTCCGCCTGCTCCAGTTCCACCTTGCATGCCTGCGACAGCTTCATCCCCTCCTCGAACAGCCGCACCGACTCCTCCAGCGTCAAATCTCCCCGCTCCAGCCGCTCCACCACCGTTTCCAATTTCGTCAGGTGCTCTTCAAATCCCGCCATATCAATCCCTCACAGCAATCTTCAGCAGTTTACGCCCAAAATTCGCTTGTCAAGCCCCCAAACCGCCTATCTTCCTCAGGAGGGGGGTACTCAGCGGCTCGAACCCACGCGAACTTGTTCCACGTGGAACAAGTTCGGCTCACCCACCCTCCAGCGTACGCAGCGCCTGCCTCATTGCGCGCGTGTGCTCCGGCGTAGTGCCGCAGCATCCGCCAACCAGGCTCGCTCCAGCCTCTACGAACCTCCGCACGAAATCCGCCATCTCCACCGGCGAAACCATATACCTGTTCCGGCCTTCGACTTCCCGTGGCAGGCCCGCGTTCGGTATCGCCGCCAGCGGCAACCGGGTCGCACCGCGCATACGTTCGAGTGCGCGCAGCACGCTTGCTGGTCCGTATGAGCAGTTGCACCCGACCGCGTCCGCGCCCAACTCCGTCAGCCGCGCGGCTGCCATCTCCGCGGACGCGCCATCCAGGCACTTTCCGTCCTTCCCTATCGTCATCATCACCACCAGCCGCAGTCCCGGAACAACTCCCCGGGCGGCGCGGATCGCCTCGCCCGCCTCCGCCAGCGACGTCATCGTCTCGATGAACAGGAGGTCCGCTCCCACGCCGGGGCCTCCTTCCGCAAGCGAGCAAATCTGGTCCGCGAACGCAGCGCGAGCCTCGCCCAGGCCGATCTCACCCCGCTCAAGCCCCACGCCAAGCGGACCGATGGCTCCCGCGACGCACGCCTCCGCTCCCAGCTTCTGCGCAACACCACGCGCAATGCGAACGCCGGCAAGGTTGATCTCCCCAACCTTTTCTCGCAGGCCGCAGCGCTCCAGCCGAAGTGCGTTGGCCCCAAATGTGTTGGTCTCGATGATCTCCGCCCCCGCCTGCAGATACTCGGCATGCACGCCGGCAACGGTCTCCGGCCGCGAGAGGTTGAGCTCATCGCAGCAGCGATCGATGGAAATGCCGCGATCGTAGAGCATCGTCCCCATCGCACCGTCGCAGAGCACATGTCCGCCCGCGAACAGCCTTTGCAACACGCTGCTCGCCGCTGTTGCCGTCGTTCTCTCCCCCGCGCTGAAGCCCGCACCTGCCATCGCTCGTCAACCAAGCCCAATCATCCATCGTAAGCCAGCTTTCGGTGCGAGCACGGACCACCGTGCAGGCCCTTCGGGCACGTGTTCCTTTGGTATACTCAGACAACGGTCCTTGGGAAAATCCCTTGCACGATCAAGGTTGGAGTTGTCCACGTTGAAGAATCGAAGTCTCTTTGTCCGCGGGTCCGGCGCCAGGTCGTTCCCCAGCGCGTCGCCGCAAGTTCCGCTGGTTCAGGCCGCACCGACCACAGACAATCCGTCCCAGGGCTTGGATCTCGGGTTCAAGATCGTCTGCGGACTTCTATTGGCTCTTTCCACGCTGGGAATCAGTTCCTGCCATTCCGCTGCGTACTACTACTACAAGTTTCCTGAGTACACCTATGCGGGGCGCCCGGTACCGCCCAGCAAGCTAGCGCAGCGAGTGATGATCGGCGTCTCAGCGAACGGCAGCACCGGGAGCCTCCAGATCGTTGACGCGCTGCGCGATATCCGCAGTAACGTCGAAGACACGATCCCCAGCTTCCAGATCTCCGGATATTCCTCCGGGTTTCCCGGTACCATCGTCAGCTTCCCTGCGGAGTTGCGCGGATACGTGTATTCCAGCAGCGACGGAAGCCTGACCAACATCAATTATTCAACCGAGGCTTCGGCGGGTTCCGTGGGCACCTTCCAGTCCGGATCAAGCGCAGTCGCCGTCCCTCCGACGTTTACTCATTACTACGGGGCCGAAGAGGCCGCCGGCCTGCTGGAGATCGTCGACAATTCGACCAGCGGCACCTACGGACTCAACATCCCAAATGTATTCAAGGTCGCAGTGAATACCGGGGACACGGTTGCGCTTGCAATGGTGCGCAACTCCAATGTGCTTTACCGGATCTTCAAGCTGAACCAGAATCAGTACCCGACCCAGCAGGCAGCTATTCAGGCGACCGGCTCCGTCGACTGCGAACCGAGCTTGCTCCCTGTCTACTGTGCAGTCTCAGTGCCGGGAACCTACGACCGGCCCGCAGGCGTGTACTTCTCGCTCGATGGCACCACGGCCTATGTGCTGAACTGCGGACCGGAGTGCGGCGGCAACACCGCGAGCGTCACTCTGCTCCAGCAGGGGTCGTTGAACAATAACGTCATCCCTTCGTCGCCCGTGCAACCGAACCCCCAGATTGCAAACGTTCCCGTGCCCGGAGGCGCCACCGCCGCGCTCTCGGATGGGACGACGCTATACCTGGCCGGCCAGCAACTCCAGCCGGACGGCCTGTTCACCGGCTTCTTGTCCACAATGAACCTGGCGACCAACACCATCACCGGCAAGTACTCCATCTCCGATGGCAGCCACAGCAAGATGCTGTTTGCGGACAACAATACGCTATGGATCGGGTCGCAGTTCTGTGCCACCGGCGAACGCCAGAAGCAGTTTGCGAACGGGGTTACGACGCAGGCCGCGAACTACAACTGCCTGACCATGGTTGTTCTGGGCGGGGCAACACTGACGCCCCAAGTTGTTCCCGCAGTCAATCAAGCCGGTACGGGTGCTCCCGCCGTAACCGTGCCCTATCCCAATCAAAACAACGACCAGTACTACTACGGAAGCCTCACCGGCATCTGCTGGGTGCAAAACTATAACAAGGTCTACACCGCGTACGGTGGGCAGGTGCATATCTTCAGCACGGTCGATGGGTCCGAGACCGACAACCAGTATGTAGCGGTTCAGGGCACAGCGCTTGACGTTGCTTACCTGGATGCCCTCACCGACGACGCGAACTAGGCGTCGTGTCTCTCAAGCGCCGCCGAGCTTCTGCGCCACAAACGCCACGAACTCCGCGGAACTGTACTCGGGCAGCTCGATCCGGAAGCTGCGGATGCGCTTGATCGCGTCTGCCGGAACGCCGGACCAGGCGGACGGTTGCCCCGACAAGGCGGGAAGCAGGATGGCATCCGCTTGGTCCAGGTGTTCTCGGGCCGACGGTTTGAAGTCTCTGAATGCCGGATCGAGAACGGTGGCGTAGAGGTCGGGTTTGAGGTAGCGGAGGACGCTGTTCGACTCCAAGATAATGTTGGCTGACGAGGCAATCTCAGCGCGGATACGCGGCATGGCCTCGGCGAAGTGCCCTGCGCGGACGCGGATCCAGAACGACCGCACGGCTCCCGCGGCTAGATAGCGGGATGAGTCCGTACCGGTGTTGACGTTGCGCTCCTCGTCGATGGCCAGATTGCGGCCGGCAAGTTCGCAGTCGCAGGCTTCCCCGTTGGCTGCGTCGTGCTTGCACTGGGTAATCTTCATAGCGGTCCAGCGGCGCTCCGGCATGGCGGCGATCAGCGAACACACTACGGAGGTCTTGCCGATATTGCGGCTCTGTCCGCCGATGACGACGATGGCCATGGCTCCTCGGCCTCAGCCGCGGCTGAGGCGGGCAAGGTCGCGGAGGTACTGCTTCAGCGGACGTGCCGGCCTGCCCCAGAAGACCTCGCCCGGACCGCGCACTTTCTTGTGGCTCAACACTCCGGCGCCGCCGCCCAGGATAACGCCGGGGCCGACGTGAGCATGCTCGCCGAGCCCCACTTGGCCGCCCAGAATGGCCCCATCCTCGATGACACTGGAACCGGAGATTCCCGTCTGCGCGGCGATGATGACGTTGCGGCCCAGGAGGCAGTTGTGCGCAATGTGGACGAGGTTGTCGATCTTGGTGCCGGCCCCAATGCGGGTCTCGCCAAGCGCTCCGCGGTCGATGGTGGTGTTGGCCCCAATCTCAACGTCGTCCTCGATAGCCAATGTCCCCTGCTGGGGAAAGGCGAGATATTCGCCAGTGGCCGAGTTGCGTGCATAGCCGAAGCCCGTCGATCCCAGCACCGCACCAGCCTGAATCAGAACGCGGTCGCCGATAGTGGTGCCGGAGTAAATGGTGACGTTGGCCAGGATGGTGCAGTCGTCACCCAGGACGACGCCGTCGCCCAGAACGGAGTTGGGGCCGATGCTGGTCCTTTGGCCAAGTCGCACGCCTTCGCCAAGGATCGTGGTGCGGTGGATGCGCGGGACGTCGCCGGATGACTGGCCGGCTTCTTCCCGGGACCGCAGGAATCGCGCAGCCAGCGCGAAGGCGTAGCGCGGGTCCGCGGCCGGAAGTATGCGGGGGTCGACCGCAGCCCCGGGAGCCGGAAGCAGCGCAGGCCGGGTGAGAATGGCGCCGGCGGGGGAGTTGAGCGCAGCTTTGAGCGTAACCGCATCGGTGGCGAAGACGAGTGTGACCGGCGTCGCGGCTTCGATGCTCGATACTCGGAGAATCTCGCCCGCGGCCGTCGGGACCGGCGCGCCGACCAGTTCCGCGATTTCGCTGATAGATGCCAACGTTTCTCCTTGCAGTACTTAGGATGGCACACTCGAGACCGGAGCGGCGCGAATTGCGGGCTCGCTGGTGCTGGTGCCGAGGGCCGCAGATCGGTCGGCCATACAACATTCCGTGTTTTCTACAAATTTCATTAGCGAAACATTACCCAAATGCCGCATAATGTCTGACGAATCCGGTTCGACCTTATGACCTTACGTAAATCGCGACGCCTCTACCTGATCCCTGTCCTGTCCAAGGCCCTCGACATTCTCGAACTGCTTCAGGCTGAGAATCAGCCGATGACGCTGGAGGCAATCCATCGCCAGACAAAGATCTCCAAGACCACTGTTTACCGGGTCTTGAAGACATTTGTTCATCGCGGTTATCTGTCCCAGTCGCCGGACGGGCTCTACCGTCAGGTAACCCGGCCCAAGAAACTCCGATTCGGATTCGGAGGTCAGAGCGTCGACATGCCCTTCTCGGTAGAGGTAACGGAGAGCCTGAAGGCGGCAGCCGCTTCAGTTGGCGTGGACCTGATGATTCTCGACAACTGCTACGACGCTGCCACCGCAATGCGGAACGCTGAGGAATTCGTCAAGAACCGTGTGGACCTGGTGATTGAGTTCCAGGTGTAGCAGGAGGCCGCCCCGGTGATCGCCGACAAGATTGCCGCGGCAAAGATTCCACTGATCGCGATCGACATACCTCATCCCCATGCCACCTACTTCGGTGTGGACAACTACCGCGTTGGATTTGAAGCGGGCGAAGTGCTCGCCGCTCATGCGTTGAAGGTGTGGGATGGCCAGGTGGAGTGGGTGCTTGGCCTGGATCTGCCTGAAGCTGGGTTGCTGGTGCAGAGCCGCATCACCGGCGCGTTCGAAGGCGTGCGCAGCGGCATTCCCGACCTGCCGGTTGAGTCCTTCGTTCGCATCGACGGACGCGGTATGCGCGACCGAAGCCGCAAGCTGATTTCAGATTTTCTCGACCGCCATCCACGCGAGCGGCACATTCTGATCGCAGCCGCAACCGACACCAGCGCCATGGGCGCGCTGGATGCCGTGCACGAGCGAAAGCGTGAGAAGCACGTCGCCATCGTCGGCCAGGATTGTATTGCAGAGGCGGTGGCGGAGATGAGCAAGGCGTCGTCCCCCCTGATCGGCTCCGTCTCGCACGAGGCCGGATCGTATGGTCCCAGCCTGGTGCATCTCGGGCTTTCGATCCTGCGTGGCCAGACCGTCGCACCGTACAACTACGTGGCCCACAAGATGGTGACTCCGGAGACGATCGCGCATGCCTAGGCGCGCCTGAGCAGGCCGGCCAGTTTCCCTGATCCCTGACCCCTGTTCCCTGTCTCATTCATATCCAATCGCCTCAATCACCGGCGCCTGCATCGCGCGGCGCGCCGGGGCCCAGCCGGCCAGCAGCGATACTACAATCACGCCAGGCAGTGTCTCCAGTATCAGCAACCACGGAAAATAAAACGGCACCTCATACCCGGCCAGAACTGAGGACACCGTGTGCGACATGAATTGTATGTTAAACAGCGCCGCCACCGCCGCCACCATTACGCCCACCACCGAAATGGCGAGCGCTTCCAGCAGCACCATCTTGCGAATCTGGGAGCAGTAGCCGCCCACGGCCCGGACAATGCCGAACTCGCGCCTGCGCTCCGCCACGGAAATAATCAGGGTGTTCGCAATCCCCATAATGGCAACAAACACCGCAACCACCAACTGCATGTAATTCAATACGAAGAACGCGTCCACCAGGCTCCCGATCCAGTCCCGAAACTCCCGATTGGTGTAGACGATCGCATGCTCCGTGCCCGCAGTCATCTGCTCAATCTTGCGCTTCACGGCGATGGGATCCTGCCCCGGCTTCAGCGAGATGTCGACAAAGTCCACCGCGTCATCCTTCCAGTAGCGCTTGTAGACCTCGCGATCCATGAAGATCGTGCCTTTGTCGGACCGGTAGTCCTCGGCCATCGCGACAATAGGTAGTTCGAGCGGGCCGGTCGGTGTGTCCAGATGCACCTGGTCTCCGATCTTGAATCTCCAGCGGGCGGCAAAGTTTTGCGAGACCAGAACCCCTTCGCCCTTCGGCAGCAGATCGTAGATCGTCTTCTTGTTCCCGCCGCGGATGCCGCCGAAGTTGCGGGCCAGGAAGTCAGGCATATGCACCGCGGTGATGGCGACAGTATCGCCGCGATACGGGACCAGTGTGAAGCGCACATTCTCGACGATCCTCACCTCCGGCAGCGTGGCGATGCGCTTGGCCAGGTCTTCGCTGAAGTGGTACGACGAGGAACGCAGCAACGCGGAGGTGGACACCACCAGGTCGGCGTTCAGCATCTGGCTCGTCCAGCGGTTGATCATGTGTTTGTAGCTCTGGATGTACGCGCCGGTCGAGTACACGGACATCAAACCCACCATCAGCGCGCCGACCGTGGCCGCGCTGCGGCGGGGCGACTGGATCATTGCGTCCACCGCCAGCGCGCCCTCCGAGCCGCCGGCCCAGTCCATCGCCGGGCGAATCGCACGCGCCGCCCAATGCACCAGCATCGGCAGCAGAATGGTCAGCCCCAGCAGCATCACCGCGGCATACGAGAACTCGAACACCATCCCCACACCCGAGGGCGAAAACTGCACCAACAGGACGCTCGCGATCAGCAGTGCGGCGCCCAGAGACGCGCGTCCCCATCCCAGCGCCGACTCCCGTTGCCGAGACTCGATGTTGTGCAGTGCCAGGATTGGGTCAAGGTACGACGCCGCCCGCGCCGGAAACCACGCGCCCACAATCGAAGCCGCAACCCCCACGCCAAACGAAGTCAGCACCAGATCCGTATGGAATCGCGGCGCCACGGCAATCGAGACGATCCCGTACACTGAAGCTGCGGCGTAGCTCATCACGCGATCCGCCCCGGCCGCCAGGTAATAGCCCGCCGCAATCCCCACGCACGAACCAACCACGCCCATCGCCAGCGCCTCGCCCAGGAACATCGCATTGATGTTCCGCCGCTCCACCCCGACGGCGCGCAGAATGCCGATCTCCTTCCACCTCTGATTCACCGCAACCGTGAACGAGTTGAAGATGATATACACACCCACCAGCAGCGCAATAAAGCTGGTGATCAGCATGCCCAGGCGCATCGCCGTCACCGCGTTTTCCAGCGACTGTCCCTGCATCTCCGGCCGCTCTACTTCAATGCCCGCAGGCAGCCGCGCGCGCAGCCGCTCCTGCAGCACGTTCACCGGAACTCCCGGCGCATTCATCAGGTCGATGCGATCGAAGTTATGCCCCCGCCCAAACACCACCTGCGCCGAGTAAATATCCATCACCGCGATATTCCCGCCGAACACCTCGCCCACGCCCGTCGGCTTGAAGATCCCCTCGACCGTGAAGTCCATCTTCCCGTGCGACGTGAAGATAGGAAGATGATCGCCAATCTGCAGTCCATGGCGCTCGGCAAAGGCCCGCGACAGCAAAATCGACTGCGGCTGCGCCAGGTAGGTCAGCGGGTCGGCGATTTGCGAGGACGAGCGGTCGAACTCGTACTGGCGCAACTGCTGATCCCCGGTCGTATCCACGCCCAGGATCATCAGGTTGCCCTCGTCCTGAAAGGCTGTATGCACGATGACTTCAATCACCGGCTCAGCCAGTTGCACCCCCGGCGTCGCACGCACTGTGTCCAGCGTCTCTTCCGGAAACCCCGCCTCGCCCGCAGTCACCTCCAGCGTGGATTTGCCTGCCAGCCGCTCCACTGTCAGCGTCAGCGATTCCAGCAACGCTGCATTCGCCGTGCGCACCGCGAAAAACACCGCAACGCCGAGCGCGATGCCCAGCGTCGTCATGGCGACCCGGAGGCTGTGGGTTCGCCACTGCCGTGAGCTGACCTGCCAGAGCGCGGAGATCATCCCAGGTCTCTGGCCGCCGCAGTTCCAACTGCGCTGAAGCCATCTGCACATGGACCGTCATCGAGGACAGTTTGCAGACTAAGCGTTGACTTCTCCCCGATCTCAAACACATCTTCGATAATGTCCGCGGCCCGATTCAGTCCATCAATTTGCAGCATGGAAGCCTGCACCCTGCGGGCGGCACGACGATACGATTCATCTTCCAGAACTGTGCGCACGGCGGAACGCAGTCGCTTTGCCGTCAGCCTGCGCCAGGGCACAACCACGCCCGCTCCTCGCATTGCCACGCGCGCCGCAACCCCAGGCTGGTCGTTGCCGATCGGGATGCATACCAGGGGCACGCCCTCGGCCAGCGACTCCAGCGCGGTATTAATCCCGGCGTGCGTGATGACTACCGTTGCCCGCTTCACAATTTCCAATTGGGGTGCGTACTTCACCACCAGCGGATCGCCGTTTAGAGCGCCAAGTCGATCCGGGTCGATGCCGCCGCCAAGGGAGATTACCAGTTGCACCGAAAGACCCGCGCATGCGTCAGCAATCGTACGAAAGATCTCTTCCTTACCGTTCTGCAGGGTGCCAAGAGATGCGTAGACCAGCGGGCGACCGTCCAGCCGGTCCCATTCAAAGGCGATCTTGGGACGCTGTTCCGCATCTACAAATGGACCGGTGTAATGGAGTAGCGGATGCCGATGATCGATCTCGAACTCAAGTGCCGCCGGCAACTGCGCAACCTGCGCCAGCGTCGAAAGCGCGTCGGTCCACTGTCCCAGGGGCTCGATTCCCCACGCTGCGCGCTGCTGATTCACCACCTTGAAGATCGGATTCGCAAGCCGCGCGAGTGCACGCATGGCGATTTCATTGCGCAACCGCCGCAACCATTGCAGGCCCACGCCCCGGCCCGCATGCCAGCCGAAACAATAGGGCGGAAGCTGGTTGTCCCACACCATGGGCGGGATGACTGCAATCGAAATAAAGGGCAGGCCAAGATAGTCTGCTATGTTGCCGGCACAGTCGGCTTCGTCAGCCAGCAGGACTTCCACCTTGGCCCGGCGAACCGCTTCCGGCCCATCCCGAAGCACCATGCGTGTGGTGTCCTTTATCCTCTCGAGAGTGAACCGGAAGACGTCCAAACCCCTCAATTCGCTCAATCGCTGGTCAAGCTTCTCAAGTGTTCCCGGCGGGTAATCGTCTTGGCCGATCAGGGAAAACTCAATTCCCGTGGCCCTGACCCGAGCCTCCGTATCGGCAATCCCAAAGATCACGACGGTGTGACCCCGCTGCTCGAGGCGGCGCGCCAGTGCGGCCAGTGGGTTGATATGTCCAGTCGCCGGAAAACAGAAAACGCCGATCCTCGCCACGCTTTACTCCCACTGCCGTTCGATGAAGAAAGTCCCGTTCGCTGGGCGCATGATTCATTCTCTCAGATTGGAGCGATTGCGGAGCGCCGGGGGTCTCGGTCGACAACTTCACCGTCTCGAAATGCCATCACTTCGTAAATCACTGATTCTGTGGTGACCCGGGCCGGAGTCCAACCGGCGACCTTCGCGTTAGGAGTGCG